>Ga0209174_10002782_pt1 | contig 11353 bp, 8 predicted proteins | sample JI91814BDNA_FD_187505 | JGI IMG/M metagenome (GOLD analysis project Ga0209174, IMG submission 187505) | Wastewater effluent complex algal communities from Wisconsin, to seasonally profile nutrient transformation and Carbon sequestration -... | ecosystem: Engineered > WWTP > Effluent > Algae...
CACCGAACATAGGGACACCCCCCGCCCCAGATCCTCAGATGAACAGGGCGGGATCGCGAAAGAGGGCGTCGTAGGGGTCCTCGTCCGGAGCCTCGGGGAAGCGATAGACGGCCGGCACTCCCGTGGCGATGGCGCCCGCGGGGACGTCCTTGACGACGACGGAGTTCGCCCCGATCTGGGCGTCGTCGCCGACGTACACCGGGCCGAGGATCTTGGCCCCGGCGCCAACGGTCACTCGGTTGCCGAGGGTGGGGTGGCGCTTGACGCGCTCCATGGACCGGCCGCCGAGGGTGACCTGGTGGTAGAGCATGACGTCGTCCCCGACCTCCGCCGTCTCGCCGATGACGACGCCCATCCCATGGTCGATGAAGAAGCGCCGGCCCAGCGTCGCCCCGGGGTGGATCTCGACGCCGGTCACCGCGCGCGAGACATAGGCGATCAGCCGAGCCAGTGGCCGGGCCGCCCGGGTGCCCCACAGCGCGTGGGACACCCGGTGCAGCCAGATCGCGTGTAGGCCCGCGGAGGTGAAGAGCACGACCCACCGCGAGGTTGCCGCCGGGTCGCGGTGCATGGCGGCATCGAGGTCCTCACGGATGCCCGCGCGGGCACGCGCGAGCACCGAGCGGTGACCGGCAACAGGGCCGACGAGCATGCGACTCACCAGGTTTCGGGTCAGGGACATGGCCGTATGCCGCCCACGCGGCACCGTGCGTCAGTCCAGGAGGTCGGAGAAGAGGATGGTGGACAGGTAGCGCTCGCCGAAGCTGGGAATGATCACGACGATCGTCTTGCCGGCGTTCTCGGGGCGGTTCGCGACCTCGTTCGCCGCGGCAAGAGCCGCACCGGATGAGATGCCGACGAGCAGGCCCTCCTCCTTGGCCGCGCGGCGCGCCCATTCGACGGCCGTGTCGGCGTTGATGTCGATGACCTCGTCATAGATCGAGGTGTCGAGGATCTCGGGCACGAAGTTCGCGCCGAGGCCTTGGATCTTGTGCGGGCCGGGCTGGCCACCGTTGAGGATCGGCGACTCGGCCGGCTCGACCGCGATGATCTGGACGCCGGGCTTGCGCTCCTTGAGCACCTGGCCGACGCCGGTGATGGTGCCGCCGGTGCCGATGCCCGAGACGAGGATGTCGACGCCGCCGTCGGTGTCGCGCCAGATCTCCTCGGCCGTGGTCTTGCGGTGGATCGCGGGGTTGGCCTCGTTGGCAAACTGGCGGGCCAGGATCGCCCCGTCGCGCTCGGCGACGATCTCGTCGGCGCGGTTGACGGCACCCTTCATGCCCTCGGAGCCCGGGGTCAGGATGAGCTCGGCGCCATACGCCCGAAGCAGCGCCCGGCGCTCCTTGCTCATCGTCTCGGGCATGGTCAGCACGACGTTGTAGCCACGGGCGGCGCCGACCATGGCGAGCGCGATGCCGGTGTTGCCGGAGGTCGCCTCGACGATGGTGCCGCCGGGCTTGAGGGCGCCGGACGCCTCGGCCGCGTCGATGATCGAGACACCGATCCGGTCCTTGACGGAGTTGGCGGGGTTGTAGAACTCCAGCTTTGCGGCCACCGTCGCCGGGCTGTCGATGATCCGGTTGATCCGCACGAGCGGGGTGTTGCCGATGAGCTTGGTGACGTCGTCGTAGATGGGCACTGCGTGAACTCCGTATGAGTCGTGCGACCGAGCGGCCGCGGTGAGTGGATCGCTTTCGCTCGCCAACATTACCTAACGCGGATTTATGCCAACAACAACATCTCGTTATGTATGCCGCAACCCCGCCGGGTACGCAGGCGAGGCCGCGGCATACGTAAACGGGCCCCTGGACCTGCGCCGGAAGGGAGGTGGCCGACGCCACTCTTGAGTCTGGTCACAGCGGGGGGCCACGGCATACGCCCCTGCGTAGACTGCCGAAAGACCCCCCTCGGCGTCCGCCGGCGGGGCCGTGAATGCTCGGCGGTCGCCGGGCAGGTTGGAGTCGATCGTGCGAGTCGTGCTCGTCCTGGGCCTACTGCTGAACCTGATCGCGTTGCCGATCGCGATCCGGCGCGTCATCTTCCTGACCCGCCTGATCACCCACGGCCAGCCAGCCCCGGACCGCCTGCACACCGCTGGCGACCGGATCGCGACCGCCGCGAAGAGCGAGTTGACGGAAGTCTTCGGCCAGCGTCGCCTGTTGAAGTGGACCGCGCCGGGCATGGCGCACTTCACGATCTTCTGGGCGTTCATGATCCTCTCGACGGTCTACATCGAGGCGTATGGCGCGCTGTTCAAGTCCGACTTCGAGATCCCGATCATCGGCCACTGGCGCATCCTCGGGTTCGCGCAGGACACCATCGCCCTGATCGCCCTGGGTGGCCTGACCGTCTTCGGCATCATTCGCTGGTCCAACTCGCCGGCCAAGCTGGGCCGTCAATCCCGCTTCAAGGGCAGCCACAACACCGGCGCCTGGCTGGTGCTCTTCTTGATCCTCATGGTCATCGCGACGATGTTCCTGTATCGCGGTGCGGCCAGTGCCCTGGGGAACTACACCAACGAGGGCGCGTATGCCTCGCAAGCCCTGGGCCGGTGGATGAGTGGCTGGGGCACCAACACCCTCGAATTCCTCGAAGGCCTCGGGCTGCTGTTGCACATCGGCGTGATGCTCGGCTTCCTCATCGAGGTCGTCCACTCCAAGCATCTGCACATCTTCGCCGGCCCCATCAATGTCGCCTTCAAGCGCACTCCGATCGCCCTGGGCGCCGCTCAGCCGCTCATGGTGGCGGGCAAGCCGGTGACCATGGAGGACCTGGAGGAGATGGAGGAGGAGCCGACCCTCGGCGTCGGCAAGGTCGAGGACTTCACCTGGAAAGGCCTGCTCGACTTCGCCACCTGCACCGAGTGCGGACGCTGCCAGAGTCAGTGCCCCGCCTGGAACACCGAGAAGCCGCTCTCGCCGAAGCTGCTCATCATGGGCCTGCGCGACCACGCCTATGCCAAGGGCCCGTGGCTCCTGGCGGCCGACGAGGCGGCCCGAGAGAACTTGCCCGATGCGGCCAAGGCCGCGGCCGAGCGCCCGCTCGTCGGCGAGACTGAGGGCGAGGCGTATGCCCCAACCGGCGGCGCGGTCATCGACCCCGACGTCCTGTGGTCCTGCGTGACCTGCGGCGCGTGCGTCCAGCAGTGCCCGGTCGACATCGAGCACGTCGACCACATCATCGAGATGCGCCGCTACCAAACTCTCGTCGAGAGCGCCTTCCCCAACGAACTGGCCGGACTCTTCCGCAATATGGAGAACAAGGGCGACCCGTGGGGCATGGGCGCGCGCGCCCGTTTGGACTGGGCCAAGGACCTGCCCTTCGAGGTGCCAGTCCTCGGCGCCGACGTCGAGGACGCGGGCGACGTCGACTACCTCTTCTGGGTCGGGTGCGCCGGTGCCTTCGAGGACCGCGCGAAGAAGACGACGCGTGCGGTAGCCGAGCTGCTGCATACGGCAGGAGTGAGCTTCGCCGTCCTCGGCGACGGCGAGAAGTGCACGGGCGACTCGGCCCGGCGCGCCGGCAACGAGTTCCTCTATCAGATGCTCGCCACCGAAAACATCGAGGTCCTGAACGAGATGCAGGCGAGGAAGATCGTCGTCACCTGCGCGCACTGTTTCAACACGATCAAGAACGAATACCCGCAGATGGGCGGCAGGTACGAAGTGCTGCACCACACCCAACTGCTCAACCGGCTCGTGCGCGAGCGCAAGCTGGTCCCGGTCGCGCGGCCCTCCGAAGCGCCCGGCCTGTCCACCGCGAAGAACCCCGCCTCGACGGCATCGACGGTGACCTATCACGACCCGTGCTATCTCGGACGGCACAACCAGGTGTATGCCCCGCCGCGCGAGCTGATCGGTGCGCTGCCGGGAGTGACCCTGACCGAGATGCCCCGCAACTCCGAGCGCTCCTTCTGCTGCGGCGCCGGTGGCTCGCGGATGTGGATGGAGGAAAACCTCGGCAGCCGGATCAACGTCAACCGCACCAATGAGGCGCTCGGCACGGGCGCCCAGCGGATCGCGGTCGCCTGCCCGTTCTGCCGGGTGATGCTCACCGACGGCCTGGTCGAGCGGCAGTCCGAGGGCCTATTCGAGGACGTCGAGGTCGTCGACATCGCCCAGATGCTGCTGGCCGCGGTCAAGCGCGGCGAGGAGTAGGCCCCACCGCAGAGCGCCTGCGAGCTAGGCACGGCCGGCCGCGTTCGTTCAGTCGGACGGACGTCGCGCGGTCGGTATTCGCCCAGCTGACTTGCCCACTCGACGGGGCCGGGGTATGCACTCGAGGAGATTCCCGGCTGGCCCTCGCGTCGAGTGCACAGCTCAGGGCGTCGAGTGCACATTGCGTTGGCCGGCAGCCCCTCGTGTGAGGGGGTACGGGCAGTTCACAGGGGTGGGGATGTCCAGCGGGGCATGGTGTCCTTGTCGATCAGGACGGCGCGGACACCTTCGACGAAGTCGGCGCTCACGGTCAGTTCACGGGCGAGCATCGTGTCGGCGGCGAGGGTGCCGGCCAGGTCGGGCTCGGAAGCGGCGGCACGCACGCGGGCGAGGCTCGCGCATACGGCCTGCGGTGAGCGAGCGGCGATGGTGGCTGCGCAAGCGCGTGCGGCCGGGGCCGTATGCCGTCGCAGTCGTTCCATGATCTCGTGGGGGTCGTCGCCGGCGAAACACTCGTCAATCCACTCGCGCTCGGCGAGCAGGGGCGCCGAGACGTCTGCGGCGGGCGCGGCGGGCGGCGGCACGGCCGCGGTGGCCGTCGGTTGCGTGGGGGTGTCCGCCTCAAGGGACCAGACCAGGCGGTCGGCGAAGCCGAGGGCGAGGGCGTCGGCCGCCCAGAAGGTCGCGCCGGTCAGAGCGAGGTAGGTGCCCAACTCGCCCGGGGCTCGCGCGAAGAGGCGGCTGGAGCCGGCGTCGGTGAAGAAGCCGATCTTGGTCTCGGGCATCGCAAGCCGCGCGTCCGGAGTGATCCGGCGCTCCTGCGCGACGGCGGCCAGGCCCAATCCGCCGCCCATGATCACGCCGTCCATGAGGACCGACACCGGCTTGGGGTAGCTCCCGACCAGCCCGATCAGGGCATACTCGCGTGCCCAGAAGTCGCCGGCCGCGACCGGGTCGCCGGCGAGCACCAGGTCCCGGACGGCCCGGACGTCGGCCCCGGCGCTGAAGGCGCGTGTGCCCGCACCCCGAAGACTCACCGCCCCGACGGTGTCGTCGTCGCGCCAGTCCCGCAACTGCGCCATCAGGTCATCGACGAGGTCGGCGGTGATGGCGTTTAGCGCGTGTGGCCGGTCGAGCACGACATGCCCCACTCCCTCGGCAATGGCGAAGCGCACGGAGTCTCCGCCCCGTGCCGCGTCCAGAAGGCGGCATCGGGCAGCGCAAGGGAAACCCCTTGATCGCCTGGGAAGTCTTCCGTTGCGCACAAGGGGTTGTTGGCATCGGGCGGGAAAGCTGGCCCGTCGCTCATGCCTCGTCCGCCATCAGGGCCGCCAGCTTGGAACGTGAGGGGATGTCCAGGCGGCGATAGATCTGAGCCAGGTGATTGTCGACCGTGCGCGGCGAGAGATAGAGCCGCTCGGCAATCTCCTTGCTGGTCAGGCCGGCCCCCACGAGTTCCGCAACGGCGCGCTGGGCCTTGGTCAACTGCGCGACCGGGCTCGGCGCTGACCGGCGATCGGCGGTGTCCTCCAACCGCCCGGCGGCGTCTGCGCCCTCCGGGGAGAGTTGATCATTGACCACCCACGAGCGGACCGGGAGCACCGGCGGCAGCAAGCTCAGGTCGAGTCCCGGGCGAGGATGGGCGACCGCGCCGCGCGCGGCGCGCAGGGTGGCCGCGACCCAGGCGCACCGGCCGGCGTGCTCCGGACGGGCCTGACGCAGGGTGAGAGCGAGCCCGTCGAAAGCTTCGGCGACGCGCAACGGAAGTGGCGCGGCCGCAGCCCGCCGGGCGGCGGCGGCATACGACCCGAGGGCTTGCGCGTAGTCGCGTTGGGCGAGCAAGGCATCGGCGAGGACAATACGGGCCTCGACGCCATCGCGCGCCAGCCGGCTGCTATCCGCCAGGACGACGACGTCAGCGGCAAGGCCGGCCGCTTTGGCGAACTCTCCCGCGGCCGCGGCCTCACGCGCGCCCTGCAGTTGGTAGCCGAGGCGCACGGCCCACGGCAGTTCCTCGGGGTCGGGCGTCATCTGGGCGGGTCGGCCGGACACGCGCCGCGCGATGATGTCGGCGAGCAGACCGATGCGGTCCTCGCCGAGCTCGGTCGCTTCTTCGCGGGCAGCCTTCGCCGTCGCAAAAGCCTCGAGCTCGCGCCCGCGTTCCCAGGCGATCTGGGCGCAGAGGATCTGGGCCGCGATGGCCAACCAGCGCTCTTCGCCCTCCGCCCCGTCGATCAGCAGTGGCGCCAGGTCCTCGGCAAGGTCGAGGTTGCCGGAGCTGACCTCGATGTCCATCAGCGTGCGGCGCGCCTGCCGGATCGCATAGGTGTCGGTCACACCGAGCGCCAGGATCCGCTCGACTTCCGACCGCGCGTCGGTGAGCTGGCCGGCGTCGAGGTACATCTCGGCCCGGATCGACGCGGTCCGGGCTCGCTGGAAGGTCGCATCGTGGCAGGCGGCCGCGTGCTCCTCTGCTCGATCGAGAAAGCTCATACCGGCGAAGGTGCCGTGCACCTCGGAGGCACAGATGCCCGCCCGGCGGGCGGACTGCGCCCCGATCTCGGGAGGCCCGTCCCCGCTGGCGAGGGCCAGTTCGTAGAGGGTGAGCGCATCGCGCGGGCGCATCGCGGAGTAGAGCGTGCCGAAGGCGCGGTTGGCCAGGTCGTAGGCGAGGTCTCTGGTTGTCGGATCGGCAGCGGCCACCTGGACCGCTGCGACCGCCGCCTCGAAGTCGGCCAGCCAGGGCGAGGTGGCACTGGCGTCTTCCTCGGTCGCCGGCAGCGCCCCATCCGCCCACCGCACGAGGGCCACCCGGGTCGCCCGCCCGTCCTCGTCGGTGGCCAGGGCCAGGGCGTGCCGGCGGACGGGCGCGAGCATGCGCAGCCGACCGTCGGCGCCGATCAGGACGAGAGACTGGCGCTCGAGTTGGGCAGCGACGCCGATGGCCAGCGCCCTCGGCATCCCCATGATCTGGGCCAGCACGTCGATACCGACCGGGAAGTCCAAGGTGCCGAGGCGGCGATGCGCGGTGCGCGTCCCCTCGTCTAGCAGGGCGTATGACGCGCCGATCGCCCCGGCGAGTGAGTCCGGCGGCACGACGCGGTCGAGTCCGACCTGGGCCGCCTGCGATGCCATCTGCTCCAGCACCAGCGGGATGCCGCCGCTGGCCACCAGCAGCGAGCGCAACTGCGGTCCGTCCCGGTCGAGATCCACCAGATCACCACCGGCCCCGGCTAGACGGCCCACGAAGAGTTCCAGCGCGGCGCCTTCGAGCGGCTGGTGCGGCAGGGGCACCGGAAGCGGATCGACCCGCAGGTCGAGCTCGGCGGGGGCACCGGCGGGGACCAACGAGGTGACGAGGAAGCGCGCGACCCGGGTGGCGTCCAGGATGCCGGTGATCAACTCCCCCACGCCGGCGAGCAGGCCCTCGTCAACCCCGTCGAGGATCGTCAGCCGCTCATGGTCGTCGAGGGCATGGACGAGGGCGAGGATCGCGGTGTCACCGGGCGCGATATCGGCCTCCAGGGCCTGAAGCCAGGCGCCAATCAGATCCTCGATCGAGGAGATCGCGCCGACATCGATCCACACCTGGACCCGGGCCGCCGTCGCCGCATGCCTGGCGAGCAGGCTTTTGCCCACGCCGGGCGGGCCGACCAGGGTGACCCATCGGCGATCGATGAGCCCCGAACGGACACGTGTCTGCAGGTCACGCCGCCCGAGGCAAGGCGGTAACACGTGGGCAGGCTACACGCGTAGGGAAATGAGTGAAATTACCGATGCCGGGCGTGGGCTCGGTCGACCAGAGTGATGGGCATACCGAGAAGGGATCGGATCCCAGCCGATCCCCGTGGCGAAGGCTCGTCGGAGGGAGGGCCTTCACACCGGTTGCGGCGCAGAGCTGGGGGGTTCGGCGCCGTTTGAGGAGGCGACCCATGCCGGGCATCGGCACGGGTCGCCTTCTTTCTGGCTCCGCGCGTGCCGCCCCTCCCGCTCCCGGGGCGACGGCACGCGCGGTCGGACAACCCGCGACCGCTGACGCGGGCCGGCCCGTCAGCCCAATCCGTTGTCGGCCAAGAATTTCGCCGCGACCGTCTGCGGGTCCGCCTTGTCGATGTCGGTCTGCTTGAGCAGGTCCGACAGGACGGCGGTCGTCAACTTCGCCGACACGGCGTCGAGGGCGGCCGTGACCTCGGCCGAGTTCTTGGACTTGGCAAGCAGCGGCACGACATTCTGCGAGCCGAAGAGCCGCTGGTCGTCGGTCAGGGTGACGAAACCGTTGGCGGCGATCGCCGGGTCAGTGGAGAAGATGTTCGCCGCCTGGACCTGGCCATTCTTGAGCGCCTGGACCAATTGCGCGCCCTTGAGCGGGCGGAAGCTGCCGAAGGTGACGCCATAGGTCTTGGTCAGGCCCGGGATGCCCTGGGGGCGCTCTTTGAACTCCGGCGGCGCACCGAGGGTCAGCTCCCCCGCGACCGGCTTGAGGTCGGCGATGGACTTCAGGTTGTTCTTCTTGGCGGTCTCGGCGGTGACATTGATCGAGTCGTTGTCCTCGGCGGCCGAGGCCTTGAGCACCTGGAGGGTGTCCGGCAACAGGCCGGTCAACCCGTCGTAGACCTTGGTCGGGTCGGTCTCGGCGAAGTTCTTGTCGTAGTAGTAGGCCAGGGCACCGGTGTATTCGGGCACGACGTCGATGGATCCGTCGTCCAGGGCCTTCAGGTAGATCTCGCGGGAGCCGATGTTGAGCTTGGTGGTGGCGTTGACGCCCTTGGCTTTCAGGGCGCCGGCATAGATTTCGGCCAGCAGGACGCTCTCAGAGAAGTCGGCCGAGCCCACCACGATGCTCGTGCTCGCGGCGCTGCCGCTCGACGCGCCTGCGGCACTCGTGGTGGTGGATGACCCTAGCGGGTCGGAAGACGAGCCGCAGGCGGCGAGCGCACCCACGGTCAGGACGCTCATGGCGAAGGTGAGGGTGCGGCGGGACATCGGCATACTCCTACGGGGTTGAGGTAGCGAAGGACGGGGTCTTCGCGAAGTACCGGAATAACGTTGGGTCCTGCGGTCTACCCGAGCGGACACGTCCAGGGTCTCCTAGTTCGGGATCACGTCGCGTCGGCGATCGGTGAGAGGCCGGCGGCAGATAGTTCAACCCTCCGTCGACGCGATTGCTTCCCGGTCAGGCCGGGACTGACGAGCAGTCGGACCACCCCGGCCAGGAGCAGGTCGACCAGGAGGGCAAGCACGGCCACCAAAAGCGCCCCGCCCGCGGTGGCCGCATAGTCGCCGATGGCGAGCCCGTCGATGAGGAAACGGCCGAGCCCCCCCAGACCGACGTAGGCCGCAATCGTCGCCGTAGCGATGACCTGCAAGGTTGCGGCCCGCACTCCCGAGAGCAGGAGTGGCAGGGCGATCGGGAGTTCGACCTGACGCAGCACCTGGCCATCGCTCAGCCCCATGCCGCGGGCGGCATCCCGGGTGGCGGGGTCGACGGCCTCGACGCCCGCATACGCCCCCGCCAGCAGTGGCGGCAGGGCGAGCAGGACGAGGACGATGATGCTCGGGGCGGTGAAGGCGAGGTCCCCGGAGAGGCGGGGCCCGAGCCAGAGGGCCAGGGCGAAGAGCAGTCCGAGGGTGGGGACCGCGCGGGCGGCATTGGCGGCGGAGACCAGCGGGCGCCCCCTGCCCGTATGCCCGATCCACAGGCCCAGCGGGAGCGCGATGAGGCTCGCGATGCCCAGGACGATCAGGCTGTAGGTCAGGTGCTCCTGGACGCGAGTGGCGATGCCGTCGGCGCCGCTCCAGTTGGCGGGATCGGTCAGCCAGTCCCAGATCTTGGGGATCATGCGGCGACCCCCACGTCGCGCGGCGCGTCGGCCAGGGCGAGGCGCCGCGCGGACGAGCGGGAGTCGGCGCGTAGCCAGGGTGTGAGCAGGCGCGCCAGACCTTGGATCAGCAGGTCGAAGAGCAGTGCCAGCACTAGACAGCCCACGATGCCGGCCCAGAGCTCACCGGGAATGTCGCGGTTGTAGCCGTCGACCAGCAGGTCCCCGAGCTGGGAGACCCCGATCAGCGAGGCGACGCTGACGATGCTGACATTGCTGACCGCGGCCACCCGCAGGCCGGCCGCGATCACGGGGACGGCGAGGGGAAGTTGCACGGTGACCAGTCGGCGGAAGGCACCCAGCCCCATCGCGCGGGCGGCGGCGTCGACATGCGACGGCACCGAGCCGAGCCCGTCGACGACCGTCCGGACCAACAGCGCGACCGTGTAGATCGTCATGGCGACGATGACATTGACGGGGTCGAGGATCTTGGTGCCGAGAATGAGCGGCATCAAGATGAAGAGCGCCAGGCTCGGGATCGTGTAGAGCAGACCGGTCCCGGCGAGGGCCACCGGTACCAGCCTCCGGCTGCGGGCCGCCGCCCAGCCGAGCGGGATGCTCACGATCAGGCCCAGGACCAGCGGAATCGCCGCCAGCACGGCGTGTTGCACCGTCAATCGCCAGATGTCGCCGAGGTGGCCGCTGATCCAGGTCATGGCTGGACCGGTGCTTGTGTGGGTCGCCCCTGCGCGGGCGCCTGTCCATTGCTCCCGGTCCGGTGGCGCTCGACCTCCGCCAGGACGTCGCGGGCACGCACCGTCCCGAGCAGCCGGCGCTCGCCGTCGACGACGACCCCGCGCCCGCTCGGCGAGGACAGGGCCGCGTCCAGCGCCGCCCGTAGCGGCCCGCCCTGAGTCGCGAGTGTGCCGCCGAGCGCCACCCGGTCGGCGCCCGCGTGCTCAGGAGCACGCTGGTGGCGACCGCGCTGAGCCGCGGCGACGCGCGCATCGAGGCGCTGCGCGAGACCATGTCCGAGCTGCTGCGGATGGACGAGCCGCGCAAGCGCTACGCGGGGATGATGTCGGGTCTCGACATTCACTACGACCTCGGGAGCGGCCATCCGCTGCTCGGGCGCCGCATGCCGGACCTCGACCTCGAGACCGCGGACGGGCCGCGGCGGGTGTTCAGCCTGCTGCACGCGGCGAGGCCGGTGCTGCTCGATCTCGGCGAGCCCGGCGCCCTCGACGTCGGCGAATGGGCGGATCGGGTGCGGACGATCGACGCGCGATATGCCGGGGTCTGGGAGCTCCCGGTGCTCGGCGCGGTCGCTGCGCCCGCGGCCGTGTTGATCCGGCCGGACGGGTATGTCGCGTG
>Ga0209174_10002791_pt1 | contig 11330 bp, 9 predicted proteins | sample JI91814BDNA_FD_187505 | JGI IMG/M metagenome (GOLD analysis project Ga0209174, IMG submission 187505) | Wastewater effluent complex algal communities from Wisconsin, to seasonally profile nutrient transformation and Carbon sequestration -... | ecosystem: Engineered > WWTP > Effluent > Algae...
TATTCCCGCAATAGCACTCGGGCGCGGCATCAGGATTTATCACGTACTCATGCAAAGTCAGCTCCCGCCACAAGTCAGCACAGACGGGAATCCTGACCGAACACCTTGCGCCAGCCCGAAGCACCTCGTCCACGATCTCAGGGTGGTCCTCGTTATCCGCTATCATATCAAAAAGCGGAACCTTATCCATCTGACCATCTAGTTCGATGAACAGATGACGAATGACGTTTGCTGGATACTGATGAAGTGCCAGCATTTCCATCGCACCAGCCGCACTTCCCCATCGGCGGACAAAGCCATCGGCCCACAAGCGCTTTGGAGCACCGATTTCCGATGTTTCACCTATCTGGTTTGGCGCTATCCGTCTAGTACCGTGCTTCGCTCCGATGCGCTCATACTCTTCGACTAGCTCTCTCATCTCAGCAAGCATGATCGGCTCCTTCCCCCCCCACAGACACAGCTAGGCAATTTCACCTAACCCGATGATCGCCTTTAGCAGTTGGTGAAGCGACTTTTGATGCTCTTGTGGCACTTCTTCTATTGCGCGCTTGGCCTTTTTATGAATCGCCTCTATTTCATTGTATCCCACGCTTCCTGGCTCGGTTCGCAGCCGTGTCTCTTTTCGACAAGTACGGGCAAGGTGTCCAATCGCGATGTTGAGACTCGTTTCATTCGTTTTGATCTTGCGCGTCATGGTTTGTTCCTCCGACATGTAGTTACATGTAAGATAAGATCGAACTTGGCCAGCGCAAGCTTTTTTCTTGACTTGTTCTGAAATATGTATTTTCAGACGGAAAGCGATGATATGGGGGCCGAAGCAACTTCCGCATGAGACGGAAATTGGGCTCGGGGAGGTCGGTCAAACGGGCGTCTTGGTCCGCTTGCGAGCATGTCGCCCGCTGGCGGGAGCCGGTTTTCGCCATGATGCCTGATAGAGTCCCAGCTGCTTGTAGCGGGCGAGCTTTTGGTACAGGCATCGGCGTGTGATCCCAAGTTGTCTCGCCGCCGCTTGTTTGTTGCTGCTGCTCGAGTGGAGTGTGGCCAGGATCAGCGCTCGTTCTGCTTCGGCCAGCGAGGTGCTGCCAATCGGGAGTCGTAGCTCATCCGGTGGTACCGTCTCGGCGGATAGCAGTCCAGAGACTGCCGCGCCGTCGATGGGACCGTCGGACCACAGCAGCACTTGCAGCAGGATGTTGGACAGCTCGCGGACGTTGCCCGGCCAAGCGTAGTTGCGCAGTGCGGCAAGTCCTTCGGGAAGTAGCGCGGGGGCAGCACGGTCCTCGGTGTGGGAATGTTCGGCAAGGAGGAGTCTGCACAGCTCGGGGAGGTCGTCGAGGCGCTCGTACAGCGACGGAATCGGGTGCCGCAACACCGCCACTTGGTCGTAGAGCGACCGCATAAAGAGTCCCCTCTTGGCGCGCACCTCCAGCTCCGGCAGAGCAGTGGTAACGAGGCGAGGTGGACGGTCCCACTCCGAGCACTTGGCGAGCAGGCACCGCAGCTCGCGCTGACCGTGCTCGTCGAGCCGATCGAGGTCAGTGACCAACAGCGTTCCACCGCGAGCGCGCTCCGCAGAAGCGATCAAGCCTTCCGAGAGCAACGGTTCCAGGCAAGAGATCTCGACGAGTGGCCTGTCCTTCCGTGGCGACATGTCGTGGATACGCTTGCCCAAAAAGCGGCGACCGCTGCCACTGGCTCCGAGCATCAGTGTGGGCTTGTCCGACTGCGCTGTGGCCCGCATGTGTCTCAGCAGTGGTCCCATCTTGTCCGAGTTGGCGACGATAGCGCTCACATCTGCCCTCCTGTTCCTTTACTCATTCCTTGACTCCCCCAAGACCTTCCTAAGACGATTCTGTTGCAGCATCAGGAGGAACGCGGCGAATCCTGATGTCGTCGCCAGCGCGAAGAAAAACCAGCGATGTGGCCACACCGACCAGTACCTTCCGATGAGTCCTGCGCCGAGATTCCCGAGAGCAATCGCGGCGAACCATGCGCCCATCAGGACTCCCAACAAGCGCTTGGGAGCGAGCTTGGTGACGAGAGAGAATCCGATCGGCGCGACACATAACTCGCCAACAGAGATCACGAAGTAGCTCGTCAGGAGCCACAACGGACTGACCCGCCCGGTATCGCCACCGACGAAAGATGCGGCGGACATGATCAGACTGGACGCAGCGGCTAGGAACATTCCGAGCATGAACTTGTGGTGACTCGCGAGCGGCCTGCGCTTCCAAAGCAGCCCGAGCAGTGGCGACAGCGTGAGGATGAGCCCTGCGTTGACGCTCTGAAACCACGGTGCTTCGATGCGGCTTCCCAACAGAGACAGAACGGTGTGATCCTTCGCGAACAGAGTCAGCGAGGAACCATTCTGATGAAAGGACAGGAAGAACAGAGCGGCAACCGGAAGCAGTACGTAGATCGTCGCCAAACGATCTTTTTCTGGAGCTTGAGATCGGTTCACTTGGGCGCGTGAATGCTCGCGGAACAGAGTGCTTCCTGAGAACATCCACAGACAGCTCGCGAGCAGACAGGCTCCTGTGGCAGAGAGGAATGCTGCGGAATAGCCGTAGTGTTTCGCGAGCCATCCGCCGACAAAACCGGAAGGAAGTGCGCCGAGGTTAACAGCCCAATAGAGTCGATTGAGGGCGAGATCGCGCGCTGTCTCTGTTTGATACAGAGAGCCGACAGCGGCGGTGATGTTGCCTTTGAAGAGTCCCATTCCTATTGAAAGGATGATGATTGATAGGGATAGGAATCCTACCGTTAGGAGTCCGTACGCGATGGCGAGTAGGAATGCGGCGATAGCGATACAGAGCCAGCGACCGAAGCGATCAGCAACGGCACCACCAAGCAGCGGAGTGAAGTACGTTATGCCCATCATGACTCCGTACCAAGTGGTGGCTTGCGCTTCGGTTTGGCCGCGACGCTCAGTGAGGAATAGGACGAACAGAGAGACGAGGGAGTAGAAGGCGAAGCGCTCCAGAGCGATGGTGACGCAGGCGATTAGGAGTGCCCGCGCTCGCCGCGAATCGGCTGGTTCAGGAGGCGGAACAGAGTCCGATTTGGAGTCCGTTTGGGAGTCTGCGGACAGAGCTGTGGCTAGGACGGATGCAGCAGGCATTGGAAGCTCCAGTAGTGCGGCGACCGCGCAAAGTGACGAGGCAGACCACGCGGGTCACCTCAGACGAGGACTGCCTCGGGACTTAGGCGGCGACGCGCTCGGTAACGACGCGCTCGGTATCGTTGACAGACTCCGTGACTTCGTTCGGAATCGCTTGGGGAACGGACTCCGTGACTTCGTTCGGAATTGCTTTGGGAACGGACTCCGTGTTGCTCGGAAGCGCGGCAGGAATCGTGTGCTCAGCGACGGCTTGCGCGCAGACACGGTTCCCTCCCTCACGCTTTGCTCGCTGCATCTGCTGCTCGGCAGCAAGCTCGATTTCTACGCAGGTCGCGACTGTCGGTGGAGTCCACTCCGTCACGCCGATCGAAGCGGACACAGCGACGAATTGAAGCGCTGTCAGGATTTCCTGGGCGCGCTGAATCCCGATGTCGATTCGCGACCCTTCCAGTAGCCAAAGAAACTCATCCGCTGCGGTGCTCCGACGGAACAGCATGTCGAGGTCGTGCAACCGACCCACCGCCGACCGAATCGCCTTCGCTGCCGACCGAATCAACGCATCCCCGCTAGGATGGCCAAGCCTATCGTTTATCGCCTTGAGCCCGTCGAGATCGATGTAGATCAGCACGAATGGCACTGTCCCACGGAGCAGCGACGAAACGCGGATCTCGAACATCTGTTGATTGCGCAGCCCCGTCAGCGCATCGAAGCAAGTCTGCTGCTGGATCGTGCCGATCCGGTTCTCGACGGCCAGCCGGTCCGCCTGCAACGCCTCAATCGCCCGATGCTGGTGCCAGACCATGCCGCTCAGGTACAAGACAGCCCCGATCAGAATGCAACCCTCCACAGCGAGTGCGTCAACCTTCGTCATGGGGACGACCTCCCGAGGCTGAATCGGTGGACGGCTTTTCGACGGCGGATGGGTAAACCTGTCCGTCGGCAGTTGCCAAGAACAAAATCTGCGGCATGCTTTGTCTCCCTGATTGACGGGCTATGCTTTCCAGGGCTGTGGTCCGTCGGGGATGAGGTCGTCGGGTTCCCGACGGCCTCTTTTGTTATGTAACGATGAGTTTCCTACTTCTGTTCGCTTAGAGATCAAACTTACTTTGCTAATTTTATCAATAGTTTTTATATGTTCTCCGATCCTCCGAGGACGACACGTTGACCAGGAGCGCTTTCGATGGTAGACGCCCGATAGATGGAACCTTTGCGATGCCAAGGTCTGGCCGAGCGGCTACTCCACTATCGGCGCACTCACAAGATGTCTTCTGCGGCGCTGGCTCGTCGCGCAGGCATCACGCCGCAGGCGCTTCACTTGATCGAGAAGGGAAAGAGCATGCCGAGCATGGAGACGCTGGAACGACTGGCCTACGCGACCAAGCTCAATCCTGGGTGGCTGGGGTTTGGACTTCCGCTGTCGAGTATCGCGCCTCAAATCACGATTACCCCAGGCTATGATGCGACGGCGATGGTTGAGGATCTGCTCATGCTCCTCAATGGATCGTCGTGCGTCGTCGATGATGTCTACAAGTACGTCGATCCGCTGGGGGCCTACGAGTGGCGCAGCATGCTGCGGCAGCCCGGCTTAGCGAGCTTGGTTGCCGATGTTCCAATCGTGGATTTGGTGCATATACTCGGGCCGGAGTTGGTAGACGAGCCGAGTGATGTCATTGCGGTGGGCTGCGGTACGGCGGAGCGTGAGATGAAGCTGGTTGGCAAGCTCCTGGACCGCTCTCGTCGTGATATCCGGCTGATCTTGCTCGATATCAGCCTCTCTCTGCTCGGGGTTGCGGTGCAGGATGCGGACCAATTTTCTCGCAACCACGGTGTCCCAGTGCTCGCGCTGCTCGGGGACTTCCACCGCTTGCCGGACTACTCGCATCTGCTGACCCCCGATCATCCTCGGCGACGGATTTTTACGATGTTCGGCTATACCTTCGCCAACCTCGACAATGAGGTGCAGTTTCTGCGGCGCAGCTTGTCGTGGGTGAACGGTGGTGACTATCTCATTCTGGATCTGCCAGCAGCATCGACCGATTCTGCCGACCCTGCCGAGATCAGGAAGCGCGATCCGGGGCTTGCCCACAGGCGCGGAGCCGAGTGGCGAAACAGCGCGTTCCAGTTTCTGATGGGGCCGATTCGTCGCTACATGGATGGGGTGCTCGACTGGAAAGTCACCACGGAGCTGGACCAAAGTTCGTGCCTCATTCCCGGCAGCTATGCCGTCGTTCACAAAGCACTCGTAACGCTCAAGTCCGGTGCGAAAAAGCAGTTTGTGGTCGGCTACTCGAAACGCTACCAGATCGACAAACTGGAGAAGCACATGGAGAGCGAAGGCTGGCACCTCTTGCAAGGCTTGCACTACGGCCCCGAGAACAAGTTCTTGGTCGCCGTCTTCAAGCGTCACGCTCCCAAGCCCAAGGTAAAGGTAAAGAGGAAATCGATATAGGGCACCGTGCTTATCGCGAAGTGCGTCGCCGTCAACCGAACGGGCAACCAAGCGGGCAACCAAGAGCCCGTGCCCAGAGTCTCAATCTTCCGCGAGCCTCTCCTACGAACCATGAAAGCTGGAGTTGTCATCAGATGCGCTGCCCACTGCGGGTGGGTGGTGCGGGCTGCCTGCTACGCTCTGCGGCTGCGTGCTACGTGGCACCCGCTCTGCGTGCGTGGTGAACGTGGTGCGTGGTGCGTGGTGCGTGGTGCGTGGTGCGTGGTGCGTGCTGCGTGGTGCGTGCTGCGTGGTGCGTGCCGCGTGGTGCGTACTGCGTACTGCGGATTCGGGCTTAGGTTAGCGCTGCTCTCGCAGATCGCCTCAACCTGTCCGCAGCAGAGCGATCGCCAAGCGAGCGTGGCTGGCAGTGGAGCCACATATACAGACATGTGTGCTGTGGTGAAGCTTGCATCCGATTGAGGGGATTGACTCTCATTTCAAAAAAATAGTTTCGATGCGATCAACCGGCCAGTCGCCGCGCGTAAGTGGATCTGGCATCGGGGCCAATCTTCCGTTAGGTGAACACAGCTATATGAATGCGCCTAGCTGGTTCAGGTACCTGTATTCACCTAGCTGGTTCGGCTAGCTGGTTCACCTAGCCGAACCAAGTGGTCGAACGAGTGTAAATATATCGTCACAAAGTTCGCCATAAGCAAAAAACATGCCTTCCCCTTGCTTGTTTTTGATTTCATCTGGTTGAGTGCTTCTGCACACATCACCACACCAAACCCACATGCTTATTAGACAAGGTGGTCGATCGAGGTAGCTGATTCGGGTAGCTGGTTCGGCTAGGTGAATTCACCTAGCTGGTTCGGCTACCTGAATTCACCTGGCTGAATCACCTAGCTGTGTTCAGGGGGGTTTTTCAGCTAGCTGTACATCACCTGATTTTGGCATTTGGCCCGCGATCTGCTGCTTGGCGCTTTGAGAACATAAGTGCCAGGTCAGGTGGACGCCAAGCGACAATCAGCGAAGACTGTCTGTACATGCAACGCCGCTGTCGAAATAGAGACTGTCAGCTTGAGCTGCCACCACCGCCGTTCATGAACCATTGCTCTCTGTACTGCTCAGAGAAGTGTCGCAAGCTTGGGCTATACACGCTGAGCGACGCAGCAATCTACGACAATCCCATCGCCGCAGTGAATGAGTTCGGCCTGAGCCGTAACGCATTCTATGTTCGATTTGGAACACGTATCGTAAGCGAATGGCGATTCTTTCCAGCGAGATCGATAGGTCTGCCACTGTCTGAGCTTCCAGCACTGCCACAAGTCGGACGCTATCGTGTGCAACTCTTTGATATCGGACAGATTTTGATTCGTGATTCTGAGATGAGGATCTTTATATCGGTTGAGTGGATTCGACAGTTTTGCCGATTTACTGATGGTGGACGATCCTCCACAAAGTTGAAGTAATCCGATGAATAACTCACAAATCATCAGTTCCTCTCTTCTCGCGGGTGAGGAACTTATTAGAATGCTGGTAAGCTCACCAAATGGTGCGTATTTCATTCCGGCGCAGGGCTACATTCGTCCGGCGAATGTGCCAACCAACGTGATGGGCTTGGTGCTGGTGAACTTCTACGACAGTGAAGGACGCGAGACGCGCACGCGGGTACCTATTACCTTGTTGGGCAACGGCACACCGAATGGACAGCAGCCAGTACCACAGTCGGTGCTGTCGCAGACTCAGGCGTCGCAGCCGGTGACTCAGACGCCGCTGTTCCCTTTGCCGGGCGCAGCTGGCACGGTGCGGACAGCGGGACCGCAGACATCTGCCTTGCCGCCACCACCGTCGCCACGGCCTGCTGGTCTGCCACCGCCGCCGCCGCTGCCACCAGAAGCGGTAGCGCTGCCATCTGTCGCCGACCCCGACCTCAGTCGCGAGCTGATGATGGCGCAGACGACGCAGCTTCGGTCGCTGACGCTGCAAGCGGAGGAAGCGGCAGGGTCGGCCATCGATCTAGAGAAGATGTCGGTGCTTCGCGACGCGAACTACACCCGCGAGGTCGGTGAGGCGTTTCAGCTCAACTCCGCGATGCGTCGAGAGGTGTTTGCGACGCAGACCGCCTATCACGAGAAGGCGTTTCGCCAGCTCGACCTTGTGGACGTGGCGGCCCGCCGGATGCTGCGGCTGTCCGACGAGGTGGTGCGCCGTGTGAAAGACCCGATGTTTCAGCCGGCGCCGCCGCCACCCCCGCCGCCGCCACCGCCGCCGGACTACGCGGGGATCGCCATCGCGATGTTCCAAGCGCTCGGCAGGGTGGGCGCGGCGTGGTCGCCGAACGCGAAGCGAAAGCCGGGTCGCAGAGAGCGTCAAGCCGTGCTGAAGCTGCTCGAGAAGGCCCAGACCAGTGGTCCCGAGGGATTGAAGGTCGCTCTCGACGAGTTCGCCAAGAAGAGTGGAGTCGGAGCCCCGCCGGAGTCGGTCGAAGAGCCCAAACCCCAGCCCGACAATGACAATAAGACCTTCGCAATATCGAAGAAGCAGTTACTTGATTTGGTGGAGAGCGGCGCGATTTCGACGCTCACAGAAAACGGCAAGCTGGCTGAGATGATTCGTGATGACAAGCTCGACGAGTTTATGAAGCTGCTCAGTCAGGCAGAGGAACTCTAATGCAGAATTACTGGAAAAAGCTGAGCGTGAAGCCCAACAGCACCAGTGCTCAAATACGAAGTGCGTATCTGGCTGCGATGCAAAAGGCACATCCAGACAAAGGCGGCAGCAAAGAGCAAGCGGCGATTGTCAACAAAGCCTATGAAGTGCTGGGGAATGAAGAGAGTAGGCAGCAGTACAACGAAGCGCGCCTGGCCTGGGCTAGTGAAATTGGGGCTTCTCTTTGTATCACTTGTGGTGAGGCGAATCGGATTGCGCGAAAGCCAACTCGCCATGAGCGACTGGTCTGTGGCCACTGCAATACTCCTCTGGAGATCAGCGAACACACGGTAAGTCTGCTTCAGATTCGGACGTTGAGAATTGCGGCGGATACGCTGGTTCAAGAAGTAGGCTCTGCTTTGCTGGAGCGACTGCGCGTAGAAGTATTGCGGAGGATCGGATGAGAACGCTTCCATCACGAGTAGACAAACAACCATCGGCATCATTTTTTGCAAACATCTTGGCATATCTGGCGGAGACATATCCAAATGCGAAGTTCTCCGATGAAGACTTGGCCAAGCTAAAGCCGATATGGGAAGACTTATGGCGCGCTGGACGGACCGCAGAGGCCACTGCGCAGACCACTTGCACTTGCAATGGCAAGACCTTGTTTCCGTCGGCATCAATCGCCGTCGAGTACAAGAAGGGGATCGCTCGTCCTCCCGTGCGTGCGCCTCGGGGCGCGATGTATGGGCTGACGGACTACCGTGAGTCACCAGCGCTGGAGCGTCAAAAGAAGCTGACGACGGCTGCGGTCAAAAAGGTCGAGGCTGTGAACGCGGACATCAAGAAGTTCGTGGAGGAGCTGCGCCAGAATCCACCACGGAGTGAGCGAGCGGCGGAAGCCAAGCGGGCGCGACTCGGGGTACTTCAGCAGCGACTCGGCGAAGCCATCGACTTGGCGAGAGCCTATGCGCAGCAAGCAACGGTGGCGCGAACCGAGGCCAACCTGGGATGGTCGAGGCACCTGCCGGGCTTGCCCGCTGCGCCGAAGCCGGTCGAGGCCCCCGAGATCGTCGCCAAGCCGAAGGCCAAAAAGGCCGCTGCGCCAAAGCCGGATAAGAAGGCTGACACCGCTGCGCCAAAGCCGGACAAGAAGCCCAAAGACTCCGCAAAGTCAGAGAAGAGCAAGGCGAAAGGGAAGGCAGCGGAGCAAGACAAAGACACAAAGATGCAGGCCGCAATTGGCGCAGCGCTGGCACAGCAGCTTGAGCAAATGGGCTTTACCAAGAAAAGCTAATGCAGGCACAGGAAGTCGCATACCAGCTCGTGCAGGGTATTCAAAATGCCCTGATCGAGAGTCCGCCCGATGGGGTGGACTCTGCTTATGCAGAGGCGTGGTTTCAAAACAACTTTGCCTCTGTGCAAGCGCTCTTTACCAAGACACTGGCCCCGCTCCTTCAGCCACTTGGGGAGAGACTGGACCAGGAGAACAAGCTGAAGTGGCATATGCAGAGCGCCGACAGCATTCGGTCCTGGGCGGCGAAGTCGAGTCGAGAGGAGCAGGACTGGCTGGTGAGCCGCGTGCTTGCCCACAGGCCGGATCTTATCAACACAGCCGAGGCGATTGCATCTCAGCATGGCCTTGACTTCGACACGCTGCGGACCAAGAGCCGCACGGTCTATCGGATGGTCCCTGCCGTTAGTGAAGACCGGCTTGTGATCTATGAGGCCGATGGCCTGACCGAGCTGCCGCAGGTGCTCGGACGCGAGGACTTTGTGGGCTTCGCCAAAGCGGCCTACTGGTCAGACGACGCGACCGCCCCCTCGCTGGTCGAGCTAGCAGCGACGTGGTTCGCTCGCTCGCTGACCGTGGGCGAGCAGCCGGTGGTGGACCATGCCGAGCGACTGGAGCAGCTCATCCAGCAGACAAGGCTGGAGGGCATCCAGGGCGAGGAGCAGGCCGAGGAGCGTCTGCAAATCCGGCTGCGACTGCTGGCCGAAGCAAAGACGCAGGCACCGAGGGATCGCTATCTGAGCCTGCCGAAGCCGGACCCGAACCTGGCCCCCAGCCCTCGTGAGCTGCACGAGCTACTTGTGCGGGGCGAAGAGCCGACCACGGTTCATGACCGGACGCTGGCCAACTTCCAAGCCATCGCGGCGCTGCTCGACAAGCCCAAGCCGGGCGAAACCAGCACGCTGATTCGCTACACGGGCTGGGGTGGCTTGTCGGTGGATGCCGCCAAGAACTATCTGCCCAAGGCGCTGGTCCCCGACGAGAAGGCCGTTCTCCACGAATACTATACGCCGACGGCGGTGGCGCTGGATCTGGCTCACCTGCTCAAGCCTCGCATCGCGCAGCTTCCTCGGCATGAAGGGGAGGTGCTGGCATTGGAGCCGTCGGCGGGCATCGGCAGGCTGCTTAACGCCTTTTCGATAACCGGCTTTGAGCCGCTTGGCTTCACCGCGATTGAATACAGCTTGATCTCAGCCTCGCTGCTGCGAAGGATGCGACCCGATATCACGGTGTTGCACTCGTCTTTTGAGCAATGGATTGTGGCCACTGCTGGAAGACTTGATGGAAAATTTGGCCTCGTCCTTTGCAATCCACCGTTTGGTCAGCGCGGAGCAGAAGCCGCGATTGATCCGGACACCGACTTTCGCGAGAAGAAGGCATATGTCTATTTTATAAGACGCCTGCTGCGGCTTTTGGCCGAGGGCGGAATCGCAGTTTTCATCATTCCTTATGGATTTATGTCATCGAAATCGCCGCAGTTTGTCGCGCTACGCGAAAAGGTTCTCAAAGAGGCACACCTGATTGCGGCATTCCGTCTGCCCTCCAACATCTATCCGGGGGCGGGAATCGTCACCGATGCCATCATCGTCGAGTCACGCGGCGGACAGCTCTCTACATTCCTGCCCGAAGACCAGTATGTCGTCGAGGGACAGTATTTTGCTGCCCATCCCAGGCACATTCTCGGCGAAGAGGTCGGAAAAGCGACCGAGGAATCGCCCGAGTCAGAGAACGACAAGAAGTTCTTCCGCTATGAGGTCGCTGGCTCCTACCCTGGCTTGCCGACCGAGCCCGAGCTGAGAGCGCGCTGCACCACCTGTCAGGTCGCAAAG
>Ga0209174_10002797_pt1 | contig 11320 bp, 20 predicted proteins | sample JI91814BDNA_FD_187505 | JGI IMG/M metagenome (GOLD analysis project Ga0209174, IMG submission 187505) | Wastewater effluent complex algal communities from Wisconsin, to seasonally profile nutrient transformation and Carbon sequestration -... | ecosystem: Engineered > WWTP > Effluent > Algae...
AATTTGCTCAGCCGATCGGGTATCTTTTTTTGATAGCGTATTTTGGATATTTAAAAGACGGGTCATTGTGCTTTCCATTATCTCGAATACATCCGATTTCGCATCGAAGGCCTGAACGTGTACCATGCTGGAAAGTTTTATAAGCTCTCTGGCAGTCCACTTTTCAATCAAAATACGCATGTGAGATTGAATGTTAGTGCCTGAATTTACCCGTGTGGTTAACTGAGTAAGCCCAAAAAGCCCCCCTATTATCTCCAATTGGCCGTTTTTGCGAAGCAAATTAGACACAGTAAGCAAATCCACAGTTTCGGATAAGTTCCGTAAATCCTGAATAGCTTGGTAAATCATACAGTGATGTTCCTTATAGAAAACCTCACTATTCTGAATTTGCGATAAAAGGGCCGTACAAGCTGACTTCTCTAAAAGGGCGGCTCCTAATACCGCTTCCTCTATTTCAAGGGCCTGAGGAGGCAATTTGCCCAGTAAATCAGGATAATAGTTTGTATATTCTTGCTGGTTGTTCGTCTTTCTTGCCATTGTCGTTAAATTTTTCAGAGTTTTTCTTCCAAGTAACTAACCTTTTCCCGATTTCGAAAACTTCTTGTTTTTCAAATCTCATTTTCCCTTTCGTGTCGGATTCGGTCCAATACCTGATAAATTCTTCTAGTAATTTTGAATCATAATTTGAAAAAGAAAAAACGTTAGTTTTAAATTCTTCTTCCTTCTTCTTCTTATTTAATTCTTTTTCTTTTTCTTCTTCTTCTTTGCTACGTTTCGGTAAGCGTTCGCTATTTTTCGCTATGCGTTTGGTAGACTTTCCTTTCTTGGCAAGGCCTCCAAGCTTTCCGTTTTCTGCATTTGTTTTGGATTTATGGCTTGCTTCTATCAATTGTTCATCTAAGAATTTAATCAATATTTTGCCGTCATTTACCAAAATAAATCTGTCAGTTAATTTCGTTAAGCTGTCGCTAGCGTTCGCATAGCGTTTGCTACAATCTGCCAAAGTTAGATCACCGTCTCTTTGCCAATACAAAGCACAAATGTTTATAAACAACCCTTGTACCTCTAAAGGCTCAAAGACTATATCACCCGTCAGCCACTCAGTAGCTACGAATTTAAAGAAAGGGAAATTCTTAGCCATTTAGTACTTTTTTAAGGTTTTCAGGATCTGTTTGAATGAATATCCATTGCTTAAAATCCGAACTCATAAAGGCTAATCCATAACCGTTTTTAAGGGCTGTTTCTCCTGCCAGTTCCACCTGATTAAGATTCAAAAGCTGTATTACTGATTCCTTTGTGAAGTCAATCTTAGTACCATCGGCAAAAGGCATTTTAACCTTTACGATCGGTCCGTCTGGTAGTGCATTGATTGACTCTTGGATTGTTAGAACTCTGCGTTTCATAGAAAAGAAAATCCCTGAATCCCGTTCGCCATGCCGGGCTACTAAGGACTCAGGGATTGAAATGTTTTTAACTCCGGCGGCATCCGGTTTTATATCCCCAAATGTACTAAACTAAAACATAATTTCAAAATAGTGAAAGTTGTTTTTTGGCCTCTACTGCTTGGCTAATATTCTTTTTAGCAAGGTCATAGTAGGATTCTTTTAGTTCAAACCCAATGCCCTTTCTTTCCATTTTAACGGCTTGATAAACCTCTGAACCAATCCCCATGAAAGGAGTTAATACGGTGTCTCCTTTATTGCTGTAAAGGTGTATTAAACGCTCAATAGTTGGCAATTGTAGAGGGCAAATATGCTTTTCGTCTTTATCGTCTCGTCCATTGGTAAAGTTCAAAGTGTCTCCGTAGTCGATATCATACCAAACAGGGGATGCATATTTCTGCCAAAGGTCTACCGGGATATCTGTATTTGTTACCGGATCAATTCTTTCACCATCCTTACGAAAAATTAAAACGTAATCCGGAATACCTACACGGCTCATCGTACTGTCTTTTTTTACTTGCTTGTGAAGTAAACCAAGGGCCTTAGTACGTTGCATTTCTACTACTGGATCCTTCCAAATGGTTACACGTGAATGGTAGATAAATCCAGCCTCTTGGAAAGCGGTAATAATCATACCGGAGAAGTCCCGAAGTCCTATGTACCCTTCCTTGCCTTTCTGAATTGGCAAATCCATGCAATGAACTGCAACATTACGGCCTGACTTAACGACTCTGTAAAGCTCAGTTACAAGGAAATTAAAAGCCGTTAGGAACTCTTTATAAGTTTTTGAATTACCCATATCCTCAATGTGATTCGAGTATGTGTAAAGCTCTGCAAATGGAGGGGAGAATACAGATAATCCTACTGAGTTATCAGGTACTTGTTTGATCATTTCCACACAGTCACCACGGAAAACCTTATAATCTTCTGTAATTACTGGCTCGTTATCGAAAACCTTGTTTTCAGATTCCGTATTTTCGTTTATTACTTGGCTCATTTCGTTTTGCATTTCTTCAAACTGTCTTTGTTTGTTGTTAATACTTGTGATAACGTTAGTCATTGTGTCAGTTGTAATAAGGTAGATATTTACCGGATGTTCCTGGCCAAATCTATAAGACCTTCTTATAGCCTGATAAAGTCCTTCAAAACTAAAATCTAATGAAGCAAATACCTGATTATGGCAGTTCTGATAATTTAGTCCAAATTGTGCTATCTTGGTTTTTGTAATCAAAACTCTAAAGTCGTTATTAGCAAACCCTAGAAGCTTTTCTTTTTTGTACTCTGGCGAATCGCTTCCTTTTACTTCTACTGAGTCAGGGATTAATTTTCGTAAATATTCTCCCTCCTCATTCTGTTTAATCCAGATAATAAAGTTTTCAGAACTGTTATTTACTATATCAATAACCTCGCTCATTCGCTCAATTTTGGTTAATCTAAGCTCCTGATTAAAGTTTGTGGCACTTATTGCCGTGTCGTTAAATAGTAATCCGTTATCCCTTTGATCGGTTTTTATGTGCTTTTCAATGAAGCATAATTCAGGGAGTGCGTAACCATACATTTGAAAACCTATATCCTGAGGTTTATTTAGCATAGTTGCCCATGTTCCTACAAAACGATAGAAGTCTTTCTTTGCGTGTCCCTTAATCCGCCATTTGCTTGTTTCTCCACCATCGTGAACAAAGAACATTGCAAGCATTTCAGTGCGTGACATTACATTTAAGAACTCAGCATGGTTACAGAGCTCCATTGGATCATTAGGCGATGGAGTAGCGGTGCAAGCAAGTTTGTACGGAGTATCTTGAAACTTTTCGATAATAAGGTTTTTGGTTGCCCCTTCAAAGTTTTTAAGTATTGAACTCTCATCCAGAACAACGCCTGAATAAACACTAACATCAATATTATCCAGCTGCTCGTAATTCTGGAAGTTATCAGGATCGATATTAATCCCAAACTTAATGGCTTCTTTTAGTGTCTGTCCAACCACTGCCAAAGGGGCAAGTATTAATACTGGCTTTCCTGTAAACTCCTGAACACACCTAGCCCATTCCAGTTGCATGAATGTTTTCCCAAGTCCACAGTCAGCAAAGATAGCAAACTTGCCAGCCTTTAAAGCCCGTGAAACAATATGTTTTTGAAAAGGGAAAAGTTTAGGATTAAGTTCTGAGCATTCAAAACCTGACTCCTCAAATGTTTTTTGTTTCGATTTTAAAAATTCCTCGTATGTCATAATAACAAAAGCCCCGTAAGTTTCACAGTGGACGTTGCTACGCTTACAAGGGCTTGAATAGGGTTTTAGATACGGCGTCCACTCCGTTTAAAACAAATGTATAAATTAAAATTGAAAAACAAAAAAACGGGGGGCAACAAACCATTTTTATAGATAGGACAACCGAACCCATCTTTTAGTTTAACCCCCGTTATCGCTCAGAAAGGCAAATAACCAAGCAATTACTTAGTCTTCATCGATATAAGTGTAAGTTCCATCAGATAGTTTATAATTTTCTCTACTATCTGGGTGTAAGTCAAAGTAAACGTCAAACGCTTCTTTTGAGCTATTTTTAAGCATACCAAAAGAGTTAATATCTTTGCTATAAACCCCAACCCCAACATTACACCCTGAATCCTCATCAGCAAATGAATATTTGATAGTTACGTTTGGGTGTTTTTCTGAAATAATTTGCATCAATTCAGGCACGCCAGACCAAGCGGTAGAAAAAGTAAATGTATTGTTCCCAAGTGTTTCACATTCGCTTGAATTCCATTTTGTGCCCCAATTTTCAATGCTCCATGAGTACCATGTTGCATGTCCGTAACGAATACAGTTTTCAACAGCCGTTAATACTGTTTTTATTCTTTCCTCTTTTGCATCATGTCGATTAATGCTTTCGGTAACATCTTTTAACCATTCTTTAACACTTGGATTACTGTATTGGTTTTCTAGTGCCATTGTTAAAGATCCTGACTCAATACCTAAGGATTCTGGCATTGTAATTATTTTGTTGAAATCTGGAAACCTTGTCCACTCCTCTTCAAAATGCTGTACGAATCCGTCAGGAATTGAGTATATTGGATCTTCGCCTCTCGTGCTGAATTCTTGTATAAGTGAATCAATGTCTGATTGTTCACCTATTAGTTCAATTTTGTTTTTGATGTATTTAGGCATAAAGTTTAAGTTTTTAAGTAAGGCTGCCGGACACCTCCGTTTATCATTCCCTTTTAACTCCGTTCCTTTAACGGGGTTTTTAGGTACTCAGAGATCCGACAGCGCAGTGTTATTTATAGAATTTTTCGTTTATCCAGTTACGGCAGAATCTAACACGATCGTAAAGAGCTTGTATATCTTGGTCGTTCCTTTCGATGTAGTGAACATGCACCCGCTTTTCTTTTGGTATGTCTGGATATTGGTGGTTAAACTCAATTTCCTCACATGCCTTTACGTATTCAGGATCATTATCCATTGCGTTCATTTTCCATTGCAAGCGTCTTTGTTCATCGTGAATAAGAGCCAATGGAGTATCAATAAGGCAGTACGCTAATTCGGCCTTTTGTAATCCGGTTAAGGCCATGTATGCTTGAAGCTGCCAATAATAGGTTTTGTTTACCTTATCCATTGAATCAAAGAACGTGAACAAGTCCCAAGAGCTTTTAAGGTCTAGTACTGTGTCGCCTTTGAAAACGTCTGGCTTACCCGTTATGTACTCGTTATTCAATCTGGTTTCATTCTGAACTAGGACACCTCCCAATTTATTGCACACAACATCGTAAAGGTCAAGACTCATTTTTTCAACCTCTAAGCCCTTGGTTATGTATTTGTTTTCAAGCTTCTTTGATCGTCCGTAATGGTATTGGATGTAGCATTCAGTTAGGTACTTTTGTAAACCTTCTGGCACTTCAGGATTTAAAAGCTTGTCTTCTAATTCAGATAGCTCATTTTCCATGTTAGTGGTTAATGGCTTTGCCTTAGGATCGTTTTTGCGGTCTGCCAGCTCGTTAAGTTTAACCTTTTGTTTATCGGTCAAACCAATAGTCCCCATCAAATTACCACAACCATGGGCACGGAAAAGCAAATCATTACAGTTCTGTTTCATTTCTCAGTTGCTCCTTTCTTGGTTCGAAAATAGTGATATCAAAATTTGGGTTGTTTTCTTGTAACGTTGCAAGCTCTTCCAATGTTTTGCAGGCGTTAATCTTTTCAATCAACCTTTGTTCTTCAGTAGTTCCCCACTTGGCAGCTTGCTTCTGGTAAACGTCTGATAAAACGGTATCCTCTCGGCTTATATCACGTCCGAACAATTTACCAATGTGTTCGGCTGCGTCTTTAATTGCGTAGCTCTTAGCGGCTGGCAAAGCTAATTGAACCGCATTTGATTTGATCTTTGATAGATCCGCAGCACTTTCCCCTTTGTCTACCTGAACCGATACCGCCCCAACGCCATCATAAAACTTTTTTTCTCCCGTAAATGGATTGGTAACATGAAGTCGTACATGGCAAGAAATAGCGTTAAATAGTTGTTTGTATTCGATTACCTGAGGGTGCCAGTCTCCAAATATCTTAGTAAGTAAGAATTCAACCTTTTCAATAGTAATATACTTGATCGGTTCACCTTTACGATTCTTAGCGGTTGGATGTGGCTTAAGCCATTTTGTAGGAGGCTCTTGATTTACAAGTGCATTAAATTGATCGTTTTTAAATGCCTCTTCATGGTCATCTAGCAGGTCATCATAAGATGGTAAATCAATCTTTTTATGTGGTGTTATTTGGTTGCTCATAATTTCGAAAAGTCTGTATTTAATAGTTTAGTTTTTAATGCTTCGTTGTGCTTTTCAATTTCGGGGGTATCTGGTAAGAAATTAAGAGTAATAGAAGGAGTTATACTTAATCGACTAATAAAGCCTCCGTCAATTGTCGCAAACAATACTCCGTCCACTACTTTAAGCTGGGTTTTCTCTGTGAACCGTTCGGCTTCATCTATGTCGCATCCACCATCTATGTACTGTTGAAAAATAGCCTTTCTAACCATCGATTCGAAAAGCGCCCCGTATATTGTGTAGTTATCCATTATTTTTAAAGTCCAAAGTTCCAAATTTTAATACCAGTCCCAGCAAGGCATACAATAACAGACAAAGCCACGCCCGCCCAGATTACAGACTCATAGGATGGGTCATTGATCCCCTTAAAGGTAAGGGCATCCTGAAACTTATTGTTCCATTCGATTTGCTCCCGATCGCATTTTTGTGCGTACTCCAAAGCGTTTAGTACAGCTTTGTTTTTGTCTTCTGTGGCTATGCTGCTAGCCCTTAGCGCTTTGATTAGTTCATTTTCCATTTTCGTAAAGTTTAAATGCGTTGTAAATCTTTTTCTGGGTATCTGGTTTCATGTTCTTATCTCCAGTGGAATATTTACGTAGGTTGTGTCCATCAATTCCGACTATACGGCCAAACGTATCCCATGAAATACCTAATGCCTCTTTTTTGATTTGTAGCCACTTTGGGCTAACTCCTATCCATCCGCTCTTACTCATATTAAAATAGTGATTTGATACCTTTGATTAAAGACTCAAGAGAAATACTTCTAAAGTCTATTGTATTTACGCTTACACATACTTCTGTGCTTACTTCGATACCTTCAAGCAACCAAGAAGAGTCACTCATAAAAGAGTCTGTATTACTAGATGTGTGTGGTAGTGTGTACATGTTGTTATCTGTTTTAATGATTTATACGTCAAAGATACCCCAAAGTTACCCGGAAAGCAAGAAAAAGATAAAATATTTTTATTGGGGAAATATCTATTGAATTTATTGTGCTAAGTAATAAGTAGTTATAAAAAAGATAGAAAATAATCGATAAATAATTTGCAAATGGGGTATGTTTAGGGTAACTTTGTTTCAAGTTAAACGTTAAATATAGTACAAACAAAAAGCGGGGGACAGCGATCTGAACAAAAACGATTATGTGGAATACTTTCGAAATTGCCAGAATGGAATCGGAATACAAGGCTTTATCTGACTTAGGCGGTCAGTGGTGTGTTTGTTTGAAATATGGAACATTCAAGGCGTTCCCTCTTAGATATGCTTTAGAGCATGATTACCATATTGTTTCTGTAACGATCTACTAAGTATGGGGTATATTATTGTGTGGAACCCGAATAGTTCAGATAGCCACATTCACACGAATTCAAGGGGCTTTATTGAGACGTTTTACGATCGAGAAGAAGCTATTGAGGAAGCTAAAAGCTGTAAAGATAATACTGATTACAGAGAATTTTTATTGTATTCAGAAGACATTTATAAAGATGGGAGAGGATTCTAACCTTTTTGTTCCCCCGACCCCTAAGCGCTAAGGGGGAGCAATTTAAACTATACTACTCATGGAACTAACAGCAGGATATTACAAAGTTGACTACAACGGATCTATTATAGTAATGGAGTACGTAGGGCCTAAAAATAAAGGCATTTTTACAGGGACACTGGGCGGCCAAATTATAGTAGCATGGCCTCACGAGTTATTTCAAATAATTGAAAAGGTACTTTAAGCTATACTACTATGAACACAGACAGAGCCAATAATTTACTATCACACATTAGATCATTTGGAGTTCAATGGGGTGAGGAATCAGCCGAAATAGTTAAATCAGCGGATCACAGCATACAAGAAATACAATACTTTCCTGAGTGGTTAGGCGGGGGTGTGTGCTTTAATGGGCAGCATCATACGATTGTTATGCTTTATTTTGAGCCAAGACAACAACAATCTTGCGAGGCCCGCCCTAAAAACCTATGGGATGGTGAATCTTACCAACCATTTATAAACTGGGAGATATGAGAGAGATAAAATTTAGAGTTTGGGATAAATTTAATGAATGCTACTACTATCCTAAAGATTTTGAGGCCCTCTGTAACTTGATAGGAATACTTTCAGCAAGTGATAACGGATATTTACTTGAACAATTTGTTGGACTAAATGACGATAACAGAAAGGAGATATACGAAGGCGACATCATTGATTTTCTTAATGGGAATTCTCAGGTTGTTGAATGGAATGACGATATTTGTCAGTTTCAATTTTCTGATGGTTCGCCAATAAATAACGAAGAAACTTACGGAGTATGTAAATTTGTAGTAGGTAATATTCACGAGAACCCAGAACTTTTATGAGAGTAATTTTCATTATCTTATTTACTAATAGAGTTGTAAACGCACTTAAAAAACTGTATGAAAGAGATTGAATTAAACAATGTATCGGGTGCTGATTATTAACAACAAAACTAAATTTAAAAATGGATGTATTCCCAAAATTTATAATAGAAACAGACCACCAAGAAGGCGATTGTCTGATAGTGGCAAAATGCACTTACCACAAACAACTTGCAACCGATATTACAAAAGTAAAAGGCGGTGGCTGGTGGACACTTGATAGAGATAATTCAATATTCACTTTAAGCGGTGATAGTCACGATTTTGGAAGGGCAAAGATTGAAGATATTGCAAGTTGTGTTCAACGAAAAAAAGTGTTTTCAAGTGCATCTTTGACACGAAACTTTACAGACAATTTTAAATTTCAATACAGAAATGAAGTTGGGGAAATTATCGATTTGGAAAAGTATGGTAGCAATGACTGCTAACGTTTTCGGGATTGAACAAAAAGAACGCATTGAAAAGGTTTAAACGCACTTAAACAGGTATACAAATGAAAAAACTAACTGAAGAAGACTACATACAAGTAAGCGAAGAAACCGGATTGGAGCTTGCGCTAATAAAAACAGTGGCAGCAGTTGAGGGGTCCGGTTCTGGATTCGACAAAGACGGAGTAATAAAGATTCTATTTGAAGGGCATGTATTTTACAAGCACCTTTCAAGACTTGGGATTGCTCAAAAGACAGCCGCTCAATTCCCTAAAGTTTGCTATCCAAAATGGACCAAACAGTTTTATACAGGGTCAAATCGTGGTGAGTGGGTAAGGATTAACATAGCTCAAACAGTAAACGAGGAAGCCGCTTTAAAATCTGCATCGTTTGGCTTATTTCAGGTACTTGGGGAGAACTTTGAAGCCGCTGGATACTCAACTGTATTTGAAATGGTAAAAGCGTATAACACGGGAGAAAAGGAACATTTGAAAAGCTTTATTAATTTCATAGCGCATGAAGATATTATCGGTTACTTGGTTACTAAAGATTGGAGAAACTTCGCACGAAGATATAACGGTCCTGGATATGAAGCCAATAAATATCATATTAAACTGGCAGAAGCGTACGCAAAATTCAAGAAATAAATTTGCAAAAGTGTAATAAGTTACTACCTTTGTAAAGCGAACATACAGTAAAAACATTGGCCCATTTCCTTGTAAGTATGTTCGCAAACCTTCTAAAAAGGGGTGGGCCATTTCGTTCTTTGAAAAACATTAAGTAGCAAGTGGCGGAAGCTGGATTATTTGTAGATGCAAGCACGGTAAACCTAAGCAGCGTTATAAAGTGTTTACAGATACCCAGAAAAGTAGACGCAAATGCTTTGAAATGAGATTAATCTCTATTGGTGTGTACACTGTAGCACGTAATACGAAACCTTAAACCGTTCTAGAAACGTAAGCAGGGGACAAATCACACTGTACAGGTATCGAATCCTGTCTTGCTACTTATTAAAACATTTAAGACCGCTAAAGCAGGCAAGGTAGTCGAGAAAAGGCCAATCTTTGGTTAATACCAAGGCGGTTACCAGCACTTCCAAGAGTGCGTTTGTCTGGATAAGGTAGACGAAGTACAACGCCAAGATATTGCAACGGGTGAAGTCTATCCCCTCTTGGGTGGGGGCGGTCTTAAAAATATTTAAAATATCCGTGGTTGGCCATGTTACACCTCTGGAAGGGAAGAGGGCAGCGAAAGCGGAGCTTCAACTTGGTACGTTGCAACGGCGGTTAATGGTTGCAAGATGCTGGCAAGCGGTCTAATTCGGTTGCATGGATATTCCTTATAGCTCAGTTGATAGAGTGTTAGTCAGTAACTCTAAAGGCGCAGGTTCGAGTCCTGCTAAGGAATCTGAGGTTTAACAGTAGTAAAGTTTCCCCCTGCTCACGTGTTGGGCGGGGGTTTGATTCAGTAGCTCAATTGGTAGAGCTCCAGTCCGTTAAACTGGTGGTTATAGGTTCAATTCCTATCTGAATCGCAACGCAAAGCGATGTATGTGCAAATCCCGAAAGGGCGTATTTGTGAGGCGAAACAAATATGGCGATTTAAGTAAGGGGGCCTTCGCCCGCCCCCTTTCATTTAAAAAAAAATAATGGAAAAAGCTTTTTTATTTATCGGTATTATCTTTCTTATTGGTTGCACAGATGCTCAATATGAAAAAGCAGCAGGACTTGGAAACGAGTTTAAAGTTGAATTGTACTCAGGTGGAGTATGTGTAAAAACATGGGTATCCACTGGCAAGGTAATAAGTGAAAAAAAATCAGACGGTTACTATTTCAAAGACAAGGCGAGCGGAAAGCTTATAGAAGTTTCGGGAACTGTTGTTATAACATCTATGTAATGGAAACAATAAACAAATCAATAGAGATACTAACAAGCGGGGGGCCGTGGTTGTTTGTACTGCCTTACATGGCATTTGCTTTTGTGTTTGGTGTGGTTGGTGAATTTGTACTAGATAAAATATTGGGGTTATGAGAGAGAGCGGATACTATAGGGTGAAAATACATGGACGATGGTTAATTGGTCAATATGTAAAAGATGGATCTTGGTTTCTTTGTGGTAATGAGTTTAGGCACATAAACTCCGATTTCGAAGCTATCGACGAGAACCGGATAGCCCCAGAGCCAAACAGTTTTGAAACAAAAGATTTTGACTTGGATACTAGAATTTGATCTATGAAGTTTAACCCACACAGAGACA
>Ga0209174_10002803_pt1 | contig 11305 bp, 9 predicted proteins | sample JI91814BDNA_FD_187505 | JGI IMG/M metagenome (GOLD analysis project Ga0209174, IMG submission 187505) | Wastewater effluent complex algal communities from Wisconsin, to seasonally profile nutrient transformation and Carbon sequestration -... | ecosystem: Engineered > WWTP > Effluent > Algae...
GCAATACCGTGGTCGCAGTCCTGAGCCCCGGGCAGGACCTGAGCAAGGTGCGTCCATTGCTCGCGCGCGACATGCCGACCTACCAGATCGAAGCCACCGCCGATCGCATCAGCGTGCGCATCCCGCAGGCAGAGCTGGACAAGATGCTGACCGATGCGGTCCAGCAGAACATCGGCACGCTCAGCAACCGCATCAACGAGCTCGGCGTAGCCGAGCCGATCATCCAGCGCCAGGGTGCCGACCGTATCGCAGTGCAATTGCCGGGCGTGCAGGACACGGCGCAGGCGAAGCGGATCCTGGGCGCCACCGCGACACTGGAATACCGCGGCGTGGTCGAAGGCAATGCCGTCGAAGCACGCGAGTCCGGCAACGTCCCCCCGGAAGCGCGCATCTACAACAGCAAGACCATCGGGCCGGATGGCAAGCCGCTGCCGGTGCTCCTCAACAAGCGGATCATCACCTCCGGCGAGCAGCTGCAGAACGCGACCTCGTTCTTCGATTCGCAGAGCGGCACCCCGGCGGTCAGCGTGCGCCTGAACAGCGCTGGTGGCCAGCGGATGTACGACTACACCAAGGACCACGTTGGCAAGTCGATGGCGGTGGTCTACATCGAGCGCGTGCCGGAAGTGAAGCTCGTCGATGGCAAGGAAGTGCGCACCACCCGCGTCAACGAGCAGGTGATCTCGGTCGCCACCATCCAGGGCGTGCTCAATCGCGATTTCCAGACCACCGGCCTGGAGAGCATGAAGGAAGGCGCCGACCTGGCCCTGCTGCTGCGCGCCGGCGCGCTGGCGGCGCCGATGGACTTCGTCGACGAACGCACCATCGGCCCCAGCCTGGGCAAGGAGAACATCGAGCGCGGCCTGACCGCGGTGGCGTTCTCCTTCGTCTTCGCCCTGCTGTTCTTCCTGGTGTATTACCGGATGTTCGGCCTGATCACCTGCATCGCGCTGCTGATCAACCTGCTGATGGTGTTCGCGCTGATGTCGGTCCTGGGGGCGACCATGAGCCTGCCCGGACTGGCCGGCATCGCGCTGACCGTGGGCATGTCGGTGGACGCCAACGTGCTGATCAATGAGCGCATCCGCGAGGAATTGCGCTTGGGGCTGCCTCCGCAAAAGGCGATCGCGGAAGGCTACGAGCGTGCGTCCGGCACCATCCTGGACGCGAACGTCACCGCGTTCCTGGCCGGCCTGGCGATGTTCGCCTTCGGCTCCGGTCCGCTGAAGGGCTTCGGCATGACCACCATGCTCGGCATCGCCACCTCCGCCTACACCGCGGTGTCGGTCTCGCGCGGCATCGCCACGCTGATCTACGGCGGCCGCAAGAAGCTCAAGTCCGTGGCCATCTGAGGGGCCCGACCAATGAAACCATTCAATGTATTCCCCTACGACAGCAACATCGACTTCATGCGCATGCGCTGGGTGTCGCTCAGCGTTGCCTTCCTGCTGATGGTGGTGGCGTTGGGCGCGATGGGTGCCCGCGGCTTCAACTTCGCCCTGGACTTCACCGGCGGCATCGGCGTGGAACTGCGCTATGAAAAGAAGCCGGACGTGGACAAGGTGCGCGAGCAGCTTGCCAGCGCCGGCTTCCACGGCGCGCAGGTGCAGAACTTCGGCTCCGGCGACGACCTGCTGGTGCGCCTGCAGGCCGACGGCAAGCAGGAAGCCGGCGCCGACAAGGCCAGCAGCATCGGCGATGCGGTGGCCAAGGCGGCGTCCCTGGCCGGCAACCCGGCGGAAAAGCGCAGCAGCGCGGTGATCAGCGCGCAAGTCGGCAAGGACCTGGCGATCGACGGCATCTACGCCGTGTTGTTCGTGCTCGTCGGGTTCCTGGGGTACATCTCGTTGCGCTTCGAGAAGAAGTTCGCGGTGGCGGCGATCATCACCACGCTGCATGACGTCCTGATCTGCGTGGGCTGGTTCGCCCTGAGCGGGCACGAGTTCGACCTCAACGTGCTGGCCGGCATCCTGTCGGTGATGGGCTTCTCGATCAACGACACCATCGTGGTGTTCGACCGCGTCCGCGAGAACTTCCGCGGCATGCGCGCGGATCCGGTGACGATCCTCAACAAGTCGGTCAACCAGACCCTGTCGCGCACGGTGATCACGTCGTTCGTGGCGTTCCTGAGCATGCTCTCGCTGTACATCTACGGCGGCGACTCGCTGCGCGGGATGGCCGAGGCGATGATCATCGGCATCATCATCGGCACGGTGTCGTCGATCTTCGTGGCATGCCCGCTGCTGACCATGGGCATGCTGAAGGTCAGCAAGCAGGACCTGTTGCCGAAGTCGCGCGACGAAGAAGCCCTGGCACGCCGCCCGTAACCGCCCCGGAGGGGCAGGCCCCGTGCCGGCCCGATGAGGATCCAAACGAAAAGGCCGCGCATTGCGCGGCCTTTTCGCTGGCGCGAACCGGCGGCTTACTTGAACACGGCCGCGTAACCGGACTGGACGATGGCCTTCTGCAACTCCGCGCTGAGCTTCTGGTTGCCGGCGACCAGGTGGCGGCCATGCACGCCGCGGCTGTCCATCGGCCCGGTGGCGGCGCCGCGGAAATCGCAGACGCGGCCGCCGGCCTCGCGCACCAGGAGCACGCCGGCGGCGATGTCCCAGGGCTTCACCCCGGCTTCGAAATAGCCGTCGCTGCGGCCGCAGGCCACGTAGGCCAGGTCGAGCGCGGCGGAGCCGGTGCGACGGATGTCCTCGGCGCTGCGCAGCAGTTCGCGCACGCATTCCAGGTGGGCGGGCGCGCGCTCGCGCTCGCGCGGGGGGAAGCCGGTGATCAGCAACGAACCGGGCAGGTCCTTGCGCTCGCTGACGCGGATGCGCTTGTCGTTGAGCACCGCGCCGCTGCCGCGGCTGGCGGTGAACAGCTCGTTGCGCAATGGGTCGAAGATCACCCCGTGCTGCGGCTCGCCGTTCTCGACCAGGGCGATCGACACGCACCAGTGCGGGAAGCCGTGCAGGAAGTTGCTGGTGCCGTCGAGCGGGTCGATCACGAACACCGCATTGCCCTTGCCCTGCGCGCCGCCTTCCTCGCCCAGGAACGCGGCATCCGGGTAGGACTTGCGCAGTTCCTTGATGACCGTTTTCTCGGCCTGCTCGTCGACGTCGCTGGCGTAGTCCATGCGGTCTTTCTCGACCACGTTGATGGCGTCGAGCTTGTGCATGCTGCGCAGGAGCACCCCGCCGGCCGCGCGGGCCGCCTTGACCATGACATTGACCACGGGTTTCTGCATGGTGAAGCGCCTCGAAGGGGAATGAGGAAGGCTCTCGGGGAGCGGGGCAACGGCGAAAAAGAGCGAACCCGGCGCGCGGGCCGGGGCGCGAAGTTTACCATTGCCACATGAGTGATCCATCCAATTCCGCCGCGGGCGACCCGCCCGCGCCCGCGCACCCCGCTGCATCGCAGCTGCGCATCGTCCTGGTCGGCACCCAGCACCCGGGCAACATCGGCTCGGCGGCACGGGCGATGAAGACCATGGGCCTGTCGAAGCTGGTGCTGGTGGCGCCGGAGAAAGCCCCGGACCGGGACACCCACGCGATGGCCGCCGGTGCCGACGACCTGGTCGAGGCCGCGCCGGTCTTCGCCACCCTGGCCGAGGCGGTCGCCGATTGCCGCTGGGTGCTGGGTTGCACCGCCCGCAGCCGGCGCATCCAGCTGGAACAACTGCACCCGCGCGATGCCGCGGCACGCGCGGTGCTGGCGGCCGCGGGCGGGCCGGTGGCGCTGGTGTTCGGCCGTGAGCGCACCGGCTTGGACAACGAGGAACTGCAGCTCTGCCACGCCGCGGTGCACATCCCGTCGGATCCTGCCTTCAGCTCGCTCAACCTGGCCGCCGCGGTGCAGGTGCTGAGTTATGAACTGCGCTGCGCGCTGCTGGGCGAAGCCGGCGGCGGGCGTACCCTGCCGCCGGGCGAGGACGTGGCCAGCCATGCCGAACTGGAAGGCCTGTTCGGCCAGCTCGCGGAGGCGCTGGACCAGATCGATTTCCACAAGGGTCGCGCGCCGGCGTCGGCCATGCGCAAGCTGCGCCGGCTGTACCTGCGCGCGAACCTGGACAGCGCCGAGGTGCGCCTGTTGCGCGGCGTGCTGGCGGATACCCAACGCATGGCATGGCTGGCCGGGCAGGGTTCCAGCACGGGAAAAATCGAGTAGGCTCGGCAAGGCAAACAGGGGATCCGCCACGTGCCGCCAACGATGCGCCGCTTGCTGCCACGCCTGGTCGGCCTGCTTTGCGTGTTGCTCGTCCTTGCGCCGCTTGCCGAAGCCCAGGTGCCCGCCGTCGCGGCCACGCCGACCGCGGGCGGCGAGAACGATGCCAGCGTGCTGGTGCTGGGCCGGGTCAGCGACGACCCCAAGGCGCATTACGACCAACTCAAGCCGCTGCTCGACTACGTGGTGCCGCGGATGGCGTCGGTTGGCATCCGCAGCGGCCGCATCCTGATGGCCAAGGACCTGCAGCAGATGGCCAGCTACCTGCGCCGTGGCCGGGTCGACTGGGTCAACGAAACCGCCGGCAACGCCGCCCTGCTCGAGCGGCGCGGGGTGGCGAAATCCTTCCTGGTCACCGAGCGCGAAGGCGCGACCCGGTACCACAGCGTGTTCTTCGTCCGCCGCGACAGCCCGGTGCGCTCGCTGAAGGACCTGGCCGGGCGCAGCGTGGCCTTCCAGAACCCGTATTCGACCAGTGCGTATTACCTCCCGGCCGCGCAATTGCTCGAGCAGGGGATGACCCTGGAATTGCTGTTGTCGCCGATGGACAAACCGGCCCCGGATACGGTCAGCTACCTGTTCGCGCGGACTGAACTCAACATCACGACATGGGTGCACAAGAGGCTGGTCGATGCCGGCGTCTTCAGCAACCTGGACTGGTCGAACCCGCAGCGGATGCCGCCATCGTTCATGCAGGATTTCCGCATCGTCGGCCGCAGCGACGACGTCCCGCGCGCCCTGATGCTGGCCCGGCACGGGATGGACCCGAAGGTCGAGGCGCGCCTGCGCGAGGTCCTGATGGAAGCCTCGACCGATCCGGACGCCGGCGAAGTGCTGCGCCGCTTCATCGACACCTCGCGCTTCGTGCCGATCAACGACGAGGACCGGCGCGCGCTGGATCGTCTCGGCAAGGGCGTGCAGCGCGTGCGCTCGGAGGTCGAGTGAGACGGCCGGGGCTCAGCCTGCAGTCGCGTTTCTACGCGGCGATCCTGGCCCTGCTGGCGATCGTTGTCCTGGTGATGGTGCTGCTCTGGCAGCGCCAGCAGAGCAGCCAGCATGAAGTCAGCGAAGTCACCCGCAACGCGATGCACGGCCTGCTGTCCGAGCAGGTGCGCATCGATGGCGAAGCCGAAGTCCGCCAGTTGGCCGATGCGCTGGCCAATCCGCTGTATTACTTCGACCTCGACGCGGTGGGCGCGCTGGCGCGCGCGGCCTTGCGCGAAGCCGACGTCGACTACGTGCTGGTGTACGACGCGCAGGGCCGGATCCTGCACGACGGCTCCGGCGACATCGCCGCATACGGCCAGCCGATGAACGATCCGTTGGCGAAGGAGGTGATCGCCGCCACCGGTCCGCATGCGCTGACGCGTGGGCAACTGCTCGATGTCTCGCGCCCGGTGATGATCGGCGACGAACGCTTGGGGGGCGTGCGGATCGGCTACTCGCTGGTCGGGATGGCCCGCGACGAGGCGGAGGCGATGGACGCGCTGCGCGGCAGGATCGACGATGTCGGCCGGCGCAGCCTGCTCTGGCTGTTGCTGTTGAGCGCAGCGCTGGCGGTGATCGCGATCGTGGCGGCGGTCGTGGTGCAGCGCCTGCTGGTGCAGCCGATCCAGGTGCTGGGCGATGCCGCGCGACAGATCGAGTCCGGCAACTTCACCTCGCCGGTGCCTGTCAGCAAGCGCCAGGACGAACTCGGGGACCTGATCCGCACCTTCGGGCGCATGCGCGAGAGCGTGGCCCGCCACGACCGCGACATCCGCCGCGTGGCCTACAGCGATGCGCTCACCGGTCTGTCGAACCGGTTGGCGTTCCGCGAGTCGCTGGACCAGCGCCTGCGCGCGCTGCAGGGGGCGGGGCGCCAGCTCGCGCTGGTGTTCGCCGACCTGGACGACTTCAAGCGGGTCAACGACACCCTGGGCCACGAGGCCGGCGACGAGGTGCTGTTGCAGGTGGCGACCCGGATCGACCGCGCGGTGCAGGCGATCCGCGGCGCCGATGCGATGGTGGCGCGCTTCGGTGGCGATGAATTCGTGGTCCTGCTGCAGGCCGCCGACAACGAGCCCGAAGGCGACGTGCGGAGGATGGTGACGCGGCTGGCGGAAACCCTGGTCCGCGAACTCGGCGAACCGATGCTGCTGCACGGGCGCCAAGTGTTCCTGGGCTCGTCGGTCGGGGTGGCGTTGTTCCCGGACGATGCCAGCAGCGCCTCGCTGCTGATGAAGAACGGCGACATCGCGATGTACCAGGCGAAGGTGGCCGGCAAGAACTGCTATCGCTTCTACAGCAGGACCATGGACCAGGCGGTGGAGCGTCGCGTGCGGCTGGAGCACGACCTGCGCGGCGCCTGGAGCCGTGGCGAACTGAGCCTGGCCTACCAGCCGATCTTCCGCACCCGCGACCGCGTGCTGGTCGGTGCCGAGGCCCTGCTGCGCTGGAACCATCCGGAGGACGGGGCGATCGCGCCTTCGGTCTTCATCGAGGTCGCCGAGCAGAGCGGCCTGATCGAGGCGATCGGACCGGAAGTCCTGCGCAGCGCCTGCGCCGAGGCCGCGGGCTGGCCGACCCCGCCCGGTGCCGGCGAGCCGCCGTTCGTGTCGGTCAATGTCTCGCCGAGGCAGCTGCGCAGCGGCGACCTGGTGGAGCAGGTCACCGGCGCCCTGGTCGAAAGCGGCATGGCCCCGGAACGCCTGCACGTGGAACTGACCGAGACCGCCGTGATCAGCGACGAGGCCAATGCCACCGCCCTGCTGGCGCGCCTGCGCGAGGTTGGCGTGCGCGTGTGGCTGGACGATTTCGGCACCGGCTATTCCAGCCTCAGCCACTTGCGCCGCGTGCAGGTCGACGGCCTGAAGATCGACCGCAGCTTCATCACCGACCTGCTGCGCGACCCGGATGACCTGGCCCTGACCAGCGCGATCATCGCGATGGCGCATTCGATGGGAATCACCGTGGTCGCGGAGGGCGTCGAGCGCCAAGGCCAGTTCGACCTGCTGCGCGAGCGCGACTGCGACCTGGCGCAGGGCTACTGGCTGGGGCATCCGATGAGCGCGCTGGAATTCGCCCGCTTGCTGGACTGACCCGTTGCGGCAAGGCCGCGGGCGTGCCCCTCAGAACGTCGTGTCGATCCAGCCCTGCAAGGCGGTGATCAGCCCGCCCGAGAGTGCGCCGGTGGTCACCAGCGCCACGATGCCGAGGCCCCACGCCGCGAGCATCAACGCCCCGTCGCGTTCGAGCAGGGCCAGCGCGTACAGCAGGATCAGCCCGCCGAACACGTAGTTGGTCAGCGGGATCGGCAGCGCCAGCAACAGGCCGAGCAAGAGCAACAGCAGGCCGGTGAAGATGGTCGCCAGCGGGTGGTCCAGCACGGCGGTCATGCGCGGTCGGACGATGCGTTCCAGTCGCGCCAGCCAGGGATCGACCATGCGCTCGAAGCGCGCCAGCGCCTGCCGCTTGGGGCCGCGCCGGGCGATGAAGCCGGGCAGCCACGGATGGGCCATGCCGACCAGCAGCTGCGTGGCGACCAGCATGATCAGCGGGCCGCTGAGCGCGCCGCCGATCGGGATCGGGATGAAGGCGGGCAGTGCCGCCACGAACAGCAGCATGCCGAAGGCGCGCCGGCCCAGGCCATCCAGCAGGTCGTCGAAGTCCAGCGATTGCGTCGGATCGCCGTCGAGCAGGGCGTCGAGGATCGCGCGCGTGCCGGCGTCGTGCCGGTCGGTGCCTGCCGCGGGTTCAGGCGTCGACGGCATCGGCCAAGGCGTCGGGCATGCGTTGCAGCAACAGCTTGTCGATGCGCGGGCCGTCCAGGTCGACGACCTCGATCCGCCACTGGCCCAGCTGGAAATATTCGCCGACGTGCGGGATCCGCCCGAAGTAGGCGATGGTCAGGCCGGCGGTGGTGTTGTAGCCATGCTCGTCTGCATCGGCCAGGCGTTCGCCGGTGAGTTCGCGCAGCTCGTCGATATGCAGGCCGCCATCGACCAGCAGCGAACCATCCTGGCGCTCGACCACCAGCGCCTCGTCGCCGTCGGCTTCGCCGGCCTGCAGGCGGCCGAGCACGGCGTCCATGATGTCGGTGATGGTGACGATGCCCTGGATGTCGCCGTATTCGTCGACGACCAGCGCCATCGACAGCTGTTCCTCGCGCAGGATCTCCAGCAGTTTCATCGCATGGGTCGATTCCGACACGAAGACCGGGGCGCGCAGGTCCTGGAACAACGCCGGCTGGTCCTTGCCCAGTTCGTCCAGCAGGGTCTTCACTTCCAGCACGCCGGCCACGTCGCTGTCGTCGCCGCGGTAGACCGGGTAGCGCGAGAATTCGTGCTCCTGCATGGTCGCCAGGTTCTCGGCGAGCGGCGCGGCGGCGTCCAGCCAGGCGATGCGGGTGCGCGGCGTCATCAGGCTGTCGGCGGTGCGGTCGCCCAGGCGCATCACCCGGTTGAGCATGTTGCGTTCGTCCAGGTCGATCACGCCCTGCTCGTGGCCTTCGCTCACCAGCATGTGGATCTCTTCCTCGGTGACCTGCGAGCTGTCGGTGCGGTTCACCCGCAACAGGCGCAACAGGGCGCTCACGGTGGCGCTCAGCAGCCACACCGCCGGGCTGGCCGCACGCGACAGCCAGTGCATCGGCAGGGCGACGATCCCGGCCAGCCGCTCGGGCGCCAGCAGGGCCAGCCGCTTCGGCAGCAGTTCGCCCAGCACGATGCTGAGGTAGGTGATCAGGCCGACCGCGAGCACGGTGCCGATGGTGCCGGCGTACTTGCCGACGGCGGGGAGGTGCTTGGCGATCCAGACGCCGATCGCCGCGCCGATGGCGTCGCCGCCGAACATGCCGGTGAGGATGCCGATGGTGGTGATGCCGACCTGCACGGTCGACAGGAAGCGCTCCGGGTGCTCGGCCAGTTCCAGCGCCTTGCGGGCGCCCGCGCTGTCCTCGGCGCGCTGCTTCAGCCGCGCCTTGCGCGAGGTGACCACCGACATCTCCGACAGCGCGAAGAAGGCATTCAGCAGGATCAGGAACAGGACGACCAGCAACTCAACCATGGTCGTGGCCCGGCTTGCGGCTGGCACCGGCGCATGCCGGCCACGTGGCCCCTGGGCGGGCACGGGAGGTCATCGGCGGCGGGCGTGGGGGAGTGTCGTCCATGGGATGCGCCGGGGCGCGTCGGCATCATAACAGGGCACCCCGTGCGCACGACTGTCACCGAGCGGTCATAATCCCGCCCATTCGCCCCAGCGCAGGCTCCACCATGTTCTCCCTGCAGACGATTTTCGGTTCCGGCAAGCAGTTCTACCTCCTGCTGGACGAAGCGGCCTCGGCCGCCTACGACAGCGCCAAGGCGCTGCACGTGATGATGAAGGCCACCGACCGCCAGCCCGCGCTTGACGCCTTCAAGCTGGCCCGCCAGCGCGAGCGCACGGCCTCCGACAAGATCGGCCAGGCGCTGGTCGACAGCTTCATCACCCCGATCGAGCGCGAGGACATCGAGGCGCTGGGCTCGGCGCTGTACAAGATCCCCAAGCAGATCGAGAAGTTCGCCGACCGTTACGCGCTGGCCACCATGCACCTCGAGCAGATCGACTTCGCGCCGCGCGCGGCGATGCTGGAGCAGGCGGCGGGCGTGGTGGTGGAGATGGTCCACGAACTCGAGCGCCTGAACATCGACAGCATGACCGCGCTCAACGACAAGTTGCGCTCGATCGAGAACGAAGCCGACCGGCTGATGCTGGAGCTGTACCGGGAAATCTATTCGGGCCGGCTGGACAGCCTGCAGATGTTCCTGCTCAAGGAATTCTTCGAGATCCTGGAGAAGGCGATCGACCGTTGCCGCGAGGCCGGCGTGGTCGCGTACCAGATCGTGCTCAAGAACAGCTGACGGGCCGCCACGATGTTGACCCTCGTGCTGGTGGTGATCGTGGTCGCCTTGGTGTTCGAATTCATCAACGGCTTCCACGACACCGCCAACTCCATCGCCACCGTGGTCGCCACCAAGGTGCTGACCCCGGGCCAGGCGATCATGCTCGCCGCCAGCACCAACCTGATTGGCGCCTTCATGGGCACGGCCGTCGCCAAGACCATCGCCTCCGGACTGGTCGACACCGAGGTCGTGACGGTGACCTCGCAGGTGCTGATCTGCACCTTGCTCGGGGCGATCATCTGGAACCTGATCACCTGGTGGCGCGGACTGCCGTCCTCGTCCTCGCATGCGCTGATCGGCGGGCTCTGCGGTGCCGCGATGGCGGCGTCGCAGAACAACTGGGCGTCGCTGATCTGGTCGAAGGCCGGCGATGGCGACTGGGCCAGCAACAAGGGCCTGCTGTGGAAGGTCGTGGTGCCGATGGTGACCTCGCCGCTGGCCGGCTTCCTGCTGGGCGTGGGCATCATCACCCTGCTTTACCTGATCATCGCCTCGCTGATGAAGGCGGGACGGCCGTTGTCGAAGTTGGCGAAGCCGCGTTGGGTCAATGCTTTCTTCGGCAAGGCGCAGCTGGTCTCGGCGGCGTACATGGGTTTCGCCCACGGCCGCCAGGACGCGCAGAAGACGATGGGCATCATCGCCCTGTCGATCTTCGGTGCGCAGGCGGCCGGCACGCTCGACAACCTGCCGGCATGGTTGTCGTTCCTGCACCCGGACGGCGGCAAGGACGACATCGACAGCTGGGTGATCGCGACCTGCGCGCTGGTGATGGCGGCCGGTACCGCGGCCGGTGGCTGGCGGATCATCAAGACCCTGGGCCACAAGATGGTGAAGCTGCAGACCATCGATGGCTTCGCCGCGGAAACCGCCTCGGCCACGATCCTGGTGACTGCGGCCCACTTCGGCATGCCGGTGTCGACCACCCACAGCATTTCCACGGCGATCATGGGCGTCGGCTTCGCCAAGAATCCGCGCAAGCTCAAGATCGGGGTGATCGAGCGGATCGTGTGGGCATGGATCCTCACCATCCCGGCCGCGGGCGGCATCGCCTACGGGCTCTGGCGGCTGATCGACGCACTGGGCTGGGCCTGATACGGCGCGGCGTAGTGGAACGAAAAAGCCGGCCAGTGGCCGGCTTTTTCATGCGGGTTGCGCGGGGATGCGGG
>Ga0209174_10002807_pt1 | contig 11291 bp, 8 predicted proteins | sample JI91814BDNA_FD_187505 | JGI IMG/M metagenome (GOLD analysis project Ga0209174, IMG submission 187505) | Wastewater effluent complex algal communities from Wisconsin, to seasonally profile nutrient transformation and Carbon sequestration -... | ecosystem: Engineered > WWTP > Effluent > Algae...
TCGTCATTTCGACGTTGGACGTAAGTCAAATTATCCGCAAAAGCATGGAGAGTTTGATGATCCGAAATATAGATTTTGGAGAGAGGAGTTTTGGGATGAAGGGAAATAATAAACTTTTATTGGTCTCGTTTTTAATTTTATTGTCAGTAAATTATTCCTGTGCGCAGAATACTAGCAATAAAGGCAGAGATGGATTGTCGTTAGGTTTTTTATACCTTCGAGCATCTTATGGAAAGGGAACCTATGTTCAAGATGCTTATGTTGATCCAAATGGGGTGATTCGAACACACGAGCGGTATGATAGTTTAATTCGAGTTATGCCATCAGTTACAAGGCATTGGGATTGCAAGAAATCATTCGGTGGATATATAGATTTTATATGCTCACCTTATTCAGTAATAGGAGTAACAGCCGCAATAGGTAACGGATATGATTCGTCTTCTAAAGGAATGTCTTTTGCTCTCGGTGGCACATATGGCTGGACTTCCGAAAGTGCTTTAATGGGTATCACTCTGGGATCTTATTATGACAACTCTATAAAGGAATTACCAACAGGCTATAGATTGGATCAACCTTATGTTTATCAGAGTTCTATCATAAAAAGAGACGGCACACCTGAAGCGTATTTAACGAACAAGACAATAGATATTCCATTAAGAAATGTAAGTGCTCAATTTTACTTTATTGGTCTTACAATAACAGCAAATTTAAATTTTAAAGATGAAACAACTACCACATCGGGAGTAAAACCATGAAGACCTACATGAACATAACAATAATTATCCTCATTATGCTACTTAATATTTTTTGTTCTAATACAAGAGTGTTTATAAAGAAAAATACTTCTGAAAATATTGAAATTGAAACGGGTTCGCATGCAAGCGGCATTCAATATATGGAAGTTTTAAAAGACCAAGATAAAATTATCACAATTGATTTTGATTATGTATTAAAAATTCGAAGGTTGTCAGGAGAGCTTTTAAAAAGTGTTTACATATCGAAAAGAGAAGGTTTATTTTCTATTCATAAGATACTATATAATGATTTTTATAATACGGTTTTTCTATTTGGAGAATTTGGAAAAGATGGCGATGCTATCATTTTTTTTGATGTTAAAACTGGGAATTACTTAGGAAAATGGGCTACTAGCCGCCAAATCTATGAACCAGTATTTAGGGACAATGGAAAAAAGCTATTTATAAATGCGAGTACTGCATTTAATAAAAATGAACAAGATGCTGATTTCCGAGGAACTATTGAATTTTCTATACGATCAAAAAATGAGTTAACAAAAATTAATTTTATAAAACAAAAACAAGATTTCTCAGGTAATCAAAACTATGTAGCTACCACAGTAAAAATGAATAAATTTATTCAAAACGTTTATAAAGACTCTGGACTTGATCAAAAAACATTAGCATTAATGAATCAAGCAGACGAATTAGCTAATAAAATAGATGGAGGGATGAAAATGTATTCCTCGGACTCTGTTGCTGTAACAGACCTTGAGGAGAAATTTAGAGGGGAATTCTATGCCCTAAAAATTGACAACGAATTCTTATATTTGATTCATGAAAGAAAAGTTTATTTTGTAGATGGCGATAATGGTCAAATATGGACGAGTGAGAAAAAGAAATTTAATAAATATGGGACATTGAGAATTAAACATGGTAAAGGCGAGATAGTTAATGCTTTTTTAAATAAGCAAAATAATTCACTTATTTTTCTAAGTAATTATGATATTTATTCCTATGATTTAAACACCTATTTGAAAAGGGAAGATTTTTTTGAACCACAGGTAGAAACTAAAAACTTTTCTGATCCAGAGTCAGGACGTGTACTTACAGGAAAATATTATAAAGATAAAATAATTGAGGATGGCGGGTATAATCTCTTTCAATCAACGTCTGAAACTGTAAATCCAAACTTTTTAATGAAAGAAAATAATTTGTATTTTTTTACGACAGGTTTCGGTAAAAGCGTACTAAGAGTATTAAATGTTAAAAGTCGTAAAGAAGAAATGAACATTGATCTAAAAAAAATCCGTTAGTCATTCGAGAAGAAAAAGAATTGCTGTATGTTGGCTATGAAGATGGATCAATTTCATTTATTGACAAGAATAAAAAGGAATATGAACTCTCTGGAATTAGCGTTCTCTATGAAAGAATTTATTATGATGAAGACAAAAAGGAATTATTATATCAAGAGAAATATAGCAAGAAGTATTATAAACTTTCCCTGGCTGATCGTATTTTAAGAGAATTGAGCGATAAATTAATCGAGCCTGAAATGGATAAAAAATTACAATCAGTGAAATACAGTTGTAGGGAGCGTTTTCTTAATAAAGGAGAAAAAAAGTTCATATGTGCTTTTGAAAGAAATGGTTTAGAGGTTTATCCAAATGGCATAATTAATATTGGAATAGTATCCGTCGAAAATTCAGAAGGAAATTATGAAGGGTCATGGCCTAAGTTTAGCATATTTATAACTAAAGAACGAAAATGGATTATTTATAATTATTATAATGTCTTTATGGGCTCTAATGATTCTATCATTCTAGGCTCTTGGCGATTGCCCGGCGGAAAAGAAACATGGTTAGATCGGATATACAGTTTTGATCAATTTGATTTAAAATTCAATAAGCCTGATTCTATTCTAGAAGAATTGCATGAAGATGATTCTATGCCTGATAGTTTTAAAGAAAAAATAGCACGCTATAAGCGCCTTCGCGAATTAAGAATAAAACAAAATGGATTTAAAGTAAATCAAATAGAAAAACTTGAAGATATTCACGCACCTCAAGTTAATATTCAAAAAAAACCTTCTGATTTAATAACGAAGAATGGTAAACTAGATTTATCTTTTTCAATAAAGGATAGCAATAGTATACAGACAATCATCGGCTATAAAATCTTCGTAAACGGTGTCCCAATCTACGGTGACTATATCAAACGGACAACTCTAGACGGAAAACAAATTAATAGTAAAGAAGTAACCATTGAGGATAATATCACTTTATCACAGGGTGATAACAAAATCGAAGTCTCTGGATTTACAGAAGATGGAGTAGAATCACCGCGCGAATCCTTCTCTATTAAATATGAACCACCCACACCACGTAAACCTGATCTCTACTACATCGGCATAGGCATCAACACTTACGATGCAAACAGGACTGGCGGATTAGACGCATTAACCTACGCGGTGAAAGATTCACAGGAATTAAAAGATACGTTTGAAAAATCAGGAAAGGGAAAATTTGCAAGTGTATATACGAAAGTTTTGAATGATAGTGAAGTGACAAGAGAGAATATTGGAAAGCTAAAAGATTTCTTAAAAAATTCCCAAGTAGACGACCAAGTGATTGTGTTCTTGTCTGGACATGGAATTCGTAAAGATACAAAGGTGAGTGATTTAATCAAAGCATTCGGCGATACAGTTCCACCGCAATATAAACTAAGAGACGGTGGAGACGTGGATGATGTGTATTATTATATGACTTCTACGGCTAATGTGGATAAGCCCTGGGAGAATGCAATTCCTTTAGATGGTATTAGAGAATTGGTAAATGGAATTCCTTCTCGTCAGAAAATACTCTTAGTAGATACTTGCCAGTCCGGTGAGAAGTTAGACTTAGATGATGCAACAGTTGCCAGTCTTACAAAGAATGTTGAGATTAGAAAGACTCGTGGGCAAACAGCGAAAACCCGCGGATTGAACATGGTCGTCAAACCCGGAAGTAATGAAAAGAAAGAAGACACAGAAAAGAAAATCATTCAAACGATTGCAAAGTCAAACGCATTAAAAGAAATGTCTGAATTATTTCCCGAGCTTAGACGCGGAACAGGAACAATAGAAATCTCCGCCGCTACTGGAGCACAGTCAGCCTTGGAATCCAAAGAATGGCAAAACGGAGCATTTACCTTTGTAATCAAAGAAGCAATTCTAAAAGGAAAAGCGAAAGACGAAAAAGGAAACATAACAGCCCGTAGCCTCCGCAAGTATGTGTTAGATGAAGTGGAGAAATTAACCGATGGTCAACAAACTCCTATGGTGGCGCGAGATATTGCAGGAAGGGATTTTGTGATCTTTGGGAAGTGATATGATTCGAGAATGGAAATAAAAGGGTTGAAAAAGAAAGGATTGGATATAAACTAAATTACTATGACTCAACTAACTATTAATTTACCCGATGAGGCTGTCTTTGCGCTCAATATGAGCCCATCTGAATTAAATAAGGAAATTCAGATGGTTCTTGCGATAAAGCTCTTTGAGTTAAAAAGACTTTCCGCAGGTGGGGCTGCATTGGTTGCTGGTTTACCTAAGCCGGTTTTTTTAAGTAGATTGTCTCTTTACGGAATTGATAGTTTCCAATTTAGCAAAGAAGAATTAATTTCTGATTTAAAAAATGCCTGAAGTTATAGTGAACACATCTCCCATTCAATATCTTTATCAATTAGGACAAATAGAATTATTGCAAATCCTGTATGGGGATATTCTTTTACCTTTCTATGTAAAAGAGGAAATAGATACTGGGTTAGAATATCACCTTGAATTACCTATCATAGAAAAATATTCTTGGATGAAAATAACGAAATCATCGAACCTGGGATTAATAGCTTTTCCATCTATTTTAGGTAAAGGTGAAAAAGAATGTATCGCTATTGCTTTAGAAAATCAGCAATCTACAGTCGTCCTAGATGATTTGAATGCGAGAAAATTTGCCAAAGCTCTTGGTATAAAAATTACTGGTACACTTGGAATATTATTAAAAGCAAAAGAAGAAAAGCATCTAACCTCCATTCGCCCTTGCTTAGATAAATTGATACAGCTTGGATTTAGAATCCATCCAAATACTTATAAAGATATGTTATCACTTTCACAAGAAAAATAAAGGACACTATCTATGAAACCACTTCTCCTATTTCTAATTTCTATACTAACCCTTTCTATTTCCGCAGGCGAATTACGAGTAGCCGTTGTCGGTGAACCAGAAGAGCTTCGTTTAAAAGTAGAAGCTGCATTGTTTAATTCTCCTTATTGCAAAGTGATTGAGTTAAACAAAAGAAAAGACGCACTGAATGAAATCAAAATGGGTCAGCTCGGTGTGCTCGATGAAGAGAGTGTGGCTAAGGCTGGTAAGCTACTTGGGGCAGAGAAGTTTCTCACTGTATACCAAAAGGGAGAGTTTAGTTCTTTGCGGCTAATTGATGTTACTACATCTTCTGTAGAAGGAGCATGGGTTTCTGATTCTAAGTCAGACAGAGAAGGCAAAGGTTTAAAGATGGAAACGGCTAAAGACTATTCTGCGCTAGTAAATAAAATGCTAGAAGGTCTTGCAGTCCAGAGAGCCTTGGCGGAATTATCAGGTGGAGATTCCAAGAAGATAAAAGTGCAAATTAAACTACCTAAGTCAACATTTAAGTTCGGTGATAAGTTTTACTTTGATGTTGTTTCTAGCGAGGATGGGTACTTAACGTTAATCGACATACAACCCGATGGTAGCATCTTACAGCTATTACCCAATAAGACAGGACAATCCAATCAAATTAAAGCAGAGGAGCCTTTTCGTTTTCCACCAGAAGACATTGATCTAAAAGTTTCCCCTCCTGCAGGAAAGGATTCAATTAAGGCAATTGTTACAAAGAAACCTTTGAATTTATTTAACAAAGCAGACTTAGACAATGAAAGTATATCTTCCGTTAAACCCGGCAGTGGTATTCGCGCGGGTAAAGGTTTGAATATGACTATTAAAAAAGTTCCTGCTGGTGATTGGGGAATAGATGAAGTGAAGTTTCAAACCCTACCGTAGTGCTAGTCACAAAAAGAATCAACAAAGAGACCTGTATCCAAAAATCACCCAGCTATTCACAAAAAACATAACGCTATTTCTAAAAAAGGAAAGGCTATTTACAAAAAACATAAGGCTAGTCCAGAAAAAGTAAAGGCTGCTTATAAAAAACTTAAAGCTGTCTATGAAAAAACAAAGGGGTGTTTTGAATATTCTAAAGGGGTAGTTATCTTTTGATAAAAAAGATAAGGAATAATACAGGAAATAAAACTAGAAAAATTCAAATCCTTTTACAGCCGGCGAGGCAATCACTCCTGCTAGAGCTGTAAAAATAGATTCAAATTTTTGAATATTGATTGATAGGTATTCTTTGAGAAGAATTATTTAGAAAGTTCTTGTGCTTTAGCCACGACAGCATCTCTACCGCCAGGAATTTTTACGAACACAACGCACTCACATTCTTTCCATCCACTGTATGGAATTTCTGGATCATCTTTATACAAAGCTTTACATTCTTTAACGTTCACGCCTTGTAGTTTTCCTGAAAATTCTCTAACAACAACAGCACCTGTAGACTCACCGTCAGAAACACCAGATGCACCTTGGATACTTTCTCCTACGAGTTTACCGATCAAATCACCTTTTACTTTTGTTGTAGCAGCATCAGTGCATGTGCTTTGCATCATTGCACCACTTCTCTTGTCCATAGCTTTAGGGGAAGCTTTACCAACTGACTTCATGTAGTAGAAATCAAAAGGTTTCTTATTTACATCTTCAGGAGGACCGTGCCATCCTTCAAACTGTTTTCCACCTTCTCCAACATCGTGAGCTTCTTTACCGCTAGAACCGCAACCAGAAACAGCAACCATTAACATTGTAAAAAGCAAAATTGCTTTTATTTTCGACATCCTTAACTCCTTGAATTAAAAATTAAGATTATATCTATCATCCCCAACCCTTTGAAAAAATTAAAGCAAAATATTGATTTTTCAGAAATAAATTTCTAAAAAATTAGATTCCTCCTCCATGAATAAACTCTTGCAGTATGTCATCCTCTATTTTTCTTGGCTTTTTACTCGAATTTTGCTCGTGAGAGAGGTCTGCCATATCTTTTTGCAATGTTTCAATCTTCTCTAGGAGGATGGAAAAAACCTTCGCTACAGGATCCGGCATTTGTCCGTGATCTAGCATATGCTCACTGTTTCTTTCATCAGATTTGACGACGCGACCGGGAATACCAACTACTGTGCAATTTGCAGGGACATCACGCATAACAACAGAGCCGGCTCCTACACGGACATTGTTTTCCAAAACAATATTGCCAAGAACTTTTGCTCCAGAGCCAATCACTACGTTTTCTCTTAATGTAGGGTGACGTTTTCCGGATTCCTTTCCTGTTCCACCAAGAGTTACTCCCTGGTAAATGAGGCAGCCCGTTCCAATTTCGGCAGTTTCGCCAATTACGATTCCCATTCCATGGTCAATCATGATTCCGCTCGCGATTTTTGCTCCAGGATGAATATCTATTCCGGTTAGAAAACGGGCAATATAATTCAAGAGTCGTGGGATTAAAGGAATCTTGCAAACATATAGGAAATGTGCTATGGAGTGAAACCATAGAGCGTGCAAGCCCGGATAACAGAGGATTACTTCTATGTAAGATTTTGCCGCCGGATCATTGTCTTTGATTTTTCTAATATTATCGAACATGAAAGATGAATAAATTTGGGAAACTTTTTTTAAAAGAACTAAACTTTCGCATCTAGAAAATTATCTATTTACTCTTCATGTCGTAAACGCCTTCCCAACCTTCTGGAAGACCGAATTTTAAATACTCAATAGTTCTATCTAAGTATTGAACGACAGCTTTATCTTCTGGAAACTCACGATTCAGTTCTTTTAAAATTTCATTCGCTGATTTCATATCACCTTGTAGATAGAAATTGATACCTTTCTTAAACTCTGCATTCGTTTTAATTTTCTTTTCTCGAATCAAAGCTTCATCAGAGTTCATCACTTCATAGATTTCAATGGGTTGGTTTCTTCCTTTTACGCGCACGCGGTCTAAATATCGAACTGAATACTTTGATGGATCTTGTATTTTTCCTAGAACTACCGAGCTAATAATTATCTGTGCACCATAATATTTCGTTAGACCTTCAAGCCTTGCAGCCAAATTTACGTGATCGGAAAATGCGTCTCCTTGCATACGGTTTACTTCTCCAATCATCCCAAGCATCATAAAGCCTGTGTGAATTCCATATCCTGTTTTGATTGGAGAATACCCATTAGCCGTTCTCCTTTGGTTGTAATTGGAAAGCTCATTTAATTGAGCAATAGCTGAATCAATTGCATCTTCTGTTCTCTCTTTGAATACAGCCATGATTGCGTCTCCCACATACTTCACAATAATTCCTCGATACTCACGAACCTTCGGGCTTACTCTTTTAAAATATGCATTTACAAAATTAAAATTCTCTTGTGGAGTCATCGTCTCGGAAAGAGTAGAGAAAGAGCGTATATCTGAAAAGACTACTGACATATCTGTTGCTACGTTATCTCCAAGATTAACATCAATTATACTCTCTTTGGAAAGGAATTGTAGATAATCATGTGGAACAAATCTTTCGTAGGACTTATTAAGAGTAGAAATTTGAATATGTGTCTTGATTCTCGTAAGTAATTCTTCTTTCTGAAATGGTTTTGCTAAATAATCATTAGACCCGCATTCAAATCCATAAACGAGGTCACTAACTAAATTCTTAGCTGTCAGCATTATAATGGGAAGGTTTCCACTCGTGTGTTTTCTTCTCACAATTTTACAAACTTCATACCCGGAAAGTCTTGGCATCATTATATCTAAAAGGATCAGATTAATTTCTTCCTTTTCTAAAATTGCTAATGCTTCGTCTCCATTTTGCGCTTTGAAAACTGTATAATCAGCAAGGCTCAAGTGATTTTCTAATACTTGAACATTCACTGGCTCATCATCTACAACAAGAATCTTAATATTGCGATGAGATTCATCTACGATGCGACTATCAAATGACTCATCCGCATACTCAGGAGTAACCGCTAATGAGATGAGTGGAGCGCTTGTTGTCGTAGTGGTTACAGGTTTATCTTCGGAAATTGGGATCGTAAAATAGAACTGACTACCTTTGTCCACTTCCGATTCTACCCAGATTCTACCTTCGTGTAGTTCAATTAAAGTTTTTGTAATACTAAGACCTAGACCTGTTCCTCCGTATTCTCTTGAAATAGAGGCATCTACTTGTTCAAATGAATGGAAAATGGAATCAAACTTATCTGATGGAATTCCTATACCTGTATCGGAGATAACAATCGTTAGCTCTTCCTCGTTATTTACCTTTGCGTAGACTTCCACTTTCCCCATCTCTGTAAACTTGATAGCATTTCCTATGAGGTTAAGCAGGATTTGCTGCAACCGATTATCATCACCCAAAATCGCTGGAGTATTTTCAGGAATCCTGTTTATAAGTTCAATGTTCTTTCCGTTTAAAAGATGTCTGGACAGAAGCAATACCATATCGGCTAACGATTTTATATCGATTGGTTTTTTCTGAATAGCTATCTCATGATTTTTTAATTTTGAAAAATCTAAAATATCATTTACTAAGTTAGAGAGTCTTCTTCCGCTATCGCTTATCATGCGGAGATTTTTTACAGATTCTTTTTGTAATTTGCCTGTAGCCCCATCTATCATTGAGTCAGCAATTCCTATGATTCCATTGAGTGGGGTTTTTAATTCATGCGATGTGTTAGATAGAAATTCATCTTTTAATCTATCTAGTTTTTCTAACTCTTGATTTTTTCTTTCTAATTCAGTTAGACTAGAACTCAAGTCGAGAGCCATCTTGTTAAAAGTGAGAGAGAGTTCTCCTATTTCGTCTGACGATGCAACAGGAACTCTTTTTTCTAAATCACCACGACCAAACTCGTCAGCGGCTCGTTTTAGAATTAACAGCGGTGCAATCACTTTTTTAGAAAGGAAATAAACAATTAGAAGTGAGAGGGAAATGAGGATTAGCCCAACAGTAATTCCTTTATTACGAATAGTAATAATGTTAGCGAATGCTTTTTCGTTTGGAACTTGTAAGAATAATTGCCAACGATTTCCTTGAAAATCAAGAAACCCCTGTTCCCCTTCCTTTGCATAAATAGTATCCGCTGATAGAATTTCTTTTTCGGATTGCTTAAATAGAGAATCTTTTTTAAAAGAGCGATGATTGGAATAAATAGTATTACCCTCATGGTCGAGTAAATCAATTAGCGTATAGTCTTCCAAATCTTTACTCCCACTTATAATCTGGTGAAGGCGTCCAATGGGGACAAATGCGGTAACCGCTCCAATTAGAACTCCGTCTTGATTCATTACAGGAGCAGCAAATACAATGACTTTGTTGCCTATTTCTTCTAGATATAAAATATCACTAGCTGCGCTGATTTTATTTTCAGAATATACTTCTCTAGTCCAAGTCGAATCCTTGCATTTATCTCCTATCGCCAAGCCATTTGTATCCGCTATCTTGATACAATTTTTGTCGTAATAAGATAATGAGATGTAAACCTTTCTTTGGTTTCGATAAGAGATAAGCTTTTTAGTAATTTCCTCTGGATTAAGTTTTGTGTCTAAGAAAATGGGATCAGCGCTGATTGTTTGCATATCGGAATAACGTTCAAATAGAACTCTATCCATTTTATCAAATATATGTCCGGCTTTCTCTTCTAATCCATCTTGAATTTGCTTTTCGACAAAACGAATCGCAGAAATATAAACAGAAATTCCAGTGGGAACTAGAATGCCAAGTGTAAAAAATAAATATACCGTGAATATTTTTAGGGATAATTTCATTTTGCCTCTGCACCCTTCACCAAGCTATCATCGATAATTGTCTTTAAATCTGGATTGCGGTAAATCTGTCCTCTTTCTTTTAAAAATCGAATTATTGTTTCTCCTGCCGTAAAAAGTCCAGCAACTTTTGATTTATAATTAGAATCCATTCTCTCATCGGGACGCACGATTCCTGGCATACGAGGTCCCTCTTGAAGACCAATTGTTGGTCCTTCGTTTTGCATGATTCTTTGTGGATTTAATTTGGACATATCCTCTGTCGGTGCTTTGAGAGTTCCTTGATTTTCTTCCAATGTTAAAAATCTCAATCCGTCTAAATCTTCTTTAATTTCTGAGTCTGTTTTTTTGATTTTGCTAGCTACAATAGTAATTGCTTCTTTTGAGTTATGAGAATAAAACTGATTTGCCTCATCCAGAGATTGAATGAGTTTTTTTAATTCAGAACTATGAGTTTCTAAAAATTTTGCGTCAGCGCTCAATGTATCAGAAAGTAGATTGGGATCATCGGAAGACCTTCCAATAATATTCCATTCTCGTTTCGAAATTTCCGATAGGCTAACGCCCGTTGTATGCCCTGCATCAATTTCACCGGATTCTAGCTTTGCAAGGACTTGGTTCACTGGT
>Ga0209174_10002808_pt1 | contig 11291 bp, 17 predicted proteins | sample JI91814BDNA_FD_187505 | JGI IMG/M metagenome (GOLD analysis project Ga0209174, IMG submission 187505) | Wastewater effluent complex algal communities from Wisconsin, to seasonally profile nutrient transformation and Carbon sequestration -... | ecosystem: Engineered > WWTP > Effluent > Algae...
CACGCTGAGCGACTTTTACCCGTTCTCTGGTGCCCTTTATCGTGTGGCGGGGCGTTAGGTGTGCGGCGTGTGAGCTGGACGGTACTGGGATAGCGCAGCGGGGGTTCGCCCACCCCTAGAAACAAGAAACCCGCCACCGGCGAGGGTGGCGGGTTTCTAGGCCCGCGCGGCGGGGAAAGGAGACCAGCGCCGCGCACCCTGAGCGTACACCCGCAGCGGGGTTCCTGAGACCCCTCACGCAGCGAGGGTTTGCTTTAGCCACGGACCCCTCGCCAACTGTCACGTGACAGTTGGTCCCGCGACGGTGGTGGATATATCTCTCTTTAATATGACGTCAATCAAATTCTTATTCTTTTATTATATATACAGGTAGAGGGGTGTTTTTGGGTCCCGCTGCGGGGTTGTGGTGGTTCGCGGCGGAACCTCCGGAAAACAGCTTCCAACCCCGCCGCCCCTGTGACAGTTGCAAAATCTGTGACAGTTGGAGAAACCGCAGGTCAAAGGGTGTTTTCGCTCCGTTCACGCTGTGACAGTTGGGCGTGACAGTCCAATAAACCGCAGGTCAAAGGGTGTTTTGGGGGTCTGTGACAGTTGGTTCTCGGGTTTTGTTTGCTGGGACGGTTGCCGAGGGCGGTTTCCGGCGCACGTTTCGCGCCGTAGACGCGCCCCCACACCCCGCCGTGGCGCAAAACCTTGTCAAGACCCTTTGGTAACGATTTGGTAACGGAGGCATCCACCCGCCGCGCGGGGCGGTTCAGCATGAAGACGCAGCACCGTGAATTGTGCGCAATTTGCGCACAAGTTTCTTTATGTTGATGCGATATTAGCACCACTAATGATGCGCCTAAACGGGCAGAAATTCGGGTGTACGGTTTTCGTGTGCGGGCGACGCCCAAGCTCGCACGAGTTGAAAATCGAAAGGAAAATTTCGTGTCAAAGACACAATCACCGATGCTCACCGCAGCGCTGCTGTACGCTGATGGCGGATTCTCGGTCTTCCCCGTGACCACCGAAGCGCTGCCGGATGGGAAAAAGAAAACTCAGCCGTTGACCCAGCAGGGTCTGCTCGACGCAACCAACGACGAGCAGACCATCCGTGAGTGGTGGACGGAGAACCCCGGCGCGGGGATCGGGCTGCTACCGGCCAGCGTCCCAGGCACCGTCGTTGTGGACGCCGACGACTCCGCGTCGTCGGCGTTCGTCCGAGACCTGCTCGGCGGCGACCCGACAGTGCTCACACCGTCCGCTGAGGGCGACGGCCACGGCGGCGGGGGGCACTGGTACGTCTCCGGTGTCGATCCGACGCTGCTGTCCGACCTGGAGGTCAAGAGCCCACACGCACAGGGGCTCAGCGTAGAGCTGATCGGCGCAGGCGCTGGACGAAACTTCGTGTTCGCGCCGCCCACCGTGCGCATCGGGCGCGACCAGCCGTACCGAATCGCCGGACCTACCTACAGCACCGCTGCGCACCCGAAATTCATCGAGTGGCTGCGGGGCATGCGTGACGCCGAATTGGCGGCGCAGGCGGCACGTGAGGCGGCAAAAGCCGCACGCGCCGGATCATCGGAGTCCACCGAAAACCTGGACGACTGGATGCGGGACCAGAGCTGGTCGCAGCTTCTGACCGAGGACGGATGGCTAGAAACCGGCAACGACGGTTGCGAGTGCCCGATCTTCCAGCACCCCTGGGGAGCGTCAAGCGAAAAGTCCGCGACGGCGCACGGTGAGGGTTGCCCAAAAGCCGATTCTGATTTCCCTGGCGGCACGCTGCACCTGTGGTCCGAGAACGCCGTGCACCAGCTCGGCGGCGATGTCTCGATGTCGAAATTCGGATACGTCACCCATGCCCGCCACGGCGGCGACTACGGACTGGCACGACGTGAGGAGGGCATCCCGAGCGACGTGTCCGCTGACGTGATCGGGCTGGACGAGGTGCGCGCGATCCGTGCTGAGGCAGCCATGCGGGCCGAGCAGGAGGCCAAGCAGCGGGGCGAGTGGGGCATGATTTTCGGTACGTCTACAGGTCTGCTGTGGGTGCCCGACCGGCGCGCTTCCGGCGTCGATGACACCGCCGATTCCGACGATTCCGGCGACGATGACACCACTGCCGACGACGGATGGATTCGTACCGAGGCACAGTGCAAGGCTGCCGGGTGGGGCACTCCCCGCCCGCTGCTGGACAGCGGCAAGGTGGACGCCAGCTTCGATCCTTGGAACCGTGACGTGTATCCGCTCGGGCATCCAGCAGCGCCGGACCTGATCCAGCGCGTGTTCGATTTCAACGACGTTACTCGCGCGATCTTTGAGCGCGCGCGGTTGCGTAATCCGGTGCCTACCGGGCCGTTCGGGCTGCTGTCTGTCGAGCTGGTGCGGGCCGGTCTGCGGATCGACACGGCATTCGAGGTCTTCCCCGGAACGCCCGTCAGCATCGCCTGCCTGCGGTTTGGCGGATCGGGGAAAGGCAAGTCGGTAGCGATGGCAAAGCGGGCGAAGTGGCAAACGCGCGTGCCGTTTTTCGGCGGCACGCTCACACGCCCGTCCGAGGCGGAACTGGACACGCACACCGTGATGGGTTCCGGCGAAGCCGTAGTGCGCCTCTTCTGCGACCTGGTTACCGAGGAAGACCCCACCGACCGACGCAAATCCACCAGCCGGTGGGTTCAAAAGCCATGGTGCACGGCTTGGATCGAAGAGGCGGAGTTTGAAGGCACGCTCGACCGTCAAGAACGCGGGAGCACATTCTTCCCGATGTTCAACGCGGCGTGGGCCGGTGAAAACCCAATAGCTGAGACGAAGGCGCAGGCGAAGCCGGAAATGCCCAATCCGTTCACGCTTTTTCTGACCGGAGGCGCGCAGACGACACTGTGGCCGACGATCAAGGCGATGAGCACCGGGTTCCCGCAGCGCGTGCTCAAGGTCGGCGTTAGCGACCCGTGGCGGGATCGCCCGCAGGACGTGCTGGTGCAGTCGCCACCGGCAGGGTTCGCACTACCGCCTATGCACCCGAACACCCAGCGGGCGGGGACTTTCACCATCGCTGCCAGCGGTGTGCAGCAGGCGCTCGCACGGTCGGCGTCGCTGTCGGCGTACGAGGCCACAGCGAGCGATGACGGCGCAGCCACCCACATCATCCAGGTGCGTATTCGGATCGCCTGCGTAGCCGCCGCGCTATTCGGCGGCTACACCGTGACCGATGAAATTTGGGAGTGGTCCGGGTACGTGATCGAGCATCACAGGCGGGTCACGGCGTGGCTGGACGCCATCGAGGAGGCGGAAAAGGCGAAGGACCGGAAGGCGCGGGGAGCCGAGTTGGGCGACGTGGACGCGGCGCGGAAAGCGCAGATTTCCAAGGGCACGCAGAAGGCTCGCGAGGTCGTCATCGAGGTCATCGCGACCGGAGGCGGGGCGGTGACCAAACGCGAGCTTGAGCGTGGCGTACCGAAATCCCTTCATCCCCATCTGTGGGGTGCGTGTGAGCAGCTCATGAAATCCGGTGCCATCGAAATCGTGAGCGGTAAGCGCCGTGACCAGAAGATCATCCGATTCCCCGCACCGGAATCAGCAAACAACTAAAACACAACCAACACGAAAGGCGCGTGACCGAGATGACCTACTACACGGCCAGCATCCAGGTATATGACGGACCGGAGGTGTGGCGCGGGTACACGCCCGTGCGCACCATCAGCGTGACGTGGCGCGGATACAGGCCGGAGCTGACGGAGGCCATGCGCGACCTTCGCTGCGCATGGTGGTCATGGGACACGGAAACATGGCTACTGCCCGCAGACCGCGCCGACGATCTGCACCGTGCGATGCGCGAGTGGAGCTGGCACATGATCTGGCTGGCCGATGAGACAGCAAACCCAAATCGTCTGCAGCGTGACCTCGCATCCGCCGCGCAGACGTGGAAGCGGGAAAGGGGGAAACGACCCAACCCATAACAGCACCACCGCCCGAGCACACGCACAGCACGAGGAGACCTCCGAGGGCCGACCACCCACAACAACCGGAGGAATTTCAAATGACTATCTCTACGCCATACCCCGCCATCGCCGTGAACGGCGATTGGCGTAACCGCGCACTTTGCGCCGGGGACGCAAGCCCAGATGACTGGTTTGCTGACCCCACCACCCCGCGCGGCCAGCGTGCCGAGCGCATCTGCTCCATGTGCCCCGTGCGCCAGGGTTGTACCTCATACGCCCGCGCGGCGAAGGAACCGTACGGACGGTGGGGAGACAAGGTTTCACGGAGCCTACGGTTGCCTCCCGAATGTGGCACCGCGTCCGGTTACCGCAGGCACCTGCAGGACGGCGAAACCCCATGCGATGCCTGCCGTCGCGCGGAGGCCGATTACCGATCTGAGCGCCGCGCTGCCCGCCGAGCTGAGCCAGTGCCCGCCTGATCCCTGCCAACTAGAAAACCGCCCCCGTCGCACCAGGTGGGGGCGGTTTTCTTTGTCTTGTCACATCGAAAACGGACTGCGGTCCATTTTATCTATAACATCATTGGCAGCCACCCCTCGGGGGTTGGCAGCCATAGTGTGTATTTAGTTGTGTGACAGGGAGTTTCACGGTGAAAAAGGCCGATTTGACAGCGATCATGGCGACCATCGGGACTTTCGCCGTGATCGGCGTTGTGCTGCTGGCGGTGATCGGGCTGCTGGTGTGGGCTAGCAACAGCGCGGGCAAGACGCAGGCACCACCACAGGTGACCGAGTATCCGTATGCACCGCAGGTGACCGAGTATCCGTATGCACCGCAGGTGACCGAGTACCCATATCCGACTCACGCACCTGATCCCGTGCCGACATACACCGCGCCGCCGACATCGACGCACACCGCGCCACCGACACCTCCCGATGACGACGATTTTCTGATTTCACCGGACGGACACTGACATGGAACTCATGGGCGTTTTGCTCTCACTGCTGCTGATCGCGGCGATGGTTGGGCTTCCGATTTTAGGTGTGGTCTATCTCGCCAGCTCGGCGAAAAACGCGATCCTTGGTGGCGGTCGTCGTGGCATGTCTCAGGCCGACCGTGCACGGCTCCAGCGCGACGACGCACACGCCGCGCACCAAGAGCTGATCGCGTATCGCGCACAGGCCGCACGCGCTGAAGCGGAGGCCGCGCGACAGTCCGCACTACAGCGCGCACAGTCTACGCAGCAAACAACACAGAAGTGGGTGTAGCGAAATGGGATGGCTTTTTGGTGAGCCCGACTATAAGCCCACCGCCCGAGATCGATGGCAGCGGGACGACCGCGACGCCCGCGAAGAGCGCACAGAAGCGCGCAAGGATCGCAGCGAAGCGCAACGCATCCGCGAACAAATTCAGCGTGACACCCTCGCCGCGCAAGAGAAGGCTGCAAAGGCCGCAGCCGACGCTGAAAAAGAAATCCGCGCCGCCGCACAGGACGAGGAAAAGCGACTGCTGGCAGTCGATGAAACCCGATACACGGGCGCGACCAGCAAACTCAGCGGTCCGTTGTTCGTGTGGCATTGGAAGGCTGAACCGCCACCGCGCATCGCGAAAATGATTCGCGCGGACCACCGACGCGGCAGTGGTCCGATCATCGCGCTCCCACGCGGCGGGGGCATCAAGAAATCGAGCTTGGTCGTGGATCGCGTAGCCGAAAACAACGCGCATCTGACCGGCGACATGGACGCCGGGGCCGAGTGGTACGAACGCACGCGCAAGGCGACGGACGACACTTTGGCGTCGTACCCGATCCTCGGAATGCTCCGAAATGACCAGCGGATGGCGGAACTCCTTGGTAATGCGGGTGTTAACGTCACCAAAACATTCACCGAGGATGTGCACGGGCATTACGGTACGTACACCCGCCGCGTCACGTTGGTGACTGTTCCCACGCTGCGGGAGGCACGCGTCGAGCGCGACGGACTCGCGCTGACCTTCGAGCACCAGCCGGGGGTGAGTGCCCGCGATTGGGAAAAGGCGCTGGACAAGCTGCGCACGGAGTTCGATCACGCGGGCGTTGCGTCGCGCAATCTCGCCGTGCAGGCGGGGGACGGCGGTTCCGTTGTGCTCCGATTCCGTGATCGCGATCCGCTTGATGACCCGCTGCCGCAGGCCGTTGTTCCGTACGACCCGCAGCGGGGGCGGTCGTACATCGGCCAGGCGGCGGACGGTTCCGATGTCTATGTCACGTGGGATAACAACGCTGGCGTGTTGGTGGCGGGAATGGTCGGCTCCGGTAAGACGCAGGGCATCCTGCCCGTCATCGCGGGCATGGCAGGCGAGGCTGAAATACATATCTTCGACGGCAAGGGGAGCGCCGCGTGGTCACCGCTGCGGGGAATCGCAGCGACGTACGACATCAGCATGGAGCGTGAGGGGTTGGTCGAGCTGCTGACCCGTCTCAAAGCGGTCGCCCAGGCACGCACGCAACGGTTGTACGCGGAGACCGGCGAGGATTCGTTCTGGGATGTGCCGTATGCAAAACGCCGAGAGCTTGGGCTGTACCCGATCATCGTGGTCATCGAGGAAGCGCCCGAGTTCGTCGGCGTCACATCGACGGACGGCAAGAAGGACGCGATGGCCGTAGCTGAGCTGTCGGCGCGCGGGATGAAGCTTTGGCGCAGCGCGGGGATCATCCAGGTTGTTGTCGCACAGAAGACAACCAACGACCAAATCCCCGCCGTGCTTCGCGGGCAGTGCGACCAGCGAGTGTGCTTCCGTCAGGCCACGAAGGAAGACGTGGTGTCGATGTTCGGCGAAAACGCCGACCCGTCGCCCATGCAAATTCCCAGTGGGAAACCGGGACGATTCGCCGCGCGGGTGGACACGCGCGGGCTGATCATGGGGCAGGCGGTGTATGCGCCCAAGCCTGTGCTGGCTGCGTTCCTGCGCGACCGTGCGACGGTTCCTGACCAGCTTGGCGCACACGTGGAGCGCACCGACAACGGGGCTATCCCGATGCCCGCACCGACCGAAACCAAGCCTGCACAAACGGCATCGACGGACGGAGACGACTGGTGATTGTGCACGGTCTCGACGTTGCGGCTACCACCGTTTCGGTGTGCCGGATGGACACGTACACCGCCGCGCTGCCCAAGGTGAAACTGTTTCGTGCACCGAGCGCGCCCGACGTGCATTCGGTGAAAACCGCAGACGCGAGAATCCGTGCGCTGGCCGGCGATGTTGTTACGGCGTTAACACGCGACGCGACACCTGATTTGGTTGTCATGGTCCGTCACACCTGGCGAGACATGAGGTCAGACCCGAGTGCTTACCGCCGCGCATCCGTGCATCGTGACATCGTGCGCGCGCTTCTCGATGCTGGCGTGAGGATCGCGGACGTGCCCCTGCTCACGCTGATGAGTTGGGCTGGTGTGCAGCCGAAAATGGGTGCACCATACCTCGACGCCCTGACGCGGGACACCAAAAAGCGACACCCTGGAATCACGCAGCCTGAGGGGTTCAGCACCACCGCCGTGGTAGCAGCCGGGATCGGCGCACAAGCGCTGGGACAGCCATCGGGATGGGGTTTCACGGATCGTCGGTACGCGGTGATGACCGCCCGCGCGTCTGGCGTCGGCGTTGAAAAACAAGTCGGACCACAATGGCCGAAAGGTCTGCCCGTGCCGCCCACAAAAGTTGCATAACACCAACAACAGTTAGCGTCACGTTAACAGCCGATCCCTTTGCGGGTCGGCTGTTTTCGGCTGTCACATTGAAAACGGACTACGGTCCGATTAGTGCCCATACTTATATACATGGGTACAGATACCGCCTTCGCCAACGTTCATGCCCCTGATCCTGAGTACCCGCTGTGGACGCACGTCGCGTCCGTCCTCGCAGCGGACGGCGAGCCCGCCGACAAGGTGGCCGATGGACTGAGCGCGGCGTTTCTTGCGGTCATTGATCCAGATTCCACGCACGACCTGACCGACCATTTCGTGTCCACGGTGGAAGCGGTCATCAGTGCCGTCACCGGGCGCACCGTGACGCTTCCCGATGACACATCCTGCCAACTCAACGCGGTGTTGCAGGTCGCCATCGAGCAGATGCTGGAGACCCCGTGAGCCGCCGCCGCAAGGTAGAACCGTCAGCTCCCGAGCCCACGCCCGAGGAGCAATTCCTCGGTGTGCACGCCGCTTTCACCGATGCAATCTCGGCACTGATTGATGACCGATACGAGTTGATGTCAGACGGCAGCACGGCCACCGTGCATGCGCGCTTGTCCGCGCTTATGGATTCGGTCGCTGGGCGGCAGGGAAACGGTGGACGACTCGCGGCAAAGAGTCTCCCCCCGCTGTGGCTACCCGCCGTCAGCCTGGTACACGAAATCGAAACCACCGTTTCCCTATGGCCGCACGCCGAAGGTTCAACCACAGTTGACCGACTCGCATCGCTCACCGCCGCGCCGTTCGGTCCGCCCGTCACGGACATGCTCGTTCAAATCACACGCATCTTGAAATCTTGGGCATCCGAAATCGACGCACTGCTTGAGCCGGAATCGGTGAAAACCGTTTCAGCGGCGTGCCCCGCGTGCGGGGCGACTCATGTCTACCGCCGCGATGACGGCGGCGAAACCGTCCGCAAGCCAGCCCTACAGATCATCACTAGCAAGGGCTGCACATGCCTCGCGTGCCACACATCGTGGGGTCCGCACCTTTATCAGCACTTGGCAAAAGTTTTGGCATGCCCAACGCCTGAAGGAGTAGTCGCGTGAAGTCCGTGGTCGCCGCAATCGGTGCTGTAGTTGTAGCAGTGGGGCTTTCGGCGTGTGCGCCGACTGCGGGCACACCCATGGCGGTTCCCACCGAAACCGCCGAGCCATACCTGACCATGCAGGAGCTGTACTCGGCATCCATGCCATCGGTGGTCACGCTGCGGGTGGGCAAAGAGCAGGGCTCAGGGGTAGCGGTGGCCGACGATCTGGTGATCACCAACGCGCACGTCGTTCGGGATGAAAAGCGCGGTACTGCCGAGCTGATGGGCGGCAAGAAACTGCCCGTGACCGTGGTCGGCGTAGCGCCCGAAATGGATATCGCCGTGGTGCGGGTAGAGGGCGCACAGCTCACGCCGATCACGCAATGCCCCAAGGGTGGATGTGACCTGAGGTCAGGCGACACGGTGGCCGCGCTCGGTGCACCGTTGGGGCTCGATCACACGATGACTGTCGGCGTGGTCGGGGACTCGGACCGTGAACCCATGCCACGCGGCGATGATTACGGCGGCGCTGTTCGTAGCTACGTACAGCACGACGCGAGCATCGGGCCGGGATCATCCGGTGGTGCGCTTGTGGACACGCGGGGGCGGCTGGTCGGCATCAACTCGCTCATCGCATCGCGCGGTGGGGGCGGGGATTTCGGCTTCGCTATCCCCGCTCGGGACGCCATGGCAGCGGCGTACACGATCACCCTCGGGGCGCTGAAATGAGCTACTTCCTTGACCAACTCGATGATGTGCGACATACCGTACTTGCGACAAAGGCGCAGGTAGGGGAGCTTTCCGCGCAGGTCGCTGAGCTTCAAAAACTGGTGTCCCGTGCCCTGGGGAGCGCTCAAGTCAACCAGGACGCTGTGCACGACCTGGTGGCCGAAGCGATGTGCGTAGGCGCGGCGTACCTGTCCCGCGAGATTGCTGCTCAGGAATATCACCCCTCTACCCCGGTGAGCGAAATCCTGCGGCAGAGCGGATACCCCGCGACGTGGCTCGCGTTCCGCACCGATCTAACCGAGGCGCTCACGGAGGCGGCATCATGAATGCTGTTGAGCAGACGCTGGACTGGATTCAGGTTACCGACTCGACGGCGATAGCCCGTGCGCCGTACGGCGGCTTCTACAGCCTGTTCTCGTCAACGGCGAGTTTCGAGCTGGTGGCCATGTGGCGTGAGTCCCACGCGACCGACCCGCTGATGGTTTACGGCGGTTCCAGCCTGTGGGAAGCGCGCCAAGCGTGTGAGCGCGACGCCCTCGACCACGCCGCGCGGGAGCACATCCAGCGGCGAAAAGCCTTGTGGGAAACGTACATGGCTGAAAACGACCCACCTAGCACGGAGAAAACATCATGAAACTTGCACCTATCACCCTGGCCGTCGCCGCTGCCGTCACCCTTTCCGGTTGCGCAGCGATGAACCAGCAATGGCACACCGGATGCACCGTCAACGCCAAGGATGTCCTGTACAGCAGCGCGGACGGAAACACCGACCGCACAAAGCGATTGACAACCTCCTGCGGAAGCTTCGACGTGTCGGACGCGCTATCTGTCGGGCAATTCGACAGTTGGGACACGTGGCAGCACCTGGAGGTCGGTAAGACCTACGACCTCAAAACGGGCGGGCCGCGCATCGGCTTCTTTTCGATGTTCCCGGTGGTGATCGAGGTGCGTGATGCTTGAGCTTGGCAAAAAGACGTGGCAGCCCGCCGAAGTGGGCGATCTGTTCCTACTCATCATGCCCAACCGGCGTCGGCGTTTGATGCGCGTGACACGTATCGACGGAGCGGACTTCAGTTCCGTCATCGCGTCCATTGACGACGCCATGCGCGTGGACCTGTCCTCGCTGCCCACCGTCAAATACGGGGTAGAGCACCTGTGACCGCCGAGACGCCGTGGCAGCCGTCCCACGTGGGCGAACTGTTCATGCTTGTTACATCGGATAAACACCGCGCGCTGATGCGGGTGGTGGAAGTCCGCTCGGACGGATACTCGGCCACCTCCGCCGACATGGACGACGCCATGCGTGCCGACCCCGACGACCTTGTGGAGGTGAGATGGACACCCCCGACATCGTGGACTTGATTGACGCTGCGCTGGACGCTGGCGAACCTGACAACGGTTTTGACTTCGGCGATCCGACGTTCCCCGCGTGCAGGTGCGGGCGGGATTGGCATGGGCTGCCGATCACCGTGCAAATGGAATTGATGGCGATGGTCGGGGAGTACGATCCCGAATACCGTTACGCCGATGACGATTCGCTGATCCTGTGCCCAGGTTCCGAGGTAGAGGGGCCACTGCGGCTGATCCCGTTCACGGAGCCCGAGACCCTGGGAAGCGGGGCAACCGTGCGACGGGTGACCTTCGGTGGGGTGACGGTTCAAGAGGTCTACATCCCGATCACCGGGGAGCCACTGCCCGATGATCCCGTTGCGCGCGGACAGCGGATAGTGGCGGACATCTGGTCCGCGCTGGATGAGCTGATGGGTTCTGCCGAGTGTGTCCCTGAAAACGGACTAGAGTCCGCTTAGCGTGTAGACTGTTCTTTGCGGGACAGGTGTATCTCCTGCTTCCCCTGCGTGTTGTGGTGACACAAACGAACCCCCG
>Ga0209174_10002811_pt1 | contig 11286 bp, 8 predicted proteins | sample JI91814BDNA_FD_187505 | JGI IMG/M metagenome (GOLD analysis project Ga0209174, IMG submission 187505) | Wastewater effluent complex algal communities from Wisconsin, to seasonally profile nutrient transformation and Carbon sequestration -... | ecosystem: Engineered > WWTP > Effluent > Algae...
CTTGGAAGCAAAGAAGAAGATTATGATTTTCAGCCTTTCGATGATATTTCTCTTCTCGCCGGTGCACTTTCTTTTTTAAGTCTAGTATTTGTAACGAGGACTAGTTTTATCGAAAATTCAGTTGGTATAATTATTGGAATACTTTTAATTATGCGCTCTTTTAGAGACAGGAGTAGTCTTACCTCCTTTATAGGAGCCATGATACTTTCTCTGTCTGCTTTTCGATTAACACTAAATTCTTTTGATGCTATTAGCACGGCTAATTCTTCGTTAGCTGCTGCGACCATTGCATTAGGTGCTGGAGTTCTTTGTGTCCTATTTCCTAATTTTAGCCCAACACCTGTAATCGCGAGGAAAGTTTTTTATGTAATTCGATTACCCTTTTCTGCGCATGGTTTGGTGTTGATTCGAAATGGATTATCGGCTACTTCTCTCCTTTATGTCTTACATAGCATTGGATTGATCTTTACATGGTTTGGGCTTGCAGATCAACCAGAGAGAAATTTTGTTATTCTATCGGGAGTAATTCTTTCTATTGTTTTTGTCTTAGCTTTATTTACTAGAGCGTTTAATTCCTTTTATCTGCGCGGCTCAACTGTTTCGCTTGCACTTATTTTTATATGTATTGGATTAGCTGCTATTGCAAATCGAATCGGCAGACCGTTGCCGCCTAACGTTGTAGGACTTAATCTTACCCTCGGAATTATTGGTCTATGGATATTCTCGCGAGTCTTGTTTTTTACCGGACAAAGAATTGCAGATTGGTTAGACAATTCTATACATGGCAAATTTTATCATCATGTTCCTTTGACGGCAATGCTTTTGCTCGGTCTTGTTTTACTATTAGATATTTTGCTTTTACAACCTGCAAATATCTCTCGCTTTTTATATATTACCCCGCCAACGTTTTTCATCGGAGCAGGACTTGCGGCATTCTTCTATAGTCGATCTATAAACAGTATCATTCCATTGCATATTTCTAGTGGGTTATTGATTTTAGCCTCTGCATTAAGCTTTGCGCAAGAGACTATTTTAGGAACAAAGTTAATTCCACTTGATTTACCCGGAAGTCGATGGGTGCCACTTATTACAGAGCAAGCATCTAGGAATGGAGATTGGTTAAATCCAATTTACTTTTTACCGCAGAATTTGAACCAGTCAATCCTGATTATCCGCGCGACAACAGGGATTGCATTTGCAGGTGCTATGTATGCTTTAGTTGTATTGATTCTACCACTGAGTGCAATTGGTGCAGCAATGCGAAAAATTATTTTTAAATACGAAGACTATCTCCCTATACAATCTGTTTTTGTAGCTTGGTCATTTATTTGCGTTGGAATAATTTCTATCATTGCTTTTCAATACGCATTTATTACGCCTGCATGGATTGCATTATTGGCGAGCGCATTACTCATATTTGCCCGCTATTCTAGAGAAGGAAATGCTTCTTTCGCTATCAGTGGAATTTTACTTCTACATGGGATGGCGCATCGGGACTCTATATATCCTGTTACGATAGGACCTATATTTGCAGCAATTGCACTTATTTTGGTTATTACAGTGAAGCCGTTTAGCTCAATCTCTAAAAAGCCTTACAGTAGAATTCTGGAAAGTTTTCATGCAGGTGCTTTTATTTATTCGAGTATAGGAATAATTTATGCGCTTGCTGGTTTGTCAGCGGCTACTTTTGATAATGCGGTTCCTGGCTTAATTCTTGCCATGTTCTTGGGACTCAGTGGAGTCTGGATGCAGACCTTTGCCCTGGGTATTAGTTTACTATTTGCTTCTGTATCTTTGTTTGTTGGAGCATTCCAATGGACAAAGGGGCTTACAACGTTTGCGGCAATGGCTGGCGTGATAGTCTTTGGTTTTTCTGGAATCACATCCTTTCCTCTATTTTGCGAGTATAGTATTTGCGCTGAGGCTAATACTGTTAATTCGCTTCCTGGGATGATACCTTATTTTGCGCTTATTCTCTCTATCGTGATAGGTTTGGCTAATTTCTGCTCTCTTCTTATAAGAAAAAAGCGTGAGGATTTTTCAATTGGTGCGCTGTATGGTTCAGATATTTTAATCTTAATGATTGGATTTTTGATTGCTATCTTTATTCGATTGAACATTGCATCAACCTTACTATTTAATGAGTATGCTTTGATCACTGCAATCTCTTTAGTGATTCTTGTTTCGATTTTTACTTCTATCCAATACAAAAAGCCTCGGCATATTTATTTTACTCAAACATCTATTGCTACTCTCTACATAGCATTAAAGCCTACTTTTCCTGAAGTCCTGACTCCAGAGGTTGATGCAATTGTTGCACTAGTCTTTGGTTTTATTCTGACGGGGATAACAACGGTTGCGCGTAGAGCTGAAATTCCTCCCTTACAGGAGAGCACTCGTCGTTTTGCTGCGATCATGCCTGTAGTGGCTGCGATAGTTTTACCTACAGAGTTTAATTATGGAAATGCAGGGATGGCAACTTTCTCTTCTGCATTGTATGCCGCCCTCGCAATCACATCTTCTAATCGTATCTATGCAGTGCTTGCGGCAATAGCGGCTAATCTCGCGATATTCACGGCGATTATGGCGTCTAACGTTCAAGGACTTGAAGTTTACTTGGCGCCAGTGGGTCTCTTTACTTTATTTCTCGGACATATCTATAAAGAAAATCTAACGGAGCAAGCAAGAAAAATCATTCGCATTGGAGGAGGCTTACTTCTCTATCTACCTGCGGCTGTGAATATTAGTTTTGAAATGGGGCGTGCGTCAGACGCAATGTATGCTGTTGTATTCGGACTACTTTGTCTTTTAGGAATCTCTGCTGGAATGATTTTTCAAATTCGCTCGTATTTATTTATGGGAGTAAGTTTTTTTACGCTCAATCTTGCTGCCAATCTTTTACAAACAGGACTCAGAGATCAACGAATGGGATTTATTCTATTATCTTTTGCTGGATTATTTATTATCGCTAGTCTAGTGTTCTATACTTTGAAGAAGAATCAGATTCTAGGTTTTGTAGAGAGAACACAAAAGAAACTTGCCCAATGGGAATGAGAAATTTGTGACTACTTAGAATGTTTTGCCACAGAGGCACAAGTCACGGAGAGGAAGAACATGGTGAGTCAATGCATTGGCTCACCATGTTTTCAAATTATGCGGATTTTAATTTCTTGCGAAGGATTATGCCCATGGAAATACCAAAGACGGCAAGAGATATAGCAATGAAAAGATTTGTATTTGACTCAGTTCCTTTTAAATAAGCAAGTAAACTGCTTGGTTCAGAAGGAAGAGGGTAAACTTTACCACTCGTTACTGTTGTATACCAATCCTTGTCGTTAACTCCTTTTGACGTTGCCCAAGAGTTAAATCGTGAGTAACCGGTAACACTTGCATTTCTAATATCTTGTCTCTCTAAAGGCCAAGCCCAAACGCCTGGAACCATGATTGCCCATGGAAATCCGTTTGAGTCCATATAAAGATCTTTGCCATTTGCATCAAAGTATCTTCCTGGGAAGAAAATATTTTTGCTCGTATCGATGACTTGCAGATAAACATTGTAAGGCGCAGAACCAATTACACTTCTAGCAACAGGTGTATTAAAAATAACACTTACCTTAGCTACATGACCTGGCGCATAAGTTTGATTTAACTCAACATTTTGCGAACTAATTGTATTTCCACTGTTACCAAGTATTGTTAATCCAGCATCAAGTTGAGCTGCAGTGGGGGTAAATTTTGTTATTCCGGTGTTATTTGGAACACCTGCTGCGTCTGTAATTGTGCTTTCATAAGAAATGTTTACAGTGTTTGGAAATAGAAGATTCAATTTATGACGATAACCTGCCCCTCTAGCTACATGTTGGTATGCTCCGCGCACTTCTACAATTTGACCCTGTGCATTCAAATCTTCTTCATTGTAAAATTGGACTACGTAGTCATTTAAATCTGCATCTCCTGCGTTCGGATATAAATCTTCAAAGGAAATTGTATTTACACCAGTTGCAGGGAAACGAATCTTCGTAGCTTTTTTGGGATCATCCGGGTAAAAATCATGTTGGTCGTCAATTCCATCTCCATCTCTATCAGCGATTTGTGTTCCATTGCCGGTTGGATTAGAAATTGGCAGTGTAACATTTCCAATAGAACCAATTGGTTGATTTGTTGTAGTTCCATTTGTAGTGACTGGGACTTGAAGTGGAACAACTACAGGCTGACTTGTCGAGCCTCCCGATGTTATGGTGACATTTACTTGAGTCGTTGTGCTGGGAACTGTCACGGTTCCCGTTACGTTTCCACTAGCATCCGTGACTTGTTGTAATAGCACATTGTTCTCTGTTGGATTTGTAATTGTGACAGTTGCTGGACTTACTGGATTACCCTGATTATCCGTAACTGTCATATTAACTGGAATCGTTGTATTTGTCTGGTAGGTAAATGGGGTGTTGCCGCTAGGATTCACTGTAACTGTAGCGCTTGGCTGTGTATCTGCTAAAGTTGCTGTGCTAGAGGTAGAACTGGGTATGCTCACTGTTGCAACGCTTGCAGGATTATTTGTGTTAGCCGTGTTCGCGTTACTGCCTGTATTTCCTACACTCGTAGTTGTTGGTGCTGACTCTTGAGCAAGGCTTTGAATTGGAATGAGTTGTTTTTTCTTTTGATCGCAACCTACTAGGGCGATAGCCAAAATGAATACTATTGAAAGAATTTGTTTCATATTGATCCTCCACTGGGATTTTTTTCCATCTTTGTATATATGGACTAGAAATTAAAGTAAAAACTAGCAAAAAGTAATTAGCTTGAGTGTTTTCGTCGTTTACGATATTTTGAGTGTTGAGAGACTTGTGGACTAGTGATTGGGGAAGGGAGCTGGTTAATCTTATCCTCAAGGATTTTATTCTTTTGTTGCTCAATTTTTAATTGATCTTCGATTTCTTGCATTCTATTTTTCAAAAGTCTTTCCGAATATCCGATTCTGGTAGCGAGAGTCTGAATCAGTTTCAATGAAAAATCAGGATTACTTTTTATAAGAGCTTCTAGGTTATCGCCATCTGCTGTTGCCACTACGCAATTTGTCATGCAGACTGCGCTTGCTGATCTTGGTTGATTTCCAAGAATTGACATCTCTCCAAAAATTTCACCAGCTTCTACAAATCCTAAACTAATTTTCTCCCCTGCCTCTGTGTGCTTACATACTTCAATGCTGCCCTTTTTTAGGAGATAGAATTTTTTTCCAGTTTCGCCTTCTTTGAAAAGAATAGTTCCGGCGGTATAATAGTTATTATGCTCCATCACAGTTGATTCTTTTACAAATAGTTTTCTAATCTTCTTAAAGCCCGGAAATTTGAGATTGTATAAAATTCCTTTCCCTAATTTGTAAAGTTCATATTGAAATAGAAAACGATGAAAGCCTTTCGGGAGTGTTTCAAATCGAACGATACTTCCCATCGGTCGCTCAAAATCTTCGTGGTTATCCCAAATCACGGTTCCTTTAATTGTAGGAGATTTAAAATCAGAATATAGGTAAGATATTTCTAGCGTGTGCCCAATCTCTAATGTATCAAAGGTTCTAAGGAAACTATTAAAAGAACTTACCTCGGAGCCAACCATTGATTTTGTATCGAGTCCCTTTTCTACGTTTACTTCCATGATGATAGGAATACTGATGATACTGTTTTTGAAATATTCAGGATTGATTGCGCCCAGTAAAAATAAGTTAAATCCAAGCACGATAGGGTAAATGGCAAACAGTGTAATCATTTCAAAATCGTTTAGTTTTAAATCAAAAATATAAACGAGTTGAGCTTGAAAAAGATAAAATACTACAGAGACTAACAGCAATAATCCGATGGCGATTCCTCTTTTTACATCAATTGAAATCGAAAAGAAAGGAACGAATTCGGCGTTCTTTTTTCCCATTGAGCGGATAATCCATCTTTCATACTGAGGTTGCAGTTGGATTGCCTCCCAGTCTTCAAGGGAAATTTTTTGTTTTTCTAATTCACTCGTATGGGGTAGTGCGAGTGCACGAGCCATTAAGTATTCCAACGCAAGAATTAAAAAAACTAATTCCGGACCAATCACATATGTAATTTCATTTCCAATCAAAAGACAGGAATCATAGATCCCGTGAAACAAAAGTGGAATGGTGTAAGCATAAATTAAATTACTCGTTCTATTCTTGGTTGTAAAGTATGCCTGCCTAAGTGCAAGGTAATAGGCTATTATCCCGCAAGTAGTAATATGGAGTGGAACAGAAGTGAACATACGTAAAAAAATCATAGACGAATTGGTTTGGATTGCGTAGAAAATATTTTCTAAAGCAGAAAAACCAATTCCTAAAAACATTCCGAAACAAACACTCTCGTTGACATTGAGCTTGGAATATTGTTTTCTAAAAAGAAAAAACAAAAACAAAAATGCAGTCGTTTTCTCGAAGAGTGCCGCATTTATGAAGCCCGTAAGAATCTTTGCATCGCTCTCAAAAAAATCATCCAACCAAGGAAATACTAGGAGTAGTAATGCTGCTTGTAGGACACCATATAGAAAAGCATCTAGGAAAACGCTAAATCGAGAGTTCTTGAGAAAATGCCTCTGGTATAAAAGAATAAAAAGAGGAATTGGTAATAAAGAGAGAAAAAGTTTTTCAATTGAAAGCAACTAACAGTCCTTTACCTTTTTCGAACCGGTTTTTTGACTTCTTCTTTTAAATCGCGCTCGCGGATTTCTCGAATAGGCTCAGCCTCAGCTCTGAGTTCTTCTTCTAAAATATCATCCGGCTGCTCTTCTTTCACTTCCTGTGAACTACAAGCTAAGAATTGAAGGGAAATAACGATTAGGATTAAATAATATAGTATTTTTTTCATAATTTATGGGTTAAGAATAATAGAATGCTTTAAAATATGCAAGTGATATTTTTTGACTAGTCTTGTTTCTTGGCTTTGCGTAAAGTCCTTGCCATTGAGGCAAGGAGGCATAGATAATAACAGTTTATCATGAGTTAGTCTTTGGTATTTTTTCTTTATATTTGTTTTTTGGAATTGAATTAAGCTATTAGTAAAATCATTGCACATAAACTTAGGTCGAATTAGTTTAAAAAATAATTAGGAGTAAGGTGTCTATGTTAAATAAACTTTGGTTTGCTCTTTGTGTTTTGCTTTTGAGCGTTTCTATATCTGCTGATGTGCCGGTCGAAGTGCATGTAAAAAATTTATCATCTGGATCGGATTCAGATAGAATTTCTGCATGTTATTTTTTGGGAAAAGAAAAAAAAGAGTCAAAATATCTTTCTGAAATACAAGAGGTTCTTAAGACAACCGACAATTCGCGAGTAGCCGTAGCTTGTGCGAATGCACTCGGGTATATCCAAGAAAAAGGAAGCTCAACTACTGCTCTCAAAAATAAAATCATGTCTGAATCGAATTCCGATGTAGTCTATGCCTGTCTTGCTTCCATTGTGAATATCGCAATCAAAAACGGATATGAGGCGGATGCAAAATCTGCAGTGCAATACTCGGATATCAATCACAGAAGCGATGAATTTGTGGCTGATTTAATTGATAGAATCAAAAAAAAGTTCAAAGAGTAATCCGTGTTATCCACATCGGAGCTAACGCGTTATTCTAGAAACATCTTGCTCTCCGAGGTCGGAAGGAAAGGGCAAGAAAAATTAAAAGACTCAATGGTTACAGTTATTGGAGCAGGGGGGCTTGGAAGTCCAGTCTTATACTACTTAGCCGCTGCGGGAGTAGGAGCAATCCAAATCATTGACTCTGACAAAGTTGATCTTACCAATCTACAACGCCAGATTCTTTATAACACTTCATCGGTTAATAAGGATAAGGCGGAAGAAGCGGAGTCGGTATTGCGGAGTCTAAATCCCAATTTGAGCATTCTTTCGCAAAATGCAAGATTAACCGCCGCCAATATAGAAGGAATTTTTCAAGGTTCTAATTTAATCATTGAAGGATCTGATAATTTTGAAACAAAGTTCTTAGTAAACGATGCCTGCCATTTTCTAAACATCCCTCTTATCCTTGCGGGCATTTTAAGATTCGAAGGACAGGTCATTGGAATTCTACCAAAGCAAACTTCTTGCTATAGGTGCATCTTTCATTCTCCACCAGATGCAGACAGTGTCCCGAATTGCGGCGAAGCAGGAGTAATCGGCAGTGTCGCGGGTATCATTGGTTCTATACAAGCAACGGAGTCTATTAAATTCTTACTCGGTCAAGAACAGGGGCTATTTGGTAGTATCCTTTCGGTAGATGCAAAGACGATGGAGTTTAGAAAAATTTCTATCCCTAAAAACAAAGCCTGTCCTCTCTGTGGCGATAATCCAAGTATTACAAAGATTGAAGATATTGTATTAAAGACTTGTGATTGGGAATAGATTAACCATACACTCTATTTCAGTTCAAGTTGCAGTTTATATTGCAGTTCATCCATATTCCTAAGAATTCTCGGATAAGGTAGACCTGCAAGCTGAACTGAAACTTGAACCGATAAGAGGTGTATATTCATCTTAATCTCTCCTGAATAAAATCCATTTCCTTGTTTACAAAGGATACAAAATGTGATAAAAAGAAATTAACTTATGAAAACATTTCGAGTTATGCTTATCTGCTTTTTATTCTTTCTTCTTTTTACAGAGAGTTGTTCTACTGTGATTCAAGGAGAAATCGTTGCGAAAGGACATCCAACAGGCGATTTTATTTTAAGTCCAACGGGTTGTTATTCGGGAGCGAGAATGCTTTTTTACGGAATTATTCTTACGCAAACTGAAAACAAAGGACTTGTTTTAACTGGTATCATTGATCCAATCAAAGGTAAATTAATCAAACTAAGACTCCCTAATTCCTGTCAGTCTGACGATTATGATGACTGCAAAGAAATTTTTATTTCCAAAGAATCTTGCAGTGTTTATAAAATTAAAATAGAATCAACGAATGTTATGGTAAATAAAATTCGCGCATTAAGAGGCAAATTGGAATTAGACTGTAAATTCGAAGAAGGTGGAAGCATAAAAGGAAAAATTGAGTTTGACTATTGTCATTAAAATTGACTATGAGGGTTTAAAACTATGAAACTATTTAATAAAATGATTCTATTCTCTTTTCTATTTTTAAATATCCAATGCACAATCTTTGATATTATTTTTAGCCCAAAAAGCGAAGGCGAAGTTCTATTCGGCTATATGGACAGAAAAGGAAAAGAAACAATTCCTCCCAAATACAAAAGAGCGCATCCATTCAAAGAAGAATTGGCAAGCGTAAAATTCGAAAATAATCTTTGGGGATTTATTGATAAAAAAGACAATCGTGTGATTGAAGCAAATTACTCTGATGCAAATGATTTTTCCGAAGGTTTGGCTGCGGTTAAGGTAAATGATGCTTATTCGGCAAAGAATTGGGGTTTTATTAACAACAAGGGAGAAATGGTGATTAGCCCTTCTTTCTATTCTGCCGGAGAATTTAGAAATGGAATAGCGCGTGTAACGTTAGAATATACAAAAAGATCCGGTTTTGCAAATCATTTGCACGGATACATAAACAAAGAAGGAAAAATTATTGCGAATGATAAAGATAGAACCACTTCGTTAGAAAGGGATAATCATTCTTATGCGGATGGATTGTTACCGGTAAAGACTCCTGATGGATGGGGCTTTCAAAATCTAGCAGGTGAGATGATTACAAAAGACAGCTACTATGAAATACTTAGTTTTTCAGAAGGCATGGCGGCTGTAGCGGTTAATATTGATAGTCCAGATACTCTAAAGAAATTCTCAGACTTGATAGGGGGTGTGCCCGGAAGTGTATTGAGTATAGTTTCCGGGACAAATACTCTCATCCTCTGGGGCTATATAAATACCACCGGCAAGTTGGTGATTCCTTTTACTTATTTACAAGTGACTCCTTTTAAAAACGGATTTGCCGTGGTCAATAATTTGAAAGTAGATCCTATAAGTAAGGGTGGATATTTTTTTATCAATAAAAAAGGAGAGAATCAATACAATGCGAGCTTTGATTTCGCTAAGGGTTTTTCGAGCGGACTTGCCTGTGTTACTTCTACTCCAGATGAAAGAGGAAATACAAAGTCCTATTATATAAATCCCACCGGTAAAAAGGCATTAGACTCAGTCGATGGAAGAGAGCTTTTTAGCTGTGAGCCTTTTAGCGATGGAGTTGCCTTTATTCGAACCAGTGAGACTTCCCAGAAAGACCCAAATTCATTTGCCGAGTTCACTTATAGAGAGGGTTACATTGACAATAAGGGTAATCCCATTTATCCGCTCTCCATACAAAAAGACTTTGATGGACTTAGAACTTTCTCCAATGGAATGGCTATGTTCAATCGGTATTTTAAAAATTAGAAGAGAATAATACATATTAACTTCTTGTTCGGAATTTTGCCACAGAGGCACAGAGACACGGAGGGATATTTTACCATTCTAATTTTCATTCATATGCGTCATGTGAAAGAGAGTCGATGAAAAAGTCTGATTCAAATACAACGCTACGATTGCATAACAAAAGAACCTGAATTTTTAGTCCAAATAATCTATCAGCGAGCAAGTGAGTAGTGGGATTGGAAAACAGGGAAGGTATACAGTTTTAGATAGAGGATCTACGAAAGATCGGTTAAAGGAAATAGCCGATCAGCAGTTGGGACTTTATGATGAAATCAAAATCACGGATGCGACTAAAAAACTAGGTGCAGAAAAGATTTTAGTGGGAAGTGTTACGAAGTTTAACATGGCATATTCGATAACCGCTAAAATTATAGATGTAGGAAGTGGGAAAATTGACAACGAACAAACCGAAACAATTGAGTCTCTAGATAAAATATCAGATGGCGTAGAGTCGATCGTAAAGAAATTTAGCATGCAATCCGTGGTTGTGACTAAAAAAGGAATGTTGTGGCGATCTGCTATTATCCCCGGTTGGGGGCAGTTGTATAGCGGCATTGCGGTGGACAATAGAAGAGAAAGAATCAAGGGACTTTCTTTTATGGGTGCAGGATTTCTCTTTGGAGCAGGTCTACTCGTAGCAAATGCAAACTATCAAAGCGCAAAATCAGACGCAGCCTCTAAAGACAGGCTCGATACACTCGTATTCATTGGCTCTGGAAATACTTTTAATCCATTAGGATTAATTACCTATTCCCTTGCGAATAGTGCCTCTGGAAAGATGGATAGTGCGGCTAATACTGCTTCGCTTGCATCCGTGTTATTCATTGGAGTGTATGCGATTAACTTACTTGACGTTATCATATTTGGAGGACATGATG
>Ga0209174_10002812_pt1 | contig 11279 bp, 8 predicted proteins | sample JI91814BDNA_FD_187505 | JGI IMG/M metagenome (GOLD analysis project Ga0209174, IMG submission 187505) | Wastewater effluent complex algal communities from Wisconsin, to seasonally profile nutrient transformation and Carbon sequestration -... | ecosystem: Engineered > WWTP > Effluent > Algae...
ACCCGATCATCCCGTTTATCGAAGGGGACGGCACCGGACCAGACATCTGGCGCGCCTCGGTTCGCGTCATGGATGCGGCTGTCGAGATTTGCTACGGCGGCGAGCGCAAGATTTCGTGGCTGGAAGTGCTCGCTGGGGAAAAAGCGTTTCAGCAGACCGGCAACTGGCTGCCTGACGCGACGATCGACGCCTTCCGTGAATACCTGGTCGGCATCAAGGGACCACTCACCACCCCGGTCGGCGGCGGCATTCGCTCGCTGAACGTCGCGCTGCGGCAGCTCCTCGACCTGTACGTCTGTCTGCGCCCGGTGCAGTATTTCAAGGGCGTGCCCTCGCCGGTGAAGCGGCCCGAAGCGGTCAATATGACCATCTTCCGCGAGAACACCGAGGACATCTACGCCGGCATCGACTTCGAGGCGGGCAAAGAAGCGGCGGTCAAGACGCTGGAGTTTATCAAGGCGAACTTCCCGAAGGAGTTTAAGAAGATTCGCTTTGGCAGCGAGGACATCAGCTCGGTCGGCGTCGGCATCAAGCCGGTGTCGCGCCACGGCACCGAGCGCCTCGTGCGCAGCGCCATCGAGTACGCCATCAAGCACAAGCGGAAGTCGGTGACGCTCGTCCACAAGGGCAACATCATGAAGTTCACCGAAGGCGCGTTCCGCGACTGGGGCTACGCCCTGGCCAAGAGCGAGTTCGGTGCGGTCGAGATCGACGGCGGGCCGTGGTGCAAGCTACCAAACGGCATCATCATCAAGGACGCCATCGCCGACATTACGCTCCAGCAGGTGCTGACCCGCCCCGAGGACTTTGATGTCATCGCGACGCTGAACCTAAACGGCGACTACCTGTCGGATGCGCTCGCGGCCCAGGTCGGCGGCATCGGCATCGCGCCGGGCGGCAACATCAACTACGTCAGCGGTCACGCGATCTTCGAGGCGACCCACGGCACGGCGCCCAAGTACGCGAACCTCGATAAGGTGAACCCCGGCTCGGTGATCCTGTCGGGCGTGATGATGCTCGAGCACCTGGGCTGGCTGGAGGCGGCAAACCTGATCATCGCCGGTCTGGAAGCCAGCATCGCCAGCAAGGTCGTGACCTACGACTTCGCCCGCCTGATGGATGGTGCCAAGGAAGTGAAGTGCTCGGAGTTTGGCACGGCCATCATCGACAACATGCGCGCCCTTCACAAGTCTGCGTAACGGATGTCGCCCCTGCCCCGCAAGCCCTGGCAGTTCCGCTTGTCCCGTCGCCCGCGAACGGGACTTTGCCAAGCGCTGCCGCTGCTTCTGCTTCTGACTGCTTGCCCTCGGCGCTTTGATCCACGGGCCGAGGAAATCCACGGCAGCACGCCGCTCGCCGAGTCCGACTTCCGCAGCGCGGAAAAGCTGGTCGATCAAGGCCAGCTTGCCGAGGCCGAAAAGGCGCTCGGTCAGTTCCGCAGCAAGTACGGACCGGCAGAGCCGCTGTATCCGCTGGCCACGGTTCATCAGGCCCGTGCGCTGCGGCAGCTCACCCAGCCGGTGCAAGCCAAAGCCCTGCTCGAGCCGCTGCTGCCGTCGCAACCGGTCGATGGCTGGCTGGGCAGCGAGGCCCGGCGCGAGCTGGGACTGACGGAATACGCGCTCGGCAACTGGGACGCCGCCCGGCGACTGCTGGCCCCGCTGTCCCCGCAGATCGTCGATGGCGAAGAAGGGGCCGAGCTGCACGCGACGCTCGGTGACTTGTTTCGGCGCTTCGATCAGGTGGAGTCCGCGCTGCGCGAATACGAGCGCTGGGCCCAGTCGAAAGCGGTGCGACCGGGCGAGCTGGCCTATGTAAAGCGGCAAGCGGCCCTGCTGTGTGAGCGACTGCCAGCCCCACAGCAAGAGTCGTGGCGAAAGCGGCTCGGGCTTCTGCCCAGCGAAGGAACCAAAGCCGAGCATCCGCAGTCGCTGAGCATTGGGCTGCTGGTTCCGATGCAAGGCCGCGACCGGGCGCTCGGGGATCGGGTGCTGCGCGGGGCGCTGTGGGCCGCCGACCTGCTGGGAGGAGGCAAGCAACCAGGGGTGCCGGTCGACCTGCGGCTGCGGGACAGTAGCTCCGGCTCGATGGCGACCCTGGTGGCGGAGCTGGCCCAGGAAGGCGCGCAGGTGATCCTGACGCCGCCCACCAAAGCCGAAGCGACGCAGGCCAGTGCCGAAGCCGAAAAGCTCGGACTGCTGGCGCTGAGCCTGGGGCCTCGGGAATCGATGACCAGTGGCACGCTCCAGCTTCTGCGGACCAATCGCAGCCGTGCCCAAGCCCTGGCCCAGCACCTTATACGCAGTGGATTGACCACGGTGGCGGTGCTGGCCCCGAGCACCAGCTACGGCCAAGCGATGACGCGGGCCTTTGTCGAAGGGCTGCAAGGCTCAGCCGTGAAGGTGGTGGCAGAGCTGCCGTTTGCCGAGAACGCCACCACGTTTTTGCCCGAGGTCCAAAAGCTCGCCAAAGCCCAGCCGGAAGCCCTGTTTCTGCCGGTTTCTTCGTCCCAGCTTGAGCTGATTTCTTCGCAGCTTGCGGCCGCTTCGCTGGTCGGTACCTATCGAGTCAGTCGCGGACCGGACGGAGAGCCGCAACAGGCAGGCGCTCGCATCAAGCTGCTGCTGTCACCGGCCGAGGGCATGGGCGAGCGGCTGATTCGATCGGCGGGCCGCTATCTGCAAGGGGCCGTGCTGGCACCGCTGTCGGTGGGGTCGCTCCCGGTCGGGGGTGGCGCGGTGGCTCGGCTCGATTATGGCAACGGGGAAGAGCCGACGTCGCTCGATGCGCTGGGCTTTGATGCGGTTCGTTTGGTACGCACCGCCTGTCAGCGCCTGGGAACGGCCGATCACTGCACCGCCCCGGCACTGTCCAAGGCCCTGCGCGACGGCACGCTCGAAGGTGCCACCGGACCACTGGGCTTTGATGGAACCGGTCAGCGCAGCGCGGCGGCGATGCTGGTGCGCGTCGAAGGCCAAGGACTGGAACTGGTTTCGCCATGACCGAGCGGCGTGCCGACAGCGAGCTTTCGCGGCGCCAGTTTTTGGTGGCAAGTGCTGCCTCTGCCGCGCTCGCCGGGACCGCCGCCGCCCAGCCGAACCCCACCGAAACCGCAGCACCGCCGATCCCACGAGTGGGTGAGGTATTGCTGCGCATCACCGTCAACGGCCAAGCCGTGCAGCGTGCGATCGATCCCCGGCTGAGCCTGCTCGACCTGCTACGCGAGCAGCTCGATGTGACGTCGCCAAGGCGCGGCTGCGGAGACGGCACCTGCGGTAGCTGTACGGTGCTGCTCGATGGCCAGCGAGTCCCGGCGTGTCTTGTGCCAGCGGCGCTGTGCGACGGCCAGGCGATCACCACGGTCGAAGGTCTGGCCATAGGCGGCGTGCTCAGCCCGATTCAAGCGGCGTTCATTCGTCACGGTGCCACCGACTGCGGCTTTTGCACGCCCGGTCAGGTCGTCGCAGCCCAGGCGATCTTGCGTGAGTCCTGGGGGCCGGACGATGCGGCGGTGCGTGCGGCGCTGTTTGGTCACGACTGTGCCTGCGGACGACTGCCGCAGATCATCACCGCCATTCAAGACGTTCGTCACAAGTAGGTCGCCGCCATGGAATGGGTCCGCGCCAAGACCGTTGCCGAAGCCCTGTCCCAAGCGGGTCCACACAGTCGCTTTGTGGGCGGGGGTCTGTCGCTAACGCTCCTCCTAGAGCGCGGGCTTGACCGCCCCGAGCGGCTGATTGACCTGTCGGCGCTGCCGCTGCGCACCATCGAAGGACGACCAGGCGAGCTGCGGCTGGGATCGCAGGTGCGGCTGGCGGCCCTGCTCCAAGACCCGATGGTGCAGAGCCTGGCGCCGCTGGTGCGAACCATTGCGGGGCAGATCGCCACGCCCGCGATTCGCAACCAAGCGACCCTCGGTGGCGAGCTACTGGAACGCACACGCTGTCCGCTGTTTCGCGATCCCGCCAATGTCCGCTGTGGCAAGCGGTTGCCTGGGTCGGGCTGTGCGGTGCTGGAAGGGGCCACCTACGCAGGAGCGATGTTCGGGGCGAGCGCGGCCTGTGTCGCGCCGTCGGCCTCGGAGCTGGCGGTGGGACTCGCGGCGATGTCGGCACAGGTGACGTTGCACTCACCCGAGGGACTCGGCGAGCGGATGCTGCCGATGTTGGACCTGTATGTCGAGCCAGGCATGCACCCAGAGCGCGATCACGTGCTGCGGCCCACGGAGCTATTGATGTCGGTGACCGTGCCGGTGCAGCCGCAACGCCACTTCGGGTATGCCCGCCTGGCCGAGTCTCCGCTTTCGCCGATGGCTTCGGCGGCGGTGATGCTGGAACAGCGCGAGCAGCGCCTCGTCGATGCCCGCGTCATCCTGGGAGGTCTCTCGACCCGACCGTGGCGGGCCATCGCGAGCGAGCAAATCCTGACCGGGCAAAGCCCCACAGAGGCGCTGCTCGACAAGGCGACCGAAGCCGTGCTCACTGGTTCGAAAGCGCGCTCCGATAGCCGTCACCTGCCCGCCTTGGCCAAACAGGTCGTTCGCGAGGCGCTACGCCGCGCCGTGGAGGAACATGCCGCTCACCGCCGCTGAGGAGACGATCATCATCACCCGGGTGCTCCGCGAAGCCGCCGACCGGATGATGGAGCAGGCGTACAAAGATCGCGACAGTAGCAAGCTGTCCCTAGAGGACTTCTTCGCCGTCAGTGAGCGCTACCAGCAGATCCAGAACGAGTGCAATCGCGCCGTCCACGAAGCGGCGAGCCGACTGCCGCGCCTGCCCAAGGAACTTGCGGCGATTGGCGATGCGACCAAGCAGCTCGAACAAGCGCTGAAGACGGTCACGGGCGTCTCGGACACCATCAACCTGTCATCGAAGCTTTTGTGGGCACTCGGTTCGCTGGTATTAACCATCATCACGCCGAGCTTTGACGGCGCAACCATGACCGCGTCCGCGATTGTCGACGTGGGCCGAACCATTTCCGACCTGGTGACACGCTAGTGAGCAGCCTTCCCCACGACCCCCAGCGCAGAGAACGAATCGCAGCGGCGTTTGCCGATCGCAGCCTGCTTTCTGACCCCGCTTTGCAGCAAGCGGTGTTTGCCACCATCGAGGATCTCGACAAAGGACGCATCCGTGTCGCCGAGCCGAGTGAAGCGGGCTGGCAGGTGCAGCCGTGGGTCAAGCAAGCGGTGCTGCTCTATTTTTTGCTGCGGCCCCTGGAGCCGATGGAAGCGGGCGCGCTGTCTTTTTACGACAAAGTGCCGGTGAAGCGCGGTCTGGCCGAAGCCGGGATTCGGGTGGTGCCACCGGGAGTGGCGCGCTACGGATCATTTTTAGAGCCGGGCTGCATCCTGATGCCGGGCTACGTCAACATCGGGGCCTACGTGGGCGCGGGCACCATGATCGATACCTGGGCCACAGTCGGTTCGTGCGCGCAGGTTGGCAAGGGCGTGCATCTTTCGGGCGGAGTGGGACTCGGCGGGGTGCTGGAGCCTCCGTCTGCGACTCCGGTGATCATTGAAGACGGTGCGTTTATCGGCTCGCGCTGCGTGGTGGTCGAAGGCGTCATCGTCGAAAAAGAAGCCGTGCTGGGGGCGGGCGTGGTCCTGACGGCGAGCACCAGCATCGTCGATGTCACCGGACCCGAGCCGGTCATCACCAAAGGTCGCGTGCCCGCTCGGTCGGTGGTCATTCCGGGTCAGCTCCCGAAGCAGTTTCCGGCGGGTATCTATCACGTACCGTGCGCCCTGATCATTGGTCGGCGCAGCGCTTCGACCGACCAAAAAACCTCGCTGAGCGACGCGCTCCGTACCTTCCAAGTTCCGGTGTGATGATGACGCAGGCGCTGATCCGATCGGATGAAGAGCTGACCCGCTGGCTGGCCGAAGAGACGCTGGCGCTATGTGCCATTTCATCGGTCACTGGTGATGAGGCGGCGATTACCGACCACTTGCGGGCGCGGGTCGCGCAGCTTGCGCCGCACGCCGAGCAGGTTCGGGTAGGCAATGCGCTGCTGGTCCGCTGCGGACGACTCGGCGCGACCCGGATCGGACTGTTTGGGCACTCGGACACGGTGCCACCGAACGTCGCGCAGCCACACCACATCGACTGGGCGGGCGGGCGAATCTACGGGCTCGGGTCGAGCGACATGAAGTCGGGGCTGGCCGTGATGCTGCGCCTGATTGCCGATTCTGCCGAGCTGCCGGTCGAGCTGGTCTGTGTGTTTTACGATCGCGAAGAAGGCCCGGTTCACCTAAGCGGCATGGTCCCGCTGTGCGAGCAGCAAGGTGAACTACTGAAGACGTTGGCAGCGGCGATCTGCTTGGAACCGACCGACAACCGCGTCGAGGCGGGCTGCTCTGGGAGCCTGCAAGCGCAGGTCTTTGCCAAAGGAAAGCGGGCCCACAGTGCGCGGCCTTGGCTCGGGGAAAACGCCATCTATGCGGCGACCCCGCTGCTCACCAAGTTGGCGGGTTTTCAGCGGCGAGCGGTTGAGCAGCAGGGGCTGACGTTTTACGAGGTGATGTCGGCCACGCAGATCCTGACCGACAACGCCCGCAACGTGATTCCCGACCAGGTGATGGTGAACGTCAACTATCGCTTCTGTCCCGGCAAGAGCCTCGCAACCGCCGAGTCCGAGCTGCGCGAGTTCATCGGACCGGACTACACGATACAGATCGTGGATGCGTCGCCCTCCGGCACCGTCAGCACCGCTCACCCCGTGCTGGCCCGCTGGATCGCAGACTGCGGCATGCCTGTCACCGCCAAGCAGGCGTGGACGGATGTGGCGCGACTCACCGGACTTGGGATTGCGGCGGTCAACTGTGGACCCGGAGATCCCGAGCAGGCTCACAAGGTCGGCGAGTGGTGCACGCTCGCGGGCCCTCTTCGCAACTACCACTTGCTACGACGGCTGCTGTCATGAACCGCCTGGTTGAAACGATTCCCCCCTCGGCCATACGAGTCTTAAACGATCGCAAGCGACCGGATGCCATCGATCTGGGCATGGGTCAGCCGCTGCTGCGCCCCGAGATGGCACCGCTCGAAGCGGCGATGGCTTGGGTGCGTGAAAACGGCTGCCCGTACTCTCCGAACACGGGCTTTGCGGAGCTGCGCACTGCGATTGCGGAGCACTTTGCCTATCCGGGGCTCGGCTCTCCGGACTCGGTATGCATCACGATTGGTTCGCAGGAAGCGCTGTACCTGCCCATCAAGTCGCTGATTGATCCCCAGCGGCACGAAGCGGTGGTGGTAACGCCGACGTTTCCGGCCTACCAAAAGCTCTGCTACATCGAGGGAGTCACCGTCCGTGAAGTGGCGCTTTCTCCCAAGACTGGCTTTGCGCCCGATGCAAAGGCGGTGCTGCAAGCAGTCAATGAGCGGACCCGCCTGGTCGCGCTGGCTTCGCCCTGCAATCCAACCGGACGGGTGTGGCCGGAGTCCGAGCTACGTACGCTCAGCGAAGGGCTGCTCGCGCTCCCCAATCCGCCGTATCTGCTATCGGACGAGGTCTACGCCGAGCTGTACTACACCGACCAGCGACCGCCCTCCCCGGCCTGCTTCTATCCACATACGATTGTCGCGTCGTCTCTTTCGAAAAGCTGTGCGCTGACCGGGCTGCGGCTCGGCTGGATCATGGCCCCGCTGCACGCCGCGCAGGTGATGTGGAAAGCCCATCAGTTCGTGGTTTCATGTGCCGATACGATCGCGCAGCGAGCGGCGATTGAGATCTTTCGTCATCCCGAGATCCTCCGGCAGCATCGTCCCCACTATCAAGCACAGCGGGAGACTCTGTTGTCTGCACTGGCCGAGCAAGGCCTGGCTGCGATCGCGCCCGAGGGTTCCTTTTACTGCTTGATTCGTTTGCCGGAGCTGTGGGCGCATCGCTCGATGGAGGCGGCGCTCAAGGTGATGGAAGACGAAAACGTGGTGACGATTCCGAGCAGCATCTTTGGCGTGGAAGGCTTTCTGCGGGTGACGTTTGTGGCACCACCCGATCGGCTCCGCGAAGGAATCCGTCGCATCCGCAGTGCCCTGTGCTCCGGGACTACTTGAGATCCTCACCGCTGACAAAGCGACCAATGAGGACTTTCAGGTCCACCACCGTCTCTCGCGGGAACTGCTTGATCAGGGCCTGCTTGGCCGCGCCATCGGTCGCGGCTGCGGTTCCGAGCAGCTCAATCAACGCACCGCGAGCACGCGGATCAGACTCTGTGGCAAGACGCGTCGCGGCAATCGCAATCGTCTCTGCGCTCGCAGCCTGGCGATCTTCGTGAAGACGCTCGACCAAAGCGCTGGCAATCGCGGCGCGCACCCGCCCGGCTTCCTCTTTGCCCAGCCAGTCTCGTAGCTGCGGCTCCATCGTGGTGCGATCCATGCGGCGATAGGCATCGGCTGCGCTCGCCCGAACTTGCTCTTCTGCATCCTGGCTGTACTTGCTGAGCGTATCGACCAGCGACTTGTCCCCGGCATTGCCAATCGCCGCCAAGACCGTCCGGACCTCTTCGGAATTCTGGGCAGTCTGCAAGTGACTCCGAAGCTCGCCACGCGCAAGCTCTGCCACGTCCGGCTGCCTGTCGAGCGTGCGATGACTGAGCGCGCCCAGCGCCAGCAGTGCCGAACGAGACACCTGCACATCATCTGCAGAGCCCTGTTGCCGAGCCTGATCAACCAAGGTCTTTGCCGTTCCAACCGAGGGTCGAGGAATGTCTTGAAGCGCCGCAGCAGCCCGCATCCGGTTCTCTGTCTTCATGCCACGATCAGCCATCGCGGTGCCCAGGGCTTTTTCTGCCGCCAGCGTTCCGGTTCGCTCCAGCGCCAAGAACAACAAGGAATGTAGCTTGGGATCGATCGCTCCAGAGCGAATCTGCTCAAGGAGTACGGCAATCGCTTCCGGATGTACGCTCAAGTAACTGGCGAGCCGCTGCGCAGAACGGAACGCGCCATCTTTGCCTTGTCCGATTCCATTTCTGAAATCGACCAGCACACCATCGAGCGTTTGCCCGGCCAAGGCTGGGTCGGGAGCTGGCGGCAGCGCAGACGTGGATAGGGGTGCCTCCGCAAAGTCCTTGCGGAATTTCGACGCATCCACCGCAGCCAAACTCACGGGCGGATTCCCTTCTTCAGTACGTGCCACGCTTAGCATGGTCGTTACCTGACTCAGCGTCTTCTCACCAATGGAGATCCTCAGCTCGGCTTGCTCGGAAAGCGCCCGCAGCCACTTGCCGTGTTCGTCCATGATGGCGGTCGCTTGCGAAGACAGAACCTCGGCGCTGGGAGTTCCTCCCAAACGAGATCCCATCTCTGGCATGCGCATCGAGACATAGCGATTGCGCTGCTTGCCAACTTGAATAGGGCTCACGTCGCCTTTGGACAGGGTATAGCTCGCATCATAGGAGCCCAGCAGATCACTTTGCCGATGTACCCAGTTCCACTGTGGACGCGAGGAAAAGACAAACTCTGTAGAACGAAGCAGACCCTCTAGTTGTCGTCGAGTCTGCGCTTCCGTGCCGGAAAGGAAAGAGACATCGTGAAAGCGACAGTCCTTCCCGATCGTGAACAGAAACGGGTCCGTAAGCGGTGCCGCCGCGGCTGGATCGGAATCGCTTGCCCCACCAGACATACGGACATCTTGCAGAGAACCCGCCACCACCCATCCCGCGCCGCGTGTTTCGATGACCTTCCACCACATCACGGCATCGAGCACCAGTCCTCCGTGCCCGGCCGTTCCGCCGCTTGCGCTGCTGCTGGTATGCAGCTTGTAGCCAAGCGAGTCACCTACCGCCAAATTGCAACCGAGTCGCGCAGGCAAAGCAGAGGCCGAAGAGGGAGCTAGGACCGGTCGCCGCATCAACTGGTAGGCGGACACAGCACCGATCGCCAAGGTCATCACAGCAGCGTATTTCCAGCGAGTCATGGCAGTTCTCCTTCGCGGACGTTCCTACGTAGTACCGTTCGGACTGACCTACTTACTGGATCGTAATCGACGAACCAGTGCGCGCCAGTAGCGACTGTGTGGTCGAGTACCCATCGAAGCTAAACAGCGTATACGAAGCAGCGGTGTCGTAGGAAAATCCGCAGAAGTATTTGATCTTCACACCCCAGATCTTCTTCGTGCACCACTTGGTCTCTAGCTCTTCGATCACCAGATCGACGCTGCCATCCAGGGTCGAGATTCGCAGCAATGCGGTGATGTCAAACGAGATGGTGATCTTTACGGGACTCACGCTGTTGACGGTGAAGTTTAGCGTCGCAGTCACTCCGTCTCCTTCCGTGCTGTTGACACCGAGCAGCGTAATCGAACCCGACAGAGACACTTTGTACAGCGTGACGTTCAGACTGGCCGTTACAGACAGCGAAGAGGTCAGGTACGGACGAACATTGGCCGACACTTTCGAGGTCGTTCCAGCGCTGGCAGAGAGCACCAGATCCACACCGGCAGCCGCAGTGAAACACCCTTCGAGATCCACGCTAACAATCACAAATCCGTAGGAGTACGTGATGCAGCTAGACTTCGAGTAGGACAAATCCTTGGTGTAGGAAACGCTGGCAGAGGCGCTGGTTCCATCGGAAAGTAGCGACACTCCGAAGATCTTCAGCCCGTAGTCGAGATCGGCCTTAGCGGTCGAAATTACAGCCTGACCGTTTCCCCATCCATCGAACAGAGTGAAGTTCCCAAAGAAGCTGTTGATGGTTCCTTTGACATCGTTGCTGCTGTACGCACCAGTGGTGTCAAACGTGTTGGTGAAGGTTCCCGCTAGCACCATCTGAAGGCTGCTCGAAGAACCCCACGAACCACTGTAGGTATTGGATTCACTCTGCGATGATGCCGAAGAGGAGTCATGATTGCCGGCCACCATGTTGATGGTGAACTCTTGGCAGTTGTTGTCGGTACCAAACGCGCCCGCATACTGCGGATCGCCATTTTCTAGGAATGCCACGCGTGCGCAGCCACGAATCTTGTAGCTGGTCACACCCGCCCACGCACCACCGGGCGAGGTCAAGGTACGGAAGTCTGTGGTCGGATGCAGTCGCGCCTCCACTTCCAGCTTCTCGCCAGGTTTTAGGCTTGCGATGGACCCGGTGCGACCCTCTGGATTGACGGAGAGTGGCTTGCGACCAATCGCGTTTGTATCGGGTACCGCAATGATGTCGTAGTCGAAGTTGATCGCGCTCGGTAGCGTTGATGCACCGGAGGTACGACGATCCCGACCGAACACTGTCACCACCGAATTCACGGTCACAAGAGGTCTCGGTGCCTCACTTCCGGTTGGCTTG
>Ga0209174_10002815_pt1 | contig 11275 bp, 7 predicted proteins | sample JI91814BDNA_FD_187505 | JGI IMG/M metagenome (GOLD analysis project Ga0209174, IMG submission 187505) | Wastewater effluent complex algal communities from Wisconsin, to seasonally profile nutrient transformation and Carbon sequestration -... | ecosystem: Engineered > WWTP > Effluent > Algae...
GACCTTCATGATTTTCCTCTCTGACGCCCCTCGATCCGGCAGTAGGCCGATATCTTCGATGAGCGCAATGTGAAGCGTCCTCCCTTCCACTTAGGCGCGCCACCAGAATGCGGAAATTCGGCAAAACTTTACGATTGACTCGACTCAGTGTGCCCGCCACGGCCCCGGCTCGGTGAGGGACCTGCGCGTCACGACGAACGAGATCTGCGGGTCCCGATGGGATCGCCTGGCGGGCGATCACCTGGCTGGACTGCCGGGGTAGGTAAATTCGGCGACCGGTCAGTGCCGAGCGCTGCGTAGGCACCGCCGAGGGGTGCGCAGGAGCGCGGGCCGCGGTGCGTAAAGAGGCGCACAGGGGTTGAGGCCGGTCGTCGTTCGCGGGTTGTGTTGCTGCATGACCACCGCATCCATCTCCGGCAGTTACATCGTCGGCACCGGCTACGCGCGCGGTGTCGAATACGACCGCCTCGAGCGCCAAGCCGCTCTGAGCTGTCCGCGCGAGTTCGAGGCGATGTTTGCCCACGGCTTGCGTCACGGCGGCATCGTGCTCGACCTGGGCAGTGGCAATGGCGCGGTCACCCGGCGATTGCGCGCGGCTCTGCCCGACTCCGTTGTCTACGGCAGCGATGTCGACCACGAGTTGCTCGCGAGCGTCGAACCGCCCGTCCTGCCTATCGTCGACGGACGAATCCCATTGGCGGACAACAGTGTCGACGATGTCGTCATGCGCTTCGTCGCGCAGCACTTGACCCCGCGCGTCCGCGCCGAGGTCTTCGCCGAGATTCGGCGCGTCCTGGTCCCCGGTGGGCGCACGTCATCGACGTGGACGACAGCGATGCCGGCACCAGCAGTGGCAAAGTCGTCCGTGGCCTCGTCGCCATCTTCAGCGAATTGCGTACGCTCCAGGCCGCCGACGGCGGAGATCGCTATGTCGTGAAAAAGATCCCGGCCGAGTTGGTCGAGGCCGGCTTCACGCAGGTCGATCCCGTCACCTCGGCGGTCACCACCGACGATCACCCGATCAGCGCCTTCGCCGTCCACATGGGTCCGGACCGTTATGTCCCCCTTGTCTCATCCGGGGCGCTGACCATCGAACAACTCGCCGTCGTCGGGTGGTCCTGGGAGAACTTCCTGCGCGACCCCGATGCCTTCATCTCGATCAATGTCCACACCGTGCATGCGGTGTCTCCCTGAACCGTCCGACCCTGTCACCAAAGGAGCCTTGCAAATGAACCCCAACCTGAAGACCTTCCTCGCCATCTTCTGCTTCATCTGGGGCGTCGTCGGCATTGTCCTGGCCGTCGCCAACCTCCAGAGCACGCCCGCCGACTCCACCAAGGCGGTCTTGTTCGGCGCGGTGGGCATGGTCGGCTTCGTCAGCGGCTGGTTGCTCATGCGCCGCCCCGCCTACTGACGGCTCGCACGAAAACCCTTACCCCACAACGACCTGACGACACAAGACAAAGGAAAAGGTGTGAGCGCGCTACGTTTCCGCGAGAGCCTGCGGGTGGAAGTTGTCGATGACAAGCTGCTCTTCCTGCTCAATGACGAGCAGGCCAGCATCGTCGAGAATCCCGACACGGCCCGGGTTGCCAAGCTGATCGACGGCCGACGCTCGATGTCCGACATCATGTCGGCGCTCGCGCCCAGCATGTCGCCGGATCGGATCCTTCTGGAGCTGGCCAAACTGCAAAAGGCCGGCCACGTGCTGCCGGTTGCGGCGGATGCCGGGCCGGCGCGGGCCTATGTCGAGAGCTTCGGTAAGCGTGCCGACGCCTTCCACGGTCGGACGCAGGCATACGACGTGGCCGTCATGGACCTGACCGAGTTCGCCATGGCCGATGCGCTCGGTGCCGCCCTCGCGAGCTATCGACAGGTCGCGGTCCGGCCGGCGGCCACGGTCTTCGATGCCGCTGCGGCGGACGTGGTCGTGGTCGCCGTCAGGGACTACCTCCAGGCGCCGCTGCGCGAGATCAACAAGCACTTCAAGTCCGAGGGTGTGCAGTGGATTCTCGTCAAGCCGGCCGGCCGTGAAGTGTGGGTCGGCCCCCGCTTCATCGCGGGGGAGACCGGGTGCTGGGAGTCGGTCGAGGACCGCATTGCGGCCAACCGGCAAGTGGAACGCTATTTGGCGGGCAAGTCGGGTGCGTCCTATCCGGCGGTCCAGCCAGCGGGCCTCGCACCGGGTGCCGTGGGCATCGCAGCCGGCATCGTCGCCAACGAAATCATTGCTCTCGCAGCGGGTTTGCCCGGTGAGCTCGCGGGCGCGATGCGCTCGCTCGATGTCAAGACGTATGAGACGCGTAGCCACACCCTGGTCAACCAGCCACAGTTCTCCGTGGAGGATGCCAGCAGCCTGCGGCGGACCAGCGAGGTCCAGCTCACCGACGCGCCCGCACAACACCTTGAGGACGGCGGCTACCGGGTCTGCACGCCCAAGGAGACCTACGACCGCCTCGAGCACCACATCAGCCACATCCTCGGCGCGGTCTCGCGCTTGACGCCGCTGGACGTCGATGAGGAGGGCATCACCTACTCCTTCGCTGCGGGGCACAACTTCGGGATGATGGGCGACAATATGGACCTGCTGCGCAACAACATGCGCGGCCAGTCCGGTGGCAAGGGTCGCACCGAGATCCAGGCCAAGGTCTCGGGGATCTGCGAGGCGCTGGAGCGCTACTCGGGCGTGTGGAGCCCGGACGTCCCCGAGATCCTCTCCACGTGGAACGCCCTCGACCAGCGCGCCCTGCACCCGGCCGACTACCTGCGGTTCTCCGATCACCAGTACGCGATTCGTGAGACCTGGAACGCCGATCCGCGCAACCGCCTGCAGAAGATCCCGCATCGCTTCGATCAGGATCGTCCGGTCCACTTCACGCCGGCGCGTTCCTTGACGACGGGCGAAGAAGTTCTGGTCCCGTCGGCGATGATCTGGTTCGGACATCCGGACCTGCGCCAGAGCGACCACATCTTCACGATGACCGACTCGAATGGTGGCGCTGCTGGCAACACCATGGACGAGGCTGTCCTGCAAGGACTTTGCGAAGTCTACGAGCGCGATGCGGTTGCCTTGTGGTGGTTCAACCGGATTGCCCGCCCGGGCATCGACCTGGACTCGGTCAGCGACCCGTATGTGGGATTGATGCGCGACTTCTACGCGAGCATGGACCGCAACCTGTGGGTGATCGATCTCTCCAACGACCTGGGCGTCTCGACCTTCGCTGCCTTTAGCCGACGCGACCACGACGTCGAAGACATCATGGTCGGTTTTGGCGCGCACCCCGACCCGCACATCGCCTTCTTCCGTGCGCTGACCGAACTCAACCAGTTCCTGCCCTTCGTGCGGCGACGGGATGCCGAAGGCAACACGATCTATCAGGTCGATGATGCGGCGACCTTGGAGTGGTGCAAGACGCGGACGTGTGCGTCGGAGCCGTGGATCCTCCCCGACCCGAACACTGCGTTGCGCACCCTGGAGGAGATGGAGCGCGAGATTCCCGCGACTTTGGGGGGCATCGTGCAGTACTGCGTCGACGACCTCGCCGCAGCCGGGATGGAGACGATCGTCGTCAACCAGTCGCGTGCGGACATCGACCTCGCGGTCGCGAAGGTGTTCGTCCCGGGCATGCGTCACTTCTGGCGGCGCACGGGCCCGGGCCGGATCTACGACGTTCCCGTCCAGCTCGGATGGCGCGCCGACGCCATTGCCGAGTCGGATGTCAATCCCATCGGCGTCTTCTTCTAGGAACCAAAGGGGGTCCGGTCCCATGCTCGAAACACTCACTGTCACAACCGTTCTCGCAATCCGAGCGAGCGTCGCACTCGAGAGCACCGACGGCGGGCTGATGGTCCGCGGCACCAGCTGGCAACAGCGGGTCGAGGTCCCTGACCAGGCAGTGGTCCGGGCAATCCTCGACCTCGTGGACGGACCGGCCGCTGCCGAGGAGGTCGTGCGCCGAGCGATGATCGCGTCGGGTCAGCTGGCGGCCGCGGTTGTCGCCCAACGCGCCATCAAACGACTTCAGCAACTCGGAGTCTTTGAGCACGTGCTCTTCGAGCCCGGCGGCGACCCGATCGCGACGCTGACGACGGAGGGGGCCCAGCCGGTCGCCCTATTGCCGCTGCCGGCCGACGTCGTGACCCGCGGCCTGAGCCCGCACGCCGTGGCGACCGTCTCGGCCGGCGGGGTCGTCGTCCAGTCTGGCGCCTCGCACTTGCAGGTGATCCTCCGTCCGGACCTCTATGCAACGCTGGCCACCGGGGATCTGACCCGGTTGCCGGAGCCCGTGCTCGCCATGTTGTGCACCGCACGGCTGCTGCTCACGCAGGAGGAGCAGAGTTCGCGGCGCGTTCGCCAATGGCACGCCGCCGATCTGTGGTTTCACCGGCGGAACAACGAATCCCGTGGCGCCGACGGCTACGGAGGCACCTACCACCTTGCCGCCGACTTCGACCCCTTGCCGTATGCCCGCCCGGTGCCGGATGGGGTCAGCCCGGTCGACCTGCCGGTCCCGGACTTGGCGACCGCACGGCATACGGACCCGCCGCTGGCGGACGTCATGGAGCGGCGGCGCAGCCGTCGTGTTTTCCAGGCTGGCGCGACGACGCTCGACCAGCTGGGGGCGCTGCTCTACCGCTCTCTGCGCGTGCGCCAGGTGCACCCGGACGACCACGGCCTCGATGTGGTCGACCGTCCCTACCCGAGCGGCGGATCCGTGCACGAGATCGAGACCTATGTGGTCGCCAACGACATCGCGGGGTTGGCACCCGGGGTGTATCGCTATGCGCCGGAACGTCATCAACTCGATCCGGTCACCAGTGACCCGGTCATCCGGGCCCGGGTCAACGCCGATGTCCAGATGACCACACGGGGTGCGATCCCCCCGCCGTTCGCCCTGATCTTCGCGGCGCGGTTCGGGCGGCTGATGTGGAAGTACCAGGGCATGCCCTACTCCTTGCTGACCAAGCACGTCGGTGTCGTCTACCAGACGATCTACCTCAATGCCGAGCCGCTCGGGCTGGGTGTGTGCGGCATCGGCGGGACCTCGCTCGGGCTCTTCGCGGCGGCCACCGGCGCCGACCCCCTCGAGGAGGGGGCGGTGGGCATGATGGTCCTCGGCTCCTTCGACCCCGCCGAAGCCGACCCTTGGGGCCGGCCATGAAGTTCCGGTTCAAGGCGCTGGAGCGGCAGCGTCACCCCGACCAACTCGACTCCCCGTTGCTGCTGGCGACTCCGCGCGGCTGGGTTGCCGTCTTCACCGTCCTGATCACCACGGTGATGATCGGTCTCTGGGGCTTCCTCGGATCGATCCCCCGCTATGCCTCGGCCTCGGGCCTGATCACCTTCCCCGGCGGAGTGACGACGGTCGAGGCGGCGGTGGCGGGCTCGCTGACCGGTCTGCCGATCCGGTCCGGCGACACTGTTGCCATCGGCGACTCCATCGGCACCATCCGTAGCTCGGGTGGCATCGTCGCCGTCTCGGCACCGGTGAGTGGCCGAGTGGTCGCCGTGAACGCCGGCGTCGGCGCCTATGTGTCACCCGGCGACGACCTGATCCAGATCGAGCAGAGCGTGGACGCGGCCCTCGGCGCGACCCTGCTCGTGGGCGGGGACATGGTGCCCTTCGTACACCCGCAGCAAGAAGTGACGCTGGAGTTGCCCGGGGTGAACCCGCGGATCTTCGGCCGTCTCAAGGGCGTCGTCGTGTCGGTGAGCCAGTTCCCAGCGAGCGCGCAGCAGGTCGCCCAGGTCACGGGAGACGCCGCCCAACACCTCGAAGCCAACACCCACCTGGTGACGGTGCGACTGCTCGATGACCCGCAGACCTTCTCGGGCTACCAGTGGACGAGTGTCTCGGGACCGCCCGTGCAGTTGCAGTCCCGGACTCCGGTCAGCGGTGAACTCTCACTCGGTGGCGTCAAGCCCGTCTCCATCCTGTTGGGAGTGTGACCATGCCCACCCGTTTGCGCTCGACGCCGCCGCGCGTGGAGCAGGAGTGCCGGGGCCTGGTCGGCCGGCGCGCCACGACGCGCCGCACCCCGACCGTCATCCAGATGGAGGCGGTCGAGTGTGGCGCGGCGTCGCTGAGCATCCTGCTCGCGCACTACGGACGGTTCGTTCCGCTGGAGGAGTTGCGGGTCGCGTGCGGGATCTCACGCGACGGTTCCACGGCCAAGAATGTGATGGACGCCGCCCGTCAGTACGGACTGGCGGGCAAGGGCCGGCGGATGGAGTTGCCGCCGTTGTTGGCACTCGATCATCCGGTGATCGTGTTCTGGGCCTTCCAGCATTTCATGGTCGTCAACGGCTTCGAGCGCCGTGGTGGCCAGACGATGGTCCTGCTGAACGACCCGGCGTCGGGTCCGCGCCGGATGCCGTTGACAGAGTTCGACCAGGGATTCACCGGGATCGTTCTCGACCTGGTCCCGGGGGATGACTTCATCACCGGTGGCGCCCCGCCGAAGGTTGTCTCCATGCTCCGGGAGCGGACGTCCAAGACCGGCCGTGGGCTGGCGCTCGCCCTGCTGGCCAGCATCGTGCTGGTGATTCCGGGGATCGTCTCGCCGATCTTTACGCAGTACTTCATCGATTCGGCGTATGGCCAGCCCGGTTGGCTCTCCGTGCTGCCTCTGATCGGCGGCCTGGCGGTCTGCGCGGCCGGGGTGCTGATCCTCACCAGCGTGCAGACCCACTACCTGAGACTGGTCGAGGCGCGCACCGCACTGGTCTCGAGCGGCCGCTTCCTCTATCGCCTGTTGCGCCTCCCGATCGGCTTCTATCTCCAGCGTCGTGCCGGTGAGCTCGGCCGCCGGCTGAGCAGCAACCGGCAAGTCGCCCAGACCGTCACCCGCGACCTGGTCGTGACGTGCGTCAACCTCCTGCTCATCGTCGTCTACGGTGCCGCGCTGCTGTTCCAGGACCTCCTGCTCGGCAGCCTCGCCATCGCCGTCGCCCTGATCAACCTCGCCGTGCTGCGCGCGGTGATGCGCCGGCGAATCGACAATGCCACCGCCCTGGAGGCGGAGGAGGGCCGGCTGGCGGTGGCCACGCTGCATACGATCTCGGCGATCGAGACCGTGAAGTCGTCAGGGACCGAGCACGCGTCCTTCGCGCGGTGGTCCGGGTCGCTGGCCAAGGCGATGACCGAAGGCCAGAAACTCGGTATGCCGACGGCCCTGATCACGGTGGTGCCGCCGATGCTCGCCACCGTCAACTCCGGCCTGGTCATGCTCGTCGGCGGCCTGCGTGTCACCGACGGGGCGATCACGGTCGGGGTGCTCTTCGCCTTCCAGGCGCTCCTGGCGACCTTCACCCGGCCGTTGACCCAGCTGACCAATCAGGCGGGCGCCCTGCAGGAGATGCAGGCGCAGCTACACCGGCTGCGGGACGCCGAACGCTATGAACTGGACCCGGCCTTCGCCCTCGAACCCGATGACACCGAGGGACACGTCCTGTCGGGCAGCCTGGAGTTCGCAAAGGTCGACTTCACCTTCGGACCGCTGCTCGCGCCGCTTGTCGTCGGTCTAGATCTGAGCCTCGAACCCGGAATGCGGGTGGCGCTGGTCGGAGCATCCGGGTCCGGCAAGTCCACGATCGCCAAGTTGGCGGCCGGCCTGCTGGAACCCTCGGACGGCCTGATCCTGTTCGACGGACTGCCGCGACATCGCTGGAGCAGGCAGTCGATGGCCCGCTCGGTCTCCTATGTCGACCAGACGACCACCCTGTTCGAGGGGACGGTCAGAGAGAACATCTGCTTCTGGGACAGCGAAGTCCGCGATGAGAGCGTGCTGCGGGCGCTTCGCGATGCCGAGGTGTTCGACGTGATCTCGCGGCGGGCCGGCGGCATCAACGCGGCCGTGGCCGAAGGAGGCACCAACTTCTCCGGTGGGCAGCGCCAGCGGCTGGAGTTGGCTCGCGCCCTGGTCAGCGATCCCACCCTGGTCGTTCTGGACGAGGCCACCAGCGCCTTGGACACCGCGACCGAACGCCGGGTTATGGAATACGTGCGCCGCCGCGGTTGCGCCTTGATGATCATCGCCCACCGCCTCTCGACCGTTCGCGACGCCGACGTCATCATGATCGTCGAGAACGGCCGGGTCGTCGAACAGGGCCGGCACGAGGACCTGATGCTCCTCGGCGGCGCCTATCACCAGCTCGTCCAGAGCGAGTCCGCGACCAAGACGGAGCAGAGCGCATGAACGCCGACGACGCCATCATCGCCGCCGACGATCGGACCGTGGCTTTCCCGGCGCCGACCGAGCCGGTGCTCTTCTCCGACCGCGACATGCACCTGGTGTTGACGGCCGACGACGTCTTGATCGTGGAGGCCGGGGCGGTTGACCTGTTCGCGGTTCAGGTGCGCGACGGGCACCCCGTCGGTCCCTGGCATGCCCTGGCCCGGTTGACACCTGGCGACGTCCTGGCCGGGCCGGTCGCCGGACCGCGCCACCGGGTCCTGTGCCGGCGGGTCGGCCAGGCACGGATGGCCACGATCCCGCTCACGCGGCTGCGTGCGCGTGTGCGGACGGCCCCGCCGCAGCAGCGGGAGGCCCTCGTCGAGGCCCTCGCGGAGGGTGTCGACGCCACCCTGCGCAAAATCGACAAAGGGGTCGGACGACCGCTTCCGCCAAGGGATTTCACCGTGCTCCCGGCTGATGCCTCGTGCGAGTTCGGCGCTCACGAGGTGCTTCGCACGATCGACGCGCTCATCTGGGTCGATGTGATCTCCGGGCAGGTGCTGCAAGGTGCCGAGCAGGCACCCCACCAGCCGGGTGACAACTTCTGCCTCAATCGCCAAGACTGGTTGCGTCTGGACGAGCCCGCGGTCCTCCGCACCCGCACCACCCGCGATCTGATCGTCGGCGACCTGCTCTGGCATCGGCTGGTGGGGCACTGGTCGCGCTTCCTCTACCTTGTCGACCGCACCGTCGAACGCGACGCTGGTGTTGCCGAGGCGGCCGTCCGCTCGGCGGCCGAACGCGACCGGCTAGCACCCCTGCGCGTGCGCGAGGAGAATGATGCGCTCCTGGCCGCCGAGGAGCCGGACCACGCGGTCCGGCGGCTCGCCGGCGTCACCCCGGGGTTGGTCGATGCGACCGTTCAGGTGCTGCGCGAGATGCACGAGGATGCCACCGTCCCGGCGTCGATCGTCCACAGTCGGGGGATCGCCGACTACGAGGATCTCGGGTCTAGCGGCTGGGTCAGAACGCGCGCCATACGGCTCGAAGGCCGTTGGTGGACAACGGATATGGGTCCCCTCGTCGGATACTGGGGTCCCGATCACTTGCCCGTCGCCTATCTGTTCAAAGAAGGTGGGTATGTCGCCTTCGGCCGGTGGTTGGAACGCCCCGTCCGGGTGACGGGCGAGACGCACTTCTCGGCCGGCCGGCAGGTTTGGACGGTGTATCCGCGCCTGCCCGCGCAGGTCACCACGGTGCGGGGACTGCTGGCCTACGGGTTCGCTGGGTTGCGCAGCGAACTGTGGCTCTTCGGCGCCATGGCTGTCCTGATCGGCGTCATCGGATTGCTGACGCCGATCCTGGGCGGGAAGATCCTCGGCGAATATGTCGCCTCGGCCAACCGATCGATGATCATCCAGGGCGGAGTGGCCGTCATCGCCAGCGCGGGCATTGCCGCCGCCTTCTCCATCGTGCAGAACCTCACGGTGCTCCGTCTGCAGGGGTCCGTCATCGCCAAGACGCAGACGGGGGTCTGGGGACGTCTGCTGGATCTGCCGGTGACCTTCTTCCAGAAGCACTCGACCGGGCGATTGGGCACCATCGTGCTCAGCATGAAGTCGGCGCAGGAACTGTTGAGCGGCGTGGTTGTCGCCGGAACACTCGGCCTGGTCGTCGTGATCGCCAACCTTGGCGTCGTGTTCTTCTACAACGTCAAGCTGGCTCTGGTCGGTCTGGTCCTCGCGGCAGGAGCCCTGGCCTATTGCCTGATCAGCGGCCGGCGGGTGTTGCTCATCGAGCGCGCGCGCTATGAGTCGGAGCAGAAGCTCACCGGCATGAGCTACGAAATCCTCAGTGCGATGACGAAAATCCGCGCAGCCGCTGCGGAAGAGCGCGCCTTCATGCGGTGGTCGGACCAGCAGCGCGTCGTGCAGGCGCAGGTGCTGGCCAGCCGCGCAGCACAGGACCGCGTCACCATCTTCAATGGTGTCTACCCGCTGCTGGCTCTCGCCGTCGTCTTCCTCGTGGCGAATCTGAGCCCGACTCCGATGGCGCTCCCGTCACTGCTGTCCTTTTTGACCGCCTTCACCTTGATGATCAACGCCCTGCTGATGTTCACCGGCAGCGTGCTGACCGCCGGCGCGATCGTGCCGATGGTCGAGTCCCTCGATCCGTTGCTCGGGGCGGAGCCGGAAGCCGGCATCGGCAAGGCTCATCCGGGGGAATTATCGGGCAATATCACGTTACGCGGCGTGTCCTTCCGCTACGGCGAGGACGGCCCCTTGGTGCTGGACGACGTCTCGCTCGATGTGCAGCCCGGTGAGTTCGTCGCGATCGTCGGTCCCTCCGGGAGCGGGAAGTCGACGATCGTGCGGCTGATGCTCGGCTTTAGTCGACCGCATCAGGGCGCCGTCCTCTACGACGGCCAGGATCTGGGTGAACTCGACCTGCCCGCCGTGCGTGCGCAGTGTGGCGTCGTCCTGCAGTCCGGGGCGCTGATGCCCGGCGACATTCGCGCAAATATCTCCGGTGGCGGTCATTACACCGAGGACGAGATCTGGGAAGCCGCCGACATGGCCGGCCTCAGTGGCGTGATCAAGGCGATGCCGATGGGCCTGGCTACCGTCGTCAACGAGGCGGCGGCAAGTCTCTCGGGTGGTCAGATCCAACGCCTGATGATCGCCCGGGCGCTGGTTAACCGTCCGCGGTTCGTCATCTTCGACGAGGCGACGTCGGCGCTGGACAACCCGACCCAGCGGGTGGTCGCCGAGGCGACGCGCGCCTTGAATGCGACCCGCATCGTCGTTGCTCATCGCCTCTCCACCATCAGGGATGCGGACCGGATCTTCGTCATGGCCGGTGGCAGCATCGTGCAATGCGGCACCTATGAGGAGTTGATGGCGCAGCGGGACGGCGTCTTCGCCGAACTTGCGCGCCGGCAGGAAGCCGCCTGACTGATCCCGTCGACCCGACGGCCGCCCGGTGATCCCTCCACCCGGGCGGCCGTCCCATGTCCAGCGCCCGGCCCGTCGCAGCGATGTCGGCGCTGGCTCGAACGGCTACGTATGCGCATCGGCCCACTCGGTACGACCCGCTA
>Ga0209174_10002819_pt1 | contig 11269 bp, 5 predicted proteins | sample JI91814BDNA_FD_187505 | JGI IMG/M metagenome (GOLD analysis project Ga0209174, IMG submission 187505) | Wastewater effluent complex algal communities from Wisconsin, to seasonally profile nutrient transformation and Carbon sequestration -... | ecosystem: Engineered > WWTP > Effluent > Algae...
GAAGAGATTTTCTCGGCTACATACAAGCAGAAGGACAAGAAAAAACATTCGATAAAAAACTCTGGCGCGGCAAAACCAAGAAGGACCCGATTCAGCAGAGCATAACAATTAGTTATACGAAAGAAGATTTAAAAGAAATAAAAGGTGGGTTTTCCGAAATTCTCTCCGCAGAAGCAGGATATGAAACCATTCAGTCAATGGATTTGATTTTAGAAAATCCAGTTCAGTATATATTAGAAGACATTGCCCTAGACTCTATCTATCAAACTAAAAAAGAACTCTTCACTCGCCCCTATATTGGTGCAGTTTTAAAAGTAGATAAAATAAAAATCGAATTTAAAAACAAAGACGGATTTACAGTCAAGACCGAAGCAGACTTCAAAGTAAATAATATCAAGCTTGGAAATAACTTCAAGCATGGTTCGACGGAGAATTCTGTTTTCTTTGCCGAAAATGCTTACGTCGGCTACAAGCTATTTGACCCTCCTGCCAATCCAGAAACTCTAATCGTCGAAGAAGACAAGCGGATAAAGGTGGTTGTCCTCCCATTTGAAGTAGAAGGAGCAAAAACAAAAGACGAAAAACTTAGATCAGCCCTGGCTGAAGCTACCGCAAGATCTCTGAACATGGTGGACAATATATTTGTGTTGGATAGAAATAGTTATCAAAAAATCTTAGAAGAGCAACAATTAGCCAAATCCGAAAACTACGATCAAAAAAATGCAGTTCAGATTGGGAAGCTTATGACGGCTAATACCATTTTGCTCGGAAAGTTCTCTAGAGAAGGACTGGATGCTCGAATCACTTGCACAATGATAGATGTAGAGACTAACGCTCTATTAGCCAATGGAACTATTAAGCTAGATGTAAGTCTAAAAGGAAAAAACACTCCCATGATTGCAGATGAATGGGAAGCAAAGATTCTAGAATCCTTTGGAGTAAAACTAGCCAAACGAGAAGCCAATTCTCTTTCCATTCTAGGAACTAACGTTGGCGACGCCTATGATTTTTACAGAAGGGGTAGAGAAAATTTCATTCTATTAGATGAAGAGAGTTTAGAAGCAGCAATTCCTTTGTTAAAAAAAGCAATCGAACTTGATCCAAATTATTCTGACGCCTACGCCACATTAGCCGAAACATACCAGCGGCTTTATGATTATAGAAATTTCACAGGGGATAGAATCGGTGCAGAGAAAATGAAAATCTTCGGATTAGAAGCTGCCTCTAAAGCAATTGAGCTTTCTCCTGAATCCTCTACCGCTAATAGAGTAAATTCATTTTACTATTATTATATGGATCCTGATTTTGAAAAGAGCAAACTATATGCACAAAAAGCAGTTACTCTAGATCCAAAAGATGCCGAAGCAGCGATGCGACTATTTATCATCAAAGCACGCGAAAATAAAAAGATGCTTTCACCGGATAATAAGGATTTGCTTTCTATCTATACTTTAAATCCAAACCTAATATCGACTAACTTTTATTTGGCTCTTTCTTATAAGCTAGCGGGTAATTACGCTAAGGCGATTGAGCAATACCAAAAGATTTTAGAAATTTCTCCTAAGAGTATTTCTATTTATGCAGAAATCAGTAACGCTTTTGCCGAACAAGAGAAATGGGAGGAAGCACTCACCTGGTTAGATAAAGCCGATGAAATTCAACCCAATGGATTTCAGGTTCAAATTCACTATGCCAATTTCTTTATCAAGAAAAAAGAATACAAGAAAGCAACTGAATATTTAAACATCGCCAAGAAATTACAACCCAAAAGCACAATTCCCTACGAAGCTTTTGCTAACATCTCGCTTAGAGAAAAGAATTTTGAAGAAGCAATTTCCAATCTACAAAAATGCATTGAGCTAGACCCAAAGAAAGGAAGCTTTCTCAATCAACTTGGAACTATTTATAAAGTAAAGGGAGAATCACAATTAGCCTTAACTAATTTCCAAAAAGCAACCAAAGTCGAGCCAAAATTAACAATTAGCTATGAGAACTTAGCTAACCTATATCTAGACTCTAAAAAGTTAGACTTAGCAATCAAGTCTTATGAAAAATGCATTGAGCTAGAGCCGACTAATAGCTATTATCTACGAAGCCTGGCAGAAGTGTATATCGAAAAGAAAGACTATGACTCTGCGATTTCAACTTACAATAAAGCACAGGAAGCAGATCCAAATGAGCATATGATTTACAATGAACTAGGAACTTGTTTTGTATTAAAAAAAGAATACGAACTAGGTAAAGAGAAATACAATCGTGCTATCGAAGTCGGAAACAATGAAGTCAAGTCCTACGGCTACAAAGGATTAGCCGATCTCAAACGTAAGCAAAGAAAATATGATGAAGCAATTGAACTCTACAAAAAAGCAATCGAACTATTCAGTAGTAATCAAGATGCAAAGATAGGAATGGCAAATGCCTATTCCAAAAAGGAAAACAACCAGGAAGCCATTGTAATTCTCAAAGGAAGCATTGAGTCAGAGCCACAAAATGGAAAGTATCATTTTGAATTAGGAAAAATCTATCGTCTTGAAAATAGAAAAGAAGAATCCTTAGAAAGTTTTAAGAAGGCATGTCAATTAGGAGAAGCAAAAGCCTGTAGCGAAACTCCCGATAAGAAAAAAAAGAAGAAATGAATTCTGTCTATAAGCCGGATTCTGTCTCTGCCTAATGAGTATTAACCTCACACGCAGTAGATAATCATTTATCTTGGCTTTAGATTACTCTAAAGCTCTTTGCTCTCTACCCGCAACCTGGCGGAATGAGCTCATAACGGTTGCATACTTGAGATTGCACCATGAAGGGTTTACCCTGCCCTCTTTCTTACGAAAGAGGCGGTGGGCTCTTACCCCACCATTTCACCCTTACCTCCATTATAGCTTGGCTACTTAAGCAACTTTTGCCACTTTTAGGAGGCGGTATATTTTCTGTGGCACTTTCCATGCAAGCTTCTCTTTCGAAAAACTTACTCCGGACGTTATCCGGTTCATTCATTCCACGGTGTCCGGACTTTCCTCACTCCCCAAAGGTTCGCGCGATTATCCGACAGAATTCATTTCAGAGTTGAGATTAAAATCACACTACTACATGGCAAGAAATTTATTTACTATTCAATCTTATCTTTTATCGGTGGCAATCTTTTTTATACCAAACTCTGACTAATCACCTGAATTGTTTCTTCAAAGTTTCCTTGTATCAATTGACCGCCGGATTCGAGGATTGCAAATTCTAGCATTAAGTTAATAGAATTTCCAAAGTCTTCACTTAGCAGATAACCGTCGTTATCCATACGATAGCCAGAACTATGACTACTCGTTGGAATTTTACTTTCTACAAGTTCAAGTAGAGGCTTGCGGTGATCCAAGTAACCAAAGATTACTTTGCCCAATGCCTTCGCAAATCCAATTTCAAATGAACTTCCGTCATCCACTAACGCACCGCGAAACGAATTGCAATTAACCACCACTATATCACAAGCACGAATGAGCTTACAATTTTCTAGAAATATTTTCCTAGCTCGCTCTAATCCTATCTCGTTTGTTACTTCTCCATCAAACGGGGATAATCCTTCGTAACCGTATTTTCTGCAAATTGATTTATGATGTTCCAATACTCTCTTCGCGTCTGGTAAAAAAACTTCAGGCCCTGCAAGATAAATTTTATTCATACGTAAACTCACTCCTCTTGTTGGTATAAATGATCCTCGATGTCGGATACTTCTGCTTCGCTCATATTAGAAAAGAGTAATACACCTACTTCGGATTCAACGTTATAAAACATTTTTGTGGTTACACCTTCTTCGGCTCCATCATGTCCTAAGTAACTTTCTCCTTGCGGATAATCCAAATAATACCATGTCAAACCTGTTCTAGATTTTTCTCCTCCGTCTTTGGATTCGAAATGAACTTCTTTCATTAGCTTTGCAGTGTCTTCTTCTAGAATACGTGTTCCGTTGTATTCTCCATTTTGAATGAACATGATTAAGAATTTCGCCATGTCGTCAAGGGTAGATCGGAGCATTCCGTTTGGATAATCGGGACATTCGTAATGACCTTTCGTATTCTCAGAATCAAAATAAGGCAAAGCAACATTATCCACATCTAAGTCAGACAAATTCCAAGAAGTATTTTCCATACCTAAAGGTTTAAAAATATTCTCATCACAGAACTCATCAAAAGGTTGCTTGGCAATTACTTCTACAAGATAACCAAGAAGAGCAATTCCTACATTGGAATAATCAGACTTTGTTCCGGGTTTATCTTTTAGAAAACAAAGCTCGGGGTCATAGAACTCACCGTCTTCTTTAAAATATTCTTCGAGTAAAGAACCCAAATTATATTCTCTTTCATCCCCTTCTCTAAAATAAAGAATGGAATCATCAATCTCATTATAAGACTCATCACTGATACTAGAAGTGTGGGTTAATAGCATTTTGGCGGTAATCGTTGTATCCGAATACTTAGGATGGGTTACTTTGAATGGTAGATAATCGTTAATATCCGCATCTAAATCCAAGTCTCCCTTATCATATAAAACCATGGCAGCAGTTGCCGTAACTGTCTTGGATACAGACGCCAGTAAGAAGATGGTATCTGTTTTCATTTCTTTTTCGTTTTCTAAATCAGCATAGCCATAAGCTTTTTTCCATGCTAGTTTACCGTCTTTGACAACGCCGCATACAAGCCCTGTAATTTCGTTTGATTCAACGCTTTCTTCTATAAAATCTGACATACTTATTTACAAGCTGCTTTACAATCTGTAAATGTTTTTTGGCATTTTTCATGACTTGCTTTTCTTTCGTCTTTCTTAGCGTCATCTATCTTGCCAGTTTCATTGTTACATTTATTGAGGGCAATTCCGCACTCTTTCTTGCAACCTTTATCTTCGTTCTTGCTTTCTTTTTTATCTTTCTTATGATCTTTATGGTCTTTGTGTTCTTCTTTCTTGTTTTCGTCTTCGGACTTGTCTTTAGCTACAACAGAAGTAAAAGAAAATAGGCAAATAGCCACCATAGCGATTAATGTTAAAAAATTTTTATTCATATATTCTCCACATGAATTTTTTTTGATAATGTTAGAATTACATGCATAGGCTAAGAGGCAATACAATTTTACTTCCACCCACTTATGTTATTCCGCTAAAAATCATCTTTCATCTTAAACAGCCTCACTTCCATCCCAGTCTTCGGGAAGACCATGTGTTTGATAATACAAAGATTTTTGCAAATAAAAACGTGCTGCAACATCGGAGAGGTTAATATCAAGTATGCTCTCAAACAAAACGGCAGCCTCTTTGAATTCCTTTGTTTCATAATGAGTAAGTGCTTTTTCAAAATCAGCTTTTGTTTGTAAGTAAACGTCTAACCAAAAATCAGATTGACCATCTAGAATATCAATGACGACTACGGGCTCCTGTTTGCCCTTAACCTTCACTTTTCCTAATCGACGATATTTAAATTTTTCAGGACCATTCGCTTTTAAAAAAGTTGCTTCACTTGTAAGAATAAGAGCACCATAAACCTTCGTTAACCCTTCTAAACGAGAAGCTAAATTCACCGCATCTGAAATCACCGTGCTCTCCATTCTCTCTTCTCCGCCAATCACTCCAAGCATAAGCATTCCAGTATGAAGTCCGACTCCTATTTTAATAATTTCGAAATTCTTCTCTATACGATCTTGATTATAGGCTAAAATTGCTTTCTGCATTTGGATAGCAGAACGAATCGCATCTTCGGGGCTACGGGCAAACAAAGCCATGATAGCATCTCCAATATATTTATCAATAAATCCATTGTGATATTCTATGATTGGATTCATTCTCTTTAAATAGGAATTAATAAAGTTAAAATTTTCCTCCGGAGTCATTTGCTCAGAAAGAGTGGTAAATGACCGTATGTCCGAGAACAACACTGTCATTTCTTTTTGAACCTGATCCCCGAGTTTAATGTCAATTATGCTCTTCCTGCTTAAAAAATTTAAGAACTCCTTCGGAACAAAGCGGGTATAAGCCTTGTTGGTTAATATCAATTCCTCTGAAAGATGCTCTACACTTAGAAACGATTTAGCAAAAAGAAGAGATAAAATAAAGGATTGAGAAAATATAAAGATGAACAAGCCAAATGGATAAAGATTACCCGTTTGAATTAATTCATTATTATATAAAGCATCATTAACACCGCAAATAAAAAAAACACTCATTCCAAGTAGAGCAGAAAGTGCTCCATCCGTTCCAAGACGAATCGCCTTTATCAAATAATAAAAAAACAAAATTGCTGCAAGTAACATCGTAATTTGAACAGGTATCGCAGTATAACTGTAAATTTCTCCTGTTGTAACAAGCGGGATGAAACTAAAAATAAAAAGCAGTGAATCTGATAAATAAAAGGTCTTGCGTCTAACGACTGTTGGAAAGGAATGAATCAAAAAATGAGAGAAAGCAGGAATTCCAAGAGAAAGAGAAAGATATTCGATTTTTAATTGCACTTCAAAGGAGAGAGGAAAGAAATGAACAAGACTGCGTTCACCCGTAACCACAACTCTAAATCCAGTTAAGAAACAGAATACTCCAAAATATAAAACAGATTTATCATTTCTTCTTAGAGCAAATAAACCGAAATGGTAAAAAGCCATAACTAAAAGTGTTCCAAATAAAAATAACTCAAACGCCATAGACTTTTCTCTGGCACTAATAATCTCTTCCACATTCCCCAATTCAAAGAATGCCCATGTTCCTGCTTTCCGATGGTTGAAGTTAGCAATATGTAAAATAATCTCTGTCTCTTCCGAGTTCAAATCAATGAACCTAACAAGCGGTAGCCACTGCGCAACAGTCTCGTCTTTTGTCTTTCCCGGTATACCATTAGCCGCAACTTGCTTTCCGTTGATAAAAAGTCGATAGGATGAATACATATCTCCCACTCGAAGCCCCATCACTTTGTTTAGATTTTTACTTTTTACAACAAGTCGATACGTAGCATAACCAGAGCCGGGTAATTCTTTTCCGTTCCAATCATATCCATTCCAAAGAGAAGGCACCTCAATGTATTTTGGTTTATTATTTTTTGCGGTTACAAAAGATGCTGAATCAAGAAATGCTCCGTAGTAAAATTCCCACTGTCCGTATAAATCTACTTTTCCGTCCCGTTCAAAGTCCCAATCTGATAAATCTAAAACGCCTTTGACTGCCCTTGGTTCTAAACGCCCTTCTTTCTTCAAACACGAATTGGCCAATAAAGTAATGGCGGCAATAAATACAATAAGTGAGGCAAAACGAAAAAACATTCCTAATCAATACAGTCTTTAGTGCTATTTGTCAAGGATAAATGTAACAAATCCTTACTCACCATAAACGAAAATAAAATGTATCAGTTTAAATTCATTCCCCAAAAATGGAATTTACTACTCATTCAAATTGGAGGCAATAAATCATTTGAATATTCGAGGCATTCATTTAAAATTTCTTATAATACTTCTACTAAATTCAGTTTTTTTTCGATGCAATCACGAGGAGCAAATTAGAGAAAACCTTCCAGAGATTAATAATAATTTACCGCTAGTAGAAATATCGAATGCAAAGATAAAGAAAGTAAACTCTTCCCAAGAATCCTTTAGCCTAAACGACTTATACTATTCTGCCGTTGCTAAAACGGAGCGCATTGCGATTAAAAAAGAGGCAATAGTCCAAGCAGAAGCAAGAAGAGATTCTTTCTTTGCAAATTTTTTCCCTTCCCTTGCGTTTAGATATCAACAGTTTGTAACAACCCCCAATCATGCAGAACATGATCGGGACATTCGAAATCGAAATAATATCATAAATGCCTATAGCAATGAAGCTTACAATACGAATATTTCTACTCCTTACGACATTGGAAATTCTTCTTTTGGTGGTAGTGGCAGTTCCACAGCAACCTCTCCTTTAGTTCGTCCCGGTGCGAGACTTGTTTTACATATTCCAATCATGACAGGTTTAAATGAATGGGCAAATTACAAAAGCTCCAAGCATGAAGTAAAACTCCGACTCTTAGAATTAAAGCATGATTCTGGTAGAATGTTTTTAGAAATTGCACAGGCTTATTTTAATTTGCTGCAACTAGAAAGTAATCTCCAAACAAAAAAAGATATTTTAGAATTTACAAAGGAATCCAAAAAAGAAATTACAAGACGAGTTGGACTTGGCAGAAATAAACCGTCTGAATTAACAAATATCACTGCCCAAATAGCAAAACTAGAAGCAGAAATTCTGGGAATAACAGATACTTTATCCCAGATGAGAGATACACTTTCTTTTTTAACAGGACTTGACTCAGAGTTTAAAGTAAAGGCTATTAATGAATTGCCTCTTGACTTTGAAATCGAACAAGCTGAAAAAACCGTAGAGAATCGTTACGATGTAAATGCTGCCAAATTAAATCTAGAAATCGCAAAATCAGAAGTTCTAAAAGCTTATGGCGGACATTTGCCAACTGCCTCTGTAGACACATTTTATACATTCCCAAGTGGACACACGGCAAATACTGCAAAGAAAGATTTAGTGAACCAGTTTATTGTTCAAGTTCCACTCATATCAATGGGAACAATTACAGCAGCCGTTAAACAGGCTGAGTCAGTGAAACGTCAAGCGGAATTACAACTTACTCAATCTGTTCGATTTGCGAGAGAAGAAGTCAGAAAGGCTTACAACAGTTATGCGAATTCTAAGATGGCAGAAGAAAGCTATCTCGCTGCTTTAAATGCAATGGAAAACAACTACGAAGTTGTGAAGCGTGATTATTATAAAAAATCAGCAACAAGTCTAGATCTTTTAAATGCACAAATTGCCTTAAAAAATGCGAAAGAAGATTTATCTAGAACTCTACTCCAAAAACAATTAAACCTTGTCTGGCTTAAAGTGGCTATTGGAAAGTATCCGGAAGATTTTGAAAGTAAATCAGAATAGGAAATAAAAATGACTCTATCAGATATTTCAATTAAAAATCCAGTCTTCGCTTGGATGTTAATGTTCGGACTCATCTTCTTTGGATTTATTTCTTTTCGCAAGATGGGATTATCTCAAATGCCCGATGTTGACTTTCCAGTGGTAAATATTTCCGTGAACTTAAACGGAGCTGCCCCTGAGATTATGGAGACTAACGTTGTAGATATCATAGAAGAAAGTGTAATGAGTGTAGAGGGCATAGTCTCGTTAACCTCTACATCTAAATATGGATCAGCAAATATCACAGTAGAATTTGATTTGAATCGAAACGTTGATGCAGCCCTGCAAGACATCCAGACAAAAGTTATTCAAGCACAAAAACTTTTACCCAAAGAACTTGACCCTCCAGTGGTTACTAAGTATAATCCGGAAGAGCAACCAATCATGTGGGTCGGTGTGTCTTACACGGGAAATAAAAGAGACTTAATGGTATACATCAAAGACCATTTGAAAAATAATTTCTCTACTGTTCCGGGAGTTGGTCAGATCATGCTCGGAGGATACACAGATAGAAATTTGCGTTTATGGGTAGATGGAAAAAAACTCAGCCAGAGAGAACTAACAATAGACGATATACTAAGCACAATTCAAAAAGAGCATGTAGAAGTTCCTGCCGGATTATTAGAAACAAAAACACAGCAGATGAATATCCGCTCTATGGGAGAAGCTCCCTCTGTAACTATGTTCGGCAATCTTCCCATATCATTTCGAGGAGGCACTCCAATATTTGATTCGAACATCCGAATCAAAGACGTCGCATTGCTAGAAGATGGACTTGATGATGTAATGCGTGTTTCCCGCTTCAATGGAAAGCAAGCTGTCGGAATGGGAATCATCAAACAACGCGGAGTAAACGCTGTTAAAGTAGCAGAGGATGTAAGAAAACAAATTGAACTGGTTAAGAAGGATTTGCCGCCTGGATTCGAAATAGGAGTTAATTCTGACTCTACTCGGTTTATCAAAGAGTCTATAGAAGAGTTAGAGTTTACTCTTATATTATCCGCTCTTCTTACAAGCCTTGTTACCTGGTTTTTTCTGGGAAGTCTTTCTTCAACTATCAACATTTTACTTGCCATTCCTACTTCTATTATGGGAAGTTTTATCATTCTAAATGCATTTGGATTTACGCTGAATACTTTTACTCTGTTAGGTTTATCCTTAGCCATTGGGATTGTGGTTGATGATGCGATTATGGTTTTAGAAAATATTGTCCGTCATAGAGAAATGGGCAAAAGCCTATTAACCGCAGCCATTGATGGAGCTAGAGAAATTACATTTGCGGCAATAGCGGCAACTCTTGCGATAGTCGCAATCTTCTTGCCAGTAGCTTTTATGTCAGGTATCATAGGAAAATACTTTTACCAATTTGCAATCACAATTACAGCAGCAGTATTACTTTCTCTTCTAGAAGCATTGACGCTCACTCCAATGCGATGCTCTCAATTTCTACAGACTAGAAGTGAAAATAGGTTTATGAAAATGGTAGATGCAGGAATGTCTAAGATGGAAGTATGGTATGAAGCCATTTTAAAATTCTGTCTATCTCACAAGCTAATTGTATTGTCTATATCAGCTATCATCTTTGGTGCATCCATATTTATCATCAAGCCAATTAAAAAAGAATTTGTTCCTTCGCAAGATCAGAGTCAACTATTGATTCGCCTCCAAACACCAGTGGGCTCTTCTTTCGCTTACACCGATACAATGGCGGCTAAATGCGAAGAATACCTATTAGCCAATAAAGATGTATTAAGAGCTTATGTAACGGTAGGCGGAATGGGTGGATCAGGTGCCCAATCGAATTTGGCTATGTTTTTTATCACTTTAAAAAGTCCAAAGGAGAGAACTATCAATGCTGAGACTAAGAGACGTTACACGCAAAATGAAATTTCTGTATTATTCAGAAAAGAACTGGGTAAGATTTCAAAGGAATTAAAAATAGTAGTGCAAGATTTATCTATGCGCGGATTTTCTAGCTCGCGTGGTTTTCCGATTGAGTTTTATATCCAAGGAAAGAGTTGGGAGAAGTTAGCCGAAAGCTCGGATGAAATTATCAAGCAAATGAAAGAAAGCGGAAAGTTTGTAGATGTTGACACAAACTACCAAGTCGGACAACCAGAATTACATATCGTTCCCAATAGAGAAGCAGCGATGCGTTACGGAGTCAGTATTTCAAGTATTGGAACAGTAATCGGTGCTATGATTGGCGGAGTCAAATCAGGACAATTCACAGAAGGAGGACATCGCTACTACGTCAACTTACGAGTAGCCGCTAGCGAAAGAGAGAAAATCGAAG
>Ga0209174_10002825_pt1 | contig 11255 bp, 11 predicted proteins | sample JI91814BDNA_FD_187505 | JGI IMG/M metagenome (GOLD analysis project Ga0209174, IMG submission 187505) | Wastewater effluent complex algal communities from Wisconsin, to seasonally profile nutrient transformation and Carbon sequestration -... | ecosystem: Engineered > WWTP > Effluent > Algae...
GGCAGGAACCAGTCGGTATAGTTCTTCCACCAGCCGGCGAAGGTCGGCTCCAGCACGCTGTCGCTCAACCAGTAGAAACTGCCCTGGCTCAGCAGGTGGCACACGACGACGGCCCCGAACAGGCTGGCCAGCAAGATCGCAAGCGACTTGCCATTGGCCTCGGTATGCAAGCGACGCACCAGCATGCCGCCGAACCACAGCGCGAAATACGCCGGTACCAGGAACCAGTACGCCGCCGACATGCAGTAATGCGCCCAGAAGCTCATGCCCTGGCCGGTGATCACCACGTAGTCGACCAGCACCGCCAGCGCCATGAACATGGGGAATGCCCATTTGGTCCAGCTGCGCAGGTAGAAGCCGCCAATGAAGAACACGGCCCAGGACGCGTCCGGCACCGGCCCGAAATGGGTGATGGACGCCGGCAGGTTGAGGCGCGTCGCCACCATCAGCGCGGCAAGCAGGGTAAAGATGATCGTGCGCTGGGTGGTGCTGTTCATGCGGGTCGGCTTCCGGGATGCAGGCGACCATTCTAACGGAGAGAGCCGTCGGGATGACGGGGCGTGGCGGGGGCTTATCATGGCGACATGACTGAACGACATGACGTACTCATCGTCGGTGGCGGCCTGGTAGGCGCCAGCCTGGCGATCGCCCTCGACCGGTTGGGCATGGACGTGGGGCTGGTGGAAGCCACGCCTGCGGGCGCGCTGGCCGCGGTATTCGACCAGCGCAACCTCAGCTTCGCCGCGGCTACCGTCAACGCGCTGACCGCGCTGGGCGTGATGACGAAACTGCGCGCGCCTACCGGGCCCATCCAGCGCATCCATGTCAGTCGGCAGGGTGACTTCGGGCGAACCCGCCTGCAGGCATCCGACTACGGTCGCGAGGCATTCGGCCAGGTCGTCGTGGCACGTGACTTCGGCGAGGCGCTGGAAGCGCGGCTGGCGGAACTGACGCGACTGGCCCGCTATCGCCCCGCGCGTTTCATCGGCATGGGTGAGGCCGGTGCAGCGACACGCAGCATCCGCATCGCCGACGCGCAGGGCGAGCGCGAGATCGGCGCTCGCCTGCTGGTCGGCGCCGACGGCACCCGCAGCGGCGTGCGCGAGGCGCTTGGCATCGCGATACGCGAACACGACTACGCACAGACCCTGTTCGTTGCCCGCATGCGTGCGGAGCGCGCGCCCGACGGCACCGCCTACGAGCGCTTCGGCGAACATGGACCGACCGCACTGCTGCCGCGCGGTGATCGCCACTTCGGCGTGGTGCATGGCGTGGCCAGCGAGGAAGCCGAGGCCATCGCCGCATTGGATGATGCCGCGTGGATCGAACGCATCCAGGGCGTGTTCGGCTGGCGCGTGGGTCGTTTCCTGTCCACCGGCGAACGCAGCGCCTATCCCATCACGAAGGTGGTCGCCGAACGCACGACGGCGGCGCGCGCGGTCCTGGTAGGCAACGCCGCACAGTCCTTGCATCCCATCGGTGCCCAAGGCTTCAACCTTGGCCTGCGTGACGCGCTGACGTTGGCGGAGTTGATCGAGCACGCGGACGATCCCGGCGCGACCTCCGTACTCGATGCCTATGCACGTCGTCGCAGCGAAGACCGCCAGCGCACGCTGCAATTTTCAGACGGACTCGCGCGCATCACCGGCAACGCCTCGCCGCTGCTGCGGCCCTTGCGCAGCGTGGGATTGCTCGCAGCCGACACATCCGGCGCGCTGCAGTCCATGCTGGTGGGCGGGGCCATGGGGTTCCGTGGCGATGTGCCTGCCCTGTGCCGTGAGGCCGCACGATGAACCGGCGCGGGCAGGTGGATGTCGCCATCGTCGGTGCCGGCGTAGTCGGGGCAATGTGTGCGCTTGCGCTGGCAAAGCTTGGCCTGGAGGTCGCGCTGGTCGAAGGACGCGAACCGCCGCGATGGTCGGCAGAAAATCCCGACCTCCGCGTGTATGCCTTCGCGCCGGACAACGCGGCGTTGTTGCAGGAATGCGGCGTGTGGGATGCGGTGCTCGCGGCACGCGCGCCTGCGTACCGGCGCATGCGCGTGTGGGACGCTGCAGGCGGCGACGAGCTTGCCTTCGATGCGGACGCGCTTGGTCGCGACCAGCTGGGCTGGATCATCGAGAACAACCTGCTGGTCGATCGCCTGTGGGCGGCCTTGCCTGCTGCAGGCGTGCGCCTGCATTGCCCGGCGCGCGTGGAGTCGATGGAACAGGATGAGGAAGGCGTGCGCCTGCGCCTGGACAATGGCACGCGGGTGGATGCACGCCTTGCCATCGCGGCGGACGGTGCGGATTCCACGCTGCGCGAACTTGCCGGATTGCAGGTCTCCGCCCATGACTATGCACAGCGTGGCGTGGTGGCGTTCGTCGACACCGAGGCGTCGAATGAAGCCACGGCATGGCAGCGCTTCCTGCCGAGCGGCCCGCTTGCGTTCCTTCCGTTCGTCGACGGTCGCAGTTCCATCGTGTGGACCTTGCCGGACAGCGAGGCGGAACGCGTGCTGGCCCTGGACGATGGCGCATTCAACCGTGAACTGACCCTTGCCTTCGCTGCCCACTTGGGCGAAGTGCGCGTGGTGTCGAAGCGCGCCGCCTTCCCGCTGCGCCGGCAACTTGCCGAGTCCTACATCGCCGGCAAAGTCCTGCTGATGGGCGATGCGGCGCACGTGGTGCATCCGCTGGCCGGGCAAGGCGTCAACCTGGGCCTGCGCGACGTGGCGCGGTGGCGTGACCTGGTTATTGACGCGCAGTCCCGGCGCGCAGATTGGGCCAGCTCGCATCGCCTCGCACGCTGGGCGCGCGAATGCCGCAGCGCGAATGCGGCGGCGGCGTATGCGTTCGACGGCATCAATCGCATGTTCTCGAACGATGAGATGCACGCGACCCTGCTGCGCGGGAAGCTGCTGGGATTGGCTGGCAAGCTTCCCGGACTGACCAATCTGTTCTGGAAGCGTGCTTCCGGATGGGTGGATTGATTTCTAGCTGGATCGCGAGGTAAACGGAATGTCTTTGGATTCGCCATCACGACGTGCACTGATCAAGGCCTTGGCTGCAGCTGGCCTGGTGGGATCCCTGCCTGCCGCATGCGCAGCGCCGCGTCAGCCGGACAAGCGCAGCCTGGGCGTGGCGCTGGTGGGATTGGGCTACTACAGTCGCGAATTGCTCGCGCCGGGCCTGCAATTGACGCGCAACTGCCATCTCGCCGGCATCGTCACCGGCACGCCGGCCAAGGCGGTGGAATGGCAGCGCCAATACGATCTGCCCGAGCGCAATATCTACGACTACGACAACTTCGATCGCATCGCCGACAATCCCGACATCGACGTGGTCTATGTGGTCCTGCCCAACCACCTGCACAAGCCATTCACCCTGCGCGCGGCAGCGGCGGGCAAGCATGTGTGGTGTGAAAAGCCGATGGCAATGGATGCGGCCGAGAGCCAGGCCATGATCGACGCCTGCCAGCGCAACAAGGTCAAGCTGGCCATCGGCTATCGCATGCAGCACGAACCCAACACGCAGCGCGTGATCGGGTTTGCGCGTGATCGACCGTGGGGCGAGCTGCGCAGCCTGCAAGCCGATGCCGGCTTCCATGCGTTCGATGACGCGGCCGGCCAGGACCTCTGGCGACTGGATCCTGCGCGCGGTGGCGGCGCCATGTACGACATGGGCGTGTATTCGCTCAATGCCGCGCGCTACACCTCCGGCGAAGAGCCGGTCGCGGTGACGGCACGCAAGAGCGTGCAGCGTCCGCACATCTTCACGCAGGTCGATGAAAGCATGGAGTTCGACCTGGAGTTCCCAAGCGGCTTGCTGGCCAAGTGCAGCACCAGCTTCGGCAAGAACATGAACCTGCTGCGCGCCGAGGCGCAACGCGGCTGGTACGAACTGTCACCGTTCCAGGCTTATTCCGGCATCCGTGGCAGCACCAGCGACGGCCTGGTGCTGGATGCACGCGTGGCCCACCAGCAGGCGCTGCAGATGGACAACGATGCGCGTTCGATCATGGATGGAACACCGATGCGCGTGCCGGGCGAAGAAGGGCTACGCGACATGCGCGTGGTGGACGCGATTTTCCGTTCGGTGGCGGAAGGTCGGCGGGTGGAGATTGGTTGATAGGATCCAACCTCTCAGCCCAATGCTAACGAGTACACGATTTTCGATATTCGTTGTCTAGTCAAGATGTAGCTTTCGCATGCGCCATCTCTTGGTATCCGAAGCCAATATCGAATCCTCCACGCATCGCCCCAGATCGCGCCCCTCTCCCCTTGTGGGAGAGGGTGGCCGACAGGCCGGGAGAGGGGTGCCGGAGCTGATTTCCCTTCCGTTGTCATGGTTGTGTCGAGTGAGGTGTTCTTTGAGGGAAGATTGCACTCGATGCTTCCACTTAATTTGATACGCAGCAGGCTCCGACCTTCCCCTCTCCCGCCTTCGGCACCCTCTCCCACAAGGGGAGAGGGGCGCTATTCCTTAAAATTCGATGTCGAATAATTTCCTGGAAGGCCGACCAATCGCAACCTCACCCCGGAATAAACGGAAACACGATCTTCAACAATCCCTTCAGCCCACCCTCTGCAGTGCTTGCAATCGCCTTCGCACCCAAACTGTTGAGTGCGTTGCGAGCGTCGATCCAGCGCAGCTTGCTCACGTCTTTCTTCAACAGGTCGGCAACTTCTTCCGCGGTCGGTGCCAGCTTCTTGAGTTCGGCGGTGATCGCCCCAGGGTCGGGCTGCAGGTAGCCCCATTTCTCGGCGATCTTGAGCAGGGTGTCGAAGCGCACGGCGACCACGTCGCGGTTGCGTTCGTAGACAGGCAGCGCGCCGACGTCGAGGATCGCCTGTTCGAACTGTTGCTGGTCGTCGGGGTGTTCGATACGGATCGCCAGGAAGCCATCCTTGCGGCTGCGTTCGCTGACGTGCTTGGCGCCGGAGCGCAGGTTGGTTTCGGTGAGCACGGTCGCCACGATGCGCTGCAGGGCCGCCTCGCTTTCTTCGGGCACCAGGGCACGCCAGCGTGCGTAGCCGTCGCGACGCAGGGCCTTGACCTTGGCAGGGGTGACGCGCAGGTGCGAGGCGACGGTGAAGTTGGATTCGGCACGCAGGATGGCGCCATCGCGTTCCAGCAACACGAAGATCAGCAGTTCCAGGTCGCGCTTGGTCAGCGACTGGAATCCCTGCAGCAGGGTCAAGCGCAGGAATTCGTTGGCGAACCCGGCCGGGTCCTTGAGTTCGATGGGTTGCATGGTGGCTGTCCTCGTCAGGTGGGCAGTGTGCCATCGTGGGGTTGCAGGGGGTGAGACGGCGCTTGCCGCGATCCAGGCCATGTTGTCCGGCAAGCCTTCGCAAGCGGACAGTGCATGCGATCCAGCTCGGTTACGATAGGCAGCATTCCATTCCCACTACCGGAGCGCGCCGTGAAAGGTTTCGTCGAGAACATCGAGCAGTTGACGTTGGACAACACCGACTTCCGGCGCGTGCTCTACACCGGCAAGCACCTGCAGCTGGTGCTGATGACCCTGCAGGCAGGTGATGATATCGGCGAAGAAGTGCATGCCGGCCACGACCAGTTCTTCCGCATCGAATCCGGCAAGGGCGAAGTGCTCATCGACGGCACCCGCCATCCCGTCGAAGACGATGACGCCATCATCGTGCCCGCAGGCGCACGCCACAATGTCACCAACACCGGCACTGCCCCGCTCAAGCTCTACACCCTCTACGCGCCGCCGGAACACAAGGACGGCGTCGTCCATCCGACCAAGGCCGATGCCAGCGAAGAACATTTCGATGGCCTGACCACCGAGTAAGGTCGCGTATCGCAAGCCCTGTGTAGAGCCGAGCTTGCTCGACTGCCCTTGATCCAGGCGAAAAGCAGCCGAGCAAGCTCGGCTCTACAAAACAGTGGGTCTGGTCAGCGGGCGCCGTATTCGCGGCCAGGATGGTCCACGCGGAAAGTTTCGATGGCGCCACGGTCCTGCAGCGTCACGTACGCCGTGCGACCGTCGTGGCCACCGAAGGCGATGTTGCTGGGCTTGCTGCCCTTCAGTTTTATCTCGCGCAGGACATCACCTTGCGGCGAGACCACGGCCACCAGGCCGGCACCATGGCGCGTGATGTACAGGTTTCCCTTGGCATCACTACGCATGCCATCCAACCCATGGTCGGCAAATTCGACCAGCAGGCGCTTGTTGGTGATGCCGCCATTGGCCAGCAGGTCGTACACCCAGACCTTGCGTTGCATGCTCTCGTTGACATAGAGCCGCTTGCCGTCCGCGCTGACTTCCACGCCGTTGGTGGTGCCCATGCCGCTTTCCAGCAGGTGCGTGCTGCCATCGCGATCGACGCGCCACAGTTGGCCGGCACCGTGGTTCGACCAGTTCGGGTCGCTGGCGTAGATCACGCCGTCATCGCTGATGGCGATGTCATTGGGCTGGTGCATGGCGGGTTGATGCGCGTGCTGCTCGACCATGCGATCTCGCAGGTTGATCTTCAGTACCTTGTGGTCCATGTAGTCGGCGACGTACATGGATCCTTTGCGATCAAAGCGTATTCCGTTGCCTACGCTGCCCTCCGGCAACTCCAGGAAGAGCTCAGCAGTCCCGGTGCCGTCCGGATTCTCCCTGACGCGTCCAATCGTGCCATCACGTCCGAAATTGACCACGTACAAGATGCCGTCCGGTCCAATCGCCGGGCCTTCGATGCCGGCGGTGAAAACGCCGTCGCCCACATAATCGCGTGCCATGAACAATGCTTCAGGCGACGGTTCCGCTCCCTGCACGCGTGTCGAACCGAGCGTTGCAATTAGCAGAAGGCAACCGACGGGCAACTTCGATGCGATGGGCATGGCCTGTCCCTCAGCTCGCCAGTGCGTAGGCCGTCACGCCAAAGGCAAGCAACGCGGCGGTAGTGGCAATGATGGCCAGCAGGTTGGCGGAAGCCAGGCGTTTCTCCATCCGCTCGGAGCCCAATTGCAGGACTTCGAGCGTCTTCTGCATGTCGGTGGCCAGTTTGCGTATGGAGTCTGCATTCTGGCTGGCCGCGTTCTGCAGTTCGCTTATCTGCGCGGTCACCACGTCCAGGCGGATCTGCTGGGTGTTGTCCGTGGCTACCGGCGTGCGCGTGAACAAGGGTCGGGCGAGACGGATGATTTCCGGCACGTAGGGTGCAGCGATGGTGATCCAGGTGGCCGCCATGCGCTCAGGCCTTCTTGAGGAAGCAGGTTTTCAGCACGAGGTCCTTGATCTTCTCCACCTTGCACTCGATTTCTTCTTCGTCATCAGTGAGATGAATGCCCTTGATCAAGGTGCCACGCTTGATCGTGAGCGAGGTGCCCTTGACCTTCAGGTCCTTGATCACGGTGACCGAATCGCCCTCGCTGAGCGGCGTTCCGTTGCTGTCGCGTACGTTCATTGTGGTGTCCTTTTCAATGCATTGGTTTGGTAGGAGCGCCCCATGGGCGCGAGCTCCTTGAGCGTTACACGCGAAGATCAAAAGCTCGCGCCCATGGGGCGCTCCTACCGGGTTCTGCTATTTCTGGGTGGTGGCGAAGACGGTGATCTCCTCGCGGTCGTGGTACAGCTGCTTTGCGCGCACTCTCACCGGCCTCTCGCTCTGTTCGACGAAAAGATCCAGGCACAGCTGGGTCTCGTCCCAGCGCTTCTTCATCGGCAATTTCAGGTTGAACACGCTGTGCTTGCACCAGCCTTCTCGGAACCAGGTGGCCATGCGCTCGGCCACGCGGCGCGGTTGTTCCACCATGTCGCAGACCATCCAGTCCAGCGACTGCGAAGGCTTCCACTGGAAGCCATCCGCGCGCAGGTGTTCGACGAGCCCGGTATCCATCACGTTCTGGCGCAGCGGTCCGTTGTCCACGCTGGTCACGCGCAGGTGGTTGCGGGTCAGTATCCAGGTCCAGCCGCCGGGCGCCGCGCCGAGATCGGCGGCGGTCATGCCGGGCTTGAGCAGCATTTCGCGTTCCTCGGGGGTCAACAGGGTGAGGAATGCTTCGTCCAGTTTCAATGCGGAGCGCGAGGGCGCGTCCGGCAACAATTTCAGGCGCGGGATGCCGAGTGGCCAGCTTGAACTGTCGTTCGGATCGGCGACGGCCAGGAAAGCGTGGTTGCCGTCCACGAAGACCACGTGCAGGCGCGGCAGCTTGTTGTTTTCCTTGTCGGTCATCAGGCCCGCCTTGCGCAAGGCGGGGCGCAAGGCATTGCCGAAACTGCGGGCCAGCCCGGCCAGCGGCTTGGCGAGGTCCGAATCCGGATGCTCCACCCACAGGTCGCCGAAGCGCGCGTGGCCTGCCAGCGCGGCCAGCATGGGCGTGATGCGATCCTTGGGATCGAGGTCGCGCAGCTCCGCGATCAGCTGCAGCTTCTGCCGTGCGTAGATCAGCTCGCGCCACGGCAGTGCACGCGACAGTGCCGCGCCGTTGTCGCAGATGAAGGCGACGAAGGCGCTGTTGCGTTCCGTGCGCGCATAGCCGGGATGGCCGGCATGGGCGGCGCGTTCGCTCAGTTCCGCGGCAAGTTCCGGTTCGAAGCCTTGGCGGCAGTAGCAGAGCAGGCCTTTCATAAGCATGCCTTGGTAGGAGCGGGCCATGCCCGCGAGCTCTTTCCCATCATGCAAGCCAAAGCAAAAGCTCGCGGGCATGGCCCGCTCCTACCAAGGCGGGGAACGTCAATAACGCTCTCCACCCTGTGCGCCATAGCTGCGAAGTACTGCGCGCGCCGCATCGCGGTTGAGATCGCGCACGACTTCGATGCCGCGCTTGTTCAATTCGCCGATCCAGTCGGCGGGCAGCGGGCCTTCGTCGAATTCGGTCAGCTCCATCACATCTTCGGCGCGCGCGCCGATCAGAAGGCGGTCGATGCCGGCCCACACTGTCGCGCCGTAGCACTGGCAGCAAGGTTGCGAAGACGTGGCCAGGGTGACGGTACCACCGACGCGTTCATTGAGGCGCGCGGTCTGCAGGCGCTGCTGGGCGAGCATGTAGGCCATGTTTTCCGCATGCGCCAACGAGGTGTTCTGCGGCAGTACGCGATTGACGCCAATCGAAATGATGCGGTCATCCGGGCCGAACACCACCGCGCCGAACGGTCCGCCACTCGCCGCTTCGATATTCATGCGCGACAGTTCGATTGCCAGCGCAACCTTGTCGGCATCGGTCGTGTACGCGGCCGATGCATCCACCGATTCGTGCACCCATGCCGGCAGGGTCAGGTGGACCTGTGCGTACAGCATCAGCCCTTCGCTGCCCACGTATCGCGCAAGGTCACGCTGCGGTTGAACACCGGCGCATGCGCGCGGTGGTCGCGGCGATCCGCCACGAAATATCCGGTGCGTTCGAACTGGTAGGACTGTTCCGGTGCCGCGATGGCCGCGGCAGGCTCAACGAAACCCCGCACGGATTTGCGCGAATCCGGGTTCAGGTAGTCCTGGTAGGTCTTGCCTTCCGATTCGTCATCCGGATTGGGCACGATGAACAGGCGGTCGTACAAACGGAACTCGGCGGGCACGGCGTGCTTGGCGCTGACCCAGTGGATGGTGCCCTTGATCTTGCGCTCGGCGCCTTCCATGCCGGGGCGTGATTCGGGATCCAGCCAGCCGCGCAGTTCGACGATTTCGCCGGCCTCGTTCTTGATGACTTCATCGCAACGCACGATGCCCGCGCCACGCAGGCGCACTTCGCCGCCAGGGACCAGGCGCTTGAAGCCCTTCGGTGGTACTTCGGCGAAGTCTTCGCGCTCGATCCACAGTTCACGCGAAAACGGAATCTCGCGTTTGCCGAAGGATTCGTCCTTGGGATGGTTGGAAAAGGTCAACGTTTCGTCGTGGTCTTCGGGCAAGTTCGTCAGCACGAACTTGAGCGGTTCGACCACCGCCATGCGGCGCGGTGCGGCGGCGTCCAGGTCATCGCGCAGGCAGCCTTCCAGCACGCTGAAATCCAGCAGCGAATTCTGCTTGCTGATGCCGACGCGGTCGATCAGCAGGCGCAGCGCGGCGGGCGTATAGCCGCGGCGGCGCAGGCCCTGCAGGGTGGGCATGCGCGGGTCGTCCCAGCCGTCCACCAGTTTCTCGCCGACCAGCGTGGTCAGCTTGCGCTTGCTCATCACCGTGTAGTTGATGTTGAGGCGCGAGAATTCGATCTGGCGCGGCTTGGCGGCTTCGTTCTTCAGGCCGCGGTCCAGCAGCGGCTGCAGCAGTTCCGGATGCTCGGTCAGCGCCACGTGGTCCACGCACCAGTCGTACAGCGGGCGGTGGTCTTCGAATTCCAGCGTGCACAGCGAATGGGTGATGCCTTCGATGGCATCGCCCAGCGCATGGGCGAAGTCGTACATCGGATAGATCGGCCAAGCGTTGCCGGTGTTCTGGTGCTCGACGTGCTTGATGCGGTACAGCGCCGGGTCGCGCAGGTTCATGTTGCCGCTGCCGACGTCGATCTTGGCGCGCAGGGTGCGCGCGCCATCCGGGAACTCGCCGGCGCGCATGCGCTGGAACAGGTCCAGGTTCTCTTCCACGGAGCGATTGCGGAACGGCGATTCACGCCCGGCTTCGGTCAGCGTGCCGCGGTATTCGCGCATGGCCTGTGCGTCCAGGTCGTCCACGTAGGCCAGGCCATCGCGGATGAGTTTCTGCGCCGCCAGGTAATACACCTCGAAATAATCGGAGGCGTGGCGCAACTGCGCCCACTCGAAGCCCAGCCAGCGCACGTCGTCCTGGATGGCGGCGACGAACTCGGGATCTTCCTTGGCCGGGTTGGTGTCGTCGAAGCGCAGGTTGCAGATGCCGCTGAATTCGCCGGCGATGCCGAAGTTCAGGCAGATCGCCTTGGCGTGGCCGATGTGCAGGTAGCCATTGGGCTCCGGCGGGAAGCGCGTGTGGATGACCGCATGCTTGCCGCTGGCCAGGTCCTCGCGCACGATCTGGCGGATGAAGTCATGCTTTTCGGCCGCCACGGCCGGGCTTGCGTGGGAGTCATGGTCAGCGGATGCGGGAGGTACGGCGGACATGCGTTGGGGAAGCCTGGCGATCGGGGGCATAGTTTAGCCGACCCGCCCGCGGCTATCCTTCGCAGCATCCCCCGGAGCAATGGCATGGCACTCCCGACCCTGGTCATCGGCAACAAGAACTATTCCTCGTGGTCGTTGCGCCCGTGGCTGCTGCTGCGGCATTTCGGGGTGGAATTCGAGGAGCGCCGGCTGTTGCTGGACACACCCGGGTTCCAGCACGAAGCAAGCCTGTGGTCGCCTACTGCACGGGT
>Ga0209174_10002826_pt1 | contig 11251 bp, 9 predicted proteins | sample JI91814BDNA_FD_187505 | JGI IMG/M metagenome (GOLD analysis project Ga0209174, IMG submission 187505) | Wastewater effluent complex algal communities from Wisconsin, to seasonally profile nutrient transformation and Carbon sequestration -... | ecosystem: Engineered > WWTP > Effluent > Algae...
GAACTGAAATTATTTCGATGCAGAAGCGAGTGAAGGTCTTGTATCCCTTTGCTAGAAAGAGATTTGAAAATCTTAGTGCTATTCATGGGTGCACATCTGGGTGCACAAGACTCGGATGTAACCTGAACGGGCACGATAAGACCTAGATCTGAACACTTCAAATTTCATCGATGATCTAGAGAGGGTGCCCCTGTCCTGTTAGAGTGTGTATAACCCGCTCTCACTGGAAGGTGTGCCGACTCTGCGCCAACCAGTGCAAACCCCGCTACGCCTGAGAGTCTAGAGGCACGGCATGCGGTGATCGGGCTCTTTCCTGCGAAGTGCATGTCAAGGTGCGCGATGCTTCTAGCGATCACTTCACCGCCAACCGAGTATCCGTTTCTCGAGTTGTTCGAGTTTTCGGTTACACGGCTCCAAGCTCTCCATGAGCCCAGCCATGCCTACCTGTGCGAGGTCTCGGTACTCCATTAGCAGTCGCTCGTAGGTCTTCCAGTGCATTCCCTTCGGTCTCCAGCCCTCACCGTTGAGAATGCCTGGCTTCCAGCCTAGTCGCTCCCGGATTGCATCAGCCCGTCTAATGATGCGATCGTTGTCAGTCTCCCTTTGCACGGGGTACGCCAACTCGCGGCAGTGGCGACAAACGAACTTCGGACCGCCATACAAAATCGCGACGCGACGCAGACAGCGAGGGCAAAGGAACCACGGACGTTCTCCACCGTAATTGCACTCAGTCCAGGTGAGCGAGACGGCGTAGTCATGATTCACGCGCTGGCCGTCGTTTGAGGCTGTGTAGCGGAGGGTGACATCGCGCGTCCCGGTTTCAATAAGGATGGACGCGCGTAGCATGTCGTCACGATACCAATTCCACGAACCGACATAACCAGGACGCAGCACCCCGGCCTTGTGCAGTCGCCGCACGTCCAGCTTACGGTAGTCCGTGGTCAAATTCCGCCCACCACGCCGTCCGCTACCCATTCCGCCCATGCAAGTTCTCCAAATATTCCGAAATTAATAAGCAGCTTGAACACTTGAAAATTAGCGTGACATAGCTGCTATCCCTCGCCGTTACTGGTGTTCGGCCGTTTAAAGACGTTCATCCTGTGTCGCGGATTGTTGCATCGAGAGCGGGTGGCCTCAGTCGTGGAGTATCCACGTCACGCATGTAGTCCCTCGATCGTCCGGAATGCGTCGAAGTGGGTGTTCAGGTCCGTAGGCCGGTTTGAGATCATCTCGTCCACCGCAATGCCCATCCGACAGGCCGGGCCGCTTCAAGTGTCGGCATGTCCGGCAGGAGGCCGTGGGAGCGTTTCGCGGGAGCAGGGTGGGTGTGCTCCTTTCCTCGGTGCCGCTCTCGTGGTGGCGGGCTGGCTCTGTCACCATAGCGGCGGTGTAGGCGGCCAGCCCTTCGGCCAGGGTCGCCGCATGCCGGGCGAGGGTCTGCTTTTGCCCTGGATCGTTCGCCACCGTCGCCCCCTCGATTTTTTGAAAAGGGCCGGGAGGCGTACCTAAAGAACCTAATAAACCCTCCGCCTCGGGGTTGTTTTGGTTTTTTAGGGTGCCCGCCCCCGCGTTTGCGGATTTCTTGAGGCGTTCGAGGTAGCCCATCACTCGCCCCCTTTGCCGGTCGTTTTCGGGTTGATCTGATAGGTCGTCGAAGGTCTGCCACCCGCTGCGCCGGGCTTTGTATCGACGCGCCGCAGGTGCCCAAGGTCACACAGCAGGGCTGCCGCCATCTTTACCGCCTCGGGGGTGCCCAGGTGCGCCCAGCCCTTCAGATACACGTCTGCGGGCTTGAACCCATCCGCCACCTTGCCGGCCTGGATCTTGGCGAGCAGGGCCGTTGCCGCGTCGGTGTTCGGCCCGGTTCCGGCTCCATAGGCACGGGCCGCATGGCTCTTGAGGTAGTCGCCCCAGGCCAGCGCCCGCAACAGGGAATCCATGCTTACCTCGGTCTCGCCGTCCGCCAGTGCGCACACCAGCGCCAGCGCCGGAACCAGCTTCCGGTATTTGGACAGGTGCGATTCCATCGCCGGGTGATGTTCGCCGGACCGAAGCGCCGTCTCGAAGTCGTGCCGCCAGTCGTCAAACTCGGCTTGTGCCTCGGGAGCGAAGCGATAGACGGCGGGGGCCGGCTCGCCGGTCTCGGGGTCGGTGCCCGGCTGCATGGCATCGAGGCGCTGGAAGGTCTCGAAAGCGGCATTCTTCGCGGCGGTGTCGGGGAAGCGATCCACGTTACGCCACTCCCTGCCCACGTCCGGCCAGACCAGCAGCCCGAAGCGTTGCAGCAGGCCATCGTCGGCGGCTCCGCCCGATACCGCATCATGGATGTAGGCTTGCAGCTTGCCCGGCTGGATGCCGCCTAGCAAGGACAGGCAGATGGCGGGAATGTGCAGATTCCGTCCCCGCCCGATGCGGTCGAAGGTATAGGCCTGGTTGCCGTCGTAGCCTTGCAGATAGAAGGCTCGAGATCCTTCCTGCCCTTCTTTATCGAGACTGCGCAGAAGCCCGTTCAGCTCGTCCCGGTAGGCCAGCACGCCCCACGGGTTTTCGATCAGGATTTCCCCCAGGGCTTCCACGCTGGCATCCGTCACCACGTAGCGGCGCAGGGCTGGCGGCTTCGATGCCTCGAAGTCGGCCGCTTCCGCCAGCAAGTGCCGGGCCTCTTCCAGCTTGCCGGCCTTCACCAGCTTCTGCGCCTTGTCCTCTGTGGCCTTGCCGCCCATGCCTTCGAGCTTCTGTTTGATGCCGTGGTCCCGCATCGCTTCGGCGTGAAGATCGCCGGCCACGGCTTGCAGGCGGTCCAATGGCTTCATGGCCTCGGCAAGCGCGGGAGACTTCATCACGCCGGGCCTGCCCACGACAGCGCCCCACAGGTTCGGGGTTACTCGCCAGTTGTCCCGCCGCTTCGGTGCAATGCAGGCTTTCCGACCAATCACAGAGGACAGCGCCACCATTGCGGCCATCGCGGGGAAGTCCGGCGGGCATTGCATCCGGTCGGAGATGTCAGCCACCCACGGCGCCAGGGCTGCAGGCATCAGGGCGGCGTCGAAGGGCTCCACAGGTAGCAGCACGGACGGAATCGGCAGCGGATCGCCCCACGGCTCGGGAGCCAGCTCGGGCAGCACGTCGGCACGGGTCTCGAGGGCGTCGGCTTCCATTGGCTCGAATGCGGCGTTCATGGCTGCACCTCCATGCCACGGCCCGCGGACACGATGAATTCCACGTGCGGGGCCACGCTCCGAACGACGATCAGTCGGCGCGGCTTGCAGGCGATCAGCTCCGCCAGCAGTCGGCGCAGGCGGTCACCGTCGCAGGGCGTTGGAGCCTTCACCAGCACGTCCAGACCGGCCAGGATGCGCCAGTCGTAGGCCGCGGGTTCGGCGTCCCAGGGGCAGGCCAGCGCCGGGCCAAAGGGCGGGCTTTCCGGCGGCCAGCAGTCGAGATAGACCATTGCCTGCCGGCCTTTGGGGTGCAGGCCACGCATGACGGCGTCGGCAAGCACTTTGCCGAAGGGGGGGAGTTGGCGACCGAGCACGCAGGGCCAGTGCGCCGCCGTGACGGCGAGAGGGAGAGGAGGGCGGTTCACGGTCACCCTCACGCAGTTTTGCGGCTCGCCTGAATACGGGCGACTAACCAGGCATCAACCTCGGATTCGATCCAGCCTACCGCCTTCTCGCCAAGAGAGATGGGGGCAGGGAAGGTGCCCGCCTTGATGCGGTCGTAGATCGTGGAGCGGGAAAGCCCCGTGCGGGCTTCAACTTGTTTGCGCCGAAGGATGGTCAGCGCTGATTGGATTTGTGCGGCCATGCTCGTTACTCCGTAGCATTTACCGGAACATACCGGCATGGCTTCGCATTCAATACATCATCGTCTAGGCAATCACCGCAGTTGCGGTAGGCCTCACCGCAGTTGCGGTAAAGAGTCAGTTCGAGTTCAAGCTACGATTTGCCTCCGCAAACTTATCTTCTAGGGTTCGCTTCGATATGCCCTGCTTGCCTTCATGGTCAGCGAGTAGGGCGGAAACGATGGCAGATTGATTGTCGAATACGGATCGCGGCCTTCCCGATGGCGTTCTCCCAAGCATCAGCGATAACATGGCGCCGATGATATTTAGATAGGTTGTCTCTGCTCTTGGCGCTAGAGCCTTGGCTTGCTCACCTTCTTTTTCGGAAAAGGCTTCCTCAAGCTCTCTAATTGCGTTGGTTCGAACTACCAAGACCGCATCTTGCGGCAGCCCCGCGGCTGGATAGTAGTTTTCCGAGTCCGTACTTCCTTGTCTCTTTTCTAGAAAGGTTTTCCTGCTTTCTTCATGTTTCTTCAGAAGTGCATCAGTTTCTTTTCTGCTAAGGTCTTCTTCAAGTATGTGCTGCTGGAGCTTTGCCAGCTGGGCGCGTGAACCAGCTTGAAACTCGTTTTCCTCCAGATCCTCCTGAAGCTGGCAGAGTTCACCGCGAGACCCTTCGACAAAGGCTCCCTCTAGATTCAGGAGCGTAACTGCTGGGCCGTCCGTTAGTTGCTGGAACAGATGTTCAACGTCCAGTTGCTCGGCGCCGATCATGGGGAGATCCCATACTCCGCGCAATGTGGTCACGTCGTCAGATAGTGTGACGAAGCGTTCGTCGTCAATATTCAGGCTACGCATCACAGGGATAAGCTTCTTGCGCTCATCAGGAAGCAGATCATCATAGAGTGCGCGTAGTTTCCGCGGATGTTCCTTTGCTTCTACGACTTTCTTTTCATCCCGCCGTCGTCCTATAGACTCTCCCGGAAAGCTTTCAAACTTCGGCATCAGCCACCAGTCTGTTTCGTCCCAAGAGACAACTTCGCCGCACCGTGCCATTGCGTGATTTACGAAATAGACGGAAAGGCGTAGATGCCCATCAAGCGCTAGCCGCAGCACAGCGGCTTCGGTCACGTCTTCGCCAAACGAAATCGAAAGTTTCTTAGCGGCTTCCGGCAGGGTAAGCCACTCCCGAAGCTTGTACAACTTTGACATGCCAGCGCCCCTCCTGTGCTTACCCTTGAAGACTGCTCCAAGCCTGCCGGGCAAGGGTGCCCAGCGAGAGATCCTCAGAGTAAGCGCGGAAAATCATCAGTTTGTATTGGTCGGCGTCATGAAACCTGGAAGCCGCGTTTTCCACTCAGGGATCAAGACGAGATCGCAAACGACAGCCTTCCCCGCAGTGTTCGCTAACTCTAGTTCGCCCACGCGCTCGACATCTTCAATCGAGAACGATTCGGTAAGCAGTTGCAATACTGCCTTCTTGTATTCCGTATCGTCGCTGCCCGCCAAGTGCTGCCCCTTCATTTCCAAGACCACTAAAGTCTGGGCGCTGCTGCCGTGCTGCACACCAAAAATGAAATCAGGATATATTTTGTTGCGTCGCCACCCAGAGAGGGCGTAATGAGACCTGGCGACGTTACGATGCCACCAAGCCAGCGTTTTCTCGGCATCCAAGTACACGGCAATGTCCCGTTCGTCCTGACTCGAAAAATCCCCCCGGTAGATCGGTGCAAAGAGGCTCTTCTCCACGGCCAGCTTCTCTGCTCCCTCCGGTTCATAGGTTTCCGCATCGAAGGGCATTTGCCAATCGTGGCTATCGGCACGTAGGCGAAACTGGATGCGTCCGGCAGCTACTTCGGCGCGGAAAAAGGCTTCAGCCTTGGCGTTGCGAACGCCTTCCAGCCATGTACGTAGTTCTTCCACGATCAGCCCGGACAACTCGCCTACCCGCGTGGACTCGAAGCCACGGGCGGCCAGCCCTTCAAGCAGATTGCCCACGATGGCCCGAGCCCACCAGGCATTCGGAACAATGTCCGATACCATGCGCACTGTGTGCGCTACATCAAATTCCCGTGCCTCTACCGATGCGCCTACTACCTCGGCGATTACCCGCTCTTCGCCGTTTTCCGTGAGCTTAAAGCGCCGGAGTTGCTGCTCGGCAGCCTGTGCGTTGGCGGGTATCCTCTGTACCAACGGAGTTACGTCCAGCCCGATCCAATCTAGTGCGAACAGAATGTCTTCTTCGTAATCCAGTTCGCGGATCACGCCATCCGTTACACGTAGAACCTTCGGGAGGTAAATGCGCGTCTGCGCAAACTGATTGCGCCGAGCTACAGGGCGCGGCCCCTTGGTGCTGCTCCCATCCGTGATGCGAATTTCAAGCACCAAGTCTCCCATGCCATCCTCTTCCAACCCTTTCTTGATGGCTTCGACTACCTGTGCGGTGTCGGCGTGATGAGTCAGCACATAGCTTTCATCCAGTGCAGGAACTCCCGTTTTCTGAGCGTGTGGCTGGCGCAGGATGCGGCCGAGGAGTTGTGTCATGGCCGAAAGGTTGCTGCTTGCGGCCAAGGCACACAGTACGTAGGCGAATGGGCAATCCCACCCTTCCTGCAGTGCTTGCTTGGTAATGATCACCCGCACTCGATTGGTGGGTGAAAGCAAATCCTGATTTTCGGGAGCAGCGAGATCGTTCGTGTCAGCTGTCTTGATGGCGATCTCCGCATCATCGAGGCCGCCTACCGTAATCAACCATTCCTTCGCATCCAAGGCATGCACATGCGCGCCGTCGCGCTGGTCACTTCCGGTGCGCTCCACCTGTACCAACAGGATTGGACGGATGTAACGCCCGCTGTCCGCCTGAAAACTGCTTGCTGAATCATCTAGCGCTCGTAGTCGTTCCAGAGCGGCGGCTAACGTATGGCGCCAGTCTGCATTGCTGCGTGGGTCAAGGTTGAGAGGCATTTTGATCATGCCTTCTCGGTCCAGGTCTATGCCCTGAACCTGAACCAGCACATTCGAGAAGCGTCCTGGTTTAGGGTTTTTGCCCGTAGTGGGCAGCACATCCTTGGGTGTGGCGGTCAGTTCCAGCACGAAGCAGGGATTGAAGCCATACAGGGTTGCAAAGGCGAGTTCCGAGACTGCCTTGTGTCCTTCGTCCATCACCACCACGGGGCGTATGAGACGCAGGGCATTACCCAATGAGTCTTTCACCTGCGGCCAAGCGTAGGCACTACCAGCAAGATCGTAGATGTCCAGATTCGGTGTCGTTTCACGGGCCAGCGCGTGAGCTTCTTGGTCGCCTTCAGGCGGGAAGAAGCCGTGTACGTCGCCCCGATCGCGGAACATCTTGAGCGAGTCCTTGTTTTCTCGATTGGAAGCTTGCAGCATCAGCAGCATCACACACAAATGGCTTTTCACGTCTGCGGCATTCAGTGGGTCACCCTTTTCGAGGATCTTTACCCGCTGGCCCGACAGTACATCCAGCATTTGCCGATAAGCATGCTGCCGCTCAATCAGCTGCCTCTTGGTTTGTGTGTAGATAGCCTCGTTGGGGACGATCCACAGCACAAAGCCCGTTTGTCGCCCCAGGTAACGCCCGAAAATCTTCGAGAGCGACGCCACGGCCAGAAAGGTTTTACCGCCTCCGGTGGGCACCTTGAACACAACGTTGGGCACGGGGCGTCCTGCGCCATCCTGCCTAGACGAGTAGGGAATCTCATTCCGTGCGCCAGGTAGTTTGCCCGCAGCCCGCATCGCCTCCCACGTCTTGTGGGGGAAGTCTGGCACTGGCCGAATCAGGTCTGGGTCTGTTTCTCCGGCGTTGGCAGCCTCGATTTTGTCCGCCTTGGTCTTCCACGTCGCGAGTACGCTCAGGTAGTCGTCCAGTCGGGCCAGCACGCGGCCCTGGTATTCCAGTTCGCGCAATGCCATATCAGCCGCGCTCCACGCGGTACAACGCCCACGGCAGCGGGGCGAACTCAACCGGGATGCCCTCCGATTTCAGCTGCTTTTGCGATACGAACTTGGCCGGTGCGAACACAAGATGTTGTTTGCCGGGCTTCGCCTCTGCCAGCATCCTTGCCTTGGTCAGGGTAAGTGCCGATTCACGCGACTGCAAGAAAGCTAGGTCCGGCTGGTATATCAGCCAAACATGAAAGGCACTCGATTCACCCAGATAGCCTATGCCTTGAGCGTTTGGCGCCGTCGCCGTGTTCGGGTTGATTGCCTCGTTGGTCGCCATGTGGAACAGCAGCGCACCCAACTGCGCAAAGTCAGGCAGGACTTCACCTGACAACATCTTGTCCATATCCACTGCCTCGCCAAGCGTGCAGTAGGTGAAGCTGCCACCGAGCCCTTCTGTCTGCTCGTTGATCGCTTTAACTCCTTCGACGGTCAGCACGCCATCCTTCACCTTCTTCTCGATCTTGTCGAAGCGATGGCTTTCCAGATTTTCGATACTGTTGATCTGCTCCAGTAGCTTGTGAGCCTTTTTCAGGTCGGAGAAAGTAAGAGATCGCTTTAAAAGTTCTTCACGCTGAGTGCCGGTGAAGGCATATCCATTGATTACCCGACGGACACGTTCTGCGGTAAGTTTATCGGCGTACTGTTCGCACTCCACAAGGATAAACCTCCGATTGCCTCCGTCCTTATTATTGGCGGCCAGAACAGCATGAGCGGTCGTAGCAGAACCCGCAAAGCTGTCAAGAATAATGCTTTCTGGCTTTGTTGCTATCTGCAAGATCCTCTGTAACAACCTGACGGGCTTCGGAGTCGGAAACTGAATTTCTAACCCGAAATTTGCTAGCTCCTTGCTAGCCTCATCAGTGTGCCCAGAGTTGTCATGAGGCCACCAAGTTGTAGGAACAACAGTTTCGGCGTCCTTCAGATAGCGTTTGAAAGATGGAGCGCCATCCTGATTTTGGCCAAAATATGCAAGCCCCTTTTCTACGATTTCCAACCATTGGGCTTCTTCTCTAGACCAGCAGCGACCTTTGGGCGGGTAACGCACTGAACCCTTCGGTGTTAGGATTGGGTATGACAAATTTTCTCGAATGTTTGGCGCATCCCAAGGAATGGCTCGCCACGGTCCATCCGGATCATTGTCTGGATTTGAGTATTGCCGGCTTTGCTTCTCATCCCGGGCTATTTCGTTCCGAAGGTTCTTCCAAGTTTCTGGAGATTTCGAGTAAACCAGAATGTAGTTGTGCGAGTTAGAAACAGATGCGTCATTGGAGACCGAATACCGGGCCTGCCAGACAATCGAGGCCACAAACGCTTGTTCCCCAAAAATATCGTCCAGCATCGAGCGTGCGCGATGAATCTCATTGTCATCAAGAGTCATCCATAGACTACCGGCCGCTCCGAGTAGTTCATGCAGTAGTCTGAAACGCGGCCACATCATCGCGCACCACTTGTCGTGCCGCAGCCCATCCTCGATTCCGATGGGGTTTTCCTTCAGCCACGCTTGTAACATCGGGCTGTTGACGTTGTCGTTGTAGCTCCAGCCCTCGTTGCCTGTGTTGTACGGAGGGTCGATGAAGATGCAGTCCACCTTGCCAGCGTACAGGGGCAGCAGGCTCTTCAGCGCATGCAGGTTGTCGCCATGGATGATCAGGTTACCGTCCAGTCGCGTATCCCCAACGCCTTTGGCCGCGTCGGGCACCAACGGCCGGTGGGGCACTGCGAGGTGGTGGTTATAAACGAATTCCTTACCTTTGAAGCTCAGTTCCGGCATCGTTGTGAGTCCTGTCAGTATCTTGATGAATTATGCCGATTGATATGCCTTGCCGAAACGTCCGATGATCACTTTGCGGCCTTCCTCGATCTGTGAATCTACGAAATCAGCCCACCACTGAAGCATGTTGCGCCGTTGTTCCATGTACTGTGCCCGGTTGTAGACGCCCCGGATGCCTTTGGTTTCGTGGGCAAGGGCTTTCTCGATCCAGTCGGAGTTGAAACCCGCTTCGTGAAGGTGGGTTGACGCGGTGCGTCGGAAGTCGTGAATCACGAAATCCTGAACATCGTGTTCCAGGGTGCGGACAGCAACGTTTAAGGTGCTCTTGGCAATCGGTTTGTGCAGGTCGCCACGGCTAGGGAAGATCCATTCGGAGCCGCTCGCGAGCCCCTTCAGTTCCTCGAACATCGCCAACGCTTGACCTGACAACGGCACAAGATGCGGCTTGTCCTTTTTCATCCGCTCGCCGGGGATCGCCCATTCGGCCTTCTCGAAGTCGATTTCTTCCCACTTGGCCTCAATGAGTTCGGACTTGCGAACCATGCACAGAATCAGCAGGTGCAGGGCAAGCTTCTGTGCTCTCTTCATCGATGATTGGTAAATCGCCCTGAGTAAGCGGCCGATCTCGTTGGGACTCAACGCCACGTCACGACTCTTGGCAGTCGCGATGAATTTTGCTTCCACTGCTGCAGCGGGGTTGAAGGATGCCTTCTCCCGAGCAATCGCGTAGGCAAAAAGCCGCTTGAGCACGTTCCGGGTTTGCAGCGCCATCTGGTCGGCTCCGCGTGCCTTGATCTTGTCTGTGATCGCCAGTACGTCGGTAACCGTCACATCGGAAATTTGCTTGCTGCCGATAGCCGGAATCACATCTTTTTCGAGCACGCGCTTGATGTTGCGTGGGTTGCTGTTAGAGGGTTCGGCAATCTCGGCGTACCAGTGCCGTGCGAAGGCTTCGACAGTCGTTGCTGCCAGTGCTTCTGCCTCCTTGGCCTTGGTTTTCTCTACCGCGCGCCAGCACCAGTGCCTCAAGAAGGTTTGAGCGAGTTCCCTCACCTCAGGTGTCGCATCAGCCGGAACAGCATCTCCCCGCTTCAGTGCCATCGGAGAAAGCCCGCGTTTGGTCAGCACTTTGCAGTCCTCTCGCCACGCCCTTGCGTCCGCTAGAGAGTAAGCAGGGTAGTCCCCTAGAGTGATTTTTTCCTGCTTGCTACCGCGCCCGCCAATACGGTAGCGCAGCCGCCATACCTTAGTGCCGCCGGGCATTACCTCAACGAACAGCCCGCCCTCGTCTGCCTCCTGGTACGCCTTCTCTGCCGTTTTGAGGCTTCGCAGCTTTGTGTCAGTCAGTGCCATGATCTAAGGCCTCGTCTTGATGTGTGCCCACAGAACGCATCTTCTCGATGCGTACGCGTTGATATTTTGGGCACACCCCTGAAAGCCTTTGCAGAAGCGGCTTTCATCCGATCCGGTCTGCGTTTTGAAACCACGTCCAACCTGATTTTCACCCTTAAAACCGCGCCTCGGGCACACCCTCCATGGAGGGATGGGCACATGATTTGAAGGGTGGGGCACACCTATGGGCACACAATGTACCGGCTTCTATCGGAAGATACAAGCTCGGTTAGGAACGAAAAACCCGCATTTAAGCGGGTTTTGAGGTGGTTGCCGGAAGGCTTCGGAATAACTCGGAAGCTTCGCTATTTTCCGATGCAGAAGCGCGAAAAGATCAC
>Ga0209174_10002828_pt1 | contig 11237 bp, 9 predicted proteins | sample JI91814BDNA_FD_187505 | JGI IMG/M metagenome (GOLD analysis project Ga0209174, IMG submission 187505) | Wastewater effluent complex algal communities from Wisconsin, to seasonally profile nutrient transformation and Carbon sequestration -... | ecosystem: Engineered > WWTP > Effluent > Algae...
TCGAAGAACTGCCGCGACACCTCATAGTCGCCGAGGTGGTCGATCTGCAGCGACAGCGGCTCGGTCACGCCGGCGACCGGGGCCCGCGAGCGCAGCCGGAGCAGCACGCGATGGCCGGTCCCGCCGCGCAATTGCAGCTCCGCGCGGTCGAGCTCGAGCGGCCGGATCGTCACGTCGCGCATCGTCGAGAAGAAAGCGACGTCGCCATCGGCGGTCTCGAGGCGGATCCGACTCCCGCGCGGGACGTGGGCCGGCTCGGCCAGGCGCGGGCTCGGGATCCCGCGGAGCAGCCCGCGGGCGGGCTGCGGCAGGGCGAACTCGTCGAGCAGACCCTGGGTCAGGCGATCGATCGCCCGGCGCAGCTCCATCGCCGCCGCCTCGTGCGTGCGCGCCGCGAAGAACGCCAGCGACTCCATCAGCCGCCGGACGTCGGGGTCCTCGGGCTGGATGAAGCGCGAGGCGCCGCGGCGCCGCGTCAGGAACTCGTCGAGGGCCTCCAGCTCGCCGAGGAAGTCGCTGTAAAACCCCTGGTGCATCGGTTCAGCCCGCCTTGATCAGCGATCCGCCGATCGTCGTCATGCTGCCCTTCAGCCCCGCCAGGGCCGATGAATCGAGCGAGAGCTTCGCGTCGGCCTTGATCGACACCTGCATGCCCGCGAGCTCGGCCTGGGCGGTGCCTTTAAGTTTGAGCGACTGCGTGCCGGACGCCTCCACGGTGAGCCCCTTGAGGCTCGCCGCGCTGTCGGCCTCCATCGCCAGGTTGGCCCCGGAGGCCTTGATGTCGCCCTTGGCCTGCAGGGCGAGCTTCGCCCCCGACTTCACGGTGGTATCCCCCTCCTTGGACGCGTAGGTGGCCGTCTTGGCGGCCGTGCAGGTGATCGAGTCGCGCGCGATCACCTCGAATTGCTTGCAGTCGATCGTCACCTTCTCGGCCGTCTGCGTCAGCGACGTCTGCTCCTGCTCCCCCTTGACCCGCATCACGATCGTGGTGCCGTTCATCGCGATCGTCTGCACGACCTTCCCGGCGGCGTCCTCGACGGTGATCGTCACGCCGCGCTCCTTGCTCATCTCCAGGGTGCAGACCAGCTTCGCCATGCGCGCTACTCCGTCCGCTCCTGGACGCGCAGCACCAGGGTGCCCTCGCTGATCCGGATCAGCCCGGTGTCCTTGTCGCTCGTGCGCGCGACGTTTAGCACCGGCTTGTCGTCCTCGTAGACGTGGTTGATCGACGTGTTGCTCTGCGGCGACTTGCCGAGGAGGATGTGCTCGCCCTGCACGTCCATCGACAGCGCCGCGCCCTCCCGCCATTCGAGCAATCTCACGACGCTCGCGCGGTCGAGCTCGAGCGCCAGGAGCACGCGCTCGCCGCGGTACGCGGGCACATACACGTTGCCCGACCCGAGGTACGGGATGAACGGCGCCGTCACCTTCTGCTTGTCCCACGCCGGCACCTCGACCGTGTATTCGTCGAGCGAGCTGTCGGCGTTGCGGTACACCTGGTAGGTCTTGTCGGTCTCCTCGCCCTTCTCGGACACGACCTTGCCCTCCGCGTGGCCGGGGTAATGAGGCCGGAGAAATTCGGGGTGACACGGCCGCGTGTCCTCGCCGTCGACCAGCCGCGCGCGCAGGGTGACCACATATTCGGTGCTGGCGAGCTGGAGGTCCTGGTCGAGCGGCGCGTCGGGGGCGAGCGCCTGCAGCGAGACCCGCCGGACCCGCCAGGTCTTGTCGACCAGCGCGCTGGTCTTGTTCCACCGGTCGGCCGCCGCCAGCTCGACGCGGTCCCCCGGGACGAGCCGGATCACCGGCATGCGCCCGAATGTCAGCTCGGCCTCCAACTTCGGCAGCTTGAGGCGCAGCTTCTCGAGCGCGACCCGGTCGTCGACGTCTTGCGAGATCGCGGTGTGCATCAGACGGTCGTGGCGGATCGCCTTCGCGGCGTGCGGCTGCGCGATCGCCTCGGTCCGCGGGCCGTTCGCGTAGGTGTTGCACACCTCGGCCGCGTGGGCCGGCGTCGGCGGGACGACGATCTCCACGCCGGCGATGTCGTCGCCGAACAGCCCCCTGGGCTCGCCCTCCGCGCTCCACTCGCTGCGCAGGTCGATCTTCTGGGCCTTGTAATCGTAGGTGAAGAGGCCGCCCCGGAGATCGGCGTACCAGATCATGAAGTCATAGAAGCTGGCCCGGCGCTCGACCGGCAGGTGCAGGAAGATCAGCGGCCGATCCCGCTCGAGATCGGTCCAATCGAACTTCACCGCGATCTTCTCGCCGACCTGGTCGCGGATCACGTCGGCCAGCGTCTTGTGCGTATAGAGGCGGCACGGGAAGTGTTGGGTCCACAGGGCGCGCGCCGGGTCGGTGAGCGTGAGCCGATAGCGGCGGACCAGCAGCGGCCGATCCGGCAGGCGCCAGGTCGGCAGCTCGATCACCGATCGCCGGGTCGCCAGCCCCGAGAGGACCAGCTCCTCCGGGCTCTCCGCGGACTCCGCCTGGTCGAACACCACCGCCAGCGCGACGCGCACGTCGATCGGGTCCTGCGACAGGAAGCCGCCGCGGAGCTCGTCCGTGAAGCCTCCCCCGTGGGCGGCGTCGTCCTGCACCACGAACTCGAGCTCGCCGGTGAAGCCGAACGGCTCGAGCTCGAGCGCGATCCGTTTAATTGAACCACCGGGGAGCTCGTGCTGTTTGCCCGCGATCGTCAGCGTGACGGCGATCGCCAGGCTATCGGTGAAGGACGTCCCGGTCATCGCGGCTCCCCCACGGCGACGCGGGCCTCCCGCGTCGTCGTGTCGATGTCGATCCAGAGCACGAGCTCGTCGCCCCGCGCGCGCCCGCGGAGCTCGAAGCGCACCCCACAATAGCCGTATCCGCCGAGCAGCCGGACCTGCGGCGAGGCGAGCCGGGGCTCGTAGCGCCGGGTCAGCGCCTCGAGCTCCGCCCGCAGCAGGATCACGGCGTCGTGGGTCGTCGGCGCCGCCTCGTAGTCCCCCAGCCCGAACTCCGCGACGACGCTGCCGCAGCCCTTGCGGGTGTTGAACAGGTGCTCGAGGTTGCGAAGGATCACCGTCGTGTCCGCCTGCGCGGGCGCCTGCGCGAGCCGGGTGATGAAGGATGCATACCGCGCGGCCATCGCTTATCCCCACACCAGGACGGCCTGGATCCCCTCGAGGGCGTGCCAGGCCGGAAAGCACATCTCGCGGTCGCGGACGACCTGGACCCACTCCGGGTCGCCCTCGACGTCGACCTTGTAGAAGCTGGCGCCGTGGCCGTAGACGTAGGCGAAGGAGCTCGAGCGGAAGCTCGTCAGCGAGACGCCCGCCAGCGCGCGGGTGTACACCTCCTCGATCCGCCGCGGGCTCGCCGTCTTGACGTCGGTGAACTCCACCGGCTTGCCGCTGTTCGTCTTGACGATCAGATAGACCTCGCGCGACCGGCACAGGTCGTCGGGGAACGGCCCCGCGACGTACCAGCTCGCCCGCTGCTCGAACGGCAGCCGCTTGGTGCTCAGCGAGCTCGAGCTGAGGCACGACTCGACCCGCAGGCGCAGCTCGTCGAAGCACCCCCAGAGGTCGTCGTGGCGGTAGCGCAGGCGCAGCACGTCGCTCTCCTCGTCCTTGAGGATCGCCGCCTCCATATAGAACTCGCGGAGCGCGGTGAACAGCAGGTACGGGTGCAGCGAGACGTTCTGCTGCGATTCGCCCGCGCCGAGCCCGTGGTCCGCGAGCACGGCGAGCGCGCGGTGGGCCGCGGAGCGCACGCGGCGGAGCTCCGCGCCCTGCTCGGTGCCGAGGAACGAGTCGCGGATCCTGCGGCTCAGCTGGGCCTCGACCGCGTGCACGGATCTCACGATCCCCTCGAGGGTGTCGCGCAGCAGCGGCAGGACGTCGACGCCGACGCGCAGCAGCGGCGGGGCGTAGGGCTCCAGCGTCCAGCGGGCGTCGCGGCGCGCGAGGCCGAGCAGCTTGACCGACTCGCGCGCGTCGTCCTGGCGGGCCGCGAGCGACAGCTCGGCGCGGAAGATCACCCGGGTGACGCTGCGCGGGTCGTCGCGGTAGCCCTTGAGGTCGGTCGCGTCGGTGACCGCGTTGCCGATATGGAGGTAGATCGAGGCGACGTTCTCCCCGACATCCGTGAGGCTGAGGTTGTTGATCACGGCGTTCCCCGGCGCGTCGATGATCAGGCCCGAGGCGAACACGTAGGTCAGCCGCTCGACGTGGACGGCGCCCACGGCGAGCTGCTCCTCGTCCAGAGCCAGGCGCGCCAGCCCGTAGGGGGGCAGGCCCGAGAGGCCGGCGACGACGACGTCGTGGGCGAGCAGGGCCTCCTGCAGCGCGACGAATTGCTCGGGGAGCAGGACCTGCCCCATGCGCCAGTCGGGGAGGGCTAGTCGGCCGCCGCTCATGACGTCACTACCCGACCTTGAGGCCCCAGGCCTTGACGATCTTGACCGTGAACGAGGTCGCGACGGTGATCGTCTGGGCCGCCGGCTGCGGCTTCACGCCGATCTGGAACGCGTAATTCTCGGGTGACTGCACCTCGGTCGACGGGTCGTCGGCGACGTCGATGTTGAGGTCGCCGCCCCGCTTCTCCAGCAGCCCATTGAGCGCCTTGTCGTCGGTCGGGAGCAGGCACTTGAAGTACTTCTTCTCGAGCGGGTCGTACTCGTAGATGTCGAACACGCAGGTGACGTCGACCTTGGACAGGTCCTTGTAGGCCAGCTGCTTGACCTGCTGCTTGTTGAACACCGAGATCTGCCCAGAGAAGTAGAGCGCGTCGGTGACCCCGAGCTCCCACATCACGCCGCTCAGCACCGCCACGACCGGGAAGTCGGTCTCGGGGGCCATCGGGTCCTTGCACGTCTGGTCGGCCTTGAGCGTGACGTCGCCGATCTTGAGCTCCTTGAGGAACCCGACGGGGGTCTGGACGTCCTTCTTGAAGTTGTACCCCTGGTAAATGTCGCACTGCTTCTGGAACGTGGCTGGCATCGCTTGTCTCCTCGCTGTGTACTATTCAGGCCCCGCCGAGCGCCGCCTCGAGGCGGAGCTCGACGTCCATGCCCTGGAACTGGATGTGCGGCAGCACCGCGACCTTGCAGCTGTACCACCCGAACGGCCCCGGCTTCGGCTCGACGCTCACCGACATCGCCTTGAACGGGTAGTAGAGCAGCGTCAGGTCGTCCGGGTTGACCGCCGTCGTCACGTACTCGACCAGCCACGCCTCGAGCATCGATTGGATGTACGGCGCGTCGGCCGTCGAACCGATGTAGTCCCGGACCATCCGCTTGACGTAGTGGGCGATCCGCGTGATCGACAGCGTGTACGCCAGGTTGCAGATCAGGTCGGCGTTCTTGGTGTCGAGGTCGTCCTCGAACTCGATCGCCCGCTTGACCGCGCGCGCGCTGAAGAACGTCACGTCGGCCGTGCCCTTGCAATGGATCAGCGGGATGAAGCCCGCGTTGGCGAGCTGCAGCTCGCGGTAGTCGGCGATCGCCACCTCGACCGGCGGCTGCAGCTCCTCCTGCCCGTGGTGCATCACCATGTGCACCGGCAGCCCCTTGATCAGCCCGCCGCCGATCGGCCCCGCGATGTGCTGGCACCAATTCGACGCCTGGAACGAACGGACCATGTTGCGCGCGAACAGCACCGCCGCGCTGCCCCACAGGTAGTCGCCCGGACCGCCGATCTTCTCCTCGAAGTCGACCGCCTGCGGCTTCCCGTGGCGCACGTAGGGCGTACGCAGCATGTAGCGCGGCAGGGTCAGGCCGATGTACGCCGCCCCGTGCGTGTCGCGGAAGGCCGCCCACCGGCCGAATTGCGGCAGCCCCATCAGCTCCTCGATGTCCGGCTTGCGGTCGAGCTCCTCCCAGCTGTCGCAGGCGAAGAACCGCGGGCTGACCGCGGCGACGAACGGGCAGTGGGCCGCCGCGCAGATCTTCGACATCGTCTGCAGCCAGTCGATGTCCTCGTCGCTGCTGTCGAAGTCGTAGAGCCCGATCATCACGCCGATCGGCCGCCCGCCGTAGCGGTCGTACTCGTCGATGTAGACCTTGCGGAACAGCGCGCTGTTGAGGATGTAGCTCGAGTGGTCCTCGAAGTCGGCGCCGAGCACCTCCTTGCTCGTGTCGAGGAAGTCGATGATGACCTCGTTCGACTCGACCTCGCGGCACAGGTCGTCGAGCGACCGCCAGCTCACCTCGAGCGCGCGCAGGCTCGGGCTCTGGACCACCCCGGCCAGCCGCTTCTGGACCAGCGCGTCGAGCTCGAGCAGCAGCGCGTCGATCGCGAGCATCAGGGTCCGGATCGAGTCGACCCTGCGCCCCTCGGCGAACACGTCGATGTTGACCAGCAGCACCGCCAGGATGTTGGCGAACCGGTCCGCGAGGGTGAAGCTCGTGTCGCGGTCGTGGAACGCGATGTTGTCGCTGCCCGGCCGCTCGACCAGGGCGCGCTGCTTGTTCTCGGCGGGGTTCATCCCGGCGCTGCTGATCAGCCGCTCGAGCAGCCCCCTCGCGTCCGCGTCGAGCTCCGGCGCGGGCGCGTCCGCGGCCGGCGCGGCGACCGGGCGGGCGTCGGCGACCAGCAGCGGGTACTTGCCGCGGAAGTACCCGCGCAGCCTCCCGATCGGCGACTTCTCCCCGTCGGCGGGCTTCACGTCGCGCAGCTGCACGAGCTCGGCCTTCATCGCCTCGCGGAGCTCGGGGAAGCTCGAGATGTGATTGCGGGCCTCGAGGGTCAGCCGGTGCAGCAGCACGATGCGCCGGATCTCCGGCACGCTCATCGCCACGTGCATCGGCTTGAAGTCGTTGATCGAGCGCAGCGGGATCGTCAGGTCGACCTGCACGGCCTCGGCGCTGACAGGACCTTTAAAGCCCCCGTCCAGCCCCTGCTCGCCGTCGCCGGGCCCGATCTTGACCTCGTATTCGCCGCGGACGTCGCCCGTGAGCCCGATCTCGGCGCCCGGCGGCGGCTCGACCTTCCCGTGGATTGCGAGCTTCACCACAGAGCCCCCGTCGGGGATCGCCAGCCCGCCGCCCGCGTATGGGAGCATGACCTCGCCGCTGACCTCGACCTCACCGACGAAGCTCCCGAGCTGGTTGGCCCTGACGTCGCCCTGCACCACGGCCCGCCCGCGGATCTTGACCCTGGCCTCCGTCGCCGCGGCCTCGGGCTCGCCGACGAGCACCCCGGTCACCGACCCCTTGAGCGCCCCCTTGAGCCGCTCTTGCAGCTCCCTCTCCTCGATCGGCGCCGTCACCTTCAGCTCCTCCATGAAGCTCGCCAGCTTCATGCCCGGCAAGATCGAATGGATCGGCCGCTCCCCGAGCAGGCTCTGGTTGGCGCCCGTGAAGTCTCCGAGCACCAGGAAGCGCATCGGCAGCCTGGCCTTCTTGGGTTTGCCATCGATCTTGGTCCGGTAGCTAATGTTGAGACGTGAACGAGGGACTGGCTTGCTCATGTGTTCTTCCCTTGCGCCGCGAGTATTGATGAGAACAGGGGTCGCTCCAAAAAAGCTGCGATCGACCCTTGATTATGATCGTAGAAACATTGTGGGCGGTGTTTCCGATCGGAAACACCTGGCGAAAATGCGCAGACGACAGACCCCTGACGCTACTAGAGGATGAGTCTGCGCTCGCGCGCTTTACTCGATCGCTCGAATCTGTATGATGCGCTTATGTCGGAGATATTGGCCCCCCACATCCTCCCCAGCTCCGACCTGCGGATCGAGCGGACCACCCTGAGGATCCGCGACCTCATCGGCGGGACCCACCTACAGGTCGCGCTCGCCATCGGGCGAATCGTCATCGATGAGGTCTTCGACGGCGACCTGACGCGGTGGCGCCAGCGCGGCCCGAAGGACCCGTCCCTGCGGCAGCTCGCCGCCGACCCCCGGCTGACGATCAGCGCCTCGGCGCTGCACAGGTCGCTCGGGATCTACGAGCTAAAGGTCCGACTCGCCGATCATCCAATGTGGGAGAGGCTGACCGCGTGCCACCTGCGGGCGGTGCTGGGGCTGCCCGAATCGGAGCAGCACCGTCTGCTCGACCAGGCGACCAGAGAGGCCTGGACGTCCCAGGCCCTCGAGCACGCCGCCGCCGCGAGCCGGGACAACCACAGGACCTCGAAGGGCGGACGCCCGCGCAAACCCCCGCTCATCCGCGCGATCGAGTCCGCCGAGCGAGCGCTGGTCGACGAGGACACAGAGGTCGCGTCGCCCGACGCGCTGGTCGAGCTGTCCAGCGAGCAGCGCGGCGACCTGTTCCGACGGCTCCACCTGCTCCGCGAGCGCTGCTCCACCCTCGCCTCCGCCCTGAACGTCGAGCTCCGTGACGCGCGGGCCTGGACGTGATCGACGACGGCGGAATTTTTTTACTGTCCATCGACTCGTAGGAAATTAGGATCCACCCGACACCAGGCGCCAAGATGGCGGACGAGCCCTGGTCCATGTTCGCCGAACGAATCGTCGCAGCGCGTTCGCTCGCCGCCCCGCCCGTCGCGGGTATCGAGGATATGGACTGGCTGCACGCCAGCCACCGGAGCCCCGGGCCGTTCTGGGAGGCTTTGCTCAATGTGCTGGGCGAGACGGACGCCCCTCCGCTCAAGAGTCGACTGGACGGCGGCTTCGACCTCTATCACGACATGGTGGTCCGCCACCTCGGGCTCGGTCGGACGGCCCTGCAGGTCCACGCCCCGCGGGCGCCCGAGGGTCAGCGCTGGCAGGCGCTCTCGTACGACGAACTGCACGCGCAATGCACGCTCCGCGCCGCCGCCTGGGCGGCCCAGGGCGTCGAGCCGGGGGCGACGGTTTGCGTGGTGCTGCCATTCGGCGCCGAGTGCGTCGTCTCGATCCTCGCCGCGCTGCGCCTCGGCGCCTGCGTGTCGCTGCTCGAACCCGGCGGCCCCGATCTGCTCGCGCGGCGGCTCGGCGCGCTCACGCCGCGGCACATCGCCACCGAACCATTCTATCTGCGGGCGCTCGGGTCGTTCGCCGAGCTGGCCCTCGGGACAGGTCCGGGCGCGCCCCACTTCGGCGCCCAGTCGCGCGTGGCTCGACCCGGTGAGGTCTGCGCCGCGCTGTTCTCCCCGCTGCGTCGGCCGCCGCACGCCCCGGTCCGGCTCCGCTGCGACGAGCTGTTCCTCGGGGCGCTGCGCGACGGCGCCATGACCTTCGCGCTGCGCCCCGGCGACCACCTCGCGGCGCCCGGCTTCGATATTCTCCAGCACCAGCCGGCGCTGCTGTTCGCGGCGCTGGTGATGGGCGCCACGTTCGTGCATATCGCGGCCGAGGAGGCGCTCCGCGACCCGGGCCTCCTGGAGCGGTTCCCGCTGCGCGGCGTCGGGCTGAGCGCGGGCATGTGCGACGTATTGCTGAGGACGCGGGCCGTCGATCGTCCGCGGTGGGCCCATGTGTTTCGCAACCCGGAGGAGCCGACCGACTGGGAGTCGTGGCGGGGCCTGATCGACCTCCTCGGCCTCGCGGACGCGCCGATGTCCAATGTGGTGATCGAGGCCGCCGCCGGCGGCGCGCTGCTCTGCTCGCCGCGCCGCCCGGGCAAGGCGCACCTCGGCGCCTTGATGAACGTCGCGCCCGCCGCGGGGCGGCCGTGGACGCTCCTGGACTTCACGGGGAGCGGCCAGGCCGCGGTCGGCGATGTCGGTGTATTCGCCCCGCTGGCGGAGATCGACGGCGGCGAGGACGGCGACCCGATCGACCCGCACATCGTGCTCGGTCGGCGGCACGGCGGCGAGTATCTGTACGGCGGCGCCACCGAACCGCGCCGGAGCGGCCGCGTCTATCCCGTCGCCGAGGTGCTCGCCGCCCTCGAGGATTGCCCGTTCCTCCGCGGCGCGAGCTTCGTGATCGTGCCCGCCGGCGGCCCGACGCTCGAGCACCGATTTGTCCTGCTCGGCTTCACCGGCGACGAGCCGAGCGGGGCGATCGACGGCCTCCGCGGGCCCCGCGTCGAGGAGCTGCAGCGGGTGCTCCGCACCCGATTGTCCGCGGATCACCTGCCCGACCGGATCGAGCTGTTCCCCGGCTTCGCCCGCCTCGCCGACGGGGCGGTCGATCACGGGTGGTGCCAATCTCAATACAACAGCGGGGCCCTGTACGCGAGGGCGCGGACCCCGGTGTTTCAGCGGCTCACGGCGCTGCGCGGCGCCCTCGGCCAGGTGTGAGCGACAGGGAGGATCTCGAATGGCGACCGCGGTTTGTATGGGAGCGACCATGATGTGCACCTTCGGCGTCGCGCCCGCGAGCCTCGTCGTCCTGCCGACCGGGCAGGCGCTGACGCCCGCGGTCCCCTCGGCGAACACCGCCGCCTTCGCCCCGGTCGTCAATATCCCGCCGTTCGGCGCCTGCTCGTCGCTGGCGAACCCCACCGTCGCCTCCGCGACCGCGGCCGCGCTCGGCGTCCTGACGCCGATGCCCTGCGTGCCCGTGACCACGTCACCCTGGATCCCCGGCGCCACGGCCACGATCCAGGGTGCCATGCCCGCCGTCGATCTCAGCTGCAAGCTCATGTGCAACTGGGGCGGCTGCATCTCCGTCCTCAGCCCCGGTCAGATGACCTTGACCGTCCAATGACCGAGCGATTGCCCGACCCCGCCGATCTGCTGCGGGCCCGGACGTCCGGGCCCGCGAGCGTCAGCAATGACGCCAGCGGCGTCGTCCACAAGCTGCTCGACCTGGCCGACCGCGGCGATTACATCGAGGCCGCCACACGCGCCGTCGAGCTCATCCACGGCCCGTCCAGCGATGTCCGATTGATCGCGGTCTACCTCGCCGGCCTGTTCGTCGAGCGCGGCGCCCCGGCGCTGCCCGACGTGCTCGACGCGGTCGAGACGCTGAGCGGCGAGCGCTCGCGCCGCGTCGAATCCGCCCTCGAATGGTTGCTGCGCGCCGTCGTCGATCGCGCCGCCTACCACACCACGCGGCGCGACGAGACGTGGGAGTCCTGGCTTCGCGCGCTGTCCGCGGACCAGGCGTCGGAGATCGCGGCCCGCTGCGACGCGCTCGGCGCCCGCCTCGACGCAGGCGCCGCCGCGGTCCAGAAGCTGGCGCGATGGACCCGCGAGAAGCTGATGCCCGCGGTCGCACGGGCCGCGCGGGCCGCCACCCCCGAGGTCACGGAGCCCCCGACGCCGCAGCCCGCGCCGGATCCCGAGCCGGACACCACGTCCGAATGGTGCGCGCCCGAGCCCGCTGACGACGCCGAGGAGAATGACGACGAGCCCGAC
>Ga0209174_10002831_pt1 | contig 11228 bp, 6 predicted proteins | sample JI91814BDNA_FD_187505 | JGI IMG/M metagenome (GOLD analysis project Ga0209174, IMG submission 187505) | Wastewater effluent complex algal communities from Wisconsin, to seasonally profile nutrient transformation and Carbon sequestration -... | ecosystem: Engineered > WWTP > Effluent > Algae...
CAGCCGCTGCGCCCAGTAGACCTCGTTATGCTGGGCGCCGGCCTGGACCACGTAGAAGAGGGTGTCGTCGTCCCGGCCGAGGTCGTGGTAGCCGAGGTCGCGGTAGGCCTGGGCCAGCTCGCGGGTATTGTCGACGTCGTCGCGGCTCGGACCGCTGTCACCGCTGTCGACGTAGACCCGGCCCGGCCGCTCGGCGCTCGCCTTGACCGCGCCGATGATGTAGCGGCTGTCCCACCAGGTCGAGGGCGAGACGGCGCCGATCCGCCCGAAGACGTCGGCCCGCCGGGCCCCGGCGTAGGCCGAGATGAGCCCGCCCAGCGAGGACCCGATCAAGGTCGTGGCGGGGCCGGCGGGCACCGTGCGCAGCTCGCGATCGATCACCGGCTTGAGCTCCTCGATGAGGAAGCGCAGGTACTTGTCGCCGCCGCCGCCGTTGTAGTCGGGATCGTCGCCGACGGTCGGCGTGTACTCGTAGATGCGATCGGCGGTGTTCTCGGGGCCGACGACCAGCACCTCGGGGAGGGCGGCGGCGGGGTCGAGTGCGTCGATGCCGCGGTCCAGGGTCTCGGCGACCTTCCAGGTGTTGCCGCCGAAGGCATAGCGGGGGTCGAACAGGTTCTGGCCGTCGTGCATGTACACCACCGGGTAGCGGCCCAGCGGGTTCTCGGTGTAGCTCGGCGGGTAATAGACCCAGACGTTGCGGCGGTTGCCGAGGATGGCGGAGGAGAACCCCAGGTAGCGCCGCTCGTAGCGGCCGGCGGCGGTGCGGAAGTGGGGGTAGATGTCGATGGTCTGGCCGGGCAGGGCGCGGTAGTTGGCGCCGCGCGACCACGTGGAGTCATCGAGCAGCGGCTTCCACTCAAGCGGCGTGGTCAGGCCGCGGATGCTCACCTGATAGGTCGTGGTGTCGACGCGCTTCATGACCTGGCCGCTCATCCACGACAGCGGCGCCACCGAGCCGCGCACCGCCAGCTGGCTGAACCCGGGGTCCTTGGGATAGTGCACGCGCAGCACGGTGTCGCCGGCCAGCGGCACGAGCTCGCTGCCCGCGGCTCCGGTCGGGTCCACCACCTGCGCGGCGCCCGGTGCCGCGTCCGGGTCAAGCGGCGAGTCGGCGCAGCCGGCCGCCGCGAGCAGCACGCCGAGCAGCAGGGGACTGGCGGACCGCAGCAGCGACCGCAGGGTGCCGCGCGCAGGCGGCAGGGAGGCACCGCCTCGCAAGAGGGTAGCGCGGAAGTGCTCGGCAAGACTGAAGGGAAGAGCCCACATGCAGGGAACATACTCCCGGCAGGTGGGCGTTGGAAGCGGGGAAGCGGGCGGGAGCGCCGCCCTCGCCGGGAGTCCCGCGAGGGCGGCGGCGGACCTTTTTTAGGTGGTCCCGGGCTTGATGATGGTGTTGCCGAGCGGCGCCGAGTAGTACTGGCGGACGTCGTCGGTGCTGCCACCGGTGACTGCGTACAGCACGGAGCCGCAGGCGGCGCTCGTGCAGGCGGCGGTCGGGATCGCGGCGTTCAGGGCGCCGGTGACCGGATCCCAGTTCATGCGCGCGTTCTGCATGATGTCGCCGAAGAAGCCGCCGGGCAGCTTGCCCGCCCCCTGGACGTACAGGAGGTTGGCACCGCCGGGGGCGCCGTCCGGCCAGCCGCTGCGCTGGTGCGGATTCTTGATGGTGTCGCCGCTCATCGTCATGACCAGGCGGTCGCCGAGGAACTTGCCGGCGACCACCGGATCGGGAACGGTGTCGAGGAACGCCTGGAACGACTCCAGGGAGCGCCCGAGCCCGTCGAACAGATCGTCGGGCTGGCCGGCGAACGCGCCGTGCGGATCGTCGAAGAAGCCGCCGAAGGTCACGTGCGGGGTCAGGCCCAGCTTGAAGGCGTTGGCGGTGACGATGAGGGTCTCGACCACCGGCTGCATGCGGTTGTCGGTCGCGACCAGCGGTCCGGCCCAGGTGGCGGCCTGACCGGGCTGAACCCGCAGCTGGGTGCCGAGGTTCTGCACCACCAGCGACAGCGCGGTCTGCGCGTCCTTGGCGGAGGTCGAGTAGGTGGGACGACCGGCCCAGCGGGTCAGGCCGAGGAGCGCGGTGTAGTACTGGCTGTACAGGTTCTGGTGCGCCGGGTCACCCAGGCGGTTCATCAGCTGGGAAGCGGCGCTGGCGAACAGGCCGACCATGGCGTTCTGGTCGGTGACTGCCGACAGGGCCGGCGAGCCCGGCGAGGCCGGGTTGTAGTTGGGGCTCATGCCGCCGCGCTGGATGCCGATGGCCGGGACCAGCGAGTGCAGCGAGGTCTGCAGCTGCGCCGCCGCCGAGAGCATGCTGACGTTGCCGTTCATGGTCACGGTGGTGCAGTTGCCGTTGAACGCCGGGAAGTTCGAGTGGGCCTGGCTCTGCCCGCTGACGAACACCGTCCACGGCTTCTTCTCGCCGAACGCCTTGCCGTCGATGATACGGCCGTAGTAGGGGTTCCCCGAGGGCAGCGTGAGCTGCTTGAAGCGCGACGAGATCGGCGCGCCCGTGGTCATGGGGTTGAGCGAGGTGTTGGCGGGATCGAACGTCTTGATGGCGTTCGGAACCGCGACGAGCTGGGTGGCGCGGCTCATCGCACCGTTGCCCAGGATGAGGTTGACCATCAGGCTCCGATTGATCGCCGCCTGGGCCAGGGCGCTGCCGCCCATCTTCTCAAGCATGTCGAGCGCCCGGGTCGGGCCAAGGCCAAGGGCTGCGCTCGCGGTGAACACGCCGCGTACGAAATCTCGGCGGGAGGCGCCCCGCAATCCGATGTCTTTTTTCATAAGTTTCCTCCCTAATCACACATGGCGACGGTGCCGACCATCGATGCCACAGCCAGACGGCGCCGATCGAGCGCGACGGTGACCATAGCGGTGGCGTCGTTAATCATGCTAGTGCACGCGGCCAGCTGATTCTGGCTCGGAGTCGCGCCCATCAGGCACGCGAAGCCATCTGCATCGCAGGTATTATTGTTGAACAGCTTGGCTCCGGTGCAGGCGGTGACTGCCGCCGGATACGCACCGTCCATGTTGGCTGCCGTGACCCACTCTTCAGCGGCGGCGATCAGCACGTCGTGCAAGCTGACCAGGCTGCTGGTGGTGTCGCGGATCGTCTCGGGAGCACGACCGGGGAAGTTCGCCACGCCCCAGATTCCCTGCGCCTTGGTGAGCAGGGCGCCGGCGCTGTTGGCGGTGGTGTTGGCGACGTTGACGCCGCGCGACGACAGGATGGTGCTCAGCCAGTTGAAGCGGATCTTGCCGCACGAGTGCAGCTTCTCACCGATCGCCGGAGAGACCTGGCGCCCATCGGTGAAGATGTTGCCGATGTTGCCCAGGATGTCGTCGTGGTTAAGCCCATAGTCCGGTCCCTGAGCCTGCTGAGCAGACTGCTGGGGATCGACGGGGGTCGTGGTTTCGCCGCCAGTATTATTGCAGAATGCCAGGCCCATCGCCCCAACTAGGCACAAGCCCCGCAGGAAAGATTGCTTTTTGCGCATCTTTATCTTTCTCCTCGCTGTGGCCTAGAAGTTGACAAACGAGTCGCTGGTAAACACCGAGCGAACGCTCTTCTTCAGGTTCCAGTTATTGCCCATAAGTTCGGTCGTCAACTTCGACGCCAGATCGGCCGTGATGGTCGCACCGTCGTCAATGACGTCCGGCCGCGACATACCCCAGTTCCAGATCCGGTTGACCATACAGGACGCGAACACCGGGTCCGCGGCCACCGCGGCGGCGAACTCCGTAATGTCCTTGGTCGGCTTTCCATTGCGCCAGGCCGTGGTCTCGCCAGCCGGGAGCCAATCGGTCAGCTTCGCAATCGGGCTGTTGGGAACGGGGACCTGGACCTGCACGGTACCCTGGGGGACACCGGCCGCGTTGAAGTTGGCGAACAGCGGCGCCTGGTGATTCATCGTGCCGTGGCAGTTGGCGCAGATGATCGACTTGTCGTCCTGGAAGTCGATCAGCGGCTTGGTTGCATTCTGGCCGCCGGTGATCGAGTTGAACGGCCACGGATTGACGTACGAGCCGCCCGGATGCGACTCCGGGGTGCCCGAGGTCTCCGCGGGGAACTTGGTGCAGGCAAAGGTCTCCTGCACCCAGCGGACGCGGCGGAAGGCCATGTTCGAGAAGAACTGCGCCTGCACGCCGGCGTCGGTGAACACGCCTACGGCGGACGCGTTCGGGCAGGTCGCGGGGGCGAAGGTGCCGTTGGTCGCGTTAAAGGTCTGGCAGGTCCCGGTGGTCGCCGTGAGCACCTGGTTGATCGGCTTCTCGCCGATGACCAGCGACGCCGCGTAGTTGGGAGCAAAGTCAAGGTTGACGGTCGCTCCGTTCACGGTGATGTTGCCACCCATCTTGAACGTATCGCGCCAGAAGTCGACCATGGCCGCGGCGAACGTCGGCCGGCTCATGTAGTCGTCGATCAGCGTCTCGTAGGCAGTCTTTTTGCCCGACGCCGACGCGTTGCGAACGGTCTGGATCTCCGTCAGCGTGGGATAGTTGCCAGTGAGCTTAAGGGCCGCCGAACGAAGTGCCTGCTCATAGTCAACTACGGTGGTTACTGCAACTGCCGAGGTCAGGTCTGGGGTAGTACCTGCATCGGCAGTATTTGCACTGCCCGTTCCAGTACAGGCACTTAGCCCAGCTGCCAGTGCCAGCGATAGCGTCACATTGCCTAATGTTTGTTTCATAGCGCCTCCGACTTGTTATAGGGAAGACCTTACTTCTCTCCCGCCGCCCAAGTTGTCACCTCGTTGGTGAAGCGGGTAATATCCGCCGCTAACGAGTACTTAAAGGGATGATTTGGCGTTCCGCCCTGTGCCTGCGGAATCGCCTGCAAGAGCAGGATGCTCTTGTTGGGTGTAGTCTTGTTGATGCGCCCAAGCGAGCTGATACAGAAGCTCATGAGCTTGGCCATGTCCGTGCTCGTCGATAAGGTCATATCGTACGCGCTCGTCGCCGCGCCGTTCCGGCCGCCGTGGCAGGTCGCCGCGCAGCCTTTGAGGTCGTTGACCAGCGCCGGATTGAAGTCCTTGAAATCCTTGCAGGCGACCATGACGGGCTGCACCTGAGACTTCTCCAGCGTCTCGAAGGCGATGCCGATGCGCGTATTGGGATCATTGGTCGGGGCGTTGGTGAGGAGCACCGTGCCGCTGCCAATCGTCATGCTCCCGTTGGCCGGAACCGACAGATCGACAATGCCCAGACTGTCGGCCGGATCGGCGAAGGAAGCGGTGTTGGTGATGAAGTAGAACTTCGGATGCTTTATGTGGATGCCGGTGGTCGGCCCGGCAGTAATCGTCAGCTTGGAGACCCGGTAGAAGCTGCTCGAGTCCGGGGCCAGGGTGAAGGTGATATTGGCTTGGGGATCGTTGATGGGATCTTGATTCCCAAAGTTCATGTTGAAGTCGCCGGGGGTGATCGGCGCCGTCGGCAGCAGCGCCGATTTCATCATTCCCGGCGTGTTGGACGGCCGCGAGACGATCTCGGCCTCGATCCAGCCCTGCACCTTGGCGTACTGCTCTGGAGTGAAGGCGGGGCCAGTGTGCGGGCCCTTGGTCAGCAGCACGCTCTGCACCGCGGCCGGCACGTTGATGAACTTGCCCTGCTGGTAGCCGGTAATCGACTGGTACTCCATTCCGGTAGCGAGGAATGGATCGACCGAGCCTTGGGAGCGGTCGTGGCAGTTGGCGCAGGCCTGCACCAGGTCCGGCTTCGCCTGAGTCTCGAAGATCGCGGTGGGGGACACGTCCGGCTGTGTGAGGTCTTCGGTTGCCCCACCGCCGCAGCTCGGAGCGAGGGCCAGGGTCAGCAGCGCTCCCCCGAAGCTGGAGACGCGGAGTCCAGTACTTAGTTTTTTTAGTCGAACTAGTTTCATCGCGATTCCCCTTGCCTTCCTGTCACCAGCTGCGGTGACAGCGGGTCTACATGTCATTCCCGGGTACACAGATCCCCGAAGGGGCCATTCCACTGACGCCCCGACTTGGAATTTTCCTCCGCATCGCAGCAAAAGTTGCGAAAAATGTTTTCCTCACTCGGTAAAAACCTCACCTGTCGGATAGTACGTGGCCGTTCCTGACTCTTTTTTTGGACTCCTTTGTAGGTCCAAGGCCGACTCTTTTGTGACCTCCGGCACGCGATGGCGATCGGGCGACGAACCGATGGACCGACAACTTCCACGGTGCTGCGCTGGGCGGTCGCACCGCGCCGGGCAGCGTCCGCCCGCTGCCGGTAGCCGTCGATTCTTCGGAATATAGGAATCAGCCCATTAGGAATCCCAAAGAGAACTCCTAAGTTGTGCAGTGGAGCGCGGCGGAACGCGGCGGAACGCGGCGGAGTGCGTTGGGAAGGCGGCGGACTACTCGTACTGCCAGCTCGGCTCGTCTTGGATGCAGGCGAGCGTCTCTTGCAGCGCCGCCAGCTCGTCGACCCAGTGCTGGGTCGTCGGGAAGTGCGGGAAGGTGCGCGGGAAGATCGGGTCGGCGAAACGGCGGGCCACCCAGGACGCGTAGTGGATAAGGCGCAGCCCGCGCAGCGGCTCGATCAGGCGCAAGGTGCGGCGGTCAAAGTCGCGCATCTGCTGGTAACCGGCAAGCAGCAGCTCGCGCTGGCGCACCGCCTCGGCGTCGCGGCCGCGGATCACCATCCACACATCCTGCACCGCCGGACCGCTCAGCAGATCGTCGAAGTCAAGGAAGAACGGCCGGCTGTCCTGCCACAGCAGGTTTCCAAGGTGGCAGTCGCCGTGCAGCCGGTGCAGCGTCACCCCCTGCCACAGCGGCTCGGCGGCCGCGATGAGGGCGCGCGCGGTCTGCTCGTAGCGAGCGCGCAGCGGCTCGGCGATAAACCCGCTGGCGAGCAGGGCGGCGAGCGCCGGCTCCCCATAAGCGCGCGGCGTGAGAGTCGGCCGCTCGGTCGCCGGTCGCGCCGCCGCGACATTGTGCAGCCGCGCCAGGAGCCGCCCGATCTGCAACAGCTGCGGGTCCGCGAGCTCCTGCAGGCAGCGCCCGACCACGCGCGGGAACACCGCGAACAGGATCCCCGACTGCAGGGCCTGCAGCGTCCCGCCATCGGCGAGGGTCAGCGGCGCCACCACCGGCACCTCGGCCGCCAGGAGCTCGGCGAGCAGCGCGTGCTCCTGCAGGATCGCGGCGCGCGACCACCGACCGGGGCGGTAGAACTTGGCGACGACTCGCCGGTCCTCTTCGAGCTCCAGGTCATAGACCCGGTTCTCCAGGCTGTTGAGGGTGTAGCAGCGGCCGGTCGCGCGCGCCCCGCCGCCGAGCGCCGCCTCCACCGCATCGAGCAGCGCGTCGGGCGTCAGCGAAAAAAAATCCTGCACCCCGGCACGATAGCAGACTCCCCCCGGGGCCGGCGGCCGAGCTGACCCGCGGCGCGCCGCCGACAGGCTCGGCGACGAGAGTCCCGCGAGCCGGGTCAAAGTCCGGCAGTGCCTTGATATAGCCCCAGTTTCTTGCTTCGTTTCTTGGTAAATTGATGTAGTGGGGCTCCTACAATTTACTACCGCTATACTGCTGGCGCTGCTGCTCGGCGGACTCGCGGTGAGCGTGCTGCTCAGGCTGGGGAAGCTGCCCAGGCTGCACGGGCTGGTGGCGCGATGGCGGCCGCTTCAAGCCGCGCCGGCCCCGGCTGGCTGCCGGGAGCTGCGCATCGTCGTCACCGAGCCCGGCCAGCACCTGGTCCGCTTTGCCTCGGTGGGCGGGGCGGCGGCGGCCAAGGCGGCGCTGTTGCGGCTGTGCGCCCGCCTGCGGGTGAGCGACGCCGAGATCAGCGACATTCGCAGCGGCACCCATCGCGCCGCGCAGCCCGCGATCGGCGGCGTCCTGCACGGACCGCCCGGCTGCGGCAAGACCCTGCTCGCGCGGGCGCTGGCGGGCGAGCTCAACCTGCCGCTCTACGCCATCTCGGGCGTGGACCTTGACCAGCTGCCGCCGGCGGTCTGGGCGGCGCCGCTACGCGCGCTGTTCGCGACGGCGGCGGAGCGGGCCCCGAGCCTGATCTTCATCGACAACCTGGACTCCCTCAAGACCGCGTCCCCCAAGCTGGCCGCCGCGGCCGCCGCGGGCTGCGCAGGTCCGCCGGGCGTGCTCCAGCTGGTCAGCCTGCTCGACGAGCTGTCGCGCCAGCAAGCGGGAGTGGTGGTGCTCGGCGCGGCCCGCCGCCTGGAGGGGGTGCACGAGGCGCTGGTCCGCCCCGAGCGGCTCGGGCGCGCGATCGCCCTGGCCCTGCCCGAGCCGCGCGAGCGCGCCGAGATCATCGCCCTGCTCGCCCGCTCGCACCCGACGCTCGACAACCTGGATGTGCTCGCGCTGGCCGCCCGCACCGACGGCTACAGCGGCGCGGACCTGGGCGCCCTGCTGGCCCGCCTGGCTCGCCTGGTCGCCGAGCGGCCCGAGCCGCCGGCCGGCCCTCCCTCCATCGAGCCCGCCGAGCTCGATCGGGCCCTCGCCGAGGCGCCGCCGCCGGCGCGCCCCCCGACGTCGCGGTAGACCCCGCCGCCGCCACAGCGACCGCGCGGAGCTCGCCAGGCCCTAGGGAGCGGGGATGAAGCGGGTGCGGCCAAAGCCCCGCTGCTGCTGCTCGCGGGTCGCGCTCTGCAGGACTTCGTCGTCGCGGAACGCCAGCTCGAAGGCGCGGTTCTTCCGCCACAGCTCGGCCTGATCGCGGTAGTGCGGGGACTCGGGATCGAAGATCTGGCCGCCGGGCAGGGCGTTGCGGGCGCGCGGGCCGGTGGGGGTCATCTCGCAGACAAAGCGGATCGCGGCGCCGTCCTGGAACGTGAACCGCGTCGTCGACAGGCCGTGCGCGCCCACGTCGACCGTGCCGTTGGTGCCCGGGCGCGGGAAGCCGGTGGGGAAGCTCGGATCGTCGGGCGGCGGCAGGTTCAGCGCCGACAGGCCGGCCGGGAACTGCAGGGTGAGGGTGTGGAGCTGACCCCAGCGCCAGCGGCTGCCGTCGGCGCCCAGGCGCCCGCTGAGCGCCGCCAGGCCGGCGAGCAGCGCCTTGGCGGCGATGCCGGTCCGGGTCTCCAGCTCCGCGGTGTTCAGATCGTCGAACAGGACCGCGTCGCCGGTGCGCGGGTCCACGCCGGTCTGCAGCGAGCCCGGGGCGTTGCACATGCGGATGAGCAGCCGGGTCCGCGAGTCCGAGCCGGTGCGCACCCCCAGCACCGCCAGCTCATCGCCGAGCGCCAGCTTGTCGAGCTGCCCGAGCCACATCGCGAACACCAGGGTGGCCTGCGAGTCGGCGATCTGCGCCGCGCTCGGGCTCTCCTCGGGCATCGCCGCCGGGGTGGCGAAGCTCCAGCCGCGCACCCAGGCGACAGCCGCGGGCAGCAGCGCCTTGACCTGCGGGCTGGCCGCGGCCAGAAGTGGCGTCAGCTCGGGCACGCTGCCCGGCTGCGCGAGCTCCTTGAGCAGCGCCTCGCCGGCGAGGAGCAGCGTCGGGGCCAGCTGCTCGCCGTACTCGGTGACCTGATCGGCCTGGATGGCGGCCATGTCGTCGAGCGTCAGCTTCTGACCGGCGGCCTTCTTGGCGACGATGCGCTTGGTGATCCGGCCGGCGCGCGTGCCGGTGTCGTAGTCGGCGCCCAGGTAGCGCGGCGCGCCGTCGATGAGCGGCTGGCCGAAGAACGGATCGCCATTGGCGGTGACCCCGATCGGATCGTTGTTGGCGGTGACCAGGAAGCCCTGCGCGGGGTCCTTGGCGTGCGGCACGTACTTGCGATCGAGGTCGGAGAGCCACTCGGCGCTGCCATCGCCGGGCAGGACCTTCCACGGGGCAAAGCCCGGCGATCGCCGCGGCACCCGCGTCGCCTGCGTCCAGCCGAAGTGGCCGCGGTCGTCGATGAACACCCAGTTCTGGCGCCCGACCAGGAAGTCGCGCTCCAGCGCCACCACCGCCTCGTCCAGGTTGCGCGCGAGGTTCACGCCCCACACGGCGCGCAGGAGCTGCACCGGCTCGTAGCCGGTGTAGCGGATCGACAGCTCGCTCGACCCGAGCGGCTCGGGCTGGTGGTCGGCGGTGAGCCGCGGCACGATCGGGCCGTGGTGCGGCACGTCGTACAGCGTGACCTCGCGCTGCTCGCTGAGCTTGCCGAAGCGGCCGACGCCGATAATCTCCTTGCGCGGCCGCAGCGGCACCTGGCCGCCCTTCCACACGACGCACGGACCGCCGCCGGCGGCGCACGGCACGACGGCCTCCCGGTACACGTCGGTCACGTCGATCTGGTTGACCGTGCTGCCCCACGCCAGGTGCTCGTTCATGCCAAGGACGACGCCGGGCAGGCCGGCGAACTGCACGCCCATCACGCTGTCGGTACGAGCGGCGGTGGTGACCTTGAGGTGCTGCAGATAGAACACCGGGGGGTTGCTGAGCAAAAGGTGGGTGTCGTTGGCGAGCAGCGGGTAGCCGGTCGCCGACAGGCCGGCGCCGACGACCCAGTTGTTCGAGCCGACCGCCGGCCGCAGCACGTGATCATCGCCCAGGCCCGCCACCGAGCGACGGGCGGCGCGCAGCAGCCGCAGCTCGGCCGCGCTCGGGCGCAGCGCGGCCCGGGCGTGGCGCACCGGCTGACCGCCGGCCTCGGGGAGGGTGAAGGTCGGGTCCACCGGCGCCAGCAGCTGCAGATCCGCCCCCAGGCCCTTGCGCGCCGCGCGCACCGGATCGGCGGAGCCGTCAAACTTCAGCGCCGCGGCCTCCTCGACCGCCGAGAAAGTGATCTCACTGTCGGCGTCAAAGCTCAGCGAGAAGGCCTGCAGCAGCGCCAGCGCGATCGAGTCCTCGGGCCGCCAGGGGCGCGCCGTCTTTATGTCATAAACCAGGGTCAGCGACGCGGGAAAGCGGCGGCTGTCGGCCTGCGCCTCGGCGATGTAGGCGTTGACGCCAGCGGCGAACTGGTCCACCGCGGTGACCAGCGCCCGGTCCGGTCCATCGCTGCTCGCCCGCAGCTCGGCCAGGGTCTTTTGGGCCGTGGCGGCCAGGTGGTGCACCCGCATGTTGATGTCGCTGTCGATGAGCCCGGGGCTGAGCTCGCCGAGCAGCTCGGCCAGCGACCCCTCGGCCTGGCGGCGCCCGAGGTCCATCATCAGCAGCCGATCCTGGGCCATGAAGTAGCCCTGCGCGAAGGCCGCGTCGGCGAAGCTCTGGGCATAGATGTGCGGCACCCCGAACTCGTCGCGCACCACGTCCACCGA
>Ga0209174_10002840_pt1 | contig 11199 bp, 9 predicted proteins | sample JI91814BDNA_FD_187505 | JGI IMG/M metagenome (GOLD analysis project Ga0209174, IMG submission 187505) | Wastewater effluent complex algal communities from Wisconsin, to seasonally profile nutrient transformation and Carbon sequestration -... | ecosystem: Engineered > WWTP > Effluent > Algae...
AAGCGCGCCGAAGAGATCTACCGCACCGCAACCACCGTCATCTCCCCCAAGACCGGCAAGCCGCTCGAAGCCGCGTCGCATCGCTTCTACCTGAACCTGGCCAAGCGATTCTTCGGCTGGGCAGAAAAGAAGGGCTATCTGCAAGCCAACGCATTCAAAGCCGTGCGTCCCGTCGGTCGCCCTAACGCCGGCAAGCCACAGCTCCGCATCGACGAGGCCAACCGCTTCGTCGCCACTGCCCTCCTGATGTTCGATGAGGGTGGCGATGTATTGGCACTGGCCGCTGTCGTCGCACTGCTCATGGGCATGCGCGCCAGCGAAGTGCTCAAGCGGTGCGTCCGCGATGTCGACTGCGGCGGCAAGGTCCTGTGGATCGACGGTGGCAAGACCCGCAACGCCCGTCGCCATCTCAAAGTCCCCAAGGTGCTCCAGCCCCGACTCTTGAAACTCTGCGAAGGCAAGCTCCCCGAAGAGCCCATCCTCGGCCCCAACCGCAACGGCGGCCCCCGCCACCACCGCGTCCTGTGGGCCGCTGTCGGCCGCATCTGCGAACGCGCCAACGTCCCCCGAGTCTGCACCCACAGCCTGCGCGGCCTATGGGCCACACTGAGCATTGAGTCTGGTGCGCTGTCCGACGTAGTGGCGTCGAGTTTGGGGCACGGCTCGTTCGAAATGACGGCGAAGCACTACGCGCAGCCGGAAGCGGTGAGCGGGGCGAGGACGCAGCGGGTGGTGGAGTTGTTGGAGTTGGATCGCAAGGCTCCCTCAGAGTGCGCTATCGACAATGACGGCACCTTGGCGGAACAACTCCTGGCGCAGCTGCCAGCCACCACGATTGAAGCGCTGCTTCGGCTGGCAATGACGAGAGGGCACGTCTCGCCAATCATTGCTGGGCCTTTTGCTGGCCCAACAAAACAGGATGCGAAGAACTAAGCTGCCCACTCGGAACCTGTCTGCTGCACCTTCAACTCCGTCAAGGTGCACATACAACGCGATGTCCGCGTACCAAAACGTGCTTCTTACGTAGTGTCGTCAGCCAGCCGTCCCGCGTGCCGATGTGCGATGGCTGCTCGTAGAGTCCGAAGCGTTCCTCCTGCGCTGTCAGACGCGCGAATTTGTCTCGGAGCGGATGACCGGCGGCTAGAAACTCTTCCTTTCGATGAAGAATGGGCGGATTTTGCGCGGTGTCGTAGTGGCGAACATCGACCCGAAAGCTCTGCAACGGGACGACCAAAGATGCTCGAAGTGCTGGGTGCGGATCTCGCTCGAATTCCGGATAGGACAAGTAAGAAATCTGCGGTGCACTTCGGTGCAGCTTGATCACGTTGGCCCCTTCTACCGAGCCAATGAAGGTTCGGGCGCATCCCTCATAGAGTCGCAGGATCGGGTCGAGTTCAGCGAGAGCAGTCTCATGCACGTACAACGCTGCCGGCGTCCGCTTTCCGATCTTGGAACGACGACAAAGGTGGTCGATCATCTTCATGTCACCTGCAGAGAACAGCATCGCATCGGCGAGTTCGCAGGCAGCATGATACGAAGTAAAAAAGGCGTGGATGTCGGCCTGTAGATCATCAGGAAGCTCAGAGTATCGAGGACGCCGGCTGAAGCGTGCGAGAGCTAGGTAGATCAAAAGGTCTTGGGTGCGGTGCTCAGTCGCCTCTTCCCAGGATGCGTCCTCGATGACATCGCGTAGAACACGGAAGCCGCGCTGCAGACTGCCGACTGCGGCAATGATGGAACTGGCAGCAGGCAGTTCCTGTTCAAGCGGCAATCGTCCCCGCGCACACAGAAAATCCAGTAGTGGGTGAAGAATGTCCTTGTGTCGTTCATACAGCTCATCGCTGCGCCCAATCCTAGGTGCTCTGGCCTGCCGACGGAAGCGAGACGCCAGATAGCTTTGGCGCTGGGACTCTTCCCGAAAAGCGTAAAAGACACCCGGGGCCGCAGACACGCTTGTGACGCCCAGCGTACCGTCGATCCATTCCTTCAGTTCGTGCTGCTGGTAGAGTTTTTGAAAGGTGCCCAGTCGAGTCAGGTATCCATCGCTGTGCGTCAGTGATTCAGGCTGGCGCACCTCGGTTTCAAGTCGTGCGGATACGATCAGCAGCGAGCGGGCGAGTTGCCAAGCTGCGCGCAAGGTTTCTTCGCGTTCGGTCAGATCCTCGATTACGTTGATCACGTAGCCAAGGTTGACCACATCAGCGTCATGCTTTTCGCTCGCCGGAAGATGGACCGGATCCCATCCCCGGCAGGCGATGCCCTGCGAGTTCAACCGCGCGAGATCTCCGCCCCGACCACAGCCGTAGTCGAAGACACTGGTAGCTACGCTGATGAGTCCGTCAGCAAGCGCGAGTTGGATGGGTCGGGAGAGCCCCGTTCGTTGTATGGCTGTGCGATGACGGGCGGTTGACCACACGGGCAACTAGACGCGAAGGTTGGGATCCCACGCCTTCACTCGAACGACGCCCGATTGCTCCGGTAAGCGCGTGACTGCGACCCCTTTTGCGAGTCCGCTAAGGTCGATGTTTTGTCCGAGGAACGCTTGCAGAGCACGCGCACGCGGGGCGCTGGTATTGAAGGAAACGGCAAGCCCGATGTTCTCTAGGAAGTTGTCTTCCTCTTGGTCAAAGTCGTCGGGAGACTGCGACATGAAGAACAGCGCGATACCTTTGGAACGGCTTTCGCGAACCAGGCTGATGAGCGACTGCTGACCGTAGCCGAGCACCTTCCTGGCTTCATCAATCCCAATCGAAATGCGCAGAGCGCGATGGCCATCTGCGTCGAGCGGTGCGTCCTTCATGGCCTTGTAATGCGCATACACGGCATCGAGCAGCAAGAAGACGATCAGCCGCTGAGCGGTCTCCGGAGCATCATGCAGGTCGATGATCCAGCTGCGTGAGAAGAACTCCTGCGGAGAAAACTGCGGCGCGAACAATTCCCAGGAAGTTAGATCATTGAAGGTCGCGCTGACGACATCGGGCTTTTGTTTTAGCTCCGCGTACACTTCCTTCAGTCGGTCTCGCACGTCGGCAATGCGAATCGGTGGTTTGCCCGACAGGAAGGTTCGATACGCCGACTCTCTCAGCGCATCCAGCTGTTTGCCGCCGGGGCGGCTCTCCATTACTGTCTTGAAGGAATCACGGAAACGGAAGGCTGCTGTACGGGCTTCTGTCTCGGTCTGCTCTGGGACATGCAACACGTCAAGCGGTATCGGGTCGCGCGGCGCTCGGAGAACGGTCGCTCCCAGCTCATGGATCAGGAACTCATTGGTGGCGAGATCCCCTTTGGCCATGTCTAGCAGCAGAACTGGCGCTCCGGTCTGTCGGCGAACTTGCCGAATGAGATCCATGCCCATGCGGGTCTTTCCTGAACCAGCTTTGCCCATAATTGCCATGTGAGGCGCATAGCCCGAGCTATTCATGACCCACGTGACGGGTTGGTGAGTATGGATGTCCGTTCCAACCTCGCCCAAACGGAGCACGATGGGTGTAGCTGTTCTTCCGGTGACTTCGTCTTCGCTGTCCCCTGCTCCAAGCCCCCCACCTTCTCGGATACCGGCACGGCTAGCCAGCTGAAGGAGGAAGCGGTCAAAGTCCCCTCCCACATCCTTCCATTCACTCGACAGCAGCATCGCACCTCGATGCCAATGCAATCGAACCAAGTCTTGAATCTCGCGGAGGCTCAGGTCTGCACGCCCAACGTGTTCAACCAGCAACCCGATCCAGACTGCCAGATCGTCGCCAAACAACTGGACACCCCGGATCACCTGGCCTTCGGAGTCTGAGTAGTCCGCTTCGATGACATCAGGTTGATGAGATACGGACAAGCTGCGAGCAATCGAGAGTCGAGCCGGCTCGTGCCGCACCTTCAGGCCCAGCTTGGGCATGAGCTTGCTACATAATTCATCCGCGTGCTTCGAGGTCCGGAAGCTCGCGTTGTTTAAACCGACCAGTGTTGTCTTCGCCGTTTCCATCGACCTAAGCCTCGAAGTAGCAATCGGGACGGACGCGATTTAGCCCCAAACCGTCGCCCAGCTCCTCGTGTTCGATGAGAAAGCGAGCACTCAGCCGGGAGCGAATCTTGTCCAGATACTGCCCGTGCACTTCCGTGGGCTGTGACAGCAAGATGACCTGTTCACCCGCCCGATCGGTGAAGTAATCGAGCACCTTGAGCCGATGCTCAACATCCAGGCGTGCCAGCGGCGTGTCCATGATGATCGGCACGCTAAAGCGGACCACGTTGGCGATGGCCGCGATCAAAGACAGCGCGAAGATCTGGCTTTCACCTGCTGACGAATCAAAGCTGCGGAGATCACGACCGCGCTCACCCACGAGCTGCACGTTCAGGTCGCCGTCGATCTTGATCTCGCGAACCTGTTTCTTATGGGCCATCTCCCGGTACGCTTCGCTCATCCAGCTTGCAATGGCTTCCACGTTCCGCGGATACGCATCTTCGACGGTCTTGTCCAAAAGGTCGATGATCTTCTCCGCCAGCGCCACCTTCACCAGCTCAGGCCGAGAACGCTGCTTCTGATCCAGCTCCTTCAGCAAGGCAGGGCGTTTCTGCGCGTGAAGCCCCTTGTCCGCTGTTATTTCACGCTGCAGATCACGGACACGGAGATCGATTTCTTTTTCACGATCGCTCAGATGCTTCATCTCATCGGTCATCTGCTGGGCCTTGTCACCAACCTCGCGTAGCGATGAGATGCGGCTTTGCATCGTCCGAATAGACTTCTCAAGATTCCCCAACTTGTCGAGCAGTTCCTCCAACTCCCCAACGGCGAGGCGATCCACCGCTTCCAATCGTTGTCGGACACCATGTCGCTCCTGCGTGCCCATGTAGGGATGCCGATACTCAGCAGCACAGGATGTTGGGGCGGGATGCCACAGGGACTCCCAAGCGATCTGCAACCTCTCGTCCAGCCGCTCTGCCTGTTCTTTGGTCAGAGGTGGTTCAATCGGAGGCGTTCCGCTCTTCAGCGCATTGGCAAGCCGAACGAGCTTGTCACTGCTCTGGGCCTTGCTCACCTCCCACTGGCTGCGCTCTTCCTCTGCAGTCAGTCGCCGGCCCAAGAGCGTGCGCAGCGGACGCCCCACCAGCGCCAGCGCCAAATCGCCGCACAGCAGACGTTCCAACCGTTCGCGGAGGCGATCACGCTCGCGCTGATCTTCGTTCAACTTGCGATACAGCTCTTCGGTGGTCGCGGCGTTTCCGCCGGTGGCTGCTTTCAGTTCACGAACCAGTTCATCACGACGACGACGAATTGGCTCTAGTTGTGGCGCGAGGTGAGCCAGCTCTTTCTCGTTGTTCGAAAGCCGGATCTCAATGGCCTGCACTTCAAGCTGGAGCTGTTTCAATTTGTCATCGCCCATGCCACGGGCGCTGGACTTGTGATTGGTCGCGTACGTACGAAGGTCCTTCTGGAGATCTTTGACCGTGCCCAGACCCAGGATGCCCTCGATACCTTGCTTGACCTGTTCCGATAGTTCTCGCTGCGCCAGTCTCTGAACCTGTTCGCCATCGAAGAAAAAGAAGGGGGCCAGCGATGGCGGGAGAATGTTCTGAGCAATGTAGGATGCGTAAAATTCCTCGCGATCCTCATTCCGTGGGATGTGAAGTGGTTCGCCCTCGGGGCCTTGATAGATTCGGACTTCTTCTTCACCGCGGCGGTGCTTACCGCCGCCCGTGAAATGCCACTCTCGGAAGATGCGAACCACATCGCCATCGTCTTCATCCGCCAGGGTGAGACTGACGCTAGCAGATGCTTGGCCGTACTGCGTTGCTTGGATATGCAAGGCCCGTTCTAAGAAATCGTCATACGACTGGGGCCGTTTGTCGTCCGATACATTGTCGGACGACAGCCGAGGCAGCAATCCAATCGCCTCTTTTCCATAAAGGCACAATAACACGGCTTCCAAAAGGCTGGTCTTGCCATAGCCATTTTTCGCACCCACCAGCACTACATTCTTCTTCTTCCCAGGTTTTGGGAATTCTAGAGTAGCGCTGGCGTACGCTTTCCAGTTACGGAGCTGGATGGTTTGGATATACATCAAACATACTCCGCTGTTCGGGAACGCTAGGTTCGCTGCTGAAGCCCGCTTCTTGTTCTAAGACCTCGTCGATGCGCTCGAAAATTCCAGCGCGCCGGCCCCTACCGACGTTCTGCAGCTCGATTCGAATCAAGTCTTCAATCGTTGTGACCGAGATACCGGCCTCTCTACATCGCTTCTTGAGTAGTTCGCGCCCTTCGCCTTCGTTCAGAAGCGCAATCCCTGTTCGTCTCATAGCTCTGCCTCAACCATGGGCAGCGAGTTCGCTCGCTGCACACCCGTGATGGTGTCTTCAGCCCAGATCCGCTTGATGAGGAACACTTCTTCCTCGGTGATCAGCGGCAGATATACTTCCTGCTGGAGCGCAAGCAGCCGCTCTAAAATCTCTCGCCGCGCATCCATCGTGTAAGGTCCAAGGATGGCCTTCTCTTTCTCGTTGTCCTTCTTCTTCATGAAGGTCACCGAGCCGTCTCGCCGCTCGAGCGTACGCCGCTGTGGATCATTTCTCGTCTCGGCCAGCCAATCCCGAAAGTCGAGCAGCGGCGCGAGATGCTCCGCACCCGATTCGATAAAGCCTTCCATGCTGCGGTCTTTCTCGACGACCGTGCATGTCCAGCAACCGAACCGCGAGGAAGAAGTCCCGCAAGACGGGGCCTGAGACTTGTCAATGACCAGCGGGCATTCGCCCCCCTGTGCATTGCGGTACAGGGTGATGAGGTCTCTGTGACTGCCACCCCACGGAGGAGGCCGCTGCATCAGAAGCGACCAAACTTCCTCGATCGTAAAATCCACGATGGGCCGGTAGACCAGGCATCCCTTCAGATCACTGTGCGGGTTCAGTCGATCTCGAATGGTGTTCTCGTACCGACCGATCGAGCCTGAGCGCGTGGCCGACTCATCGCGTCGCACGCCCAGCAGCAGAATCACCTCACCGTTTGCGGCGACCTGCTTCCGGATGTAATTCGACGTCGGTTGGATCTTCATCCGATCCGTGCACCATCGAAACGACCGATTCGGAGCGGGGTAGCCTTTCCCGATCAGCCTGACCCAAAAAGTCTGCTCCGCTTCCGGCTGCGTCTTGGCTACCGTCAGCGGCAGCCGAAGACTCTCCGCCGCCCGCGTGAGTCGGGTCAACATCCTGTCGACATACTCAGCGACGACAGGAGATTCAACTCGCGTGTCGTTGCAAACGACATGCAGCGGTCGCCGTCGGTCACTCGGTGCCAACTCCAGCACCATCTCCATCACCAACTGCAGAAGCAGAGTCGAGTCCTTGCCCCCCGAGTACCCCACGATCCAAGGGAACGTGTGCGACGGCTCAAGGTACTCGTCGCGCAGGTCCGCCTTGGCAATCTTGACCCGTTCGGCCGCGCTCAGCGTTGTAGCGGACTGAGCAAGTGGCTTCTCTTGGAGGATCTCTAACTGTTCGGCGCGGATCTGAGGCACGATGCGCGAAGTGTAGGCGGCCATCTTACCACAGTCAAGCGGGGCGATAGCTATTCACTTAGGCGATCGTTGACCGCGACCATCGCTACAGATCTGTTTCGGCGAGCAATGGGTAATACTTGTAAATTTCAGAATAGCGTTGGCATGCCTCAGATGGTAACATTTTCAGAGCATCGTTGGACAATGAACGTCCGTCCCCCAGTGGCAGATACGTGTCAAGGAGCTTAATCTCCTTTGGGGTTAGGCAGGGATTTGCAATTTCGTAGGCAGATTCATCCAGTCTACCGCGCCGAATAAATTCCAAATTCTCAAAGTTACATTTGTCGAACAGAGGCAGTTCTTGATCAGCAACAAGTAACCCACCAACAGTCAACATCTTGGCCCCATCTTCGTAATGGAAGCGGAGGATTTGGTGGAACCCAACTTTCGTGGCTGGATCACTCGAAGCATTACGATCCTGAATACACGCTTGTATCTGATCGGTGATCAGCCTATAATACAGTCCTGCAAGATTCCAATTGCCTAAATTGGAATTGCGAAATTCAGCAGGAATTCGTTCTTTATTCAGACGAGTTGCCAGCCGATTATGTCGATAATCGCGTAATGATATTTTTGCGCTATCGGCAGGGGAGGAATCGTTTCTTTCCGGCTGTTTGTCAGGATGACAGTTAACAGAACATAAAAGCAAGCTACCCGATGGCAGTGAGGTTACAAGAATGCGAATATCTTGTAGTGCTTCCTCATCGAGATGCCCATCATAGTCGAGCCAAACTATCGTTCGTTTCTTCCATGGCAGCAGGGGAAGTACACTGTTTGAGTCACCAAATTCAATCTTTACGCAGCCAAAAGGACGATTGAACAGGAATCGTTCCTGGTCACGCTCCTCCTTCTCAATGGAGGTCATATCAGATATCCCAAGCAGTCGATGAAAAACAACGAAATCTGCGAAATATAACGACCCAAATCCAACGTAGGAGTAATCGACCAAATGAGAAAAAGTCGCGAGTCGTCGGGCTGATTCAATTATCATTTTTCGCTCTATCGATTTTGCAATGCGCAACCGATAGTTGATACGTTCATAACTGGGCTGTTTCGACATAGCCTTACTCGCACTCGTTGGACAGGTAGTAATCAAAAGTCTGCTCTCCAACCTCTTTTGCTGATTTTACACCAAGGGAGCGCATGACCTTTTCAATTTTTGCAACAGGTCTCGTATACTGAATGCTCCGAACGGATGAATCCTTACTTCCCTTAGATACGCTTGCTCTGGGGGCAGCAAATGTCGCAGGCGGAATATCAGTAAACCTTGACTGTTTTATCGTTGTGGCTCCAAGCTCTGGATTCATTGCATTCTGAAGCGTTGGTTCCATCTCATCAGAATCCTTAAGGTCAGATAATGCACTTTTTTCTTTGGCGAGATTTCTCAAAAAGCCTAATACAGGCAACGCCAAGTTGCACATCTTCTGTCGAACTGCTCGATATAGCTTAGAGTCAACATCAACATTACTCTTTGTAGTTGTCCAAGGCAGAAGGGATGGGTCCTCTGCTTCGAGGAATACAAATCCTCGGAAATAGGCATAATCCGGGTGGTACTTATTTAATTCTCCGCCCCATCCAGTATCCTTGCTTTGATCCGCAGCTCGAATCATTCTGCCATTGCAGAAAATATACCATCCTCCCTCGGCGAGACTTCGCGATTTCTCTTCGACGATGCCGACAACAATGTCTGCCTTTACCTTCCCAGCCGACAGGTCATAAGGAACTATTTCGCGAGCAGGCGTAATTTGATCTGACTTCAAGAGGCTAAAGTCGAACGGTCTTAACCGTTCTCCATTGATAGTGATTTGAAGGCCGTCAGAAATAGGAAGAGCATGAGCCATTTCGATATCTGTAATAAGTTGGTTTTTGAATTCCGTCCGCCCAAGGACTTCTTTCACGGATTCATGCAGTCTCGTTATCTTGATTTCGGTACCAACGGAAATTGGGACAATTGAGCCAGAGGTGGGAGATTCTGTCATCGCTGGGTCCGCTTGTTTGACATTTTTGATCTCAAAATCCCAGTCGTTGGCTTTTATCCATATGTCAACTGATTGTTCAATTTCAAAGATATGTTCTTGCGTCGTGGATTTAATATAGAAGTGCTGCCCCAGCTTGAAAATCGTCCTTTTCATTCCCACGCCAAACTGTCCTATTGAGTTTAGTTCATGAGGAGCATCGCTTGGCCTGCCGAACCGGAATGCATAATTCTTCGCGACATCCAAAGGAATACCGCCACAATTATCTTGTATTGAAAATTGGCCTTCATCACACGAAATATTTATAACATACTTGGAAAAATCGTCGCCAGGAGACCTCATTCGTCGGGCACCATCTACAGAGTTGTCTACCAAATCAATAATCGCCTTGTCAAGCGGCACATCTCTTGTGAGCATATGAATAAAAAAACCTTTCGTGGGGCGAGCATCAACACGCTGATTGGTTTCGTTGTCCATGGTACAGGCCTTTAGATGAGCGGTTTGAGGGGCCTTCTGAGTGGCGACAGAATCGCGTAGACTCTATAATGCGCTCCGTGATTTGCCAAGACATGAGCAATTTACTAAGTAAAACAGTAATTTGTTTTACAGAAAAATTAGGTGCCGCTGCCAATCATGCTTCTTGCTAGCGGAGTGCAATTCGCATGCTCTCAGACTCATGAGTCGCGCAACTCATCCCTCAAATCCAGCTTGGTCCTACGACGAGGCGGTGCTCGCCCTCTCTTGCTATCTGCAACTCAAGGCCAGACGCGAGCTGATCGGCATGGAGCACCCGTTCGTAGTCCAGCTCAGTGAAGAACTCCGTCAGCGGGCAGAGGTTCAGGCGCGTCGGTCACGCTCGTTTCGTAACCCAAGCGGCGTAACGAGGCACCTGCGGGCGTTTGAGCACATGGACCGCGGCAAGCACGCCCCTGTCGCGGCAATGCTTCGTCGTGTTTGGCAAGCCTATGTCGACGGCGTCATCGATCCCGCAGTGAGCGCCGAGACTATTCGAGGAACGCGCCCCTTCGCTGCTGGTGGCATGTCGGCGGAACAAGGATTGTGGCCAGAAGAGCCTGAAGAATCTTGGCCCGAGGGGCTGCGGTTTGGCGCACTCACATGATCCGCGAGCGGGATCGCCGCCGCGCTCAATTGGCCAAGGAGCGCTACCAGAAGAAACACGGCGACCTGCGATGCGAAGCCTGCGACTTCTGTTTCGCGGAGTACTACGGCCCCAGCGGGCTCGGGATCATTGAGTGCCACCATGACCGGCCCCTCGCCAGCCTGCAACCTGGCGAGAAGGTGAGCTCGCGCGACTTGCGGCTGTTGTGCGCTAACTGCCACCGTCTGATTCATCATCGCCGCCCCTGGTTGCGAGTCGATGAACTCCAAGCGCTGTTGGACGAGCGTGGTGCGCGAAGCCGATCTGGCTCATGAATAGCCTGACGATTCCGTGTTCCTGACTGCTTACATTGAAGGACTTGGTCGGTCTGAGAGCCCGAACATCCCGCTCCGCCAATCCCTCCGCAGATTGCGTTGGCAAGAGCGATCTCCGTCTGAGAAATCTGTCAGCGCTTGATCGGGCTTCAGGTCGCGGTGGACGATGTTTTTGGCGTGGGCGGCGGCGAGTGCAGCGGCAACTTGACGAGTCAGCCGCAGCGTATCAGCCACCGAGAGCTTGCCACCCAGCC
>Ga0209174_10002841_pt1 | contig 11199 bp, 11 predicted proteins | sample JI91814BDNA_FD_187505 | JGI IMG/M metagenome (GOLD analysis project Ga0209174, IMG submission 187505) | Wastewater effluent complex algal communities from Wisconsin, to seasonally profile nutrient transformation and Carbon sequestration -... | ecosystem: Engineered > WWTP > Effluent > Algae...
CTGCGAGCCATGCAGGTCAGCCCGCCATCCGGTCGAGTTCCTCGGCGACGACGCTCTCGTCGAGCTTGACGAAGACCGGCCCCGGCTTGGCGACCGGCGTGCCCGGGACGACCGGGACCCGGCCCCAGCGCGGCGTCGCCGAGTAGTCGCCGGTGATCACCGGATAGGCCCGGCCGTCGTCGAGGTCGGCGACGTCGACGACCTGCGGCATCGGCATGAAGTCACCGGTCCCTCCGAGGACCCGATGCACAGCGTTGCTGGAGTGCGGCAGCATCGGGGCGAGCAGGGTGTTGCAGTCGGCGACGCACTGGGCCAGGACGTGCAGGATGGTGCCGAGGCGTTCGCGCTGGTCCTCGCCCTTGAGTTTGAAGGGCTCGGTCCGCGACACATAGGCGTTGACCTCGCCGACGACCTTCATGGCCTCGGCCGTCGCCTGCCGCAGCCGCGAGCGCCGCAACAATCCACCCACGATGTCGAAGCCGGCCGCCACCGCACCCAGGATCGCCTCGTCCTCGGGGGCGAGCGGGCCGCATACGGGGATCTCACCGAACTGCTTGTGGATCATCGTTGCGGTCCGGTTGACCAGATTGCCCCACCCGGCCACGAGTTCGGAGTTGGTGCGCTGCACGAACTCCCGCCAGGTGAAGTCCGCATCCGAGGTCTCCGGCCCGGCGGCGCAGAGGAAGTAGCGCAGCGCGTCCGGCTGATAGCGGGTCAGGACGTCGCGCACGAGGATCGTGTGCCCGCGGCTGGTGGAGAACTGTTGGGACTCCATCGTCAGGTATTCGGAGCTGACGACCTCGGTGGGCAGGTTGAGTTCGCCGTACATCCCGGGCTCGCCGCCCCGCTCCCCCTTGCCCATATAGCCGAGCAACTCGGCGGGCCAGATCTGGGAGTGAAAGGTGATGTTGTCCTTGCCCATGAAGTAGTAAGACAGGGCACTGGGGTCGTTCCACCACTCGCGCCAGCGCTCGGGATCGCCGGTGCGCCTTGCCCATTCGATCGACGCCGACAGATAGCCGATCACCGCGTCGAACCAGACATAAAGCTTCTTGGTGGGCAGGTCGCGCCAGCCGTCGAGGGGCACGGGGATGCCCCAGTCAATGTCGCGGGTCATGGCGCGGGGCTTGATGTCGTCGAGGATGTTCAGGCTGAACTTGATGACATTGGGGCGCCAGGTGCCCGAGGCTTCGCGCTCTCCGAGATAAGCCCGAAGCGCGTCGGCGAGGGCCGGCAGGTCGAGGAAGAAGTGCTGAGTCTCGATGAAATCCGGTGTCTCGCCGTTGATCTTGGACCTCGGATTGATCAGATCCTCGGGCTCGAGCTGGTTGCCGCAGTTGTCGCACTGGTCGCCGCGGGCCTCGCCGTAGCCGCAGATCGGGCAGGTGCCCTCGATATAGCGGTCGGGCAGGGTGCGGCCGGTGCTCGGCGAGATCGCGCCCTTTTGGGTGCGCTCGATCATGTAGCCGTTCGTCCACACCTGCCCAAACAGTTCTTGCGCAACGGCATAGTGGTTGACCGTTGTGGTTCGGGTGTAGAGGTCGTAGGAGCAGCCGAGGTCCGCCAACTCATGGGCGATGATCGCGTGGTTCTTGTCGACCAGTTCGCGGGCCGTGACGCCCTCCTTGTCAGCGAGGACGAGGATCGGGGTGCCGTGCTCGTCCGAGCCGCTGACCATCAGCACTTCGTGACCGGCCATCCGCATGTAGCGCGCGAAGACGTCGGAGGGCACGCCGAAACCGGCGACATGGCCCAGGTGGCGCGGACCGTTGGCATACGGCCACGCGACAGCGGCGAGGACTTTGGTCATGCGGCAAGTGTATGGAGGCCCGAGCGTGGCCGATGCGCGTTTCGGCGGCGTGGCCGCGGGGCCGGCGGAGCACGGCATACGGCAGTCAGGGGTTGAAAAATTAACCAATTCTTTATCGGACAGTGTCCTGACGTCCTGCCCTAACGTCTTTGTCGAACGAGGCCGCAAGCCTCGTTTTTCGACGCCGGGACATGCCCGGCAGCACATCGTCAAGCCGGGTCTGCCCGGCTGCACAACAGGAGGGAACACCATGAAGCGCATCACCGGAGCCCTTGCGGGCGCCGCCCTGGCCGGCTCGATGGGGATCGGGATGGCCACGTCCGCGTCGGCGAGCACCACTGCTCCCGAGAGCGGCGTCTCGGCCACCAACTCGGCAGTCAGCTGCCCGGTTCGGTACATCACGCGCGGTATTCGCGTGACCTGCCCGGCATCCATCCCCGGCACGGTCTTCCGGGCCGTCGTGAAGTGCAAGCGACCGAGCGGCGCGACGTTCATGAAGAAGGACGTCTGGCGCATCCAGGGCACGGGCTACAGCCAGGCGCAGTGCCCGGTCGGCACCAAAAAGGTCTACTACCCGTACGCCTTCGAGTACAAGTAAGCCGATCGGCCGCGACAACGGCGTCGCGGCCATGTGCGTCGAAGGCCGGCATCCCCAGCTCGAGGGGTGCCGGCCTTCGGCGTGTCCGGGATTAGCCGGGCAATCAGGGACGTTGCATCCTGCGCCAGCTCGTTCTCGGCCGGTGCCGAGTCGAAGAAAGTTACGCTCACCCCATGATCGCCGCCCTGACGGGGATGGGTCTCTCGGCTGCCGCCGGGTTGAACGCCTACATCCCGTTCATGATCGTCGCGCTGCTCGCGCGATTCACCGACATCATCTCCTTGCCCGCGAGCTTCGCCTGGATCGAATCCACCTGGGCCATCGCCACTGGCGCGGTGCTCTTGGTCAGCGAGGTGGTGCTCGACAAGATCCCGGCCATCGACACGATCAACGACACCGTCCAGACCTTCATCCGGCCCAGCATGGGCGGGCTGATCTTCGCCGCGACGACCGCGGCGAGCGACCTAGACAACTCGGCATGGATGCAGTCGCACCAATGGATCGGTGTCGTGCTGGGCATCGTCGTCTCGGGACTGGTGCACTCCGGGAAAATGGCGGCGAGACCCGCGATCAATGCGGGAACTCTCGGCGCGGGTGCACCCGTCGTCTCCACCATGGAGGACGGCGCTTCGATCGGCCTGTCCCTGATCGCGATCTTCATCCCGATCCTGGTGATCGTGGCGCTCGCCATCCTTTTCGGACTCTTCTTCTGGCTCTGGCGCAAGGTGCACCGGTGGCGCAAGAACCGCCGGCAGCGCCTGGACGACGCCGGCGTCACCTACGCCTGACACCCGTTCGGCGTCACAACGCCGGATCGTCCTCGCCACGCCTTAGCGTCGCTGCGCGTGGCCCAGCTCCCACCCCTCTCGCTCAGGCGGCGAGCAAGTCGATCAACTGGCGCGTTGCGCGCTCGACATAGGCCGCGCGTTCGGACCTCGGCAGGGGCAGAGAACTGAGCAGCACCCCTTGGAAGGCCGCGACGGTGACCTCGGCGCGTTCGGCCGCGTGCCGGCGCGAGACGTGGACCGCAATACCTTCCACGAGAGCCACCAGGCGCACCCGCCACAATCCGAACATCGCCATCAGCTCCGGCGTGCGCACGCTCTCCAACGCCAGCTCGGCCTGGACGGCGACCAGCTCGGTCTCGGTGACATGGCCGACGAGCAGACGGACGACCTCGTCGATGATCAGCCGCTGCCGCAGGGCATCGTCGGCTTCGTCGAAGGCTTCGACGCGAGTCGCGGTCGCCTCGATGCGATCGGCGAGCAACCACGACACGTGTGCCGTCAACGCGGTGAGCAGGGCGATCCGGGTGCGATAGGAGGTGCTGGTCGACCCTTCGGGCACGCCCGCCTCGGCGTCGACCGCCCGGTGGGTCAACGCACGCAGGCCACCACGGCTGACGACGCACACCGCTGCGTCGAGGAGATCCTTGCGCCGCCCGGTCGCTCGCGCGATTTCGACGTTATCGGCGGGGGCGGTGAGCGGCATGCGGCCATTGTCGCGCGTGTGGCGCGGGTCACGCAGCCCGCCGGGCCACCTAGATTTGCACTCTGTGCAACTACAGGTGTAGTGTTTTGATCTGTCAGAACCACTACATCTGTAGTTCACTCAAAGGAGTGCTTCACATGGGCCTCATGACCTCCCTCGCCGCCGTCGTCACCTTCTTCACCGTCGTCATCGGTATCGCCGGCGCGCTTCTCGCTGCTTCCGTTCTTGCCCTCGGCGGCGAAGCCGTCGTCCGCAACCACACGCTTCGCGGGCGTCGGCAAGAGTCCGTCCCGACCTACTACCGCCACCTCGTCCTCGGCCACTGATCCCGCCGCGCCGGTCGTCGGCGTCCAGCGGGGCTTCAGCAACCGCGGGCACACTTGCCCGTATGCCGTTTGCCCGCCACTTGCCGCCCGGTCCGCTTCCGCGGACCGGGCTTGCTCGTCCCACCCTGGTGCGTGAGACCTGGCTGGTGCTGGGGGTCTCGCTCGGCGCGTCGGCCCTGTGGTCGCTGCTGAGCCTGATCGACAAGCTCACCAAGCAGGTCGCGCTCAGCGCGCAGACGACCACCATGAACTCCTCGATCACCCCGGACCGGCCCTGGCTCGATCTGGCCTATCAGCTGGTACCCATCGGGCTGGGCGTGGTGCCGGCGCTGCTGGCGCTGCACCTGATGCGCCGCGACGACCCGGCCGCGCCCGCCCTGATCGGGCTCGACGCGCGCCAGCCGGCGCGCGATCTGCTGATGGGCGCCGCGCTCGCCGGGGTGATCGGCATACCGGGCCTCGGGCTGTATCTCGCCGCTCGCGCTCTCGGCGTCAACACGAGCATCGCGGCGGCCAATCTCGCCGACCACTGGTGGACGATCCCGGTGCTCGTCCTGGCTGCCGCGCAGAACGCCATCCTCGAAGAGGTCGTCATGGTCGGCTATCTGTTGACCCGCTGGCGGCAGGCGGGGTGGAGTCCGGCGCTCGGGACCGTGGCGTCGGCCGTGATCCGGGGCGCCTACCACCTCTATCAAGGGTTCGGCGGCTTCGTGGGCAATCTGGTGATGGGCCTGGTCTTCGGGGCCGTCTACACGCGCACGCGACGCGTGCTGCCGCTGGTGATCGCGCATACGATCCTCGACATCGTCTCCTTCGTCGGCTATGCGCTGTTGAAGTCGCACCTGTCCTGGCTCTGATCGCGCTCACCGCGGGGGAAATCGGTCGTGGGCGGTCGGCGCGCCCTGACACAATCTCGGGGTGCTGCGCCGCCTCGGATTTCCGGATGCGTCGGCACACCTGGCTCTCGTCACCGGCATCGGCATCGACGCGCTCGGCAGTGGGGTCTTCATGCCGGTCTCGATCCTGTTCTTCCTGCGCACCACTGACGTGCCGATGGCCGATGTCGGGCTGGCTCTCGGCGTCGCCGGGGCGATCGCGATTCCCTTCATCCTGGTCTCGGGTGATCTCGTGGACCGCTTCGGCGCCCGGACCGTGCTGCTCGCGTCGAACCTGATCCAGGCGGTCGGATACGGCGCCTATGTGCTGGCGCAGAGCGCCGTCGCGATCGCGCTCGTCGGCGCGGTGGCCGCGATCGGCCAGAGCGCCTTCTGGAGTTCTTACTCCCCCATGGTCGCCGCGGCCACCGACGAGGGCGAGCGCGAGGTCTGGTTCGGCTTCCTCGGGGCGTTGCGCAATATCGGCTTCGCGCTCGGCGGGGTCGTCGCGAGCGCGGTGTTGCAGATCGGGACGGCGGGTGCGTTCCGGGCGTTAGTCCTGGCGAATGCGGCCAGCTATGTGCTCGCCTTCCTGGTGCTGCGACGCGTCCGGGCCGGGCATCGGATTATCGCCGATGCCCCCGTCGCGCACGCAGCTACCGACGGCGCGGCTGGCGCGGTCGCGGCTTCCGACAGGCTCGCCGGATCGTGGGGCGCCGTCGTGCGCGATCGGCCCTATCTGGTGCTCATCGTGACGAACTGCGCCTATGCCCTGTGCACGATCTCGCTCGTCGTCGCCATGCCCGTGTATGCGTTGACCACCCTGGGCCTGGCCGGCTGGGTCAGCGGTGCACTGCTCACGGTCAACACCGTGCTGGTCGGCTTCGGTCAGGGACTCATCGTGCGCGCGATGGATGGCCATCGCCGCTTCCGCGTCATTGCGCTCGGACAGGGGCTGTATGCCGTGGGTTTCGCCGCGCTCGCGGCGTGCGGGTGGTTGTCACTGCACGCCGCCACGGCGGGGATCTTTCTGGCCGTCGCGATCTACACATTGGGCGAAGTGCTCGGCGGGCCGCCCCTGTCCACGGTGGCGGTCGAGGCGGCGCCCGAGGCCCTGCGCGGGCGCTATCTGGCCGCCTATCAGCTGTCCTGGAATGCCGCCAATATCGCGGCCCCCGTGCTGCTCCTCGGTCTGCTGGCGCACGACCGGTTCAGTGTGTGGATTGTCATGGTCGCGGTCGCGGGCGCGGGTGCCGCCTTGATCGCCGCTCTCGGAGCCCGTATGCCGGCGGCCGCCGTCCGCGTGACAAGCGCGCCCTCTGCTTGATCTCGGCCTATCCTGACGGACGTCCCGTCGAGACATTGGGTGACACTCCCTGCGCATGCTGAACCGGCCTTTCGAGGGGCCTGAACCGGCCTTTCGACGGGGGCGGTCAGGCGTTGCGCGGGGTCGGGTAGAGAAGGCGGAAGCTTTCGCAGACGACCGGCATGTCGGCGGCGAAGCCCCGGTCATGATCGGCATACTCGGTGAAGAAGGCCTGGTGGATCGCGCGCCAGGTCTCCAGCGAGCGATCGCCCTCACCTTCGGCGTGGGCGTGCTCGGCGCTGACCTGGTCGAAGGGCACGACCTCGACCTCGGTCATCCCGATCAACGCCCGGGGTTTGGCCGCGCCGTCGAGGATGATCGCGAGGTCTCCCGGGCGCGGCACCTCCTCCTCCAGCGCCTCGTAGTCCCACAAGGCGCCAGCGGTCGCCGTCTTGGTGCCGTCCAGCACAAGCGCGAGTAGCGCGTCGGCCTGTTCGGGGGTGGCGCCGAAGGCCCACGCCGGCGGCTGCAGGGCACCGAGACCCGTGACGCCGGTGTAGATCTCCAGATCGTTCAGCCGGGCCTTGACCCGCGCGACATCCCAGAACTCCCGGACCTCATCGGCGACCTGCTCCAGCTCCCCGTCCGTCATGACGGACACGGTAACTGCCCCGGCTCAGAACTTGCCGCTGCCGGCCCTGCGCAGGTCGTGGTTGAGCTGGCTGATGACGTCCATGGGGATGCCCTTGGGGCAGGCCGCCGAGCACTCACCGATATTGGTGCACCCGCCGAAACCTTCCTGGTCGTGCTGGGCAACCATCGCCTGGACACGCATCGCCCGCTCCGGCTGCCCCTGGGGCAGCTCACCGAGGTGGGTGATCTTGGCGCCCATGAAGAGCATCGCCGCAGCGTTCGGGCAAGCCGCGACACAGGCACCGCAGCCGATGCACTCGGCGGCCATGAAGGCCCGGTCCGCCTTCGGCTTCGGCACGGGCGTGGCGTTCGCGTCGGGCGCAGAGCCGGTGTTGACCGAGATGAACCCGCCCGCCTGGATGATCCGGTCGAAGGCGCTGCGGTCGACGACCAGATCGCGAATGATCGGGAAGGCATCGGCGCGCCACGGCTCGATGGTGATCGTCTCGCCGTCCTTGAAGCTGCGCATGTGCAACTGGCACGTGGTGGTCTTTTCGGGCCCGTGCGCGTCACCGGAGATCATCAGGCCGCACATGCCGCAGATGCCCTCGCGGCAGTCGCTGTCGAAGGCGACCGGCTCGGCGCCCTCGGCGTTGAGCCGTTCGTTGAGGACGTCGAGCATCTCCAGGAAGGACATATCGGGCGAGATGTCGTTGACCTGGTAGGTCACCAGCTCGCCGCGAGCCCGGGGGCCGTCCTGGCGCCAGATCTTCAGGGTGAGATTCACGTCAGATGTCCTTGCCGTGGGGATGGTTCGTGTCGTTGGGGGGGTCGGGGGGCGGAGCCCCCTGTGGGCTATTTGTAGCTGCGCTGCTTCAGGGCGATGGCGTCGTAGACGAGCGGTTCCTTGTGGAGGATGGGCGCGGCCATACCGCCCTCGTCACCGGAGCCCGGCATACTCCCAGCCGGCGACATAGAGGAACTGGTCGTCGTGGCGCAACGCCTCGCCGTCCTCGGTCTGGCTCTCCGCGCGGAAGTGGCCACCGCAGGATTCGCGGCGGTGCAGCGCGTCGATGCACATCAGCTCACCGAGCTCGAGGAAGTCGGCGACCCGGCCCGCCTTCTCCAGGCTCTGGTTGAGCGTGTCGGCCGACCCGAGCACCCGGACATTGCGCCAGAACTCGGCGCGGAGCGACCGGATCAGGTCGATGGCCTTCATCAGACCGGTCTCGGTGCGCTCCATCCCGCAGTACTCCCACATGATGTGGCCGAGTTCCTTGTGGAAGGAGTCGACGGACCGCTCGCCATTGATCGCGAGCAGCCGCTGGGTGCGCTCCTCAACCGAGCGCCGGGCTTCGGCGACCGCCGGGGAATCCGCGTCCAGCTTGGGGTAAGGCCCCTTGGCGAGGTAGTCGCGGATGGTGTTGGGCAGCACGAAGTAGCCGTCCGCCAGACCCTGCATCAGCGCGCTCGCCCCGAGGCGGTTGGCGCCGTGGTCGGAGAAGTTGGCCTCACCGGTGACGAAGAGCCCGGGGATATTCGAGGACAGGTCGTAATCGACCCACAGCCCGCCCATCGTGTAGTGGACAGCGGGGTAGATCCGCATCGGCGTCTCATACGGATTCTCGCCCGTGATGCGGGCATACATATCGAAGAGATTGCCGTATTTCGCTTCCACCGCCGGGCGCCCCAGGCGGGCGATCGCGTCGGCGAAGTCGAGATAGACACCGCGCCGGAAGTCACCGACCAGCGGGCCGACGCCGCGGCCCTCGTCGCACATGTTCTTGGCCTGGCGCGAGGCGATATCGCGCGGCACCAGGTTGCCGAAGGCGGGGTAGATCCGCTCCAGGTAGTAGTCGCGGTCCTGCTCGGGGATGGTGCGCGGGTCCTTCTCGCAGTCCTCGCGGCGCTTGGGCACCCAGATGCGCCCGTCATTGCGCAGCGACTCGGACATCAAGGTCAGCTTGGACTGGTGGTCGCCGGACACCGGGATGCAGGTCGGGTGGATCTGGGTGTAGCACGGGTTGGCGAAATAGGCGCCCTTGCGGTGCGCCCGCCATCCGGCCGTGACATTGGAACCCATGGCGTTGGTGGAGAGGAAGAAGACATTGCCGTAGCCACCGGAGCCGAGGACGACGGCGTCGGCGAGGTGGGTCTCGATCTCGCCGGTCACCAGGTCGCGGGCGATGATGCCGCGGGCACGGCCGTCCTCGACGATCAGCTCGAGCATCTCGTGGCGGGTGTACATCTCGACCGTGCCCTCGGCGACCTGCCGCTCCAGGGCCTGGTAGACGCCGATCAACAACTGCTGCCCGGTCTGACCGCGGGCGTAGAAGGTCCGCGAGACCTGCACGCCACCGAAGGAGCGGTTGTCCAGCAGGCCGCCGTATTCGCGTGCGAAGGGCACGCCGGCTGCGACGCACTGGTCGATAATGTTGGCGCTGACCTCGGCCAGGCGATAGACGTTGGTCTCGCGGGAGCGGTAGTCGCCACCCTTGACGGTGTCGTAGAAGAGGCGATAGATCGAGTCGCCGTCCTCCTTGTAGTTCTTGGCCGCGTTGATGCCGCCCTGGGCGGCGATGGAGTGGGCGCGGCGCGGGGAGTCCTGGTAGCAGAAGGACTTCACGTGGTAGCCGGCCTCGCCGAGGGTGGCGGCCGCCGCGCCACCGGCCAGGCCGGTGCCGACGATGATGACCGACAGCTTGCGCCGGTTGGCCGGGTTGACGAGGGCGGCGTCGAACTTGCGCGAGGTCCACTTCGCGGCGATCGGGCCGGCCGGGGCCTTGGTATCCGCGATCTCTTCGCCCACGCGGTAGTAGTCGGCGTCGACGCCTTCGGGGGTCATCAGGTCGGTCATATCACTCACTTCTTCACGATCCCGAAGAGGATCGACATCGGCGGAATGAGGAAGGCAAGCCAGATCAGCCCGCCGACGGCGTGCGAGATCGCCTTGGCCCGAGTGCGCGCGGCGGCTGAGGAGGTAAGCCCGAGCGTTTGCGACGCGCTCCACACCCCGTGGAAGAGGTGGAACGCCAAGGCGGTGACGGCCAGGACGTAGATCAGCGTCACCCACCAGATCTCGAAGCTGCCGACGACATTCTCGTAGGGCGAGGGGACCTTGCCCTGCGGGTGGATGGTGTGGGTGGTCAGGTGGAGGATGTGGAAGATCACGAAGAGCAGCAGGGCCACGCCGCCATACCGCATGGTGCGGGAGGCGAGACTGGAAGCCGCGGCCTTCTTCACGGCATACCGGGTGCTGCGGGCGCCATTGGCGCGGCTCCACAGCGTGAACGCGGAGTAGGCATGCAGCGCCAAGCTCCCGATCAGCACGACGCGCACGATCCAGAGCAGGCCGCCATACGGGAGCATCGGCATACCGATGGTGCGCAGGTGATGGGCGTAGGTGTTGAACTTCTCGGCACCCCCAAGCACCATCAGGTTGCCGTAGGCGTGCAGGGCGACATAGCCGAGGAAGATCAGGCCGGTCACGGCCATCAGGATCTTCAGGCCGATCGATGACCGCACGGCCGGTTTCGCTACGGGGAGGGTCGAGGTTGCCACCTGGGCAAACTATCGTGCCGCACCGACACCGCGCGCGCAGGGTCGCCGGCAGGCGGTGTGAGATTTCACCGATTTGTCACCGAGCGGCGTGCCGAGCACTCCCAAAACGCCGATCCGGGGTGGGCGCCGCCTGGCCACCCCGCCCGGGACGGAGTCCGTATGCCGGTCAGGCGCGCCCGTGCGCCGCTCGGCTGCGACGCGAGAGGCTGTCGATGATCACGGCGAGCAGCAGCACGCCGCCGGTCACCATGAACCTGTAGCTGGTGTCCAGCGAGAGCAGGCCGAGGCCGTTGGAGATGGACTGGATGACGAGGATGCCGAGCAGGGCCGAGTAGGCCGACCCCCGCCCGCCGAAGAGGCTCGTGCCACCGATCACGGCCGCTGCGATGGCGTTGAGGTTGGTATCGGCGCCGCCGCTGCTCTGGCTGACGGATGCCAGACGCGCGGCCGCGAAGATCCCACCGAGGGCCGCGAAGAAGGAACTCAACGCGAAGACGGTCAGATAGATGCGTTTGACATTGATGCCAGCGCGGCGGGCGGCCTCGACATTGCCACCGACCGCCATCACCGAGCGGCCCCACCGGGTGCGACGGACCAGC
>Ga0209174_10002843_pt1 | contig 11196 bp, 11 predicted proteins | sample JI91814BDNA_FD_187505 | JGI IMG/M metagenome (GOLD analysis project Ga0209174, IMG submission 187505) | Wastewater effluent complex algal communities from Wisconsin, to seasonally profile nutrient transformation and Carbon sequestration -... | ecosystem: Engineered > WWTP > Effluent > Algae...
GTAGCAACCAGAAACTGTGTAAGAGCATAGGTCGTCTTAGTAAGAAGTTAAGTTTATATATCCAAACGCATGATCGAGAAATGTAACCTTAACAGACGTAAAATACGGCGCGAAATCCGACGAATCGCGTATATTTTTCCAATAAAAAATGCTGGTAATACAAACCACTACCCCTTTATTTCCTAGTTAGCTGCACCTAAACTCGCTACCAAACATTCACAATGGGAGAAGCCGTATACACCATCCTCTTTATCATTCTGTTGATCTTCTTGTTGATCGTCTTGATCATCAATATCAACATTGCCTCTAAGTTGCGCGCTGGAGAGACTCCTTCTGCCACTCAGGTTGAGTGGGCCTATTGGTTGAACTGGATTGCCTTGGTAATCTTTATCATCATCCCCATCATTCTGTTGCTGGTCTGGATGGTTGCTTCATGGCCTTGCCACAAGCAGGCCCAGGTTGCTGCCTGCTAGACATATGATATCTAATTCCCTTTTTGCCTTATATCATCTATCGATGTAGTATGTATGTAACATATTATGCTTCTCTGTCTGTCCCCATATCTCTCCATCTGTCCCTAAGTGTAAGTATATCTCCCTCTCATAATATACCATACCAATCATAAACCATTTAAAAACTTTCCTGTTTTAAAAACCTTGCTAACTGTTATTGTACTGACCTATGGAAGCTATCGATAAATATGAAGACAGTAATATATTTAACGATAGTGGGAGTAGTAGTTCACGAGATACTGTAGCACATCATAGATCAGAACCTGTATCAGTAACGCCTATACCTAAGAAGTTAGCTGATGTAATGCGCCGACTTCGCTATATTGGCGGTGTACCTGCAGGTCATAAATTGAATCTAACTACTATGCTATACGATGATGACTCATCTTGGATAGATAAATCCAAACGTACATTATGGTATACGTCTGAGAGTAAAGAAGGTACAGTCCAAATGGTAGAAGAAACTACAGATGAGGCTATATCATGCGTTAACGAATATCGCGGTTCATCATACTATGATATTCTTATTAACGACATTCAAACTTGCTCTAAGGGTATTAAGAGACTTATTGATATGTATAAGGACTATCCGGATACTGTCAACAGCTTATCGCTAAGGCTAGACGACATTGCAGTGGCTCTGAGACAAGAGGGAGTTTCATGCTCTCCTCCTAAGGGTGTTGGGGCACGCGATAGCAGTGGCAATCGCGAAAGCAATGGCAATCGTGATAACCGTGAAGTTCGCGGTATCCGAGACAGTCGTGACAGTGTCAAGGTAACTGTTGCTGGATTTAATGCTGGTAAGTCAGGAGATGGTAGTATAGTATACCACGGCAATTGAATGTTACCGACTCCACCATTGTTACCACACAACATGTATATAGACTAATTTGGTTCTTAAAATCGAAGTATGTCACTATAAAGTACATCGTTAAAGTACATCGTTAACACGAGCATATTAGTAGTATGGATGATCGTATTGACTTGAAATCTAGAACAAAGCTTCTATTTCGAAGTATAGATACTGAAGTGTATCGTATGTTAAGAAGAGTTAGCTTTCGCCCCGATGAATATGGTGGTAAATGTCATCAACAAGATTGGATCATGTTGAGAATGAACGAAGAATATGATTATATTCATCCATTCTTCCTAGTAATAGAGTCGTGTATACATTCATTATATCGTAAGGTATGTATTGTTTGGATGGACGATAATAGTAAACAACACATAGATAACTTTTTAGAAAGGATACAGGTGGAACTAATGAAGTCTAGATTCCACTTACATACTAAGTGGAAACAACATAAAGCAGATTGGATGATAAGACGATAGTCACGATAATAGATTTTTAAAACAAAACCGTATAACAACCGTATAACAAGATAGATACACCATATTAAACTCCTACATGAGTTCATATCTATGGCCAATATGAATCATCACTATCGCTGCTATCACTTGAACTACTAAGAGACCTGCAACTATCATCAGAGCCGCTGTCTGAGGAGCTACTACTCAGATCCGAGAGTCGAAGGATTCTGTATTTCTTACCGTCGGTCGAAAGAGTTCCAGTACATACTGCAAGTGGGTCTGTACCCCCGCATTTGGGACAAACGAATGCTGAAATAACGTCATCGTCGATTTTACCGGATACGTCATACCTGGAGCACGCGTCATGCCACACATCACCACAGGTTTTACTACATTCACTGTGACTTTCGCCGTGACATTCGCCGTGACATTCACCGTGACATTCACCAACGTTTTCGCCTGAGATTTCGCCGGACGAGCTACTCGATTCGAGGGTGGAACTAGCAAACTTTCCCTTTAGTTCTACCATTAACTTAGCATGAAACCGCTTCGTACTCGCTTCCTTCAGAGCATCCTGTATTTTCTTGGCCTTGTGTTGACGCTTTTCCTCTCTACGTTTGTCCCTACGTCTGCGGTCACTAACTGTCTTAGTATGTTTGCCGTATTTAATCTGAATATCAGATTCAATGCGTACACCGGTTTTACTGTCTTCAGCCCTGGAGCAAATGTAGATACGGTGAAGTGTAGGTAGCTTTTCCTTCAACCTATCACAAAGAGCATAGTCTTCAGAACAAATGGCGCGGTCGCAATTGATGGTCAGCAAACTAATATTCAGTGTAAGTGGATCAATATCACTGCGACTGAAATCATCCAGTACTAGTTGATCGAAGTTAATTCGGAGGTCCTCACAACGTTGACAGATTCGAGTCAGGAGGTCAGTAACTCTACTACCCACTTCCGTGTAAATCACACCACATTCTTCACTGGCGAGGTTTAGACTAATGGATCTAAAATCTAAATCGGTAGTGCTGAGCAGGGCTTCAATGACCGCAAGTCCATCGCTGTGTTTGGATAGATTGATTTTCAAAGCATTGCTATAGCAATTGTCAAGCGATAAATCTACTCCAGCTTTGCAGCATGCTTGATGAGCCAATTTAATCCTGTCAATCAATACCAAAGCATCCTCTACACTTTTACATTTAGACAGATTACACAATAATACTTCCAAGTAATCGTTACAGATCTTCCTAGTTGAGATACGTAAGCTGTGTTCATCATTATCTTTCATCAACTGAGTCGCAGTAGTCAATGCGGAAGATATGTCTTCGATAGAAGTCGGATCATTCTCTTTACAACAAATGTGAGCCATTGTTATATTCTTATCGATAGTTATGTAATACTAATAATATGTTGGAATGATACTAATACTAATGTAGTAGTTTACATGCTACATCTACGTTTTTAAGTATATATCTAGTTGTGGGGTGTACCTAAAACTTTTTAAAAAACTCTATATATCTATGACAGAACTAATACTTAGTCTACTGGGAGCACACCAAGTTGCGTCTACTCAAGATGGGTGTACCTTGTCCCTCACCTTGTGGGATTGGATTGTTCTCTCGTTCCTTCTCGTGCTCTTTCTCACGCTCCAGATCGGACACAGTCTTGGAGAATGTGGAATAGGTAACTACGTAACAGTCGTGGAGCTCGACATCGCCCAAATCGTCCTTGTGAGTGACCTTTACATCAGATTCAACATCGATACGAGTCAGGGTGGGAAGCTTCTTCTTCAACAGTGTCAACAAAGGTCGAACTCCGTTGACACTCTTGTCGGTTTCGATACGAATATGCTTTATGTTGAGGGTAGCCGGATCGATGTCAATTTCAGTCAATCTGAGCAGAGTATCAGTATCCATACCATCCATAGTGAGGTTTTTCACATACGTCAGCAGAAAAGCCAACCTTTCAGCGCGAATGTTCACAGAGTTGTGGTACTCTTCATCTGACAGACTCTCTTCGGCTTTTCGTTGTAAGTTAATCCACAAAGGTCGACCATCGGAGTTGCAATACTTAGTCTGCACCAGCTTCACCACTTTGGTAATGAGTTCCAAATCTCTGTCATCCTTAAAATATGGGAGACAGAGATAACCTCCCTTCGAGCATTGCTTGAATACCTCATGACTTAGAAAAGTAATATGCTCTTCAATAGCTGCGAAAATGATATCAGGGTCTCCAGTTCCTAAGCCCAACAATTCCAGTAAGCATTTCAAATTGCTCCCCACTGTACGGTAAATGGATGCAACGGTCTCCTCACACTCCGATGCATATTTGACTGACAGCAGTTTATTCCATAACTCCAAACCGCTACTATATTGGTTACTAGGTTGACTACTTGATGGTACTTCCATGATGTTTGGTTGGTAATTGGGTTTGTGTGGTGTTTGACTATAGAATTCTGATCTCGAACATCATATCCTTAGTTCTTAACCGCATGTTGGCGTAGTATATAGCTTTTAAAAACTAACACTGAACGTATTAAATTACCTTATACCATCGCTGCGGCTTATCTCTGTAGAACTTCTCTACAGCAGATCTTTATAGACTTCAGCTACTGTCTCGCGTACCATTGGAATCATAAGTTTGGCTTGTCTCTTAGCAAACTTATCGATAGCGGATTTACTCATCTTGTGAACATAGATATCTGGATCCCTACGTACTTCATCGAAGGCGTCCATGACAACCTTATGTCCGAGAATGTAAGCATCTAACTCTTCACCAATGGTCATCTTAGACAGCACGCTGCAAACGCGATTGGGTACACACATACGACTAACTAATTCAAATACCTCTTCAGCTGGTGTAGGTGGTTGCTCACTGCTCTCGCTACTACAACCTTCTTGCTTACCTTTTGCCTTCTTGTTACCCTTTGCCTTCTTGTTGTTACCCTTCTCAATCTCAGCAAAGTCCTTACACTTGCGTTTGACGATAAAGTGTCCATGATGAGCACGCGACATTGGAATCCCGGGGAAGTAACCGCGAATAACCACACCTTCTATAGGTAGTGATATATTCTCGTGGTCAGGTAACTCTACCAACTTAGGTACCACTGATCTAAGTGGTTCGACATCCAACTTCAGACACTCTTCAATAGTACCTTCAAAGATAGTAGGATTAACCAAGAATCCATGCCTAGTAGCGGCATTATCCCATACTGTCTTCTTTATAATGCGACCACCGCCACGTGGATCATCGAAGTCGGCATCAGTCAGTAGATGAAGATCGTAGAAGATAGCGTACACGTTATCGGCATGTTTGACGCTCTGTCCTACTACATCACCCACATACTTGATTCTACCCAAACAAGGTATAAGTTCACCATACATGATCATGGTATCACCAGGGTACATCACCACAATCGATTGCATTGTTTGGTAAAAGCGCTTAGCATCCTCCAACATGTCTTCGTAAGCGCCAGGTTTACCAGCATGGTGAACATCCTGATAGTGATAGAATGGATCGTCATCTTTCAGAATATCGTGTCTCCTACAACACACTACATGTTCTCCTTCGGGTGTTATTTTGACTGCAATGGCGAAGTTGGAACCATCTATTTTCTCTTCTACATATCCCAACATACCACTGTAGCGAGGACCAAGTGGTTTGTCCGAATCTATCTTATATTTGGTATTGTCGATGCTATGATACGAGCGAAAGCGTATTGGCTGTTCTGACGATGACATTGTTACAACGATGTTGACAGTTAATATCACGTGAAAGCAAGCTGTGGCGAATAAGATACGGATACTATTTGTATAGTAAAGACACACCATCATATATCAAATCGTATATTTTCAACATAATGGAACAGTCAGAATATAGCAGCGCGATATCTAATTACATTATATCATCGTCAATCAATGATACCGTATGTCACGAATTGTCGGGGGTTGTATTTTTGACCGGCATTGTAGTCATGCTTATGTCTCCCATAATATGTGGACTTATTGCATTTTTACCATTAATGAATGAGAAATTTGTTAAAATGACTACTAAACACGATCGCTGTTGCATATTCGCGTGTGGTATGTTGCTTGAAGTATGTTTATTTGTTGGAAATCTAGTAGTATTGAAGATAGAACATTATATCGACAGTCTACTTGGTTTCCCGCCTAATGGACCATGTGACTTTGGATGGTGGACTACTATTATGGTAGCGTGGATAGTTACTAGCCTGTTTCTATCCGCTGTGTTTTGTAGTGTGACAACATGTATATATGCTAAACGAGAACGTAAACATGAATCTGAACGTGAATCTGAACGTGAAACGGAACGCCTTTCAGCGGTGGAGATAATAGATAATGTCGTTGGTTATATAAATGAAACACCTGGTAACACTGATACAACACCAGGAGAAACTAACGTCTAATATTTTATTGTCTTAGTAGACAAGGTTTTTAAAAAGTATACTAATGAGGATGAGGCTATATGTTGTACATTTTGTAGCTAATCCGCTGCATACTCGCTATTATATTCCTCCTTCTCCCTTTTCCCCGTTAACAACAACGACAATACGAACACTATCGCAATGGATAACCATCTCCCCACCGATTGTCATATGGAGCACCTTAGTTGGGCTCCTCTTGCTGACGAACATCGTCAAGATTCTAACCCGGTTGTGAAGCGAACGGGACAAGTTGACCCGTTCGCGTTCGCTTGGAAATTACACGAACAAGCTAACAAAGATATTAACACGAAACTGATGCAAGATCAAGCATGTGAGAAGGCTTTTGAACAAACTCGTGAACAAGCATGTGATGAATACACCAATTACCGCGCTAACAGTGGTTGTCCGCTCTTCTCTGCCGACATCAACAAGATAGATACTATTACTCAGTATATGAGCAAGCTGGACCTTGACTGTCGTAGTGTTAGTTTTCATTCGGCACAAGACTTCGGAGAGGACTGTTTGGATCAACTGATTAAGCTAGGTAGGATCAACCATGTCCACTTTGGAGCCACTGACTCCGCTTACATATTTGGTGAGCAGTGTCGACCTAAGCTAGCCAAATTACTGTCTCAAGTTATCAGCTTCCACCCAGATAACCCTTGGGATGATTTGGTGGGATTGTTGAAGTGGTTTGACCAGGAACAGTACTCCTTCGACAACATCCAGCATTTACGCATCAACAACCTTCAGATGCTCCACGTTGATATGTGGGATCTGTTGTGGGAAGCGTTTCCTCATGTTGAGACTATTGAGTATCACGACTACACCGAGGGACACGATAGCGGATTATTTCGCTCTATTGTTACCACCGACAATGAGAAACTAGCCGACATCGCTGACCAATTTGGTATTGAAGCTAATACTCCGAGTATTCAGAGGAGAGACTATTTGGAAGGCGTTGAGAGAGGATGTCGTCACGCTGAAAATGCGTTTAGCGATGAACTATGTGGACACCCCAACCATGAAGGTCGTCACAAACATGCTTGCAAACTTCTGAACCCTATCATCAACCTGGCCAAGCAGAACGAGATCCAGAAAAAGAAGATAGAAGAACTCAAGAATGAGATAGAAGCACAATTTGGTTTACTAGCTTAGGCGCTAGTAGACCACCTACTCGTAGGTCAATAGTATCTACCAATTGTTATATCAGTGTTAGTTTTTAAAAACTAACATATACAATCATATGTAACCAACACTTAACTAATGCGTACACCAATACTAGTGTACTTACACGCACTAAACCATGCCGTGTTAGGATATTCGTCTAATATTTCGTTCCACAGATCCCACTTATATACACAACTTTTACATATTCGACCTTCTATCTTGTGTGGTGGATATGCAATAGCGTGAGTATATGGAGGACCTGGACATACGCCAGGCCTCAAACATTTATCCGTACAATGATCAAAGTCCTGGTTATTCCATTCAAACTTGAAACAACAATCGCATTCTAGCTCTGGTAATATATCATCAAAGAAGTCATTACAGAAGAATGACCACACATTACCAGTATGCTCTCGTTTGTAGGGAAGGTCTCCACCCCCACGATTGTGGACTATGTATTCAATACGTGTGGGCTTAACTCGCCTGGACTTAATGGGACAGTTTCTGTCTTTTTCTTCTTGTATCTTCCTAGCTTCCTCCTTCTTCTTCCTCTTTTCCTCCTTTGCCTTTCTATCAGATTCTTCCCTCCGTAGTTGCCATTCCGACTTGGGTTGTGATTTAGATGCCATACTACAAACGTATCTATAATAACATATTGAGGTTTGAAAGTTGATATATACGTTTAAACCAACGAAGTAGTAATTGTATTACTGGACAGTCATGGCTGAACTCATAACTATTAAATTAAACATCAAGGAACTGGGTCCCGGTGGTAAGCTACTGTTGAAACTATATCCGACCACGGAAGCTTTCAAGCGTGAGTTCATTTCTAAATTTAAGCACGTAGGTTATAAGACTTGGAAACCTATAATTAAAACATCAGAATATATAATCGATAACGGAGTGCTAACTATAAGGATAGGAGTACAATCAGTTAACGATGGTATAACGATAAAAGATTATGTTACTGATAAATACAATACAATTGTTGCTAAAGTAGTTATCCTAATGATCCAGGACTCGGGTATGGAATATGTATTATAACTTAATATGGTCGGAGTACCCTTATAACATAAATGCTTATCTATTTACTTTTTAAAACTTATTGCCAACTACCGTGTTCAAAAATAACATTGTCAAGGCGACTGGTACAGTTGTCACGGTCAGGAAACGTCAAAGTACCCCTGCTATTGTAATCCATTTATAAGTTATTATAACTTCCTTATCATCTATCGCCTATATTAAATACAAATATGTCTTCACATTTTACCAATAGATGGGACAGGATAAAACTATCTAGAGATGAACTCTTTACCGCGTTGAAGGTAGACGTTGAATCTATGAGTAAATCAAAATTGTGGTTTGACTCTCCCCTTGGCGAACGCAGACGGCTTATTGAATCTCTTACAGATGAAGAAATTAGGCAGCTATGTCGCTTGAAATTTTGGCGGGAATGGTTTATTTGGTTCTGGTTTGACGTACGCGATTACCCCAAAACATCTCTGGGTAAAGAGAATATGGTAAATTTAGGCAAACGCTTCGTTAGTCTACTTGAGAGCTCAAGTGATCCGCTAGATATAGTTCCTACAGCAGATATAGGTGAACATAGGTCATATAGAGAAAGTTACCTCGGTATTAGTGATCCCAACTGGGCATCAACTAATATCTTACGGCATCTATCTCTGGTTAGCACACCCAAAGACAGAATAATGTTTGCTAATAAGATATTCGACTATCTAGATAACTATCAATCTATTGATTCCATGCGATCTGTAACAGAAATCTTTAATCCTGATGTCCCATTCCAGTTAGAAGAGTATCAATGTCTTCCAGTTTCACCAATGTGGCACTGGTTAGGTCTCCATATGCGCGGCGATATGCTTGTTTCATTGGCGATTATGGAATCTCATGATGAACATACTACACTATACAACATATTTATTCCGGGGGCACTTGGTTATCGTTCAGAGTGTGATATGGAAATATACACTAGAGTCCAAGAACTGGTAGAATCCGGCGCGTATGACATACCTATACGAACCAGGTTGTGGGTATGGAATAGGTTCATATCTACGGCTATACATCTCAAAATTGACGTTGCTTTTAATACTGCTTTGATTCCTGAGATCTATTGGAATACAATTCTAAGCTGTACCAATAAGGACTCCCAATTGTCATCAGACGAGTTTGTAGAATCTAAACTAAGGTTGAATGAGTGGTTATTAGAGAATGGCTTAAGTTGGGATCTGGATGAGTTCTTTGTCCTTATGGTAGGCAACTCAAGTCTAATTAACATAGATAATAGACGACGAGTTGAGGCTTAGATTAAGTTTCGTATATTATTCATAGTTGGTTTTTAAAAACTAACTAGCTTAACAGAATAGATATTCTAAGTGGTAAACCAACGATCCGGATTAGGCATATCGTCATCGCTCATTATGTACCACTGAATCAATTGTTCCTTAGTTATGTGGCACATAGGAGTGGTAAAAGGCTCCGAGTCTCTATCGCGGGTCATTGTATGTGTAGACTCCACATGTCCATGTACCGGATGATGTCTAGTGACGGTCACTGCGCGCCTGTCTTCAGATAGTTGATATACTGAACCGAAATCTCGATATGGACCTGCATCCACAGCACGGGCGTATCTACTGCTTTGTCTACATGTAGAATATCGCCACAAACGTCCGTTGTCCCTAAATTCTAATCGAGTTTTTCCATATTCTCTATCTATGTTCTCTGTTGAAATAGGATTATCTATCAACATACCTATAACTTTTCCACTCGGACGGGCATAGAACTTACACTCGCCAGCTCTAGCGGTTAACTTGTAGGTCTCTATGATGAGCGTACTTGAACTATAAAATATAGTAGAGTACTTGCAATAAACCAATAGATCATAATCCAAATTGGGTATATCTTCCGAACGTGGAAATCGAAGATTCTTATAGAACCTATATTCGAACTTCAATTTACCGTTCTTATACACTAACAAGTGACGAATATTTATGTCCTTACCTAGATCATCTATCTCACGATTATTGATTTTCAAAGTAATATTAGATAGTCGTCGGTTACTTGGTTTATGCAATGATTCGTTAAACATAACAATTGCGAAGAAACCTCCGTTTCTAAATGGGTCGTAGATACCTGGTCTAGCCAAATTAATACCAATATCTCCATCGAATCCGTCTACAAAAGTATTCAGGTGGACTGCTATTAAATTCTTATTATCGTAGAGCTTGTACATCCTGGGTACATTGTTCACGATTACCGTAAATTGACCTTGCTTGTATCCATGGACATATGTACCATTTTCAACCTCATTATGTACGACCGGGATGGATCCTTCTTCTGACGGGACGTCGGAAGGAAAGTCAGACGCAACGCTCCTAGTATGCTGTAATCTATAGGGTCCATTGAATTTACCGCATAGGCATTCTTGATAAGTAACACTTCCATTTGTTTTCCTCAGAGGTGTGTGGAAGATGAAATTACTATACATCCGTCTACCAGCAGCTGACCTAGCATAGTGAAAGATTTCAATAGATGTTCTAACAAGCGACCGGAAAGTCTCCGGATCATATGACATAATCTTAACCCATATCTCTAGTGGTAGTACGTCGGTTATAACTCGTTCTCCAGTTTCTTCGATAATAGCGTCTTTACCATTCTCCAGTTGCTCCATGATTGTCGTAATATCCATATTATCTGCTGCTATTCATGGGGTACAATGCAATATTAGTTGGTATTCGCTTC
>Ga0209174_10002848_pt1 | contig 11180 bp, 9 predicted proteins | sample JI91814BDNA_FD_187505 | JGI IMG/M metagenome (GOLD analysis project Ga0209174, IMG submission 187505) | Wastewater effluent complex algal communities from Wisconsin, to seasonally profile nutrient transformation and Carbon sequestration -... | ecosystem: Engineered > WWTP > Effluent > Algae...
GACTGGCTCATCGACCGCGGGGGCGGTCACCGCCGCAAGAGCCCCGTGCACGGCGGGATGCCGCACCCGCGCGGCCTGGACACTCCTCCGGCAGCCACGGCCGGTGCCGTGACGGCGAGCTCGGGCGGCGCCGCTCTGGTGCTGGGAGCCCTGCTCGACGGCATCCCGGAGTCCGCGGCCATCGGCATCAGCCTGCTCGGTGGCGCCGGGGTGAGCACGGCCATGGTCGTCGCGGTCTTCCTCTCCAACATCCCCGAGTCGATGTCCGCGTCGACGGGACTGCGCGCCTCAGGCCGGTCGACCATTTGGATCCTCGCCCTGTGGGCTGGGGTGACCGCGGCATCGACGATCTCGGCGGTGCTCGGCTACACCCTGCTCGGCGACGCGCCGCCGGCGACCCTGGGGTTCATCCAGACCTTCGCCGCAGGGGCGATCCTGACGATGGTCGCCGACACCATGGTTCCCGAGGCCGTCGAGCACGCGGGCCGGCTCGTCGGCATCGTCACCGTGCTGGGGTTCGCCGTGTCGTTCTTCCTCAGCGCCGCCTGACCCGGTCGGCACCGGCCCTGTCTAGCGCCCAGGACATACAGCCTGATACGCCGACATCGACAGTCCGGTCGGTGAGCCGACCGGCTACTTGAGGAACTTGCTCGTGCGCCGATCGGCCAGCGGCTTGCCCCCGGTCTGGCAGGTCGCGCAGTACTGCAGCGACGAGTCGGCGAACGACACCTCGCGCACCACGTCGCCGCACTCGGGGCAGACCTCACCGGTGCGCCCGTGCACCCGCATCCCCGCGCGCTTGGCGTCCTTGAGCTCCTTGGCAGGCTTGCCGGATGCCGTGGCCACCGCGGCGGCCAGCGTCCCCCGAAGTGCCGCGTAGAGCCTCTCGACCTCGTCCGGCGACAGGTTGGCCGCGAGGGCGAACGGCGACAACTTCGCCACGTGCAGCACCTCGTCGGAGTAGGCGTTGCCGACGCCGGCGATGATCGACTGGTCGCGCAGCATCCCCTTGACCTGCATGCGGTGCGACGCCGTGATCTGTGAGAAGACCTCGAGCGTGAAGTCCTCACCGAGCGGGTCAGGCCCGAGCGAGACGATGCGCGGCACCTCGGTGACGTCGCCGACGATGTAGGTCGCGAGCGACTTCTTCGTGCCCGCCTCGGTGAGGTCGAACCCGGAACCGTCGTCGAAGCGCACCCGCAGCGCGATCGGTGACTTGCCCGGCCGCAGCACCGTCGCCGGGATCGCGTCGGACCAGCGCAGCCAGCCCGCCCGGGCCAGGTGGAACACCAGGTGCGTTCCGCCGCAGTCGAGGTCGAGGAACTTGCCGTGCCGGGCGACCCCGTCGATCGGGGCACCGACGAGCGCCTGCGGCGGTGGGCTGAACGTCTTCAGCACCGAGATGGAGCCGAGCTCGACCCCGGTGACGACCAGGCCCTCGGTGCGAACAAGCAGGAAGTCGACGAGGGCCTGCACCTCGGGAAGCTCGGGCATAGCCGGAACCTACCCCCGGCTGCCGCCGGCCGCACTCGACCCACCACCAGACGCGCTCCCCCAGATGGCTCGCACCTGCGGGGCCAACCCGTAGCCGTCGGGCGCTCGCACCACGGGCGCGTCGAGCTCCTCGGTCGGCGCCGGCACGAGGTCGTCGTTGGCGACGGGGATGACGTGGCTGAGCACCTGCTCGCCCGGCGACAGCTCACGGATGGCGATGCCCCGCACGTGCCCGGGTTTGCGCGACGTGAACTCGGTGTAGATCTTCGGGTCGTGCTGGCCGTCGTCCCCGATGAGCAGCCACTTCACGTGCGGCAGCTCCCGAGCCAACCGGTGCAGCTGGGCGTGCTTGTGCTCCTGCCCCGAGCGGAACCAACCGGTGTTCGTCGGGCCCCAGTCGGTGAGCAGCATCGGCCCCTTCGGGTAGCCGTTGCGCCGCAGGAACCGGGTCAGCCAGGGCGCGGTGTTCCACGCGCCCGTCGACAGGTAGACGACCGGCGCCTCCGGGTGCTCGGCGAGCAGCTCCCGGTACATCGTCGCCATGCCCGGCACCGCCTTGCGGGCACCCTCGGAACGCAGGAAGGTGTTCCACGCCGCGATCATCGGCCGCGGCAGCGACGTCGAGAGCACGGTGTCGTCGATGTCGGACACGATGCCGTGCGTCACCTCGTTGCCGATCACGAGCACCGGCACGTCGATGGTCTGCGCGTTCGGCGACCCGACGAAGATGCGGTGCCACCCCGGCGTCAGGCCGTGGCCACGCACGGTGAGGTCGATGAATCCTCCGCGGTCGGTGCGGGCCGTGGTGATCCGCTCGTTGATGCGGATCGTCACGACCTCGTCGATCGCCGGTGTCGTGAAGAACGCCCGCCACCCGCGCGTCTCGAGCTCGACCGCCCGCAGCCGCGCCGCGTGCGTCGGCTCCTCGGGGTCGTCCTGCTCACCGCGGGTCATGATCACCCGGGCGAACACCCGCAGCTGCGACTCGCTGCCGTACCCGGTGAGCGGCACGATCCGCGTGCTCCACCCCCGTGACCGGAGCAGGCCGGACTTGCGCTCGTTGTAGGCGTCCTCGAGCACTGCTGCGGCGTGTGGTCGCGGCATGCCGAAAGCCTAGAGGACGCTCTCGGATGCCGGTGGCGCGCCGAGCGCATCCGGCCCAGCGGGCGCGGTGGCGGGGCCCACGGCATCCGCCGGTCCGTCGGCGAGCGCCTCCTGGGCGGACGCCGCGGTGAGCCGACGGTGCACCAGGACGCCGACGGCGAACGCCGGGGAGGACAGCGCCGCCCCGAGCATGCCCGCCAGCGCTGCGCCGATGATCGTGGAGCCGAGCACGACGATCGGGTGCAGGCTGAGCGCGGTGCTCGCCAGGCGCGCGAGGATGACCGTCTGGATGACGTTCTGCACGACGAGGATGACGGCGAGCAGGATCAGCGCGGTGGTGAGGCCGTTCGAGCCCAGGGCCACGATCGTCGCGAACGCCCCGGAGACGATCGCCCCGAGGTAGGGGATGTACGACGTCACGAGGGTGATGACGGCGATGGTGAAGGCGAGCGGCACGTCCATGGCGAAGGCGGCACCGCCGATGAGCACGGCCGTGACGACGGCCGACAGCGTCAGGCTGCCGAAGTAGCGGCGCACCGACATCACGGCATCCCCGACGATGGCCGATCCGGTGTCGGGGTCCAGGCCCATGTGACGGCCGACCCAGGTGGTCAGGGAGTGCCAGTCGAGGAGCACGTAGTACACGAGGAAGGCGCCCATCGCGACACCGATGGCCAGCGACACCGTGCCCGAGAAGACCCCGGGCAGCACCGACCCGAGCCCGCCGAGCGCGTCACCGGCACCCGCCTGGAGCGAGTCGACGAGGGTGTCGCCGGAGCCGACGTCGACCCCCCGCTCCTCGAGCCAGGTGTCGAGCGTGCCGAGGCCGGCGGTGACCTGGTCGGCGATCGTCGGGTACTGCCCGACGATGCCCGCGAGGACGAGCCAGATCGACCCGAGCACCACCCCGGCGAGGAAGAGCAGCACCGCGAGCGCCCCGCCCCACGTGGGCACTCCCCGGTCGGCCAGCCACTGCACGACGGGGACGAACAGCGCACCGAGCACCGCGGCGATGATGAGCGGAACGACGAAACCGGACACCTGCGCGAGCACCCACACCCCGGCAGCGAGCATGCCGAGCACCCCGAGGATCAGCCAGGACCGGGTGCCCCATCGGCGCAGGCGGGGCGAGACGACGTCGTCCACGGGGGTGCCTCTCGATGGGTGGTCAGGAGCAGGCACAGGGTATCGCTGCGCAGCGCGGGCACCCGGTGGCATAGCGCTGAACGGCAGCGGTCAGGTCGACGTCCATCTGGTTCGCGAGCGAGGCCACCCAGGCCAGCACATCGGCGAACTCGTGCTCGCGCTGGGCCTGCGTGCCCTTGCGCACGGCCTGGGCGAGCTCACCGACCTCCTCGGCGAGCCAGGCCACCGTGCTGGGAACCCCGCGCTCGCGGTCGCGCTCGCCGTAGGTGCGCTCGATGACGTCCTGGAGGGTGGCGAGGTCCATGCGCCCGAACCTACCCGGGGCTTCTCCAGCTGGGGTCAGTTCAGGGAGGGGCCGAGCGGCATCGGCGGGGTCGGCACGGCGCCGAAACGACCGACGATCGCCCGCTCCCGCCGCAGCAGGGCCAGCACGGTGCGCAGCCGAGTCGCCGGGTCGCCACCGTCGAGCACGCGCTGCCGGTCACTCGGGTCGAGCACCATGGCCTCCACGATCCGGTACGCCAGGTGCCCGGTCGGCGCCTCGAGGTCGACCGCCTCGGCACCGAGGTCACGCAGGTATGCCGCGTGCTCGGCTCGCGCTCGCGCCGCCAGGTCGGCGACCACCGGGTCATCGCCGTGCCCTGGCTGCCCGGGAAGCGGCTCACCGAGGAAGGTGACGTGACCCGTGGTCCACGACGTGCCGGCATCCGGATCGAGCGAATCCAACCGGTAGCGCCGCACCCCGGTGGCGACGAGGTGGACCACCGTGCCGATCGGGCTCTCCGCGAGGGCCATCGCGTCGACGCGCGCCTCGCAGCCGATCTCGTAGAGGTCAGCGACGGCATCCGCCCCGACCTCGCGCCCTGATCGGATGAGGGTGACCCCGAAGCAGCGTTCGCCGTCGGGCAGTTCGGCGAGCGCGCGGGCGAGGTCGAGGTAGCGCGGCTCGAACAGCTGCAGGGGCAGTCGTGCGCCGGGGAGCAGCACCGTTCCGAGGGGGAAGAGCGGCAAGGTCGCCATGCCCCACTGTAGGCACCGACCCCCACCTCTCCCCGACTCATTGCACTCCAGCCACCTCACCCAGGTGGCTGACGTGCAAGAAGTCGCGCAGGAGGCCGATGCGGAGGTTCGACAGCTCACCCGCTAGAGTGGACGTGCTGGCCCGCCTTCTGCCTCGGGCCGCATTCTTTGATGTCGATGCCTTCGCGTCGGGGCCGCAAGCCCTCGACTCGGCGCCGCGGCCCAGAGCCCCGCCCGGCAGAACATCCCGTGTCGCTGACACCGTTGATGGTCAATGCCGACCGCAGCACTGCGCGACCGCCCTGAACTCAAAGGAATGACCTTGTCCAGCACCACTTTCGGCGTGCTCGGCGTGCCCGCCCCCCTCGTCGAGATCCTTGCCCAGCGCGAGATCACCGCCCCCACCCCCATCCAGGCCGCGACCCTGCCCGACTCCCTCGCGGGTCGCGACGTCCTCGGCCGTGGCCGCACCGGCTCGGGCAAGACGATGGCGTTCGTCCTGCCCCTGCTGACCCGCCTGTCGCGCAGCACGACGCAGCGCCAGTCGCGTCGCCCGCGCGCCCTCATCCTGGCCCCGACCCGCGAGCTCGCGACCCAGATCGAGGACGCCCTCACCCCGCTCGCAGCCCCCCTCGGCCTGACCTCGCGCACCGTCTTCGGTGGCGTCGGCCAGAACCCCCAGGTCACGGCCCTGCGCAAGGGTGTCGACATCGTCGTCGCCTGCCCCGGCCGCCTCGAGGACCTCATCGGCCAGGGTCACGTCTCCCTGGATGCCGTCGAGGTCACGATCATCGACGAGGCCGACCACATGGCCGACCTCGGCTTCCTGCCCGCCGTGCGCCGCCTGCTCGACGCCACCCCCGCGCGCGGGCAGCGGATGCTGTTCTCCGCCACGTTGGATGCCGGGATCGGCGTCATCGCGAAGCGTTACCTCTCGAACCCGGTCACCCACGAGGCCGACTCCGCGCAGTCGCCGGTGTCGACCATGGCCCACCACGTGCTGCACGTGACGCCCGACGGTCACGGCCAGGTGCTGCTCGACCTCGTCGCCGCCCCCGGCCGCACCGTGGTCTTCACCCGCACCAAGCACCGCGCCAAGAAGCTGGCCCGCCAGCTCAACGGCCAGGGCGTCCCCGCGGTCGAGCTGCACGGCAACCTCAGCCAGAACGCGCGCACCCGCACGATGGAGGCCTTCCACTCGGGTGCAGCCCGCACCCTGGTCGCCACCGACATCGCGGCGCGCGGCATCCACGTCGACGACGTCGCCCTCGTCATCCACGCCGACCCGCCGGTCGAGCACAAGGCCTACACGCACCGCTCGGGCCGCACCGCCCGCGCCGGTGCCTCCGGCACGGTCGTCACGCTGATGACCGACGACCAGGTGCGCGACGTGCGCGACCTCACCCGCAAGGCCGGGGTCACGGCCACGACCACCCGCGTGCACGCCACGCACCCGCTGCTCCAGGAGCTCGCCCCCGGCGACCGCTCCTTCGAGGGTGGCTTCGCTGCTCCCGTGGCTCAGGCGTCGCCGCGCCAGGGGTCGGGCCAGCGCCGCTCCGGCTCCGGCTCGGGTCAGGGCTCTCGCCCGGCCTCGGGTCAGGGTCAGCGTCGTGGCGGCCCGAGCGCCGGAGGGTCCGGTAGCACCGGAGGCGGCGGCCACCGCGGCGGTGCGCGTCCGGCATCCGCTGGCCGCCCGGCATCCGGCAGCGGTTCGCGCCCGGCATCCGCTGGCCGCCCGGCATCCGGCAGCGGTTCGCGCCCGGCATCCGCTGGTCCCCGCACCGGTTCGGCCCGCCCGGCCCGTTCCGCCGCCTCGTTCAGCGAAGGCACCCGCCGCACCCGCTGACCGTACCGACATCGACCACTAGGTCGATCTCGGTACGCTCCCGCCCACCCAGGACGTCCCCCGAGTGACCTATTGGTCGATCGGGGGACGTGTGTGTCGACCCGGCACTGACGTCCACAGGGTCACCGAATACGGTCTCGCGGCATGGACTGGTTCAGCGAGGTGTGGGCCCGCGCCCTGCCCGAGAGCGGGGTGGCGCTGTCCGGTGCCCCCGTCGTCGCCGTGCTCGTCGCAGCGCTGGTGGCCGTGGCGTTCGAGCCGCTCTGGCGCATCGTGCGCCTTGTCGTGACCCTCGTGCACGAACTCGGCCACGCGAGCGTCGGCATCCTCGCCGGGCGCCGGTTCACCGGGTTCGTCCTGCGCGGCGACATGTCGGGCCACGCCGTGACCGTCGGCCCGGCGCACGGCCCCGGCCGCGTGCTCACGACCTGGGCCGGCTACCCGGCACCAGCCGTCATCGGGGCGGCCGCGATCGTGCTCGCCGTGCGCGGCTGGTCGGCCCCGGTGCTCACGGTGGTCCTCGCGGTGCTGGTCGCCGCGGCCCTGCGGGCCCGATCGGTGCTGACCGCCGTCGTCGTCGCCGTCGCCGTCATCGGCGGCGGAGCCCTGTGGTGGGCCGGGTCCCCGCAACTCCAGGCCCAGGTGCTCATCGCTGTCGGGGTGGTGCTCCTCGTCGGGGCGTGGCGCCACCTCGGGGCCGTCATCACCGCCCCGGATGCCGCCGCGAGCGACCCCGGCGTGCTCGCTCGCCTCACGCGCGTCCCCCGGACCCTGTGGAACCTGACGTTCGTCATCGTGCTGGCCGGCTCCACGTGGGTCGCGGGCCGGGCCGTCGTGACGGCATCCGGCCTGCTCACCTGACGCAGTAGGGGGGGCAGACGCGCGCCCTGCCGCGCCCCCGGCATCCCGCTGCGGGTCTACGGTGGGGGCATGACATACCGGTACAAGGTCGTCGAGGTCCGTGAGAAGATGATCGGCGGCAAGGTCTCAGGTGACCGCGTCGAGAAGCTGCTCAACGAGTGGGCTGCGCAGGGGTGGCAGCTCAAGGCCATCACCGCGACGGACGTCAAAGGCCGCGTCGGCCCGGGCGGTGTCGAGGGGCTCCTCGTCACCTTCGAGCGCCAGGTCTGACCCGTACCCAGATCGACCAATAGGTCACCACAGGTACATCACCGCCCGAACCGGCCGTACCCAGGTCGACCAATAGGTCTCCTTAGGTACGCGCCCGCCGCGAGCGCCAGGTCGCCCACGCACCCGTGCACCACAGGGCGGCGACGACGAGCACCGGCTGGAAGAGCAGGCGAACCAGGCGTGCGGCATCCGAGTCGAGGCCGAAGGCCGCTGTGCCCGTGAGGTACTGGCTGATGTTGCCCGGGAAGATCGCCACGAAGAACGCCGCCACCACCCAACCCACGGTGGGGCGCAGCCGCGCGGGAGCGACGGCGAGCGCAGCGGCGAGGACCAGCTCGATCACCCCACTGACGGCGATCACCGCCTCGGGCCACGGCATCCACGGCGGTACCTGGGCGCGAAAGGTGTCAGCCGACGCGAAGTGACCCACCCCCGCCGTCACGAGGAGCAGCACGAGCGCCCAGCGCACCACCCCACGCGCGAGGCCCGCACCCGGCGACCCCTGCGGCGTCGTTGCCGCAGGGGTCGCCGGGGTGTTCATCGACGAGCCCGTCAGCGCCGCACGACAAGCGTGGCGGTGATGGTCTGACCGGTGTCGGGAACGGTGATCGTCACCGTGTAGCTACCCGGTGCCAGGCCTGCGGTCGACAGGTTGTGCTGCCACTTGCCGTCGACGTAGGCGAGGGTCGCGGTGCGCACCACGGTGCCGCCCTGGCTCACGGTGAGCGTCGGGTCGAGGTCAGTCGGCTCGGACCCGTCACAGTCGGCGAGCTCGACCTTGACCGGCACCGTCGAACCCTGCTTGGCCGTGACGCTGCCCTTCTTGAACGGGGCGAGGACGCCGGTCGTCGTGAACTCGACGGCCACGTCGGCGGTCGTCGTCGTGACGTGGCCGTGGCTGTCGGTGACCGTGACGGTCGCCGTGTAGCGCCCGGCTGCGGCGTAGGTGTGCGTGCGGGTGAGCGAGTCGGATGCCGTGTTCACCGTCTCCGTCGTGCCGTCACCCCAGGCGATCTTCACCTCGTGGGTGTCGGCGGCATCCCGGTCGGCGATGTCGACCGTGAGGCTGGCGCTGCCCGCACCACAGCTCACCGACATGTCGTCGAAGGCTCCCTGGACGGTGGCCGGGGAGTTCGGCGTGAGGCCGACGATGACCGGGTCGTGGTCGGAGACGCGGAACATGTGCGGGGCGTAGAGAACGTCCTGGAGGTTGGCCGTCTTGAAGTCGGTGTTGTAGTCCAGCACCGACGGCTCGTCGGCGTTGATGTGGAACTCCGCGACGCCGGCGACCTGGTCCTTGCCGAACAGGTCGGCCGAGCCCAGCGCGTGGTCGAGGTAGCCCCACTGGCCGTCGAAGACGTAGGAGTAGGCGTCCTCACCGAGGAAGCTGCTCACCAGGTTGGTGTAGCCGGCGTTCTTCAGGACCGTGATCGGGTCCTCCATGGCGTAGGAGTTGAGGTCACCGAGGATGAGCACGTCCTTCTCGCCCGTGCCGGTCGGGTCGGTGTCCAGCCACGTGGCCAAGGCCTGCGCCGAGACCGTGCGGGAGGCGTTGCAGTTGCCCTGGCCGTCCAGGGCATCCGGCACCGTGCAGGCCGAGCCCTTGGACTTCAGGTGGTTGACGTCCGCGACGAACGAGCCACCGGTCGCGTTGACCCGGAAGGCCTGCGCGAGCGAGGGCCGGCTGCGGGGGGCCGTGTCGCCGCCACCGACGAACTCGGTGGTGTTGAGGACCGCCGTCTGGCCGATGGGCGTGACGGTTGCCGGCTTGTAGAGCATGCCGACCTTGATCGCGTCGGTGCCCAGCGCGTTGGTCTGGCCGGTGTTGCTGTCGGCGTCGATGTAGGCGTAGGTGTCATCGCCGGTCTCGGCGTTGAGCCGGTCGACGAGGTGCCTCAGCGAGCTGTCGCTGCCGTAGCCGTCGTTCTCGATCTCGTTGACGCCGAGGACGTCGGCGTCGACCGCGAGGATCGCTGCGACCGTCTTGGCCCACTGCCGGTCGAACTCCTCCAGCGTGTCGGCGCCGCGGCAGTCGGTGCTGTTGCCGCCCACGCCGAGGGTGCAGTTGTCGACGTTGTCCGGCAGTCCGTCGAAGGTGTTGAAGTAGTTGAGCAGGTTCATCGCGGCGGCCCGCACGTCACCGCCGACCTCCTCGGGTGCCTCGGGGCGGGGGTTGGCCGCCTGGAAGTCGAACGACGCGTTGAGTGCGCCGACCGGGCGCAGGCGGTACGCGTTGCCGCTCGCGGCGTTGCCGGCCCACGTGTAGGTCATGACGCCGATGGCCTCGGTGAGGACGTCTCCACCGCGCAGCGTGTTCTCGGCGGACAGGGGGTCACCGCCGCGGCCGAAGAGGATCGGGTCGGGGTTCTGGGCCTGGGAGCCGTCATCGACGATGAGGCGGTTGAGGTTGTTGCTCTCCTGGAGGGCAAGGGCGTCGGCACCCGGGGCGACGACGTTGGTGGGCTGCTGGAGGCGGCCACCGCTGGAGACGACGACCTGGCCGAAGCGACCGAGCTGGAAGTGCTCGGTGACGTACAGCGGCTGGGTCGTCTCGACGTGCATGCCTTCGTACTTCTCGAAGTCGGTGAGGCTGAGCATCGGCAGGGTCACCGGGGTCGGGTCGACCGAGCCCGTGCCGCAGTCGGCTATGCCCGCCGCGTTCGTGGAGATCTGGCTCTGACCCTGGTTCTCACCGGCCGTGCCGGTCACGGTGACGATGTCCCCGACCTCGACGAGGTCCTGGTTGCCGCCGTTGAAGATGAAGATGCCGTCCGAGGTGGCGGGGTCGCCGTCGCCGGCATCCTGGAGGTAGAAGCCACGCAGTGCCGGCGAAGCCCCTTCGTAGTCGCCCACGACGACACCCCGGACGGTCTGGGGGCCGGTGAGCGCCACGGTGGCACCCGTTCCCTGGATCGCGGGGATCGGGGTGACCGCGGACGCGCAGGCCGAGGACAGCACGACGGTGAAGGTGGAGGAGAAGTCCGTGACCATGGCCTCCGGAGGGTCGTTCGCATCGAGGTCGGAGACTCCGGCGGCCAGCACGGTCAGGGTGCAGGTCTCGCCGTAGGTCAGGCGGGGGGTGGGGTCGACGGTGAACGTCGTGGGCCCACCGCTGACGGTCACGGGCACGTCGCCGGTGACGCTGCACACCAGGGTGACCGCGCCGTCGAGGGCCACACCCTCGCTGAAGGTCACGGTCGGGCTGACCCGGGCGGAGCCGGATCCGGCGTTTGCCGGCATGACGGCCGGGGCCTGCTCGACGGGCGGGGTGTCGCTGCAGTTGGCGACGTGCGCACCGAGACCGTCGAAGGTGTCCACGGCGAAACCGTCCCACTCGGTTGCCGGGTCGAACGCGTTGCTGCCGTCGGTGTCCCCGACGCAGACGGTGTCCTTGCGGCGCAGGGTGTTGTCGGCGGTGCTCGTCAGACCGGTGCCCCAC
>Ga0209174_10002860_pt1 | contig 11154 bp, 10 predicted proteins | sample JI91814BDNA_FD_187505 | JGI IMG/M metagenome (GOLD analysis project Ga0209174, IMG submission 187505) | Wastewater effluent complex algal communities from Wisconsin, to seasonally profile nutrient transformation and Carbon sequestration -... | ecosystem: Engineered > WWTP > Effluent > Algae...
CGTGCTTGGCGTGCCGTTGATACAGGCGATGCGCGAGCAGTATCCGGACATCCGCATCCATTTGGTTGAGGGAATGTCCGGGCATCTGGGCCAGATGCTCAACGCACGTGAAATTGATCTGGCCGTTCTATTTGGTGCCGAGCAGGCGCGTCGGTGGACCGTCCGTCACTTGCTCGATGAGCGGATTTTCTTCCTCTGCGGCGCCCATGGCGGGCCGCAGCAATTGCCGGCGACGCTGGAAGAGATTGCCGATACGCCGCTCGTCTTGCCAACCCCTCGCCACGGACTGCGCCGGGTGATCGATGCGGCCTTCAGCAGCCTCAACCGGACACCGAACATCATTGCCGAAGTGGACTCGCTGCCGGTCCTGATGGACATGGTCACAGCAGGCATGGCGGCAAGCTTGCAGCCTTGGTCAGCCCTGGCGCGTCAGCCGGAAGGGGGCACTCGCTTGCGCTGGCTGGAGATGGCGGACGCAGGCACGATGCGGCGCAACCTGCTTTGCAGCCTGTCGGATGACGAGTTGTCGCCGGCGGCCTTGGCGACCCGTGGCGTGCTCCGCCAGGTCGTCGGTGACTTGGTGGCCAGCGGCTCCTGGAAGGGCGTTTCGAAGGGGCATCTCTAATCGAGATAGGGGGATACCGGGACGGCGTGGGTACTTGCCATCCCGGTGCGGGATAGTGTCATCGCAGAAATCAATAAAAACTCGGAAGGAGCAATCGATGAATAACCCAAACCCCAGCGATGTCGATGTGCTTGTCATCGGCGGCGGCAATGCGGCGCTTTGTGCGGCATTGATGGCCCGCGAGACAGGCGCCTCTGTCCTGCAACTCGAAGCCGCGCCAAAGGATCGTCGTGGCGGCAATTCCAGCCATACCCGCAACTTGCGCTGCATGCACGATGCACCGCAGGACGTACTCACCGAGGCCTATCCAGAGGAAGAGTTCTGGCAAGACTTGCTCAAGGTGACGGGGGGTAACACCAACGAACAACTCGCTCGCCTGGCGATTCGCGAATCATCGCAGTGCCGGGGCTGGATGCGTAAGCACGGTGTGCATTTCCAGCCATCGCTGTCGGGCACGCTCCAATTGTCGCGGACAAATGCCTTTTTCATGGGCGGCGGCAAGGCACTGGTCAATGCCTACTATCGCAGTGCCGAAGCACTGGGTGTTCAAATTGAATATGAATCTCCGGTCGACCGTATGGACATCGTCGATGGCGTTTTTCGGGCCGCCTGGGTGGGCGACCGGCGAATCACCGCCAAAGCCTGTGTCATGGCAGCCGGCGGTTTTGAATCGAATCGCGAATGGCTGCGCGAAGCCTGGGGGCAGAACGAAAGTGGCGAATGGCCGGCAGACAACTTTGCCATCCGCGGCACCCGTTTTAACCAGGGCGTCCTGCTCAAGACGATGATGCATGCCGGTGCCGACATTATTGGCGATCCATCGCAATCGCATTGCGTCGCCATCGACGCTCGTGCGCCACTCTACGATGGCGGCATCTGCACCCGCATCGACTGCGTTTCGCTCGGGATCGTGGTCAACAAATACGCTCAGCGCTTCTATGACGAAGGCGAAGACTTCTGGCCAAAGCGCTATGCCATCTGGGGCCGCCTTGTTGCCCAGCAGCCGGGGCAGCTTGGTTATTCGGTGATCGATGCGAAGGCAGTCGGGCGCTTTATGCCGCCTGTCTTTTCTGGCGCAAAAGCCGACACCCTCGAAGAACTGGCTCGCCAGATCGGGCTTGATGAAGACAGCTTCGTCCGCACGGTAGCCGACTACAACGCTGCCTGCCGGGTTGGCAGCTTCGACCATACGGCGCTCGACGACTGCCATACCGAAGGGCTGACACCCGCCAAGACGCATTGGGCCTTGCCGCTCGATACGGCGCCTTTCTACGCCTACCCATTGAAGCCGGGTATTACCTTCACCTATCTGGGCTTGAAGGTGAATGAACAGGCCGCCGTGCATTTCGCCGGCGAACCCAGTCCCAACCTCTTCGTCGCTGGCGAAATGATGGCCGGCAATGTGCTGGGCAAGGGCTATACGGCCGGGGTCGGCATGACCATCGGTACGGTTTTCGGGCGCATCGCGGGTGCGCAGGCTGCCAAGGCGGCATTGAAGCAAGGAGCGAATCATGCAGGCGCTTGAGAAACTGGTCGACGAAGCGCGCGGCCTGGCAGTGGGCGATATTCGATTGAGCGACAACGAGGCCGAAGTCGGCCGCATCATGAAAATATGTAATGCCTGTCGTTACTGCGAAGGCTTCTGCGCCGTCTTTCCAGCCATGACCCGCCGGCTGGAGTTCGGCGGCGCCGACATCCATTACATGGCCAATCTCTGCCACAACTGCGGTGCCTGCCTGCATGCCTGCCAGTACGCGCCACCCCATGAATTCGCAGTCAATGTCCCCCAGGCGATGGCCAAGGTACGGGGCGAGACTTATGCCAGCTACGCTTGGCCGAAAGCGCTCGGCGGCTTATACAAGAACAACGGTCTCACGGTGGCGCTGGCCATGGCAGCCGGGCTTGCACTATTTCTGGTGCTGACGATGCAGATTACCGGCGGCATGGTGCATGCCCCGTTGGCCGGCAACTTCTACGCCATCTTTCCGCACAACACCCTGGCCCTGATGTTCGGCCTCGTATTCGGCTTTGCGGTGCTGGCGCTGACTCTGGGTGTGCGTCGCTTCTGGCGTGAAATCACGCCGGGAAAAATAAGCGGGGACGCCGGGGCGGAAGCGGCGGGTAATGTGCTGAAGTTGAAGTATCTCGATGGGGGTCATGGCATGGGCTGTAATAACGCTGATGACGCCTTCACGCTGCTGCGCCGTCGCTTCCATCACTTCACCTTTTACGGATTCATGCTCTGCTTTGCGGCAACGAGCGTGGCGACGCTGTATCACTATCTGCTCGACCTGCATGCGCCGTATGCGCTGACCAGTTTGCCGGTCGTGCTTGGTGTGGCCGGTGGCATTGGCCTCCTGGTCGGTCCGGCTGGATTGCTCTGGCTGAATCTGAAGCGCCATCCGCTCCATGGCGACGCGGCACAAAAGCCGATGGACCGTGGTTTTATCGCGCTGCTTTTTCTAAGCAGCCTGACCGGTCTGCTGCTGCTCGCACTCCGCAACACGTCGGTAATGGGTCTGCTGCTCGCGGTTCATCTTGGCGTGGTCATGGCGCTTTTCCTGACACTTCCCTACGGCAAGTTCGCCCACGGAATCTTTCGTTCCGCATCGCTGCTCAAGTGGTCAATCGAAAAGCGATTGCCGAACAAGCTCCAACTGGGCTCCGAGTAAGCCCTGGCATCCGGACCGGTATGCCAGGTAGAAACCATCAAGCCGAATACCTGGCACGATCCGGCGCTTTCTCATGAAACACCATGCCCATGCCTGGCGGGCGATGCACCATGCAGGCTACCGCCTGTATTTCGCCGGTCAGGCAATCTCCATTCTTGGCAACTGGATACAGCAGGTTGCGCTCGGCTGGCTGGTTTACCGATTGACGGGCTCGGCCATGCTGCTCGGTACGGTGGCCTTCCTGACACAAATTCCCCAGCTCGTCGTTTCACCGTTGGCGGGTATCGTGATCGACCGCTCGAATATCCGACAGTTGATGATCGTCGTCCAGTTGGCCATGTTGCTGCAGGCGGCATCACTCGCGGTGCTGACCTGGTTTGGTCTGGTCGTTCCCTGGCACATCCTTGTTGCCGCAACGGTTTTCGGCATTTTGAACAGTTTCGACGTGCCGCTGCGCCATGCCTATACCAGTCAACTGGTGCCGGATCGCCAGGACTTGCCTAATGCGATCGCCCTCAACTCGCTATTTTTCAATCTGGCCCGATTCATCGGGCCACCCCTTGCCGGCTTCATTCTGACCCACACGTCGGAGGCTTCCTGCTTTGCGCTCAATGCCATTTCCTTCGTGGCCACCATTGGGGTGCTGCTGTATTTGCGGACGTCTTCCCAGGCGCATAGTTCTGCCGCCTTTGCCGATGCGCTACGGGAAGGCTTTGTTTTTGTCAGGCAGCATTTCCCGGTTCGTCACCTTCTCTGGCAGGTCGCTCTGCTGAACTTTCTCGCTGCGAGCTACGTACCGCTGATGCCGGCGTTTGCAAGAGATGTTTTTCGCGGCGGTCCCGATACGCTCGGCCTTCTGCTGGGCAGCGCCGGCGCCGGTGCGCTGCTGGCCTCGGTGACCTTGGCCGGACGTCGAAGTGTGCGCGGTTTAAGCGGCAGCATTGCTCAAGGCAATTTGCTGGCCAGTCTTTCGCTGATCGGCTTTGTTTTGACCAGCGATATTGGCGTGGCGATTGTCATGCTGTTCCTGCTGGGGTTTGGGTTAATCACTTGCAACACATCGAGCAATACGATCCTGCAAACCATCCTCCCCGAGCGCCTGCGCGGTCGGATATTGGCACTCTATAGCGCCGCCAATCTCGGGGCTGCGGCGCTCGGCGGCCTGGTCTGTGGCGCAATGGCCGATCACTGGGGTCCAGGCCCGAGCCTGCTGCTCATGGGCATCCTTCTGATTGCGGTGTCGCTCTTCTTTTTTGCCCGACTCGAGTTGTTTCGCATGCATTTGCGGCCCATCTACGCCCAACTTGGAATCAAACACCCATCGAAAAAGGAAGAGTCATGATCAAAGTTACTGTGCTTGACGATTATCAGGGAATTGTTGCTCGTCTTGATGCCGTCAATGTTCTTGAGGGGCTGGATATCGATCTGGACGTGATGACCCATCACATCGAGGATGAGTCGGCGTTAGCCAGGGTTCTTGCAAAAACCGACTGTCTCGTTCTTATCCGTGAGCGAACTCAAATTTCCGCCAGTCTGATTGCGGCCTTGCCTTGTTTGAAGCTGATTGTCCAGACTGGACGGCTAAGTAGTTGCATCGACCTCGAGGCGTGTCGGACACGGGGAATTCCGGTCAAGGATGGCAGCGGCAATCCAATCGCTCCAACCGAACTCACATGGGCTTTGATTCTCGCCGCGTCGCGCCGCTTGGTACCCTATGCGCAACAACTTGCCCAGGGCAATTGGCAACGGTCGGCTACGGATATTGCTGACGAATCCCTGGGCCGCGCCGTTCATGGGAGGACGCTGGGCGTTTGGGGGTACGGAAAAATAGGCAGACGTGTTGCTGCGATCGGTCGCGCGTTTGGCATGACTATTCTTGTTCATGGGCGTGAGCAATCAAGTCAGGCAGCCATTGCCGACGGTTTTGAATTTGTCGCGGATCGTCGTGACTTCCTGAGACGACTTGATATCCTGAGTTTGCACCTCAGGCTCTGCCCGAAAACGCAACACATGATCACGCAGGAAGATCTTGCCTGCCTAAGATCTGACGCGTTATTGGTCAATACGAGCCGGGCAGAGTTGCTGGCGCCCGGAGCGCTCCTCGCCGGCATTCGCGATGGACATCCCGGCAGCGCAGCCCTCGATGTATTCGCCGACGAACCCGGGGGCGTCAATGAGTACCTGGCTGCTCCGCAGATCCTGTGCACACCGCATCTGGGGTTCGTCGAACGCGACACCTTCGAATCGTACTTTCGAGAGGCATTTACCCATGTGCGGACCTTTGTTCAGGAGCGAAACCGGCATTGATGCATGAGGTGAACAATCCGCGCGCAGCTTTGTTGCTGATTTCGCATCAATTCATTTAATTAATTCACTTCACGTTGCTGGTGCCAGGGAAAACAATAGCGATCGTTAACCATCGGAGACGATCGACATGTTGCTTACTATCCCTTGCACCTTGATGCGCGGCGGTACCTCCAAGGGGCCTTACTTCCACGCTCGGGATCTACCAGAGGATCCCCAGGCTCGTGACCAATTGCTGCTGCTCGCAATGGGGTCGCCGCATGTCCGCCAGGTGGACGGTATTGGCGGTGGCGATACGTTGACCAGCAAGGTCATCATCGTCAGTAAATCGACGCGTCCGGGTATCGATATCGACTATCTTTTTGCCCAGGTTTCGGTAGAAACGGCAACTGTCGATACGACGCCGAATTGCGGAAACATGCTGGCGGGAGTTGGCCCATTTGCGATCGAAAATGGACTGGTTTCGGCAACCTCACCGGTTACCACCTTACGAATATTCAATATCAATACCCAGAAGATAGTTGAGGCCTTGATCCAAACCCCCGGTGGAAGGGTTACCTACGAAGGGGATACCAGAATAGACGGGGTTCCTGGCAGCGGAGCACCGATTGAACTGAACTTCAAGAACGCCACGGGCGCCAAAACCGGGCGCCTCTTCCCGACCGGCAACCGGGTCGATGCGATTGATGGCGTCGAGGTATCGCTGGTCGATTTTGCGACCCCCCTTGTCTTCGTTCCTGCAGATGCCATGGGCAAGACAGGGCATGAAAGCAAAAAGGAACTGGATGCCGACAAGCATCTGAAAGCCAGGCTGGAATCGATACGTCTCCAGATCGCGGAGAAAGCGGGCATGGGCGATGTCCGAGGCAAGGTCTTGCCGAAAATTGCGCTGGTTGCCGCTCCGCGGGGTAAGGGCGTCATTGCGTCGCGCTACTTCACGCCGTGGACTTGCCACTCTGCCTACGCCGTTACCGGTGCGCTCTGTTTGTCTGCCGCCAGCGTTCTGCCAGGAACGGTGGTGAATCGCCTGGCCAGTCTGGACGAAGCCGAGCCGACCCTGATCCGGATCGAACAACCGGCCGGCACCCTGGAAATCAGGCTTCATATCCATGGCGAATTGACCGTTCCGGAGCCTGACATCGTCTCGGCAGGGCTGATACGAACAGCGAGAAAGCTGTTCAAAGGCGTCGTGTTGCTACCCAACGAGGCCAGCGCGGCAGCCTGATTCTCGCGAAAGACGATTAATGCCCATCACGCATTAATCGTTTCTTTATATTCATTTCACGCAATTTAATCGATTCCATAAACTGTAATTCACCAACTCGCCGGATACCGAGATGAATCGTATCTGCCCCACATGGGCGACAGATCATAATCAACGGAGGAGCCACAATGAACCAAGGAATCAAGAAAGGCCTGCTGCATACGCTGATATGCAGCCTCGCGCTGCCGCTTACAGCGTTTGCCGCAGAAGGTGAGCACAAGTTGGAGCTCAAGGCCCGGGCGGTCTACTGGAACGATGAAAGCGTGGCCTATCCAAGCAGTTCAACCCCGAATCCCAAGCCCTCCAGCTACGAGCAGAGTGCTCTGGGCCTTCAACTCAACTACCAGTCCCCGTACTGGGCGGACTTTATCGGGTTTGATGCCTCTCTCTATGGCGTCACAAAGACTGGCAGCAGCGGAACACCAACCACCAATTTACTTGAAGTCGGCAATAACGGACGGGTTGAGGACTCCTACGTCACGGCCGCCCAGGCACTGATCAAGCTAAAGTACCAAGACACCGCCCAACTCAAGGTCGGCCGCCAGATCCAGAATGGTTTGCTGCTGAGAAGCACCAATACAAGGGCGGTTCCCGATACCTATTCCGGTGCTAGCGCATCGGTTAAACCATTCGATGGACTCACCATTTATGGTGCCATTTATGACCAATGGCGCTCCCGCAGCACTGGCGAATTCGAAAAATTCAGAACAGAGGCGACAAAAGCCGGTGTTGCCAATGCCATCGATTACATCAGTATCGTAGGCGCCTCTTATGCCAATGGACCGTTGTTGGTCACCGCAGAGTATTTGAATTCAAAGAGCTACCTGTCGAAATTCGGTCTGGTTGGTGCGTACACCATCCCCCTCGACAAAAACTCCCTGAAACTTTCGAGCGGACTATTCACGTCGCGCGACGCAGGTTCTCTATTTGTCTGTTCCGCTGAGAGAGATCTGGACTGTGGTACGGGAACCCAGCGCATTTCGAACGACGGTATGGGTGTTTATATCGACGGCGAATGGAAGCTTAGTAACGTTACCATCGGCGCAGCAGTCGCGAAATTCGATGGCTTCTGGATCGAAGACAACTTCGCAGTCAATGCGACGAGAACAGGCGGTTTGACTCAAGACCACGGAACCAACCCTTTTCCGACCGCCGCGGGTCTTGGCCCTGACCTGAGCAATCGAGACGAATTGGTCGGTTCGGTTCGCCTGGGCTACGATTTCAAAGATTACATCCGTGGTTTGAAGGCTGCATTCAAGTACGCCCAGGGCACCGGTGCAAAGAGCAGCAACCGGGAAAACTCAGCTGTTGGTTCTGAAAACTATCGTGAATTCAATCTTCAGTACGCGATTCCGTTCGTGAAAAACCTTAGCGCTCGCTATGCTTATATGAACTATGACTCGCATATCAAGAACGGCTCTACTACGGCAACAATCAGGGGGATGCCGAGACAGGATTGGGAGCAGCATCGGCTCTATATCGATTACTCCTACCAGTTTTAACCCACTGTAACGGCAGGAGCTCCTTTGTGGTGTTGTACTTGGCGGTTTCAACTCTGAAGTGCAACACCGGGTTGAAAGTTCATGATCTCCCTCGCAAAGACCTCCGCCGGTGTTTCAAAGTCGAGGCATTTGCGTGGGCGGTTGTTTAATTGTCGGGCAATCGCGTTGAGGTAGCCTTGGGAGATCGGCGCCAAATCCAGCCCCTTGGGAAGATACTCGCGGACCAGGCCGTTGGTATTCTCGTTGGTCGGCCGCTGCCAGGGGCTGTGCGGATCGGCGAAAAAGACATCGATCTTGACGCGCCTGGCGAGGATTTCATGGCGCGCCATCTCCTTGCCCTGATCGTAAGTCAGCGACTTTTTCATGACCAACCGAATATGCCGAAACTTGCGCCTGAAGCCTTCCAGCGTGGCCTCGGCCGAGCCGTCGCGCACCCTGCACGCGTCGCATCGTAGCTCTTGCCCACGGTGTTTCGCGCCACTTCACGCGATACCGCGGAGGTCGGCCGATTGAGTCTTCGGGCAATTGCCCGAAAACTCAATCCCTCGTCGCTGCACCGGTGAATCTGATTACGTTCGTCCATCGACAACTGGCTGTAGTGATTTCCCATGCGTACCCCCAAACAAATCGGGGTGTTGCACTTCAGTTTAGAGCGCGCCATGCGTAAAAAATCATCTCGTTCACCAAGAGCGGTCGCGAAATTGCTATCGCCGGTCCAACAATGCCATTTTGTTATTGGCCCGCGGATTCATTTGGAGTTGCTTCTCGCTGGTAAATTTGATCTTACTTACGTCGGCTCAGTGGGCGGATTTCTGAACATTGCAGGTAGTGCTGCTCACATCAAGGGATGCACGGATGTGCTCGCGGAAATTCACAGAGGCCAGAATGTTGTTCAAAAATTATTTGAAAGAGGCAGCGGGCCAGACGAAGATGAGGCCTGTGTATTACGTGGCGCAATGAATATTGCGGATCATTGGCTCGTCGGCCTGGACACTGCGATTCTGTCCAAGGCAATCGGTTCGTGCGAGCGCGAAACCGTGTTCATAAGAAAAATGCTCTATCGATGATCTTCGAATTAATATCATAGCCGAACGTGGTCACCCCTCAGGCATTTCCGATCCAGGACTGAAGAGCTTGTTTCCACTATCAAAAGCATTGCCCGCAAGAAATTGAACCTTTGAGACCTTAACAATTCAAGCCCCCGCTTTGGGGCTTATGATTTTCTACTGCAATCACAGATAGCGAGCAATATTACGAACAGCACCATGGGGGCTACTTTGAGCACACATAAGCTTCAAGAAGACACGACTCCACTTCTTTCTTTTGACAACCCGTTCTTGTTATTGGTCGGCGTAAAGGGGGCACAAAATGCAAAGGGGGAGGCAAGCACAACTCTTGTGCACCGGCACGATCTTTCCAATATGCACGGTACTGTTCATGGTGGAGTCATCATGACTTTGCTGGATACCACCATGGCTCGCGCTGCGATGTCGAAGCACGGGTTTCAGCTTTCGGTGGTGTCGATTGGGGTCTCGGTAAATTTCCTGAAGCCAGGAAATGGGTGTCTCACAACCCGAGCGCGGGTGACAGGAGGGGGAAAGTCTACGTGCTTTTGCGAGGGTGAGGTTTTTGATGAAGCTGGCAACTTAGTTGCCAAAGGGCTCGGAACCTTTAAATTCCAGAAGCCCCCTGCTGGATATGATTCGACTACAGGCGTTCTTTACAAACCAGAGGTGATTGAGTAACGAGGCATACGGGAATGTTGGCGGCGCCGCAAACTGCATACAGTTTTAAGCTGTTTTTTTGCGAAAGGGCGGCAATGCCAAACGAAATGGCGCAGGGAGTCCCGCCTCAACGTCGGCAACTTGCGCCACACCGGCTACTCACCTGAGAAGGCCACCGCCGGCCCCCCGGAGCCCGCGCCCGCCGGAGAATCCAGGCCCGGGACGTAAGCATCGCCCTCGCCAGCGAGCACCGTTCAAGCATCGTCAACCGCCTGCCGGCGCGCATCACGTGGCTGTGGCGGGATCAGCCGGGTTTGACAGAAGGCATGGCCCAGATCAAATCGGTGGCGGTGCTGGGCTAGCCAGACCGGGCCCGGACAGGAGGCATTCGCATTATCCAGGTGTTAAAATTGCCGGATGTCGGGCAAACCGGAACCTCCATGAGCAAGGCCACCCGCGAAATCATCAACAACGCCTTGAAGGCCCATGACCACGACAGCGCCTATTGGCTGGAGCACATCGAGGCACTCATCAACGACCCGGACAACGCCCTGCACCGCAAGGCGCTGGAAGTCACCAAGGCCTATCTGGAAACCTTCGCCCGCGTCACCACAGCCCCGGACAAGCGACGCTCGCGAAGCCTCCAGTAAGGGCACGCCCCGCCACGCAAGCGCCTCCCGGCCCTGGATGGCGGCAAAAATTTTCATGCAGGCCCTGTCTGCGCCATTCACCGCCCTCAGGAGTCTGCAAACATGATGTTCTTCGAGCTGTTTTCCAACGCACCGGAGATCATCGACATCCCGGCCGGCCAGCCGCTGTTCAACCAGGGCGATCACGGCAGCACGATGTACGTGCTGCTGCGCGGACAGGCCGAGATCGTGATCGGCACTCACCTGATGGAAGTGCTGGAGCCGGGCAACATCGTGGGCGAAATGTCCATCGTGGCACCCGGCCCACGCTCGGCCACGGTGAGGGCCAGCGAAGACTGTGAATTCGCCATCATCGACGAGCACCGCTTCAACGATCTCGTCCGCCAGGCCCCGGGGTTTGCGTTGAAGGTCAT
>Ga0209174_10002862_pt1 | contig 11149 bp, 10 predicted proteins | sample JI91814BDNA_FD_187505 | JGI IMG/M metagenome (GOLD analysis project Ga0209174, IMG submission 187505) | Wastewater effluent complex algal communities from Wisconsin, to seasonally profile nutrient transformation and Carbon sequestration -... | ecosystem: Engineered > WWTP > Effluent > Algae...
CACCGTCTAAAATAAAATCAATTCCATTTTCTTTGCAGATTTGACCAATTTCGGTTGTGGGTAATGGCATACCAGTGCACCAATGCACAAGAGAAAGCGAGATTGCTTTTGTATTTGGTGAAATGGAAGACTTTACATTTTCTAAAAATTTTGCAGGAGAATCTGCCATTGGAATAAACTTTAGATGAATTCCTTTTTCTTCCCAATGTTGAAATGGATACACATTGCTTGGATATTCATTTTCCAGAAGTAAAATCTCTTCCCCTCGATGCAAATCAAGACCCTGTGAAATGAAATTAATTCCTTCCGATGTATTGTGGATAATTCCGATTTCCTCCGAATGACAATTCAGTAATTGGGAGAGAATCTCTGTTATGCGCCTTTTTACATTAGAATATTTTTCTAATTCGTTGAATACGCCTTGTTTTGAATAGGCTTCTAAGTAGCGGGTAACATCCGTAATCGTTCTTCTTCCAACAGGAGTTGTTCCGCAATTATTGAGCCAGATGAGTTCCTGATTGACAGGATAATTTTCGTAATAGGTCTTCCAGTTTGTCATAGTTTGTTGTATTGTAGGTAACGCATATATGCGCTACCTACTTGGCTAATCCTTATTTTCCGCTGAGGAGGGCTTCGTCTTCCCAGTAGTATTTTGTTCGATCTGTTTGTTGTAGAAATAAATATTGTGATTCTACTAAGATTCGATCTTCTTCTTTGATAAATGCAAGTGTATTAAAGAAACGTTTGATGGTTGGATCTTTAAATTTGTCTTTCATTTTGTTAGAAAAATCTCGTGCATCTTCGGAGACTCGCATCGCATGTTGGACTGCATCAATATCGTCTTTGTAAACTTCCGCGGTGTTTCTTTCGACTTTGCGCATTAGCTTAGAAAGATGCGTTTTATCAAATTTATGAATTGCGGATAATTGCTTGAGATTGGGAAAATCAACTCCACCACTCAGATCATTATACATTTCTTGGATTAATTTGATATGCTCTTCTACATCTTCTGCGAGTTCGCGGAAAAATTCTTTCACAGAGCCTTCTTTGACTTTATCATATGTCTTTAGATAAAAATCAAAACAATCTTTTTCGTATTGAATCGCAGAGGCGACAGCTTCAAGTAGCGTAGTATTTTTAATTGAATTCATAAATCTCTCCCTATTGTTTTTTAGTTTAGTTGAGATAGAGTTTTTATTGCAAATGTTTTTTTGAAAAGCAGGATTTTGTTTTTATCTCTTTCTCTCTGTATTTATTTGCATTTAAAAAAAATCTTTGATTAGATTCTACTCGATTTCATTCTGACAAAAGAATGAGTCTATTATACAAAGAAAGACGGAGACGTTTTAGAAAGCCTGTATTGCTTCTTGGCTTTTCCATCCTTATATTATTATTGCCGATTTCAAATTATATTGGAATGAGTATGAAATATAATTTCAACTGGTATGAGCCTCATTTCCTGATTAAAAATGCAAATCTACCGGAATGGATTTTACTTATCAGTGCACTCTTGTCCGGGCTGGGGTTACTATTTGTTAAACGTTGGGGATGGTGGCTATTTGTTCTTTCTTCCTTCACTTTCATTTCTTATAATTCCTACATGTTTCTTACAATTCCCAACTCAGCAACCAAAGGTCCGCTCATTCAAACCTTACTCATAGTCGCTGCTCTTTCTTATTTTTTGCGAAAAGATATTTTTAATCCTTATATGAAATTATATAAACGTGGCTGGCGATTTTTAAAGCGTTATCCGATATATACAGGCATAAACATAAACGATAAGATTTACAAGACAGAAAATATTAGTCTCGGTGGCGCCTTTGTGAAATGGCCTGACTGTAATTTAAAAATCAACACGGAGGTAACAGTATATTTTGAACTACACAAAGAAGGCTTTATGACGAAGGCTGGTATTGCGACTATCGTTCCAGGATACGGAGTCGGCATTGCCTTTCGTGGTGTAGATAAATTTTTCAAAGAAAGACTCAAACGAGCACTCGAATTAAAAAAAATTACAACAGATAACCACCGATAGTCTCCCAGTGGGAAATAGCTATTTGCCGTGCTTGTGATAGTTTGCGACGTATTTTAATAGTTCCTCAATTAGAAATTCACAGATGATTGCATCCTTAGCGGATAATTCCGGTTGCTCGCTGTTAAACATTCTCTCATCCACTCTAAGTAATTTGTAGTTGATAAGTTTTTCTTTCGGAGTCGTGTTTTTGTTCTTAGAGAGAAGAATATACATTTTCAATGTGTCATCTTTTGGCTCTATGATTTTCGTTTTGTGATAGATGGATAGGAATTTTCCCAGACTTTCACAAAGTTCTTGTTTTGTTTTAGTTTCAATTTCTGACATAGTGTTTAAATCAGTTCTTTGTCGCAGAGGCACAGAGTCACTGAGTTTTTTAATTTATTTCTTTTTAAACCAGGGCACGAAGGCTGAGGTTGTTCTTTGATATTCTTTGTATTCCTCGCCGCGTGTTTTAATGGCATTTGCTTCGGTCATAGGAATGCCTGTAAATTTTAAAAGGAAAATCAACATGAGTATTGCTGGTATTATCGCATAATAGCCATTTGGCGAAGGAAGGGCAACTAAAAAGTAAGAAACCCAAATCATCCATTCAAAAAAATAATTAGGATGGCGGGAATAATTCCAGAGCCCGACTTTACAGGTTTTGCCTTTGTTCGCTGAGTCAGACTTGAATTGACTGAGTTGGAAATCGGCAGCCGTCTCCCCTATTACGGCAAACAAGAATAAGCCTAGTCCAAAGTATTCAAGCGGATGAATGTCGATTGCCGGATTTGTGCAGATGATAAGAAATGGAATTGAAAGAATAATATCAAGTAAACCCTGAAACTGGAAAATATTTGTGAAAAATTTTCTGTCTACTGCCTCGCCATAGTCTTTTCGAAATGCCGTATAACGGGCATCTTCCCCATGACTTAAAACTCGAATTGCCAGATAAGAGCTTAGTCTAAATCCCCAGAAAAATACCATGAACATGATGATTGCTTTTCTTGCAATAAACCCTTCTCCTAAAACGTAGTAAACAAAAGCAATTGCAACAAGGGAGAACGCCCAGCCTACGTCTACTATCGCATAATTATGAATCTTCTTTCCTAGATACCAGAGCTTTGTCATGATAATAAAAACCACAACCCACGCGATAAAAACAATCTGCCAAATATTTTCCATGTTTAATCCTTGAGCCCTTTAATCGGAACTCTTCTTAGAATCGGTAAAAATAAAAAGTAAATCAAAGGAATCATCATACAAGATACAATGATCCAACCTAAAATTCCATGCATCGTCGCATCCCAAAAAGTGATGATGGTCTGAATAATATCAGTCTTAATCATATCGACTAACGCTTCAATCGAAATCGGAAATGGTGGAACGCTTAATACCCATTCGCCGAAACGAATGAATGGAATTAAAAATATAAATTGAAGCGGATAGACTAAGTAGCTGATAACTTGGATGAGAGGCAAATTTAGTTTTAGACTTAGACTTGCTATTGTGCATAGAATCATCGTTGAGCCTATGACTGGAAATACTCCTAGCATCACACCGAGTGCGATGCAGAGTGAAATCTTCTCAGGAGTAATTCCCTGCTTGAGAAGATTTATAATCGGAGTGACAATCTTTGTCTTAAAAAATTCTTTTATCATTTTTTAATTAAAAGATCAGTCATAGTCGCATCTTTGTCTAGCTTGAAGAGTTGAATAAGCACATAAATCGCCATTGCAATATTTCCCAAAAGCATAATACCGATTAGCCAGAGAAGTCTTGCAATCATAGAATTCTCCTTGTAACACACCCAGAGGTAAAACGTGATAAACCCGTAATACGCGTCAAAGAGAGTCGCAATCACCCAGGGATCTTTTAGGAGAGTTGGCAGATGAGTAAATAGATTTAGCTCAAGCGAAGCCCATGTAGTTACATAAAGCATAGAAACTAATATAAAACTAAAAATAATTTTTAAGACTGTTATCATAAATTTCTCCTAGATAGTTGTATTATTCGGTCTTGTGTAAATGGCTTGCACGACAGAAATATTTCTCATTTTAAATGCAGCATTGCAGTAGGAAAGATAATATCTCCAACTGCGAATAAATTTTTCCCCAAATCCGAACTCGCGCACTCTGCCTATGTTTTTATCAAACTGATCGAGCCAGAGTTTTAGCGTTTTCGCATAATTTAACCCTAAGTCTTCTAAATTAAAAAGGAATAGATTACTCGTTCGATTGATTGCCTCGTTTAATCTGCCTACAGAAGGGAGAAGAGAACCGGGGAAAATATACTTTTGAATAAAGTCAATTCCAGTTCTAAACTCATCATAGCGAGAATCTGGGCAGGTAATCACCTGTAGCCCCATAACTCCATCTTTCTTTAATACCTCATTACATTTAGCAAAATACGTCTCAAAGTATTTGTGCCCTACTGCTTCTAACATCTCAATCGAAACGATTCGATCATACGTGCCTGTAACATGACGATAGTCGCAAAGCTTGATTTCGATTTTATTAGAGAGACCTTTTTTCTCAATTAGGTCTTTCGCATATTTATACTGTTCATCTGAAATTGTAATCGTAGTAATTTTACAACCATACTTAGCAGCGGCAAATGTGCTGAAGCCTCCCCACCCACTTCCAATTTCAAGTAGATGATGAGAACTATCTAGCTTTATCTTTTGGCAGAGTGCATCATATTTTTGAATCTGTGCCTCTTCTAAGCTTTCCTGATTCGATTTGAAATAAGCAGATGAATACGTCATTGTAGAATCCAAAAACAATTTGTAAAAATCGTTTCCTAAATCATAATGATCTACTATATTTTTTTTACTTCCCGTGACAGTATTTGCTCTTCTGTTGTGGTAGATGCGATTGAAGAAGTTAAATAACTTTAACCGCCGACTGCTTTTTTTTGCACCCGACAAATTGGGACTATCCTCAACATTTAGAATGAACCAGGAGATTACCTCTGAAATATTTTCTGTTTCCCAGTCACCTTCTAAATAACTTTCTGCAAATCCGATATCACCAAAGTGAACTGTCTTCTTATAGAAATTATACGATTTTACATGAATATGTGCGCTGTTAAATGCTTTGTATTCCTTCGATGTATCACCGTAAAGAACAGAAGTTCCATCCGGATCAAAAATTTTCATTGAGCCTAATTTCATTTTTGAAAGTGCTTTCGCAAATAGGTTCTTATAGATGCGAGTATGTAAACCAACGGATAATTCCGATTTGCTCTCAATTTCGTTTTCAACTGTTTTTTCCAAGATAGACTCCTTTTTGTAAATCTGGGTTTTCCATTTTTTTTATGAATGGAATTTTTTTAAAATATAAAAGCATTGCATGCCAGTGAATTAGAACAATTACTCTTAAAGTCAAAAGAGGATATTTTATAAATAGAAAAAACATATTCCAATCAGTAAGCTCTTTTCTTTTTCCAAGGTAAGCGGATAAGAATACTTTGTCTCCATTTTGGTAATCGTCGATATGGATGTTTAATTTCTCATCGGGAGGATTTAACTTAAATTCAAATTCAGTATCTAGTTCAAAAAAAGGAGATACATAGAAATGCTTAATTGTTTTTAAATAGAAACGATAGTCGCCATGTGAATTCGTAGCTACAAATGGTTTCATCTCACCGAATGTGTTGTGCACTTCGATTAGAGCGCATACTGGTGTGTTATCCTTATCGTATAAAAAATAAAAGCAAACTGGATTAAAGGTATAGCCAAGAATTCTAAGATGGCTTACTAGAACCACCTTTGCAATCTCCGCATTACAGCCATTTTCCCTTGCATAAGAGATGATTCCGTTTTTAAAACCATTGTCTCCATATTCGAAATGATCCTTTGGATAAAAGGAGAATAAATTCCATTTTTGATTTCCAAAGAAGAAAAATTTTTTATCCAAATTTTCTAGATCATCCAAATCGAGTGCAAATGTAAAGAGTCCATAAGAAAATGCGTGCTTTTTAGGCAAAAGGCGATTATGCACTACTTTACATTCGAATAATGATGAGTTAACTACCATACATCCTTACCTAGCAATGTCCGTGCCAGATTGATTCCTGAGGTAAGCGCGTCTTCATGAAATCCATATTTGAAATAACTACCACAATAATTAATAAGGGAGCCTTCATTGAGAGAAGGAAGTTTTTCCTGTGCTTCGATTGCATTGACACTGAATACCGGATGCTCATATTCAATTTTACGAATGATTTTTTGTGGATTGATTTTTCCTGGATCATTTATGGAAAGAAAATAATTCTGAGTTTCTGAAATTCCCTGTAGAGAATTCATCCAGTAAATAACAGAGGGTTCGCCGTTATTTTCGACTCGATAATTCCAAGAAGACCAGGCTAACTTTTTGTGCGGCATAACAGTCTCATCCGTATGAAGAGTAGCCAAGTTGTGTTGATAGCGAAAATTTTGAAGTATGCTTTTTTCTTCTTTAGTAGGATTTTCTAAAAGAGAAAGAGCTGTATCGGCATGACAGGCAAACACGAGTTTGTCGTAATAATCGTAGGTTCCGTCTTGCAAAATCAATTTTACACGATTGGCTTCTCGAATTACTTTCTTGGCTCCGTTCTTTAGATGAAATTTATCCTTAAAAGGTTCAATGAGTTTTTTTGCATAAGTCCTTGACCCATTTGTAACTGTTCGCCATTGATGCTGTGTGTTGAGTCCCAAGAATCCATGATTATAAAAAAAACGCACAAGAGTAACCGCTGGAAAATCGAGCATTTCTTTTTCCTCGGTAGACCAAACTGCGGAACTCATCGGAATGATGTAGCGATACAAAATATCTGTTCCCATTTTTTTCTCGAGAACGTATTCTTTTAGAGTATAATTTTTATACTTTGGATCATCCAGTATGGAAATAGCTTCTGTATTGAACCGATTGATTTGATAAAGCAGACGCAGGTAGCGAATATTAAATAGATTGCTTCGCTGCGCAAAAAGACCATTAACCCCTGAACCGCAAAACTCTAATCTGCTAGGTAAATGCTGCACACTAAAAGACATAGAGGACTTTTTTGTTTCTACAGAAAGTTCTTTGAATAAGCGGGTTAAATTAGGATAATTCACTTCATTGTAGACAATAAATCCAGTGTCCACAGGATGAAGTTTATGACGCTCTGCCACGTCAACAGTGTTTGTGTGACCACCAACATAATCATTCTTATCGAAATAGCTAATGTCAAATTCCTTGTGAATGAAATGACCAAGCCCCATTCCTGCAATCCCTGTTCCAATAATAGCAATTCTTTTCAACATGTCCTCTTTGTAGGTTTAGACTCTACTTATTTTACCATTTCCTAATATGAATTATTTTTAGAAGAAAAAAACGTTTGAGTTTATGTTAAACGATAGAATCTTTGTGAAGTGGATAGTAAAAAAATTGAGTAGTCGCAAAGAATACAGATTCGATGAGCAGAAAAACAACCACGTCGTCATCGAAGCCTCGGCAGGAACTGGAAAAACTTACACGATCGAGCATATGATTCCCCAATTCATTGAAGGCGGAGTCTCGATAGAAAAAGTTGCCGTTCTTACTTTCACCGAGAAAGCCGCCGCCGAATTACAAGACCGAATTCGCAAAGAACTCATTCATTCGATAAAAAATCCAAGCCTAACGCAAGAAAAAAAAGATAAATTAGAAGAAGCTCTAGAGCTTTTGCCAAATGCCAACATTGGAACGATTCATCATTTTTGTAGATCTATCTTAAAAAAACATTCTCTTGTTCTTGGATTATCCGCTAAATTCGGAGAAATTCGAAATGTAAATGAGGAAATTGAAACCTATTTTAAAAAGTTCTGGGGGAAAATCGAAAAAGACGATTCCGAAGAGTTAATTGAGCTTCTGCGAAAAGTTGATTTTCCAAAATTCAAATCCACTCTCGTGGAGCTAACAGCAAAAACCGGTGGCAACAAAATTAAACTCCTCGAGAAGTCAGATGCAGATTGTTTAAAAAAAGATCTGTCTTATTTGATGACCTTATTGGATAATGCGAATTTGCCGAAAGAGCAGAATGCTATCGTAAATATTCAAACTCATCTTACAAAAAATAATTCGACCGATTTAGAAGCTCTGTCGAATTATACCGCGTTCTTTTTCACAAAGAAGTTGGAGCCAAGGGCAGTAACTAGAAATGCAATTCTTAAGAAAAATAAAATTACTGAAACAGATTATGATAACCTTATCAATCAAATATTGCACAGTTTAGAAAAAAACTCTTCGGTCGAATTCTTTAATCCAATTTTCGCCTATGCAAATGAACTGATAGAAGATTTTGAAAAATATTTATTTTCGCAGGATACAGTTACTGTCGATGGATTGATTTTACTTACTCGAAAACTTCTAACAGATTTTCCCGAAGTAAAAACCCAAATACAAAAAAGTGTTGAATATTTAATTCTAGATGAGTGTCAGGATACAAATCCAATTCAGATTGATCTAGTCACAGAACTTTTTTCCGGGCTATCCAAAGGAATTATTTTGGTGGGAGACCCCAAGCAATCCATTTACCGATTTAGAGATGCCGACTTACGCTCGTATGCCGCTGCTGTCAATAAATTGGTAGGCAAGCAAGATCTAAGATTAGACATATCTTTTAGAAGTTCTACGCGTCTAGTAGAAGTGCTTAATCGTATTTTTCCTCAGTTTAAGAATTTATCCAAAATTTATAGCCCCGTAAAGCCAAGTCGAACGAATGAGCCTAAAACAAGACCTCCTCTCATCCTTCTTGGGCTAGACGAGAACAATCAACCATTGACTCAAACGGATACGGGCGACGATTTTGGTGCAGATAGTTTACGCGATGCTTCCATAAAAGAAATCATTAATACCATTCATACGATAACGGATAATGACGAGTATCTGATACTAGAAAAAGAACCCAAAGAGTATAGAAGAATTAAATATTCCGATATAGCAATTCTTGCCTACACCAAAGATAACTTAAATCTACTGCTTCGAGAATTTTCCAAGAATGCAATTTCAGCTAATATATACAAGAGCACTTTATTTTATAGCCATAAGATTGTGCAGGCTATTTCTCATTTGCTTCATGCAGTAGAGAATCCAAGCGATTCCGCATCAATTTATAAAACACTCGCTTCCGATTTGTTTTTAATTCCAGAAAGCGTTTTGTATGAGTTGTCAGAGGCAGGAGAACTTTCGTATTTGTTTAACTCTAAGTTTTCAGAAATCAATACAATCTACGAATCTCTTCGCAAAGCTCACGAGAACCGTTATACGAAAGACATCGCTTACACTCTGCATGAAATATTACGCGAAAATCAAATCTTAGAAGTTCTTTCGATTGGATTTGAAGGGAAGAGAAACCTTGCCAACATTTATCATCTATCTGAATTGCTCAGCTATACTCAGCTAACAGAAAATCTAAGCTTCGGGGAAATCGTGCGTAACCTCAAACGAGATGTAGAAAATTCCGTAGAACAAGAAATGAAATTAGACAGCGATAAAAAAGATAATTCTTTTAATTCAGTTCAGTTGATGACAATGCATGTGTCAAAGGGATTAGAATTTCCTGTTTGTATTTTGTTCAATTTGGCGGCGGGGAAAAGTTCAAGTAAAAAGACTTTATATATCGGGGATAGTTTACTAAGGCAATCTCCCTTGTCGGTAGATATGAAACTTACGTTAGGCGAATTAGGCGATGTCAAGACTTCTGAATTTGAGGAATTAAAAAATAAGGACGACGAGGAACTTCTTCAAGAAAAAGATCGACTACTCTATGTTGCCTTTACCCGCGCGAGAGATTATCTTGTTTTGCCGCTTCATTCGATGCCTAAAAAAAATGCTTCTGGTTCTTTGCGAGCTTTAATCGAAGGAGCTTTCTCTTCTGAAAGTATTGAAAAATGTATCAATGAAAACCTGGCTGAAAATTTTATAAATGCAAAGCATCCGAAGGCAAAAAAAGAAATTCCAACCGAGAAAGAGAATAATCCTACATCTATTCAATTTGAACCAATTCAAATGACTCATACTTCGACTGCCGAAATGTATAGCAAGGCAGGAATCAAAGTTCAATCTTATTCTTCGATTGCAAGGCATTTAGAGCCGGAAGAAGAATTCGTAAAAGAAAAAACAATTAGTGAAAAAAAGGTCGCACCGGAAAATGCCGATAATGCCCCATTTACCATTAGCTCTGACAAAAGGGGAACGACCTTTGGACTTCTCTGTCATGCTGTGATGGAAAATTTTGATCTAAAGATTTTGTCCGATGAAAAAATGATAGAATCCGAAGTAAAACGAATGGTTAATGTATATTATCCGACAACGGGGCTCAATGAAATTGTTGATTATACTAGCAAAGATGCGATTGATTTTTGTTATTCTACTCTGACAAAATCCTATCCAATGAATGCTGCAAAGACAGAATTTGCTAAAATTAAAGACTGGAAATACTTAACGCGAGAAAAATCTTTCTTCTATAAATTACAATCGAATAAGATTGATTTTCTAGTTGGAATTGGAGACGGAATGTTTTATTGGAATGATAAATACTACCTACTCGACTGGAAGACAAATTTAATTAAACCAAACGAAGAGGAAACGATAGACGCTATCTTGGAGAAGAAAGTAAAAGATTCTTACTTCTATCAATACATGATCTATAGCATGAATCTAATTGATAATATTACTCCGAAGAAAGAAAATAAAAAAGAGTATTGGGAGAATAAGTTTGGGGGAATGCTTTTCGTTTTTATGAGAGTAAGAGAGGATAAGCAAGGTTCGCTTCTAGTCAAGCCTACTTACGAAGAAATTTTAGCATTCAAAAAGGATTTGGAGAAATAATATGAGCTCTGGAATTATACCGGGAGTAATTCGCGGATTGGGAAGAGCTAGAATCAAATTTGATCTTGCTTATAAGAATAAAAAAATTGGGAAAGCCAATGCAAAGAAATTTCTATTCCTCGAAAAATTAAATTTAAAAGAAAAAGAATTTTCTAGGTCAGCGCTATTTAAAACATTAAAGCATTTCTCTGATCCCGAAATAGATGAGGTTCTTTTTTGGACAGTGTTAAAGTTAATCAATGCCGAAGAAGTCGGCGGTCTATGTGTTCCCAAATCAGATTTAATTAAATTCATCTTAGAA
>Ga0209174_10002872_pt1 | contig 11125 bp, 7 predicted proteins | sample JI91814BDNA_FD_187505 | JGI IMG/M metagenome (GOLD analysis project Ga0209174, IMG submission 187505) | Wastewater effluent complex algal communities from Wisconsin, to seasonally profile nutrient transformation and Carbon sequestration -... | ecosystem: Engineered > WWTP > Effluent > Algae...
CGTCCGGGTGGGCGCTGGCCCAGCGGGCGACCTCCGCGACGATGCCCTCGACGCTGTGTTGTGGGCGGATCTGCGGACCTTCCCGCTCCAGCCCGCCGAAGAGCGGGTGCGCGTGCCCGTCGCCGAAGGCCGGGACGAGCACGCCGGCGGCGATGTCCACCCTGTCCAGATCCGGTATGCCGGCAGCGTGGTCTCGCGCGTCCGCGTCGATCGCGAAGATTCGGCCGTGGGCGACCAGCAGCGCATCGACTTCTCCCTCGGTTGGGCACCAGAGGTGCCCGGTGAACAACGTTGGTGACGTTGGGGTTTCGGACATCAGTTCTCCTGGGAGAGGCGGTCGTAGAGCTCAGGTCGTCGGTCGATCAGATAGGTCGCCTCGCGGCGGCGCTGGGCCAGATCGTCGGTGTCGAGGGCCATGAGGATGAGCGCTTCGTCGTCTTCGCCGGCGCGGACGGTAGCCCCGTCCGGTGCGGCGATCGTGCTGGATCCGACGTATGTCGTGCCGCCCTCGGTGCCGTGGTGGTTGGCGTAGGCGACATAGAACTGGTTCTCGAAGGCCCGCACCGGGATGACGTGCTCGTTGATGAAGTGCCAGGGCGTCATATTCGCCGTCGGGATGGCCAGGAGTTGGGCGCCGGCCAGCGCGGCGAGGCGCGCCGGCTCGGGGAACTCGATGTCGTAGCAGATCAGGGTGCCCACGGTGATGCCGTCGACGTCCACGACGAGCGGGCCGTCGGTGCCGGCGCAAAAGCGCGAACGGTCGAGGTCGCCGAAGAGGTGCATCTTGCGATAGACCCCGCGCACGTCACCGGTGCGGTCGACGATAGCGGAGCAATTCCAGGTCTGATGGTCCTGCCGGAGGGCGAGCCCGACGACGAGGGCCAGGCCGGTGTTGTGAGCGATGCGGCTGAGGTCCGTCAAGAGCTCGAGGTCGGTGTCGTCATCCGTCAAGGCGCCGATGTCGTAACCGGTGAGGCTGAGCTCTGGAGTGACGAGGATGGTCGCCCCCCTGGCGCGAGCGGTGCCCGCGGCGCCGGCCAGGCGCGCGAGATTGGCTCGCCGGTTGCCCACCGTCGGCGCCATTTGCCACACCGCCACCGCCGCGCGTGCCATAAGGCTCACAGTAGAACTGCCGGCCCCTGGTACCCGCCCGCCGCGCCTGTCGAACCTGCCTTATGAGGTATGCGGGGACATCCCGTTCCGATGTTCCCCGCAGTCCGAAGTGCGCCGCAGTCCGAAGTGCGCTGCAGTCGGAAGTGCGCCGCAGTCGATACGCCCGAACTCTACGGTCGGGCCTTCGTCCACAGCGGGTCCTTGGCCGTGCGTGCCGCCACACTGCGCAAGCTCGGTGGCTTCGACGAGGCGCTCGCACACGGCGAGCACATCGATCTCGCCCTGCGAGCCAGTGCCGAGGGATTGCGGATCGGTGCAGCGGCGACGGCCCGCTTCCAGTACCGGATGCGAACGACGCGCCGGGCGCTCCTCGTCCAGCAATATCGCTACTCCCGGTCGCTGCCCCGCGTGATCGCCAAGCACCGGCCCGCTGGCCTGACGGTGCCGCCAGCTAGCCAGCTGATGCAGACGGTGCGCCTCGCGCGGGCCGTGTCGGCCAGCCGCAATGGCGACGATCTGACCCATGCGGCGGTCCTTGCCGCCCGCCTCGCATGCACCGCCGCCGGTGTGATCAGCGCCTACCGCCACGACCGGACATAGGGCCGGGGGCTGACCCGTCAGCGGAAGCGCGCCTGCCGTCCGAGCGTGCCGACCAACGCCTCGCGCGCAGTGGCCGATGCCGCCTCGTCCCGAGCGGCACGCACGGCGTCGAGTCGCGCGCGCACCTCAAGCCGATCAGCGGCGCCCGATGGGCCGTCGGCGGCCAGGAAGGCCGACAACTGCGCGATCCCCGCATCCGCGCGCGCGACTTCCTGAGCCTGAGCGGCGTCTAGGCGCGCGGCATACCACGGGCTGGCCAGCACTGAATCGCGCGTGAACAATGCGCGGAACTCGGGCGACTGCAGGGTCCATCCCTCCTGGGACGCTCCGCTCGCCATGATCTCCAGCAGGGCGCGCACCGGGGGGCACGCCGACGCGATCGTCCCGTCCGTGACGTAGGCCTGCGCCACCCGTTCGTGCGTGGCCGCCATCACCTCGACCGATTCGGCGAAGACGGCGAGGTCCTGGGTCTCGGGGCGCAGGATCGCTTCGGTGAAAATCGCGTCCGGATGCATGAAGATCCGGCCCAGGAAGGTAGTCGCGAACTTCGCGGTGATCCGCAGCCCCAGCCGGCTCGAGGGGACGACGCGCCCGTCGATCTCGACATTCTCGACCGGCTCGAGATAGCCGTTCTCGGCCAGCCACGCCGCGGACCGCTCGTGCGGCTGCATCCGGGCGAAGATCTCGGGGATCAGCAAGCTGACGTCGTGGTCGACGCGCGCGGTCGGACCGACGAACCCGGCGCCGGAGACCCACCCGTCATAGCCGGTCAGGGCATACGACAAGAAGGCGGAGTTGAGGTCGTAGGTCGTCGGCAGCGCATTGAAGGGCGCCTTGGTCATTGCGCCCTCGCTGCCGGCCCCCGTCGTCGACGGGGACTTGCCGGTCATCGAGGAGATGAACTCCATGAGCAACTCGGGCAGCTCGAGATAGTGCAGGGGCGAGAAGGCGCACAGTGCCGGCACGCCCGGTTCGGGCGGGTTGTTGCGCCGCCCGGCGGCGACCACGTCCACGGCCATGGTGACTGGCGCGCTCTGCGAGAGCCCGCGGGCGAGCCGCACCGCGGTGAGTGCGGCCGCCGTCCCGCGCGGATCGGCGAGGTCGGGACGCACCTGCAGATAGCGGGGATTCTTCGACGGTTTCCCGTCGACCAGCCGCGGCCGCGCCGAGCACACAACGTATGCCGGCCGGTCACCTTCGGTCCCCGCCGCGAAGTCGGTGATCAATCGCCGCATGGGAGAAGTGAATTCGCTCAGCGAGATCGCGTCATCGCGCATCGCCCGGGCGGCGTCCCGATCGAGCGGCTCGAAGTTGGACAAGAACGTTCCCGGCTGGGCGACATCCGTTTCCGCGATGCTGTCGTAGCCGGGGTGGATCGCGTCATCCGGGCGCTGAAAGAGCAAGCGTTCACAGTTCTCGACGACTTTGACCGATTCCGCGGCCGCATCGCTTGCGGCGACCACCACGGAGGCGGTGATGTCGTCCTCGGTCTGCAGCTTGAGCGCCGGCGCGAAATCCGGACGCAGGCTGAACAGGCGATAGGAGCCGTCGGTCTCAAAGCCCACACGCAACATGTCGACCAGCACCTGCTGGCCGTCCAGACGCAGCCGGTTGCCCGGCCGGCCGTTGACCCGGCTGACGGCGAAATGGCTGCGCCAATCGGCGCCCCACTCCGGCCGGTAGGCCTCTTTGATGACATAGACCAGCTCGAGCACGTGGGGCGGGATCGACTCCAGGAAGGCGTTGTGCTCCGCGCTGAACTCCAGCGACGGGGTGAGCAGCTTGATGACGCTGCCGATGCTGCGCTGCGGGCCGAGGATGGGACGGGTGTCCTTGCCATTCCAGGAGGGCGCGGCATACCGGTTCGAATAGTCGCGGCCGACGATCGCCTCGACGGCATCGAGATCGGCGTCGAAGTCGGCGACGAAAGCAGTGCCGATGGTGATGGCGTCGGCGATCGACTTCGAGATCTCTGACTTGCCACCGCCGGAGACGGTAGAAGGCTTGTGGCACACCGTGGTTCGTGCCGAGGTCCCGATGATCGTCCACTGCGCGGGGTCGGTGCGTACCTGCCGCATGACGACCCGGAAACCGCTGGGGTCGAGGTAGGTCACGTCCGCACGGAACGGAATGCGTTGCGCCACGCCCGCGAGGTCGGTCCACGTGATCGACCGGTCGGCGAGCCGGAAGCGCGCGCCGGCCTCCACCAACACCAGGTCCGGGTGGGTGAGCAGGTGCGCCGACCCGTCCGCCGCGGGCGCCCACAGCTGCGGATCGCGGGCGACAACCTCGGCGACCGAGGACGCGTCATGGGCGTGCGTGTTGACGAACTCCTGGCCCTCGTCCCAGCTCGGGAAGACCATCGCGCCACCCGAGTGCTCCTCCTCCGCGCCGCCGAAAAGGTTGGCGGAGTAAGAGACCTGCGTCTTGACTTCCTTCTTGCAGTAGCCGAAGTAGTTGTCGGCGATGATCGTGACGATCACGCCGCGCTCGTCGCGCGCGCACACCTTGAAGGCCTTGCCCCCGTTGTAGCGCTCGGCCGGATCGGTCCAACACATGCCGTCGCGGATCTGACGATCGGTCGCCTTGTCGCGGTGCGGCAGGCCGAGAGCGGCCTTGGTCGCGGACACCAGGTGGGGTGCGAGGATGACCAAGCCGGTATGCCCGGTCCAGTGCAGCGGGTCGAGCGCCGAATCGTTCTCCGGCACATAGGGATCGCCGGCATTGCCGAAGATGCCTTCGACGAAGTCGAGATTGGCGACCATGCTGCCGGGCACGATGAACCGGGTCTCCATCCGCCGCTCCCGCGTCCGGCCCGGCACGCCGACAACGACCAGCGGACGCAGCAACAGCGAGACAAAGCACGCCGCCCGCTCCGGCTGCGCGGACGTGATCGGCAACTCCAGCAAGGCTTTTGGGGGCGATAGCGCGGCGCGGAGCAGGAGCGCGAAGGTCTCCCGCGGCACCGCGAGCTTGTCGTCCGGTATGGGTAACCCGCCTTCGGCGAGGTGGAAGACCCCCGCAGTGGTGCGCCGGTCGTTGCGCGGGTTGTGGAGCACACCGTTGGCGAGCCGATAGCTCGTGATCAACTCCGATGCATAGTGATCGGTGTCGACCGGCAGGCTCAGTGTCCGCGCCAGCCCGGGCAGGTCGAGGGCCAGGGTGCGGCGAGGCAAGTGGGGGATGTCCGGCAGGCCGGCCAGGTAGTCATCGAGAAAGCTCTGCACCCGCTCGTCCACCGGGGGCAGCCGGTCGGCCAGTCGCCGGCTCAGTTCGCGCTGGCGTTCCAGGAGCGGCCCGACCAGGGCCTCGTCGTCGCCGCCACCCTGCACCCGCGGTAGGCCGAGGAGAGCCAACCGGAGGTTGACCGCCGCCAGGGCCTGAGAGACCGTGAGCGCGGAGGTGCCAGCAGGGACGGGACCGGACTTGGTGGCAGTCATAGTGTCCATTGTCCCTGTCGTGAAAACGCTTACACCAGCGAGGCGGACCTTCCTCGCATGAACTTTGGGTGACATTGCTTTCACGCCGCGCGCGTTGGCGGCGAGGCATAGGGGTGCGACGATGAGACGGTGAAGTCCGCCGAGGCGCGCGAGATGGCCCACGTCTCGGGTGTCGCGTTGGCTCACCTGACGCGGATGGTGCGGGGCGCTCACGCCGCCGTGAGTTCGGCCGCCAGCGATGCCGTGAGCGTTCTGGTGGGGCCGCTGGCGGGGCCGGGCTTCGTCCTGGCCGACGTCGTGGCCGGGGGCGTCTACGCCGCGACCGGCTTGGGCCTGCGTGCCGGCGCGGCCCTCGCCGGCGCGGTGGCCGCGGAGCGGATGCGCGCGGACGACGACCAGCGACGCAGCCTCCACGATGCCTCGAAAGCCCCCCATGTCCTGGCCGTCGGCCACGCCCTCTGGGGCGAGGGCTTCGGTGGAGCTCCCACCCTCACGCCGGCGATGCACGTGCGGCGCGGCGGGCGCGCGGTGCCGCTGACGACCGCTGGGGTGCGGGCGGCATACGGGCCGGTGACGGGGCAGGTGGCCGTTTTCGTGCACGGGTGGGGCGAGACCGATCGGTGCTGGCGGTATGCCGCGACCAAACGCGAGCCGTATGCCGATCGGCTGGCCGCCGACCTCGGCCTGACTCCCGTGCTCGTCCGCTACAACAGCGGGCTGCGGATCAGCGCGAATGGGCGCGCGCTCGATACGGTGCTGGCCGAGCTGGTCGCGGGCTGGCCCGTCGCGGTGGATCGGATCGTGCTGATCGGGCACTCCATGGGTGGGTTGGTCATCCACTCGGCGCTGGCCCAGGCCGGCGGCCCCTGGGCGGATCTGGTCACCGACACCGTCACGCTGGGGACGCCGCACCACGGGGCGCCGCTGGCGCGCGGCGTCCAGCGCGCCGACGCGGCGCTCGCGACGACGACGCGGGGGCGATGGGCCGCGGATCTGTTGGGGACTCGCACGGGTGGCGTGCGCGATCTCGAACACGGCAATGTCGTCGCCGCGGACTGGTCGGGCCGGCCGCCCGACGGGCGCGACCATCGCACCCATCCCGCTGCCCGCGCGCAGGTCCGTCACCATGCGGTCGTGGCCGTGGCTCCAGGATTCTCGGGCGCGTTCGGTGCGCGCGTGGGCGATCTGGTGGTTCCCGTCGCATCCGCCGGACACGTCGAGATGCATTCCGTCGCAAGTCGATTCGCGGGGGAACGGGTGGAAATGGTGCGCGGTGTGACCCACCTCGGCCTGGTCAACGACGAAAGGGTGTATGCCGCACTCACTCGGTGGTTGTCGGCGCCCTGTGCCATCCTTAACGGCGCACCACAACCGCCTGGGGAGGCACCACCGCCATGCACACACCACGACGACGCGCGCTCCTGACCGCCTCAGCGGCGACCCTGCTCGCGGGTAACGCGGCATCGCTCGCGACGGCCGCGGAGGGTGCGGCACCCGCCCGGGCGGGTGGGCCGGCATACCAGGGACAGGTGATGGGCGGCGCGTTCGCGGACATGTATCCCGTGGATATCGCGAGCACCGGCTCCTACTACTACGTCATCGATCCCGGCAACTACCAGATCGAACGCGTCGTCCGGTCGAGCGGCACGATCGACAAGCGCACCCCGCGCGGCGGTGGCGCGGGCACCGACGAGCTCGCCGCCGCGCGAGCGCTCGCGGTCGACAGCGCCGGCAGCGTCTATGTCGCCGACACCCCGAACAACCGGGTCGTGACGTATGACGCGGGGCTGGCGCGCACCGGCGGCTGGGGGAAGAAGGGCAGTGGCGTCGGCGACTTCACCGCCATCTACGGCGTGGCGATCGGGCCGGGGCTGACGACCGCCGGTGCGTCCGCGGAGGTGGTCTACACCATCGACGGCGACCGGGTGCAGCGCTTCACCCGGGACGGCAAGGACCCCAAGGTCTTCGCGACCGGCTTCAACCAGCCCCGGCAGATCGAGGTCAACAAGGCCAGTGGCGATGTCTATGTCGTCAATGCACGGGACCGCAAGATCGTCGGCTTCGACAAATTCGGCGTCAAGAAGTTCGAGTTCGGCAATGGTGTCGGGTCCGGTCCGGGTCAGTTCCAGGGCGATCCGCGCGGGATCACGGCCACGGCGACCGGGTCGCTGATCTTCGTCACCGACGACGGCAATCGGCGCGTGCAGGTCTGGGGGCGTGGCTCCGACGGCACGTACACCTATCGCTACGCGATCGGGTCGCCGACGACCACGGTCTTCACCGATCCGCGTGGGCTGGACATGACCCCCGACGGGAAGCTCGTCGTCACCGACGAGTGGGACTACTCCCTCAAGGAGTTCACGGTCACCGCGACGAGCGCGAAGCAGACGCGGCGGCTCTTCGGGCACGCGGCCGGCCTACCCGGGGCCAACTGCCCGCGCGGCCTCGCGGCCGACAAGACCGGGCATCTGTTCACCAGTGACTGGTGGAATCAACGCATCGTGCGCACCAGCCTCACCGGCGCCAGCGCGATGTCTTGGGGCAAGCGGGGCACGCGCAATGATCCCGGATCGCTGAACTTCGCGTGGGGCGTGGCGGTCCAGCCGAGCACCGGGCGGGTCTTCGTCGCCAACCGGGAGTCGCACGAGATCACCGTCTTTGACAATTCGGCGGGCAACCACAAGTGGCTGACGAAGTGGGGCTCGCGCGGCTCGGTGTCCGCGGGGACGCAGATGACCTTCCCGCAGGGGCTGAGTTTTGCACCGGACGGGACCTTGTATGTCGTCGACACCGGCAACGGCCGGGTCAAGCAGTTCCGGGTCGATGCGGCCGGCAATGGTGCGTGGGTGCGGACGATCGGCAATGGCGTCGGCGCCGCGGTCGGGCAGTTCAGCATGCCGACCGGCATCTCGGTCGGTGCGGACGGCGCGATCTGGGTGGCCGACACCCGCAACAGCCGGGTCCAGGTCTTCCGGGGTGGGGCGTGGACCGCGTATGGCACGCCCTCGGGGTCGACCAAAGCTTTCAATGTGCCCTGGGGCGTGACCGTGGCGCCCGACGGCTATGTCTGGGTGGCCGACACCGGCCGCAAGCGTCTGGTGCGCATGAGCGCGACGGGTGCCTTCAGCTATGAGGTGACCGGGGCGTCCGCGGGGACCGCCGACTTCGGTGGGCCCTTCCAGGTGCTCTTCACCTCTGCGACGACGATGTATGTCTCCGACACCTGGGGCAACCGGGTGATCAAACTCGGCTGGTAGCCCGGTCGCCTGAGGGTTGTCGGTGGCGCCTACTACGGTGAGGAACGGTACCGGAATGGCAAAGGAGTCATCGATGACCACGGCAGCGGTGTTGGCAACGGGCTTGGCGTTCGGCGAGGGGCCGAGATGGCGTGACGGGCGGCTGTGGTTCAGCGACTTCTACCGGCACGCGGTTTTCACCCTCGACATGGACGGCGTGGAGACCAAGGTCGTCGATGTGCCGGGTCAACCATCGGGGTTGGGGTGGCTGCCCGACGGGCGCCTGCTCGTCGTCAGCATGCTGGATAAGAAGGTCATGCGGCTGGAGCCCAACGGCGCGCTCGTCGAGCACGCCGACCTGACGGAGTTGGCCGACTTCCACGCCAACGACCTGATCACCGATAACTTAGGCCGGTCGTTCGTCGGCAACTTCGGTTATGACCTGCACCACGACATGGCCGAGCGCGATGTGCCGACGATCCTGGGTGACGAGTCTGCCGGGTCGACGACGCTCGCGCGGGTCGAGGCCGACGGCTCGGTGCACGTGGCCGCCGAGCACGTCCGCTTCCCCAACGGCATGGCGCTGATCGACGACGGTCGCACGCTGATCCTCGCCGAGACCTTGCGCTTGCAGTTGACCGCCTTCGACGTCGCGTCGGATGGGACGTTGAGCAACCGGCGCGTATGGGCCTCGACCGCTCCGCAGATGGTCGCGCCGGATGGCATCTGCGCCGACCCTGAGGGCGGCATCTGGGTCGCCGCCGCGCTGGGCAACGCCGTCGTGCGCTATGCCGAGGGCGGCGAGGTCACCGGCCAGGTCGAGACCAGCCAGATCGCGTATGCCTGCGCCCTCGGCGGCCCTGACGGCCGGACCCTCTTTGCCATGACCGCGCCCTCGAGCGAGCCGTCCGTCGTGGACGGTCACCGGTTGGGATGCATCGAGATCGCCACCGTCTAGGAGGATAGATGAGCAGTCGCAAACCCGGCGAACCGCTCGCGCGCAATGCGGCGAGTCTGGTCGCCGAAGCCGATGCCAAAGTCGAGACGCTGGCCCTCGCGGATGCCGTGGGCCTGCTCGATGACCCGGGCGTCCTTTTCGTCGACATCCGCGACCCGCGCGAGCGGGAGCGACTCGGCACCATCCCGGGGGCGCTGTCGGCGCCCCGCGGGATGCTGGAGTTCTGGGTCGACCCCGAGTCGCCGTATTACAAGCCTGAGCTCGACGACGGGCGCCGACTGGTGCTCTATTGCGGTTCGGCCTGGCGCTCGGCGCTGGCGACCGCAACGCTGACCGAGATGGGTCGCGAGGACGTCACCCACCTCGCTGGCGGGTTCAGCGCCTGGCAGGCGGCCGGTCACCCGCTCGAGGCAGTCGGGCGGCGAGAGGCAGCCAACCGGCCACCCGCGCCCGGCGTCTAGGGTTTCGAGAGCCCGCTGGGCCCGCCACACAAAGGAGCAGGGGAAATGCGCGCGCGAGTTCGTTCGGTCTGGCTGGCAATTGTCGGGGTCGCCGCCCTTCTGGTGGGGGGTGCCGCGCCGGGCTTCACGGCCGCCCCGCCCACGGCATCCGGGGCGTCGAATGCCCGGCAGGAGGTGCCTGCGCGGCTGGTCCGGTTGACTGGAGACCCGGCGCCCGGTGTCAAAGGCGAGGCTGCTCGCGGGCGGCCGGACACGGCATACGTGCTCGTGGGTGGGCAACGCATCCCGGTGGCATTGACGCTGATCCGCGGGGTGCCGGCCGGGGCCGTCCTGGCGCGGTTGTCGGCGCCCGTCGGTGGTGACGATGCGGCGATCGGTGCGGCGCTTGCGCGCGGGACGGTCGCGGTGGCCTCGGTGCGCGTCGATCCCGGGGAGCGGCACGGCACCGATCTCGGCGAACACCACGTGCTCGTCGTCCCCGTCTACTGGGAGTCATCGACCACCGACGCGGGGGAGTTGGCCCGCAGCTTCGGGGCGATGGCGGACTACTACAAACGCAACACGAACGCCAAGATCACCCTGGCGACCGCGACGATCATGGCGCCTCAGAAGATCACACTGACGACGACGCAAAGGGACGAGTGCGACTACACCGCGATCGAGTCGAAGGTGCGCACTATCACCGGCACCACGCCGCGCGATCGCTTCCACCACATCGTCGCGGTGATGGAGAATCTCCCGTCCTGCTGGTGGGGTGGGCTTGCGACCCTCGGCCCCTCCGCCACCGGCGACGGATTCATCTGGGTCAACGGCTATCCACTCGCCTCGTTGCTGGCCCACGAAATGGGTCACAACTTGGACCTGACGCACAGCGGCGCGCTTTGGTGCTTCGACTCGCGGGGCAAGCGGGTCCCGCTGTCCGACACTTGCCGGAACACGACCTATGACGACGCCTGGGATGTCATGGGTAATCAGCCGTACGGTTTCGGGGCGATCAGCGCGTCCAACCTCGACCGGCTCGGCGTCTTGGGCGTAGGCGATCGTGTCGTGGTCCCGGGCAGCGCGACTGTGACCCTCAAGCCGCTCGAGGGCGGCGTGGGGCTGCGATCAGTGGCGTTCATCGACGGTAACGCCCGCTACGAGATCGAGTACCGGATCGCCGCCGGCGACGACCGGTATATCGACGACGCCACGTATGTCGACGGCTCAGGTGTCCGTCGAACCCGACCGGGTGGCGGGGTGATCATCCGGCGCTACAGCATGGGCTGGGATAACGACGATCAGGAGTTCGACGTGGTCGACTTCCATCCGCTCGCC
>Ga0209174_10002875_pt1 | contig 11118 bp, 9 predicted proteins | sample JI91814BDNA_FD_187505 | JGI IMG/M metagenome (GOLD analysis project Ga0209174, IMG submission 187505) | Wastewater effluent complex algal communities from Wisconsin, to seasonally profile nutrient transformation and Carbon sequestration -... | ecosystem: Engineered > WWTP > Effluent > Algae...
CATGCTGATCACCCTCGAAGAAGCGCACGCGAGCCTCGATCACATCGTCGACGCCGCCTGGCTGCTTGGCCCGGAGACCGGGGCGGCTGCGGAGCGCCCGGCGCCCGCGACCGGCTGATCCACGCGGCATACCTCTGCTTCCGTATGCAGGGCTGAGGCCCGCCGCAGCGCACGCGGCGCCGCGGCCCACCCGCGGCGCGGTGGCCGCTGATCAGTTGCAGATGTCCTGGTCGGCCTTGCGCGTTTCGAGACCGCCCGAGGTGGCCGGAGCTGCGCTGATGGTCATCGACGGCAGCGGGTCGGTGCCGAGGCGATTGGGCACGGCCACCGGGTTCGGGGCGCCGGTGCCCAAGTGCACGGTGATCGTCGCGTCCGCCCCGGCATCCTCGACCAGTTTGGCGCCGGGGAAGGCCGCGGCAACAGTGCGGGCCGCGTCCGCGGTGGCCGGCGAGTGCACGACCCGCACGCCGGTGACATCCTCGACCGCGCCATTGGCATAGCCCGCGATCACGAAGCCCTGGACGGCCAAGGCATTGCCGGCCTGCACCGCAAGGCCCTCGACACCGCTGTCATTGCTGATCTGCACCGAGATCTGATCCGGGCTGACGGTCAGCGGTTTCGCCGGGGTGGTGGAGGTCGGTTTCGGCGTGGCGGGAGCGGTCTCCAAGGGGCGGTCGGCCTTGATCGCCTCCCAGATCACGGTGGCTTCGTCCGTCCACTGGACGCGGTTCTCGTCCTCGGGATAGACCTCGGTGGGCACGGTGACGAACTCGATATTGCCGACGCCGATATGCCGCAGGCTGTTGGCGATCGAGGCCAAGGTGGTGGCGCCGAGGTCTGGATCGGTCGTCATCGACTTGGTCGCGGCATTGAGGAAGCCATAGAGGCGGTCCGGGCGCAGCAGCAGACCGGTGCTCGTGGCCTCCTGGACGATGGAGGAGAGGAAGGCCTGCTGACGCTTGATGCGGTTGAGGTCGCTGCCGTCATTGACCGTCTTGCGCACCCGGACATACCCGAGGGCTTGCTTGCCATCGAGGCGGTGCCGGCCGGCAGCCAGTGTGAAATGCGCGTCGGCGTCGGCGATATCGGTCGTCGTGCATACCTCGACGCCGCCGAGGGCATCGACCATGTCCTGGAAGCCGCGGAAGTCGACGACGACGAAGTGGTCGACATAGACACCGGTCAATCCCTCGAGCGTCTTGATGACGCAACCGGGGCCGCCTTGGTTGTAGTTGTAGTTCCACTGCCGCACCGCGCCATTGGCGACGGTGGAGTTGGGGTCGGCGCAGTCCTTGGGCGCCATCGTCATCGAGTCGCGGGGGATCGAGACGACGAGCGCGCGCTCCCGGTCGCCGGAGATATGCACCAGGAGGTTGGTGTCGGAGTGCGCTCCGCCTTCGATGGTGTCCTTGCCATATTCGGTGGTGCCGATGCCCTCGCGAGTGTCGGAGCCCATGACGAGGATGTTGAGGGGCTTGTCCTGACCGGCGGCGGCCTGCGAGGTCGAGGGTCGGTTGCCGAGATAGCGGGAGACGTCCAGCCGGGTGATATTGCCGTTGAGCTTGAAATAGGCGACGACGGTCGGGATGGTCAGGGCTAGGAGCGCGCCGACGAGCACCAGCACGATGATCTTGCGGCGCCGATGCGAGCGGCGTGGCGTGGCCTGCTCCTCGACGTGGTTCCCCGGTGGACCCGACACAGTTGGGGTGACTCCCTCACTACAGCGTGATGGTGCTGCGCGCAGAAGTCTAGGAGCCTTTCACCCGGTGTCCAGCACCGGGACGTGCGATGGCCCCGCTCGACCGAGATCGGGCGGGGCCATCGAAAAGTCCACAGTCCGCGCCGGCGTCAGCAAGTGACGCCGGCGAAAGACTCAGACGGGGCGGACGCGGTCCGCCTGCGGGCCCTTGGGACCCTGGGTGACCTCGAACTCCACGCGCTGCGCCTCGTCGAGCGAGCGGTAGCCGGTGGTGTCGATGGCGGAGTAGTGAACAAACACATCGGGGCCGCCGCCGTCCTGGGCGATGAAACCGAAGCCCTTTTCAGCGTTGAACCACTTGACGGTGCCCTGTGCCATTGGGTGAATCTCTTTCCTTATGAAGCGATGGAAAACGCAAATCGCGCATTCCGCAAAGCTGCCCTACGCCCTCCCACTATCGGGGCAGTCCCACCCCCTCCGACCCGAACGGAAAGCCCGGATCCGATGGTTCTTGCGAAAAAGCTCGGTCAACCGGCGTGAACGCTAGCACGTCGAGGGGGCCGTGGCGGGGGCAGACGCCAAGACCTGAGCGATCGTGCTGCGCACTCTGTCCGCAGGTGCCGATCCCTGCTGTTTCCCGACTGTGAGCGCTCTGCCAATTGCGTTGCACGACAGTGGTTTTCGAGCGCCAACGAGGCTGTCTTCAGGCTACTCACGGGTAGGGATTCCGAAGGTTAAGAATTCCTATAGTTCAGTCCGCGGAACCCGAGAGGCGGGCTGCGATGACGGCGATGGCGAACTCGTAGCCAAGGGTGCCGCACCCCGCGATCGCGCCGGCCGCGATGGGTGCGACGTAGGAGCGGTGCCGGAAGTCCTCTCGGGAATGAACATTTGAAATATGCACTTCCACAATGGGGCCGCTGACCGCAGCCAGGGCATCCCGCAGGGCGATCGACGTGTGGGTGTAGGCGCCCAGATTGACGACGAATCCGGCCGATTCGCGCAATTCGTGGATAGCGTCGATGAGCTCACCTTCATGATTGGATTGCCGGCAGTCCACGGCATACCCCGCCGCCGCGGCTGCGCGCCGGCACCGCTCCTCGACTTCCGCTAGCGTCTCCGCCCCGTAGATCTGCGGCTCGCGCACGCCGAGCAGGTTGAGGTTTGGCCCGTTCAGCACGGCGATGGTGGCGCTCACGCGCCCCAGTATGCCGAACCCCCCACCGTCGAGTGGGCACTCTGGGGTCGTCGAGTGGGCACTCGGGGGTCGTCGAGAGGACACTCAGTGCGACCTCTCGACCGGAAGCGTGAGCGCTTCCCGGACCGCGCATGCAAGATGCGGCGCAACCTCGGGGCGGACCTCATGGGACGACTTTCGCACCCCGGGACTCGACGGTCCCAGCCGTGACTCCCCAACCGCTGCCGGGCGGCAGAGCGGCAGCGGGCCTAGACCAAGCCATGCAGCCAGGCCGGTCTTCTTTAAAGCGCGCTTGTATATCTGCTACACTTCCGACATGACCAGTGAAGTAGCGACATACCGGGCCTACGCGCGTTGGCTCCCGTCGTCATACGGCAGCGATCTCAATGTAATCGTCGTTCCCTCCGAAGCCGACTTGCCCAACAAGCCCGACTGGGAGGATCTTGACGGGGGTGCCATCGAAAGGATCGTCAGCGTCCTGGATCCGGACGGTGCCCATGCGGCCACGCGCGAAGAGGCCATCGCCCGGGTGGGGTTGCTCCTCGGGGAAGAAGGCTGGATCGTAAGTTCCGAAGAGACGATCGACGCGTTCATCCCTCAGGTCGTTCAAGCTTTTGCCGTGGAGAGGACTCCACGATTCCGCGTACAGCTGGTCGAGATGGAATCGGGTGTCTTCGCCCAGGTCGCCTCGACGGACGGCACCGTCGTCTCGCTGGTTCCCGTTGCCAGCCAACAGCCCCTTGGCGAAGCCTTGGATCGCGCTGGATGGGTACTGCTTCCAGGCCGCATCCCTGGTTGGACGATGGACGTCTTCTACTGCGCGGTCGGTGACTGGCCCGCGCTTCTCATGGGGACTGCTGAGTCCGTCACGCAAGTTCGCGCCAGCACCGTCGAAGTGGAATCGCGTCGGCGTGCGTGCATTCGCGAGGCGCTGCTTGCGGGGGTTCCAGCAAAGACAGTGGCGCAGCTATCGGAATTGACGGTTCAGCGGGTCTATCAGATTCGCGACGGACGCCGCTGAGGACTTCGTTCACGTTGGGTCCTGCCCACCAGCATCGGATCGTTATGTGTCCGAGCCGTGGAATCGGGGTAATGCGAGCATGCCAAGCGCTACGATCACGACCCCAGTTGACAGCAGGATGGACGGCGAAGCAGCATCAAGGCTCAGGACTATGTTGAACCTGAGGGGGATAAGGCCCGGCGTCAGCAGGGTAAAGGCGACCACGAAGATAGGGACCCACCACCAGGGGCCTGAAATTGCACGTGACAGGATCGTGGCGAGTAGCGTAAGCATCCCAACCATACCTGACGTGTGCAGCAGGTACTCCAACCCGTAGCCAGCCAGTGCGAGGCTTACCACGCCCAGGGAAGCGACCATTGCGCACATGAGCATGATTCCGGCTGTCGCGATCGGCCATATTCGACGCCGGGCACTCACCTCGACAAATAGGCGCCCCCTGCGGGTCGCGCCGGCTGCAAGTACCGAGGCCAGGACCGGCGAAATCATGACCAATGGCTCGATCAATCGATCCGCGTCGGCGCGGCCTTGGGGTCCGTGACCCACAAGGCCAAGGGCAACCGCCGCCGCCAGTAGTCCTGCGGCCGCGATTAGATTTTGTCGCTCCAAACCGCGGGCGCTGGCATACCACCGCGCCAACCCCAGACTATTCACGGCAGCCGGTTAGTGTCCGCCAATTCTGGCGTATGTAGGCATCACGCTCCTCAGTGGAAAACGTATTCCACGTCTGTCGGAAGGAGGCGCTGGAGCCAGTCCACGTCAGTGCTTCAGGCGGCGGTGCCGTGGGGACGAATGGCGCGACTACTTTCCGACTCAGCTTCTGGTCCACGTAGTAGTACACCAGATCGCGCGGGCGGCCGGCGCTGGGATCGGCGGTGCTGCCCGGACAAGGCTGTCCCTGGAACAGGTTCGCAAGGAAATACGCCAATACTTCATTCTGGCTGGGCTTGTGCGCTGCCGAGCCGCCGGAGGTTGAGGTGAGTGTTGCGTCGAGCGCCATTCGGTCGAACGACTGAAGAGCCTCGTCGCCGACAACATAGTCATGCGGCAGGTAGCTGAGCATCGGATCGAGAGCCTGCTCCATTGTCGGCCGCTCATGATCGCGAGCGGCTGACAGGCAGAGCCGGATGTTCTGGGTGCCGCTTTTGTTGAGCGGTTGGCAGACAGGCCGAATACTCTGAGTATCGACCTCGAAGTTGGAAGCGCCAATGAAGAGTAGTGGCGCAGACGCCAAGGCGAGCGCAATGCCCAAACCGAAGGCCCTGCGACTGCTCCGAAGTCCCACGTGAAGCACCCACGCGGCTGCGATGACGTACCAGACGGTGCGAGCCACCGCGGCGAGCGGCAATTCCACCAGGAATGTTCTCTCTCGGTCGTCAGCAGTAAAAAACGGAGTCAGCGGCAACAGCGCCTGTGAACTGAACGGGTCGAGGTATGCCATTGTCAAGTAGACGACTGACGCGGACAGGGGCACGGCAACAGGCAGAGAAATCCAAAGCCCGATCACGTAGCCGAAGCTAATCGGAAGGATCGGCGTGATCAGCGCGGAGGCAAAAGCCGCCACCGGCAGTTGGCCGTACGTTGCAGCACCAAGCGTTTGGACAAAGGGACCGATCGAAGCGAGCAGTGTTCCAGCGACGCTGGCCCCGAAGAGCGACACGACTCTGACACCGTGCACGACCACCGCTGGCCTCGCGGATGTCTCGAGCAACCAGGTCGCCCGTCGCTGCCGCCAATAGGCGGACAGCGTTGCCGCGATGGCGCAGGAAAGCGGCCAGCTCAACCGGCCGGCGGTCTGAATGCTGGCGACTGTCTCTCCCCAAGATCCCACCCAATGCGGGGCATCGAGCTCAACGGCAACCAGGGTGCAGACGAATACAGCCAGCATCATGGCGCCCACGGCGGAGCGCATCGCCCGTAGCGAAAGCATCCGCGACTCAGGCACTCTGCGATTCGGGAGCGGTTAGGGTCACGACGTGGGAAGCGAGTCGTGACACATCCGACTCCACATGCGTTATAAGAACCACTACGGGAGGCTTGATCGCGTCGCTTTCCAGATACTCAAGCAAGGCGTCCTTGTGCTCGGCATCAAGGGCATTCGTCGGCTCATCGAGAATCAAGTAGGTGGGCGAATGAAAATTCGCCGCTGCCAAGCCCACTCGTCGCAACTGGCCTCCGGATAGTTCGCCCATTCTTCGGGAGAGCAGTAATGAAAGGTTGAACAACCCATCAACCCTTTGCAAGGCTGTCGGCACCTGATTATTCTTGACCCCTTTGAGCCAGCCTGCGTAACCGAGGAAGTCACGCACTCGCAAACGCGCGGGGTACCCGAACTCTTGTGGAAGCCACCCAACGGAAGATCGCGCCGCCCGCAACGGAAGCGCCGCTCCCGTTGCGGAAACTAATTCGACACGCCCACTAGTGGGAACGTCTGCACCTGCAATCAATCGAGCGAGTGTTGACTTGCCAACCCCGTTTCGTCCGACGAGTGCGGTCACCCCCGCTGGAAACGTGGCGGTTAGGCCCTCAATGACCGTCCTGTTTCCGAAGGACTTGACGATGTTCTGGACACGGATCGCAGGTGCAGGTTCGGTCGCCAAGGTTTACTTGAAGATCGTGGTGGACCAGCTACCGCAGGGGTCAGGGAGATTGTTCCGGTTGCGGCAGATCTTGGAGTGGACGCCATCCCAGCCACTCCTCGATGTGGTGAGTGACCCCGTCTTCGTCACCGAAGATGTTGAGGAGGTGTCGGAACTCCACCGACCCCGATCGTCGTCGGTGTCCCGGTTGAACACCACCGCGCCAGCTTGGTATACCGGGTTGCCCAACGTGGACTTGAGCGAGCCGGACACGTTGGCACCGTTGACGAGCCACGCTGTGGTCCCGAAAGTGCCGGAGCCATCGTTGGACGAGACGTTGACGCCGTAGGCTGTCGCGGGAATCGACAGGCTCAGGACGACTGTCGCAACTGCCATTGAAAGCCGCTTCATGATCTTCACCTTCCCCCAGATATCTGACCCGAGCGGCTGCTCGGTTAGGGGCACCGTACGCCCGGCAATGCTGCCGGGTCAATGGGGCTCTTCTAATTTGACCGGGCACACCGTGTCTTTCGTGGTGACGCGAGAGGGCCCGTGACCTCGGTGATCATGGCTGTGTCGAAGCAGTTCATGGTCATGAAGGTGAGGTCACGGGCTTGGTTCAGGGTACGCATGCACGGACACCAGAAGGGCAGCGGCAGGCGACGCTGCTGTTGGGGATCGAGGGGTTGTCGGTCGCCTCGGTCACGCTCGAGGACGACGGAGGCCGGGTCGTCGACGTCGTCACGGACGAGGAGTCGGCGGCGGCTTGCCCGGAGTGTGGGGTGCTCTCGGTGTCGGTGAAGGAGCGGGCGACGACCCGCTCCTTCACCGACACCGAGAGCACCCCACACTCCGGGCAGACGGACTCAGCAGTCCCCATGAGAAGCGCGGGCCAGTCACCGACCGCGCAGTAGAAGACGTCCATCGTCCAACCAGGGATGCGGCCTGGAAGCAGTACCCATCCAGCGCGATCCAAGGCTTCGCCAAGGGGCTGTTGGCTGGCAACGGGAACCAGCGAGACGACGGTGCCGTCCGTCGAGGCGACCTGGGCGAAGACACCCGATTCCATCTCGACCAGCTGTACGCGGAATCGTGGAGTCCTCTCCACGGCAAAAGCTTGAACGACCTGAGGGATGAACGCGTCGATCGTCTCTTCGGAACTTACGATCCAGCCTTCTTCCCCGAGGAGCAACCCCACCCGGGCGATGGCCTCTTCGCGCGTGGCCGCATGGGCACCGTCCGGATCCAGGACGCTGACGATCCTTTCGATGGCACCCCCGTCAAGATCCTCCCAGTCGGGCTTGTTGGGCAAGTCGGCTTCGGAGGGAACGACGATTACATTGAGATCGCTGCCGTATGACGACGGGAGCCAACGCGCGTAGGCCCGGTATGTCGCTACTTCACTGGTCATGTCGGAAGTGTAGCAGATATACAAGCGCGCTTTAAAGAAGACCGGCCTGGCTGCATGGCTTGGTCTAGGCCCGCTGCCGCTCTGCCGCCCGGCAGCGGTTGGGGAGTCACGGCTGGGACCGTCGAGTCCCGGGGTGCGAAAGTCGTCCCATGAGGTCCGCCCCGAGGTTGCGCCGCATCTTGCATGCGCGGTCCGGGAAGCGCTCACGCTTCCGGTCGAGAGGTCGCACTGAGTGTCCTCTCGACGACCCCCGAGTGCCCACTCGACGACCCCAGAGTGCCCACTCGACGGTGGGGGGTTCGGCATACTGGGGCGCGTGAGCGCCACCATCGCCGTGCTGAACGGGCCAAACCTCAACCTGCTCGGCGTGCGCGAGCCGCAGATCTACGGGGCGGAGACGCTAGCGGAAGTCGAGGAGCGGTGCCGGCGCGCAGCCGCGGCGGCGGGGTATGCCGTGGACTGCCGGCAATCCAATCATGAAGGTGAGCTCATCGACGCTATCCACGAATTGCGCGAATCGGCCGGATTCGTCGTCAATCTGGGCGCCTACACCCACACGTCGATCGCCCTGCGGGATGCCCTGGCTGCGGTCAGCGGCCCCATTGTGGAAGTGCATATTTCAAATGTTCATTCCCGAGAGGACTTCCGGCACCGCTCCTACGTCGCACCCATCGCGGCCGGCGCGATCGCGGGGTGCGGCACCCTTGGCTACGAGTTCGCCATCGCCGTCATCGCAGCCCGCCTCTCGGGTTCCGCGGACTGAACTATAGGAATTCTTAACCTTCGGAATCCCTACCCGTGAGTAGCCTGAAGACAGCCTCGTTGGCGCTCGAAAACCACTGTCGTGCAACGCAATTGGCAGAGCGCTCACAGTCGGGAAACAGCAGGGATCGGCACCTGCGGACAGAGTGCGCAGCACGATCGCTCAGGTCTTGGCGTCTGCCCCCGCCACGGCCCCCTCGACGTGCTAGCGTTCACGCCGGTTGACCGAGCTTTTTCGCAAGAACCATCGGATCCGGGCTTTCCGTTCGGGTCGGAGGGGGTGGGACTGCCCCGATAGTGGGAGGGCGTAGGGCAGCTTTGCGGAATGCGCGATTTGCGTTTTCCATCGCTTCATAAGGAAAGAGATTCACCCAATGGCACAGGGCACCGTCAAGTGGTTCAACGCTGAAAAGGGCTTCGGTTTCATCGCCCAGGACGGCGGCGGCCCCGATGTGTTTGTTCACTACTCCGCCATCGACACCACCGGCTACCGCTCGCTCGACGAGGCGCAGCGCGTGGAGTTCGAGGTCACCCAGGGTCCCAAGGGCCCGCAGGCGGACCGCGTCCGCCCCGTCTGAGTCTTTCGCCGGCGTCACTTGCTGACGCCGGCGCGGACTGTGGACTTTTCGATGGCCCCGCCCGATCTCGGTCGAGCGGGGCCATCGCACGTCCCGGTGCTGGACACCGGGTGAAAGGCTCCTAGACTTCTGCGCGCAGCACCATCACGCTGTAGTGAGGGAGTCACCCCAACTGTGTCGGGTCCACCGGGGAACCACGTCGAGGAGCAGGCCACGCCACGCCGCTCGCATCGGCGCCGCAAGATCATCGTGCTGGTGCTCGTCGGCGCGCTCCTAGCCCTGACCATCCCGACCGTCGTCGCCTATTTCAAGCTCAACGGCAATATCACCCGGCTGGACGTCTCCCGCTATCTCGGCAACCGACCCTCGACCTCGCAGGCCGCCGCCGGTCAGGACAAGCCCCTCAACATCCTCGTCATGGGCTCCGACACTCGCGAGGGCATCGGCACCACCGAATATGGCAAGGACACCATCGAAGGCGGAGCGCACTCCGACACCAACCTCCTGGTGCATATCTCCGGCGACCGGGAGCGCGCGCTCGTCGTCTCGATCCCCCGCGACTCGATGACGATGGCGCCCAAGGACTGCGCCGACCCCAACTCCACCGTCGCCAATGGCGCGGTGCGGCAGTGGAACTACAACTACAACCAAGGCGGCCCCGGTTGCGTCATCAAGACGCTCGAGGGATTGACCGGTGTCTATGTCGACCACTTCGTCGTCGTCGACTTCCGCGGCTTCCAGGACATGGTCGATGCCCTCGGCGGCGTCGAGGTATGCACGACGACCGATATCGCCGACGCCGACGCGCATTTCACACTGGCTGCCGGCCGGCACCGCCTCGATGGCAAGCAAGCCCTCGGGTATGTCCGGGTGCGCAAGACGGTCAATGACGGCAGCGACCTCAACCGCATCAAGCGTCAGCAGGCCTTCCTCTCCTCCATCGTCCAGGAGGCCACGAGCACCGGTCTGCTGCTGCGCCCGGACCGCCTCTATGGCTTCCTCAATGCCGCGACCAAGTCGATGACGACCGATCCAGACCTCGGCGCCACCACCTTGGCCTCGATCGCCAACAGCCTGCGGCATATCGGCGTCGGCAATATCGAGTTCGTCACCGTGCCCACCGAGGTCTATCCCGAGGACGAGAACCGCGTCCAGTGGACGGACGAAGCCACCGTGATCTGGGAGGCGATCAAGGCCGACCGCCCCTTGGAGACCGCTCCCGCCACGCCGAAACCGACCTCCACCACCCCGGCGAAACCGCTGACCGTCAGCCCGGATCAGATCTCGGTGCAGATCAGCAATGACAGCGGTGTCGAGGGCCTTGCGGTGCAGGCCGGCAATGCCTTGGCCGTCCAGGGCTTCGTGATCGCGGGCTATGCCAATGGCGCGGTCGAGGATGTCACCGGCGTGCGGGTCGTGCACTCGCCGGCCACCGCGGACGCGGCCCGCACTGTTGCCGCGGCCTTCCCCGGCGCCAAACTGGTCGAGGATGCCGGGGCGGACGCGACGATCACCGTGCACTTGGGCACCGGCGCCCCGAACCCGGTGGCCGTGCCCAATCGCCTCGGCACCGACCCGCTGCCGTCGATGACCATCAGCGCAGCTCCGGCCACCTCGGGCGGTCTCGAAACGCGCAAGGCCGACCAGGACATCTGCAACTGATCAGCGGCCACCGCGCCGCGGGTGGGCCGCGGCGCCGCGTGCGCTGCGGCGGGCCTCAGCCCTGCATACGGAAGCAGAGGTATGCCGCGTGGATCAGCCGGTCGCGGGCGCCGGGCGCTCCGCAGCCGCCCCGGTCTCCGGGCCAAGCAGCCAGGCGGCGTCGACGATGTGATCGAGGCTCGCGTGCGCTTCTTCGAGGGTGATCAGCATG
>Ga0209174_10002877_pt1 | contig 11110 bp, 16 predicted proteins | sample JI91814BDNA_FD_187505 | JGI IMG/M metagenome (GOLD analysis project Ga0209174, IMG submission 187505) | Wastewater effluent complex algal communities from Wisconsin, to seasonally profile nutrient transformation and Carbon sequestration -... | ecosystem: Engineered > WWTP > Effluent > Algae...
CCCGAGATCCGCTCATCGAGCACGATCAGTCCGCTGCGCTCCATGGCCGCGCGGCCCACCTTCTGCGCCTCGCCGGTGTCCAGCGGGGCGTAGTCCAGCGGTGCCAGCGGCTTGATGTTGGCCCAGGTGTGGTGATTGGCCCCGGCCAGGCCCTGGGCGAGATTCATGGCCTCATTGCCGGTGGCAGCCAGCCAGACCTTCTGGGGCTCGCCGTCGACCTCGGGGAAGCGCTCGCTGATGGCCGCCGCATAGGCCACCTGAACCTCCAGGCAGCTCTGGCCATAGGCACCGACGTGGGGGTAGGTGGCCTTGGGATTGGCCCAGATCGAATCGTTGACCAGATGCGAGTTGCCCATGGGCATGGCCCCGCCGCCAGAGGTCAGGTCGACGTACATCCGGCCAGCGGTGTCCCAGAGGTAGTGCAGATCGGCCATATCGATATTGAGGGCCAGCCCCGCGTTGGTGATCCCGGCCAGGTAGCGCTCGGCACGCATCTGCCGGTGCTTGATCGAGTGGTCAGCGATCTCTTCCGGCGTCGTCGGCAGGCTCATGCGGGGTCTCCTTCGGTGGGGTCAAATCCCAGCCATCGTAGAGAAGCTCATTGATGACTATGGTGGCCAGCTCCTCGGTGCCGAGCGCGCCGATGAAGCCCCTGTTGGTGCGCAGCGTCTCGATGACGTTGTTCACCGCCAGGGGCTGTACGCCGGACCGGACGGCCTGGCGCACCCGCTCCCATCCCGGACTCAGCGGTCGGGTGATCGCGGGCCTGTCTCTAGGTCGGTCCGCCATCGACGTCTCCGGGCCGGGTGGGGATGGGAATGGACTTCCAGTTGCCACCACGCTCGGCTACCACCAGGCGCTCCAGAACAGCGCGCAACTTGGGCTCCTTGATGTTGCCCCGGTTGTAGGCGCTCTTGGCGAACTCCCGAATGGTGGGCACATCGAACCGCCGGTTGCCGGTCCTCGGATCACCGATGCGCGGCACGGGGATGTCCTCGATCAGGGGACGCATCTTGTCCTTGGGCCCGTCCAGGATCGGCTCGCCGTGCTCATCGAAGATGGGCTCACCGTCATCGTCGTGAAGACACACGATCTGGTTGCCGTCGTCGTCCAGCACCGGACGCACAAACAGCCGTCCGCCGTGGGGCGCATGACGCATGCCCCAGTAGAGCCACTGCACGGTCTTGTTGAAGAACGAGGCGGCTTCACTGGAGGAGTAGTGCCGCTCCTCGACGCCGGAATTGGCCAGAATGTCACCCGACACCGTCTGTGCCGCGCGCAGCATGGCGGCCTCTTCAGGGTGTTCTTCGAGCCACTGCTTGGCCTGGGTGATGCTGTCCAGGTGCGTGGCGTCGGGTTGAAGCTCGCGGGCCACGCGCTTGCGTGGGGCCTTGGGCTCGGCCTTGAGCTCACTGCGCTTGGGTTTGGCGGGCTTCTTGACGTCGTCTTCGGACCATTCGGGCATCACGGCGACGCCGTCGGCGTCGGTGCGAATGGGTCGTTCGGTGTGGGGGTGGGAGAACTGGGGTTCCATGTCACTTCTTTCGTGACTTGAGATCCCTCACGGTGTACGCGCCGACGTTCCAGCCAGCAGGGATGAGACTGCTTTCGATCGTCTGCAGCACCGAGGGATCCAACGTGGCCAAGGCCATGAGCTTCTGTTCACTGAGGTTGGTCTCTGTGTGCGCGGGGACGTGCACGGTCTCGGTGACCTGTGCCCACTTCTCCTCGCCCAGCGCAGACCGCAGCTTCTCCTGGTCGATCAACGGCACCTTGCGTCCGGCGCGCTCGCGGCAGAACCGCTTGCCGAGCTCGGGCACCTCGATGTCGTCGTTGACGTACTCAGGGAAAGGCTCGTCAGGATTCTCGCGAGCGACCTTGGCCGTGATGGCCTCGAAGACGATGCGCTTGACACCGTCGGCGACGACCTCGACCAGCTCCTTGATCTTGCGCGTGTCTTGGTCTCGGCGCATGAGGTGAGCGAGCTGGACGGGGGTGAGCTCCGCGCCGGAGCCATCGAACTCCACCTCGGCGCGGGCGAGAAGGTCGACGTAGTTGGACAGCGTCTCCTGCAGCTCGATGAGCTTCTCGCCATCGAGATCAGCAGAAAGGGCCTCGGCCAGCGCCTCCTTGCGAGACGCGATGGTGCTGCGCGGCTCGGCGTCGGCGGTGACGGCATCCATCTGAACCAACAGATCCTTGAAGGTGCTCGACGTCAGCAGCGCCTTCATGTCCACCCCTGCGGAGGTCAGATCTGTCACGTCGTGGTTCCTTTCACTGGACGGCTCTGTCGAGCGCGTACGTACGATATTACAGCAAGTCGATAGACGATCAACTATTCATCTGCGCTTTTACAACACCCTGCCCGATCATATCGATCAGCTCGGTGAGCACCGGCTCCAGCACGCCCGCCTGCATGTAGCCCACGGCGGTCTCCAGCTCCTTGCGACTGGGCATGATGCCGTTGCGGACCTTCCAGCGCACCTTGGTCGACGCGCCGGGCTTGATCCAGTTCGCGCCGTTGATGTCGACGGTGGCGTCCATCTTGAGCTCCACGGAGAACTCGAAGACCTCGGGGTCGGTGTTGGGCGGCGGCTCTGGTGGCTGCTCGGCGTTGACCGCCTGAGCTTCATCGGCCATCGATGTCTGCCTTGGTGATGGGAGGGACATTGGTGTCGTCCGGCTCGGGGAGATTCACGATGGTGTGGGGATTGAGCTGCGTGGCCTGTCTGCGGGCGCGCTCGGCGGCCCGAGCCTGATTCTCGGCGTCCTGGCGCTCGGTGTTGCGGTCCAGTGCTGCGGCCACGTTTACCAGTAGACGAAACAGAGCGTCGCGAGTGTTGGAGCCGCCAATGTCGGCCTTGTCATGAATGCGTCGGGCGATGGCGCGATACCGTTCGGCGTCGGTCTCGCCCTCGCCCTTGAAGCCGACGGCGGGTATGGCCACCTCAAGATTGATGAAACCGGTGCCGCCCTGGGGAAACTCGATAGGGTGCACGGGCTCCTCGCACTCGAACCAGACGTGGATCTCGTCGTCACGGGCCTCGGTGAAGTAGCTGTTGTCGTAGTCGGTCTTGAGACCCCGGCTGCGCATCTCGTTCTCGATACCCAGGCGGGCGTCAACCATGGCCCCCGACCCTGCCGGGCTGTCGACCACGTAGGCGATCTTGGTCTTGGTGGTGACGACCGGTCCGCGTGCTTCGCTCACGATCTCCCCTTCTGCATTTCGGCGAACAGGACAGTGATGGTGGTGATGCCCGCAGCATGCGCTTTCAGCGCCTCGTCGTGCCTGTTGACCACCTTGACGCATTCATTGAGGATGTCGGCGTTGTTGTTGTTGGTCCGGAGCAGCTCAGCTGCCTGAAGCTGGGCCTTCTTGGCCGTCGCATTCGCCTGGCCGACAGCCACCCGCTGATTGACCACGATGAACACCAGGAAGACCATCACGATCCACTGGAACTTCTCGACGTCGCTCACTTCTCGCCAGCCTTGAACAGGTCCCCTGGGTAGGTGGCGGTGCCGTTGACCTGGGCGACCTTGTAGCGCACGAACACCACGCCCACGCCCACCGAGGTGACTACGCCATCCTCCCGGGGTCCATACTGCGGGGTGTAGACCACGCCCTCGCCAGGAGTGAAGTCGCTAGCCACATGCTTGGAGCGTGGGCGGGGCTGTGGGTCGTCGTTCACGATTCGTCGCCCTGCTTGAGCAGCGCCGTAAAGAGGTAAGAGAGCACCGGCGCGGCGGGTATGGTCTCGGTGTCGTTCTCCATGGTGACCTCGATCGTGGTGAGGTCGGACCGGAACTCGACGCTGAGGATGTCCCAAGGCCACTTCCTCTCGGCCATGGGCAGATCTCCCCGGGCCTCGTTGACCCCGTCGATGATGGCCTGCCCGAGCTCAGGCACGAGATTGACCTTGATGTTCACTTCTTCTCCAGAGCTCGTCGGATGTCGGCGGCGATCACCGTGGCGTGATGCTCGCCCAGGCCCTCAAGCTCCGTGGCCAGGGCGCGGACGCGATCGATGACGTCGAGCGCCTCGATGTGGCTGTCGAGCACCTGAGCGTAGGTGGTTTGGTCAGGACCACGGAAGTCCATCTTGAACACCACGCGCCGGTTGTCGCGCAACGTCTCCACCTTGATCATGGTCACGATTGCCCCTATCGATTAGATGTTGTCATCCTATACGAACGATGACAATCCTGGATACATTCCCGCGCGGGGCCCCGGTGTGTAGGATCGGTCTTGCTCGTCGTGTCGACGGCCCCCTGATCAGCCCCCAGTCCCGGATTCCTGTTCCCCTGGGGGCTGATCGCTGTTCTGGGACCGCAGCCAATCGGCGAAGCTGACCAGGCGCTGACCATTCTCCTGGAAGAACGCGCGCTCTCCGTTCATGTGCAGGTACTCGCTCTCGATCTCTTGCTGGTGGCGGGTCAGTCGGTAGGACTGCACCATCTCGTGGTGGTGGGCGTCGCAGGTGGGGTGGTGGTCACTGCAGCGCGGCTTGTGGTGCACGGGATAGCCGAAGAGGTAGGCACGCACGAGGTCGGCGGCGTGTAGTCCGGTGGGCGCGGCCAATTCGTCCAGGTATGCGCGCTCATGGTCGAACAGGCGGATGTTGAGCGCGTTGGTGCGCACCCGCGATCGGCTGTCGCTCACGTGCTCATCTCAGGATCGATGGACCGATCGCTGATGCCGATGCCTTTCCGGTTACCGCAGCACCATTCGGGCTGGAAGAACTGGCCTCGACAGATCCGCTCACCGGCCTGCCCGTAGGTGCAGGCGCTCGGAGCCAGCGGATCGATCTGGGTCACGAAGATGCTCCATCGCCTCCAGGACGTAGGTCGTCGTCCCATTCACTGTCATCGTCGCGCGCGGCTGCTGCGGATCGCTCACGGCGCTCACGCCCGCGAGCCTGTGACCGCTTGAGCGACTCTCCAAAGGAATCTGGATCCGCACCTCGTAGTCGTCCGGCCCGTCCGGCCTGTCCTGCGCCAGGACCAGGGTCCGGCAGTCCCTCGGATTCAGGCAGAGGGTCGATGGCGGATGCGGCTGCATCCTCTGATGCATGCTGATCGCCATCAGCACCGCCTTCATCAATTGGTCCCGATTCAGCATTCTCCTCGGCCTGCCTCTCCATCTCGGCCAGCTTCATGGCCAGCGCCTGTCCAGTGATCTTGAGCTCAATGGGACTGAAGCCACGCGCCAGCTCGTCGCCGTGGATCCAGTACATGCACATCACGGTGAGTAGCTGGCCCATGAAGTGCACGTCGACCAGGCCCAGCCGCGACTCGGCGAGCTCCATGGCCGCGCGCACCGCATTGGCCGGTGTGATGGTCGAGCCGATGACGATGGGCCCGTCCGGTGTGGAGATCTCTCCCTCGGGCTCGGCCATCATCTTCTCGGCGGTGCCCAACCAGAAATTCAGGAACACCAGAAACTTGGCCCCGACCTCCTGGTCCTCTTTGATCGAGGCCTCGGTCATGGACCAGGACTGCATGTCGTTGGGTGTCCAGGTTGGCATGCGATCACCCTACCCTGTTGGTCGCCTGTTGTTTGGCGTCATCAAGTAGCTTCTGAAACTCTGGCGAGTAGGCACGGCCACCGCCGCGATACCAGGCGTGTCCCCCCACTCCGCGCCCTGTTTTCGGCGGTGAGGGTGGCAAGCCCCCGTGTTTGCGGTATTCCCGCAGCCATCGGGGCGGCTCGCCACGCTTGCTGTCAGCCCATTGCCTGATGACGTTTTCTCTGAACCACCCCACCTGATGCACTCCCTTGTCGACCGGCGGCATGACTTCCACGGGAATGCCCAGCATCTGAGCCGCCTGCTCCCGAGAGATGAGGCCAGGCTTTGGTGGGGCCTCCTGCTTGGCCTTTTTCTTGGCGACCACGGCCTTGCGAGTGACCCTCTTCTTGACCGGACGCAGTGTCGCACCATTGAGCCGAAGGAAATCGGCAGTGGCGCGGGTGAGTGTCCAGCCAGTGTTCTGGCGATGATGTGCGTGACATAGCTCGTGGCAGGTGCGACACAGTGGCACGAGATCCTCATCGAGCTCGTGACGCATGCGCCGGTAGGTGTGGTGGTGTAGATGGATTTCGTCCTTGGTTCCGCACGCCCGACAAACCTTCGGGTGCTTGGAGTAGTAGTCCACCTTGCGTCTGTCCCACTTGGCGGACCGGATATAGCGCAGATAGTCCGCACTATGTTTGCTGGGCTCTCCTGTGGCCACTGAGGGCGTTTGCTGGCTCATTTGCCTCCTGCCGATGGATAGAAATATTCCGGAGCATTGGTGACCTCCCAAGGCCACGACCTCCCATTGACCACTTTCGGCTTGTCACCACCACCTCTAGCCCCTCGGCGTCTATGGCCTGAGGAGCTAAAACCCATTTACCAAGACACCGAGTGCTGCAGCTACGGGCCGGGTACCTGCCTCCCGAGGTCAGGATTTTCGAGTGAAAGTTCACGCACCAGCCGTATGAGGCACTAGTGCAGAGGGAGGGAAGTCAGTTAGCGGCGGACAACGAACGCCGGGCAGAAGCTAGAAACTCCTATCACCAGGGGGCAATACCCTGGCGGACACAAGATGTTGTGTCGTATCATCGGCATTACCGCGTTTGTGTTGCGAAGGCCTCCGGGAATCAGGGTTACCGCCCTCCTGGGGGCCTTCGATTTTGTACCGTACACCGGTGTAAGTCATCAGGGCCACACTTCCCCTGAATCCCAGATCCTTATAACGCTGTTAGGAACGCATCGTAGGATCGCTGCCATGGCCGACATCTCCATCAGCACCGACGAGCAGATCCGCGACCAGTGGGGTACTGACCTAGTGCTGGTCGAGCAGTCCAAGCGCTGGCCCAACCAGCTGATCTGGTCCAACGTCGAGAACGAGCTGCTGCGGGCGACCTACTCGGACTACCTAAGCCGCTACGGGTCACTGAATGAAATTTTCATGATCGAGGGCCTGGTCGACCAGCTACGCAAGGACGGCTATAACCCGGTCTTCGCCGAGGACACCGCGCCGGTGCTCTACGACTTCGCCCGCTGGCACGCGCCGCTGACCATCGACGGACTGGATCTGCGCAAGGCCGACGGCACCAAGAGCGACCTCTACGAGTACCAGCGCTTCAGCATCAACCGGGCGATGGAGCGCATCCAGGCCAGGCACCGCCACGACCGGTTCTTCTTCTTCGGTTGGGGTCTCGGAACGGGCAAAATGAATCCCGTTTCCGAGCCCGTACTAACTCCCACAGGTTGGCGAACCATGGGAGAGCTTCGGCCAGGACATTCTGTCATTGGAGCTAACGGCAAATCTACCCGAGTCGTATCCATTCATCCGCAAGGCAGCAAGCCCGTGTACCGGGTCACCATGAACGACGGGTCGTTCGTGCGCTGTGGCGACGAGCATCTCTGGAACATTCGACGCAAGAAGATCAAGGATCGCGGTCAGGGCCGCAGGCCCGAACCAGAGAAGTGGCGCACCTGGACCACTCGTCAGATCATGGACGACATCGTGGCCTTCCCGCACCGGCAGCGCTGGCAGCTCCCTGCCCTGGAGCCGGTGGAGTTCGATGATCTCGGCGGAATGACCGTCGACCCCTATACGCTTGGGGTCTATCTAGGTGATGGCAACAGTCAGCCCCACCACATGCGAATCACTACCGATGAGTGGATCGCGCAGTACCTCGGATGGCAGGTCTACGCCTCCGGTCGCCGAGGCGAATACACGGTGGTTTCTCCTGTACCCCTAGAAACCCGCCATGCGCTTGAAGCGCTCGGCCTCCTGGGTCTGCGGTCCTGGGAGAAGTTCGTTCCCGACGCCTACCTGCACGCCTCGATACCGAACCGCTGGGCGCTCCTGCGGGGGCTGCTCGACACCGATGGCCACCCCATGCGCGCCGGTGGCATCGAATACTCCACCACCAGCCCATACCTGCGTGATGCCGTAGTGGACCTGGTGCGCGGGCTGGGTGGCCGTGCGCGCGTCTCCGAGCGTGAGGGGCACTACACCAAGAGTGGCGAACGGCACGAGGCTCGAACGAACTGGCGCATCCACATCAATATCTCCGGAGAGGCCTTCCTCCTGCCACGCAAGCGCGACGCCTGGACGCCACCCACCAAGTACCAACCGACCAAAACCATCGTCTCGGTCGAGCCGGAGGGCGTGTCCGAAGAGCAAGTCTGCATCGTCGTAGACGCCGCCGACAGCCTCTACGTGACCCGGGGCCACAACGTCACACACAACAGCGCGGCGTGCGCTGCAGGGGCCCTGGAGGCCCTCAATCAGGGCCACGTGGATCTGGTGCTGGCCTTCACCATGCGCAAACTGAAGTTCAACCTGCGCGACTTCTTCACCCGAGCCACGCCGCTGGACGCGGTGGTGTGCGACGGCACCAAGCCCAAGCGCGAGAAGCTCTGGGCCGACCAGGACACCAAGGTCTTCGTGAACAACTACGACAAGGCCTGGTGGGACCACGACCAGATGATGGAGCGGGTGCGCGACAAGCGCGTGCTGTTCATCTTCGATGAGGTCGAGGTGCTGCTGACCGACGACCGGCGCACGCGGGTGCGCAAGGCGATCGATGAGCTGATGGCTAAGAGCAAGTCGACGGCCTGGCCGATGTCGGGCTCCATCGTGGATGCCAGCCCGCTGACCTACCACGACAACTACAACCTGGGCTGCACAAGCTCGGGAACCCACCCGCTGGGCACCCGCAAGAGCTTCATCGACCTCTACCGCGAGAGCCGCGAGTCGCGCTCCTACGCCAATCCGCACGGGCCCGGGCACTTCACCGTGCACGAGGACCACTGGGACGTCGTCGGACTTCAGGAGGTCCGACACCGCGTGGCGCACTGTACACAGAACGCCCGCAAGACCGATCCTGGTGTGCGTGAGAACTTCCCCGGGGTCAGCACCGAGATCGTCCGCATCCAGCTCTCCGAGCAGGACCGCAAGCTCTACGAGATCCTGCGAGAGCATCGCAATGCTGCTCTGCGACGCCAGGAACCCACCGGGGAACACCTGGAGCTCATGCGTTACGTCTGCAACCATCCCGGCGCGCTGGGGATTACCCGATACGCCCTCGGTCAACAGCTGGCAGCTGAACACCCCAAGCTCATCAACGGCAAGAACTGCAGCAAGCTTGAGGTCTTTTGCGACCAGGTTGAAGCGATTGCTGCCGCAGGTGAGCAGTGCATTGGATTCACAAAGTGGACTGGTCTTAGCCTGCATCTCGTCGCCACCGAGCTGGAACGCCGAAAGATTCGGTTCGTTAAGCATCACGGTGCCATGTCCGACACTGCGGCTTACCTTGCCCAAGAGGACCACCGAAAGGACCCCAGAATCACCCTCTTCTGGTCATCTGACGCTGGCTCCCATGGACTGAACATGCAGCACTGCCGGTACGTGATCAACTACGAGTGCCCGCGTGCCTGGAAGCGACTGAACCAGCGTATGAGCCGCATCGATCGCGCCGACGGCAGCCTGGACGGGCGCACCAACTACATCTACGTCACCGACCACACCATCGAGGTCGGCATCAAGGAGACCAACGATGCGCGCCGGGAGCTGGCCAGCGCGACGATGGGCACCGTGGAGCTGGACTCCTACGACAACGCCGACGCCGAGAGCGTGGGGCGATGGGACGACGTGGCCACGCTGATCGCCTCCGAGGAGCGCACGGCATGACTCAACCACCGGGCGGCGATGCCACCCTGGCCGAAGCACTGGAATGGTTGCTGGCCCGCGTTGAAGATGGCGTCAAGTGCCCATGCTGCGATCAGATGGCCAAGGTCTATCGCCGCAAGATCAGCAGCGGCATCGTCCGAGTGCTGATTGAGCACTGGTTGGCTGTAGGTATGGGGTGGGGACAAACGGCCCAGATCTCTTCGGTAAGTCGCGAGGGTGCCAAGTTGGCCTACTGGGGGCTGATGGAAGCTGATGGTCGCCTGCGCGAAGACGGCGGCCACAGCGGCAACTGGCGAATCACTGAGACCGGACGCAGCTTCTTGATGGGCGACACCACGGTGCATAAATACGCCCACGTCTATGACAGTTCCGTGCTACGGCTATCCGGTCCTCAGGTCACTATTCAGGAGGCCTTGGGGAGCCGGTTCAACTACGCCGAGCTCATGGCCGGGGTGTAGCGAAGACACAACTACGCCCCGGGGGATTCGAGGTCACCCCGGGGCGTAGGAGCTTGCGCGGTGCTAGCGCGCGGCGGGAACCATCCAAGGATCCGGCGACAGCGTATCAACGCAGCAGTGCCGGTGGAATGGTCTCGTGGATCTCGACGGGAGCCTTGGCGCTGGTCTCGCCCTTGGCCCGCGCAGGGTCGAGCAGGTAGGACTGCCGGTGCGCGGCGCGCTTGGCGTTGTCCTTGGTCTCGTAGGTCTTGGGCGAGCGAGCCGAGGCCATGCCGTTGCGACTGACCTGGGTCCACTCCCAGTTCGGCTTGTCGCCCACGGCGGGGTGCACGAGGATGCGGGCGATGGGCGTGGTGATTGCGCCGTCGGCGCGGGTGGCAAGTTTCATGCCCCGGAGAGTATCGCGAGATCGTGACCTGCGTCAGGAGAACCGCCGAGGATGGGATGGAGAATCCCGAGCCCAACAAGAGCGACCCAGCGGGCCCGGGATCCATCGGAGGGCCACCAGCCCTGAGACCTACCCGCCGAGTGGGATTGAACCTCAGGTGCAGTGCTGCGCTCGTCGCCGAGGGTACTACGTGGTGCGGCAGGCCGGAATCGAACCGGAGTATCACGGGTTTAGAAGCCGTTCAGCTGCCTAGCTCCCGCCGCTTGGCGGGGGCGGAAGGATTCGAACCTCCCACTATTGTCGGCGCAGTGCCGACGATCGCTCCGTGGCGATGCCCCCAAGTCTGTATTCAGTTGTCCGGTGCCCGGTGGAGGAATCGAACCTCCGGCGATCGGCCATGGTGTTACCCGTGCCAGCATCCCATTCCGGGCTTGGTGCCCAGGGGAGGACTTGAACCTCCTGACCGACCGGCGAGCGAGCAAAGCTCAGCTCCGTCCTGATCCCGGGCCTGTCTAGTTAGCCAGGCACGAGCTGCCTCCCGGCGAGATGGATGTTGGCACAGATCCGCTGAGCCATGG
>Ga0209174_10002879_pt1 | contig 11101 bp, 17 predicted proteins | sample JI91814BDNA_FD_187505 | JGI IMG/M metagenome (GOLD analysis project Ga0209174, IMG submission 187505) | Wastewater effluent complex algal communities from Wisconsin, to seasonally profile nutrient transformation and Carbon sequestration -... | ecosystem: Engineered > WWTP > Effluent > Algae...
CGTCGACTGGCTGATGAGGCCAAGGTGATGGACTGCCACCTCAACTGTCACGGCGAGCTGAACGCGCTCATCATGTCGCTCCCGTTCGCCGCACTGCTCCTCGGGAGGGTTCGCGCTCGCATCCGCGCCTGGAGGAGGAAGTGAACCTCGACGATGCCATCGCCGAAGTCGCCCGCGCCCGCAGGCGTCTCGCTGACGATCAGGGACGCCTCGCTCGCAAGAACGCTCGCGCGGCCCTGAAGAACGCGATCGGCACGGCACTTCGCGCCATGGACCGCGAGTACCCGCTCATCCGCAAGGAGCGCGTCGTCCGGGTCGCCATGACGCCGCTCGCCAAGAAGCGGCGCGAGAAACGCCGCCTGATGGAGCACACCGTGGCGACGGCCGCGGTCGCCGCCACTCTTGCCGCCTGCGGCGTACGCGTAGCGCAGCCCGACGGCGGACGTAGCGGCCTATGGATGGTGCCCGCATGGGCCTACCGCGCTCTGGGCGCGAAAATCAGCGCAGACGAGATTGGACGCGCCGTGCGCTCCCGGTCCGTCCGCAATCGCATCGAAGCCCTCCTTCGACTCCAAAACGGTACGTCGAAAGTTACTTGACACGACACTGAACCGACCTACGCTGACACGACGAGGCGCCCCTCACGGCGCCCAGAAAGAGAACAAGCTTCCATGGCCGAACAAGATCACATGATCGCCACGCAGATCTGCATCCAGGCTCGCGTCCCCGTCTTCCTCTGGGGCGCCCCGGGCGTCGGCAAGTCGATCTGCCTCGAAGAGATCGCTCCCGCGCTCGGCGAGCCGGTCTGGACCGTCATCCTGTCGATCCGCGAGCCGAGCGACCAGGGCGGGCTTCCGATCGTCCGCCCCGACGGCGTCTCGATGCACCCTCCACTTTGGGCGTTCGAGCTGAGGGAGAAGGGGCACGGGATGGTGTTCTGGGACGAGTTCAACACCGCCCCGCCGACGACGCAGTCCTCTGCGCTCCGCGTCATCCACGGCGGCTACGCAGGTGACATGAAGCTGCCCCTCAACACGTCGCACGTCGCCGCTGGCAACCCAGCATCGATGGTCCAGGGCGGCTACGACCTCACAGCGGCGATCGCCAACAGGTGGACGCACATCGACTGGTCGCTGTCACCCGCCGATTGGTGCGAAGGCATGGTCTCCGGCTGGCCGTCTCCTCGGATCGCGATCCTCCACAAGGACTGGCGTGACAACCAGTCGGCGAACCGTGGTCTGCTCTCCGCCTTCATTCGGCGGCGCCCCGAGCTGCTTCTCAAGATCCCCGCCAGCGCCAAGGATCAGGGGCAGGCGTGGCCGTCGCCGCGCATGTGGTCGCGCGTCGCCGACCTGCTGGCCGCCGCAGACTCGTGCGGCTTCGGCAAGAAGTCGTCGGTCGCCAGAATCCTGATCCGCGGATGCGTCGGCGAGGGCGCGACGGAAGAGTTCATCAAGTGGTTCACGGATCTCGACCTTCGGGACCCCGAGGAGTACCTCAAAGACCCGCTCAACGTGCCGCTGCCGACCAGGCAAGACCAGACCATGGCGACCCTGGAGTCCGTCGCTGCCGCCGCACTCGACCGCAACAAGTCCGACAAGGACCGCGCGAGCCGGTACTACGCCGGATGGCGCGTCATCGGACGCGTCCTCGCCAAGCAAGGCGACATCGCCATCCCGGCCTCGCGCATCCTCGCCAACAACATGCCCAAGGGCATCGAGAAGAATCTCCCTCCCGAGCTGGATGACATCCTGCCGATCTTGGAGAAGGCCGGCATCGACTTCTCGCAGAGGCGCTGATGATCAGCAAGCGGCTCCCGCCCGGTCACTACCTGATCACCCCCGACCCGGGCGGAGAGCTGAGCTATTTCGGCGTCCGAATGCGCATCCTTCAAAGCAAGACCGTTCAGACTTCGACTGCCCCACCCGCTGTCGAAACGCGTCGCACGCACGAGCTTCTTCTGATCATCGCCGCACTGACGCAAGCGTCTTGACACCTTCCGTTCCTGCTATTACGGTTCTTTCGACAGACGCGCCAGACACGGCGCTCACGGAGCCTCATGCCCCCCAGAAACCAAGCAGCAGAAGACCATGTGCGTGCGGCACGCGCTAAGGCGGCGTACCTGCGCAGCTACTTCGCGCACGCGCTCTACGCGCTGATCCCCGTGCAGACCGAACAGGTCCCCACGATGGCCATCGATAAGTGGGGGCGGCTCTACTACAACCCGGCCTTCGTCCTCTCGTGCGACGTGGATGAAATCGCCACGGTCTGTTTGCACGAGATCGGACACAAGCTGCGTCACCACCACGACCGAGCACATACCCTTGGCATCACCGAGGCGACGCACGCGATCGCCAACATCTGCCAGGACATGGAGCTGAACGACGACATCGCCGATGAGGTGAAGACGCTCAAGGACATCAAGGCGCTCCCAGGAGAAGCCATGTATCCGAGCACGTTCGGCTTCGAGGACGGCAAGCTGTGGGAGGTCTACTACGCCCAGCTCATGGACGAGATCGAGAAGCACGCCGACAAGCTCAAAGACGGAGACGGCGGCGGCGACGGGAACGAGGACGGCGGGGAAGGCGGCTCTGCGCAAGGCAAGCAAGGCCGTGCACGGGGCAAGAAGGCCGGCGGCAGCGACCCGGCGAAGGGCCGGAAGCACAAGTGCGGGTCTGGTGCGACCGGCGTCCCTCAGCCGTGGGAAGACCAATCGCCGTCGAACGGTGGCGGCGAAGGTCTCGAAGATGCCGATTGGAAGGACATCGACCGACGCGTCGCAAGCGCAATCCAAGAAGAGAACGCCAAGGGCCGCGGCACCGTGCCAGGGACGTGGGTCGAGTGGGCGGACGAGATTCTCCGCACCGAGAGGATCCCGTGGGACCAGGAGCTTGCTGGTGCTTGCCGGTGGGCCATCAACGACGTCTCCGGCAAGGTGACCCACAACTATCGGCGCCCCTCAAGGCGTCAGCAGGCAACGCCTGAGATCGTCTTCCCGTCGATGCGGCGCCCCGTGCCCAACGTCATCTTCGTCGGAGACACGTCAGGAAGCATGAGCACCAACGCGCTCGCGATCGTCAGAGGCGTGGTCGAAGACGTCTGCATGGCCCTCGGTGCAGCTCTGACCTTCCTCGCGACTGACGCGGCTGTCCACGGCGTGCAGAGGGCGCACAACGGTCGCTCCATCGAGATGCGCGGTCGAGGCGGCACCGACATGCGCGTCGGCATCATGAGCGCGCTCGAAGACGTGACGCCTCGTCCCGACGTGATCATCGTCGGCTCCGACTGCGAGACCCCGTGGCCCGCAGAAGACCCCGGCGTGAAGGTGATCATCTGCGCCATCGAAGCGAACGAGACGATGGTCGCCATGTGCCCCGATTGGGCGAGGGTGATCGTCGTCCGCGAGGAGGCGTGATGGCCTCGCTGCTCCGCAAGAAGCCCAACGTCGTTGAGACGTTCGATCCTGTGTCAGCGTCCACGTGGGCCGCAGGCGCCAAGGCGACCGCTGCAACAGTTTCCGTCGTCGACCTGCTGGCCATCGGCCACTCCCACAAAAAGCTCGCAAAGGACCTCACCGGTCAGCTCGAAGCTGCCACCACTCTGACGCCGTGCGCCGTGAAGAGCGGGGCCCGTACCAGCCCAAAGAAGGCATGGTCCTTCGACGACTACATCCTGACGGTCAAGGTGTGCGAAGCGCTCCGCCTCGTCATCCTGGAGAGCGTCGAGCGCGTTCCGTGCGGGGTGTTTTCTCTCTTGGACACCACGCGCGAGACGGCGGCCAACGAGATCCGCACTTTCGCCGAAGAGGTCGAGACGTACGCGAAGCTCGTCAAGCGGGAACGGTCCTACGAGCGCATCTCTGGCAACAAGAGCACGAGGAGACGGTGATGAAGAAGATCGAAGGTCGCACTCAGCTCGTCGGATACGCGCACCAAAACAGGCTGGTCGAAAAGATCAGCGAGGCGCGCAAGATGGACCTGGAGGCACTGCGCCGCATCGTCGAACTCCACCGCCAGGCGGTAGCTGCCCAGAACAAGAGGGACGGCATCGCGGCGCCCTCGGAAGGGCACGAGGTGCACTCGCGCCATTGCTGCCCGGTGCACGGGTGCAAGTACACGACCGATCCGTCTGACTGCCCGGTGATGACCAAGAAGGTCTTGCGTGAGCGCGACGCGGGCTGGTGTCAGGAGCCTGGGATGGTTGATGACCCAGAGTCGTGCCGGGAACACGGCGAGAAGATGCCCGCGGCCGACTACCACCAGTAACCCAACTCTACCGAAGGACCCCGCAATCATGAGCAAAGTTCTCGCAAAAACCCGGATTCTCTGCACGGACACCCCTCAGCACGCGCGGCACGAAGTGCGCCTGTTCGAGGACGGCAAGGTGAGCTGCGACTGCGGCGAAGAGGCCGTCACGAAAGGCAAGCGAACCGGCGTCGCGGTTTCGTTGGGCGCTCCCAACTTGCTGAGCCGGTCATGCGCCGGCCTGGTCGCCTTCATCACGGTGGGGCTTCCGCGCCTAGTAGCGGCCCGTGTGGATGCCACGGGCGACTGGGGAGGCTGGAAGGAGGCGTGGACGACCTACTCCGGCAACTCGCTCGTCCGAGAGGTGTACGTCGGGCTCGTCCACAAGCGCGACGCCGAGCACGCCGAGACGCTCAAGGTCGCGCGCCGCGCTCTTCTGACGTGCAGGCGCTACCGGGACGGCATGAGCCAGCGCGACTTCGGCGACGAGGTTCGCTTCATCCCCAACGGCGAGATCAAGGCGGGCGCACCGGTCGCGCTCTACTCGTCCGACGCGTGGACGGTGCCGCTCCATGCTGACTGGCTGGAATCGGTGGGCAAGGCCAAGCCCGTCATCGACGGTCGCTTCGTCGTCGGGATGAGCGATAGCCCCGGCTTCCTCTTCGCGATCGACGGCTCGAACGATGAGGGGTTCACCATCCGCGAGTTCGCGCTCATCAACGGCAAGCTCGGGAAGGTCGCGAGGGCCGCGTGACCCGCTTCGCAACCGAACCGCACCGGCGCCACGTTGGTGGCGTCACGTGGAAGCGAGACGCTGCCACAGGGCGATACTCGACCAAGGTGGGCGACGTGCTCTTCGAGGTCTTGCCCGTCAGGTCTGGCCGAGGCGGCCGAAGCGGGCCCGGAGGGTGGGACCTCTTGGTCGAGGGGCGCGGCCTCACGGGACCCAACTCGTGGCCCATCAGCCAGCTCACGCGTGCCCTACAAGAGGCGAGCAAGCTCGTGCGCAAGGAGCGCAACAAGGACGACCCGTACTTCCGCAGTCCCAACGTCGACCCGATCGAAGCTTCCCGTTTTCGTGCCGCCAGAATCAGAGCCGAGAAAGACTCCTCCCCCATGATGAACATTGCCAAGCTCAGCGAGTTCAACGACGCCGACCGTCAACTGTCGACCCTCTTCCTCGCGTGGCAAGCGCGCGAGATGCTCGGAGACGCCGAGCGCATGGAAGAGAAAGGTCTCCACCTTCGCTCGGTTCTATGCAACGAAGCCGCAGCAATGCTCAGCGCTGCGCTGACGCTGCTGACGATGCGCGGCCGTTTTCCTCTGTCGGCAGGGGCAAAGCTGAGTCGCACGGTCGAACTGACAGAGCGAGCGCTCGCAGCCGCAAAGGCCGCGTTCGAGAACGGTCACATCGCGATGCGGTACCAAGAGTCCGCGCTGACGAAGGCCGCGCCGGAGTGGGACAAGCAGCACTCCACGAAGGCCATCTCGATCTTCAAGCGAGCGACAGAGACGGCGCGCCAAGAGACGCACCGAGCCCTGGTGGAACTGTGCGAGCTGTTTCCGGGCGCGATGCCGACGGAGGAGTGATCATGGCGAAGCAGAAGAAAAAGAAGAACGACGTGCAGGTGACCGGGGGCGTACAAGTGACCGATGTCAACGCGGGCAAGACCGTGTGGACCGAGGTCGCCAAGGTCGCAATCAAGCGCGGCGTCAACGGACGCGGAGATCCTCCGCTGATGCTCACGCTGCACGTGGCCTCAGGAAACCTCCCCAACGGCCGCAAGTTCAACGTGGCCCTCAACCTCAGCAGCGGCAGTCTCGTTTTCACGATCGAAGCAGCCCCGGACATCGACGGCGGGGAAAAGGACGCCGTCTACATCGTAGATGCCCAAGAGACCATCGCGGCGATCTTCGAGGCAAGGAACCCCGGATGACCTGGACGTCCACGCCTCCCGACGCCCCGGGCCGGTACTGGTGGAGAGCGCCCGACAAGTACGGTCGGCCCGACAAGGGCCGCCAGTACGGGCTCCTGCTCGTGCAGTGGACGACGTACGGCGACCATTTCCCTCCTGCCCTGCGCATCGTGACCACCTGCTCCTTCAGCTCGACGTTCGGCGGCGAGATGGAGCCGGGGCAGGGTTGGTCCTACGGGAGCGGCCACACGCCCCCCGAGTTCGCGAAGAGCTACCCTGGCGTCGAGTTCTGGTCCGAGCCCGAACGCGGACCCGACGGCTTCCTGCCCGAGCTGCCCGGCAAGCCCGACTGGACGCCGCCAGATCCGAAGGTTGTCGCGGCCGAGCGCAAAAAGAGCGCGACCGAGACAGCGAAGCGCGAGAAGGAGGAGGTCGACGAGCGTGCCGAGAAGATCTCCGAGGCCAAGAAGGCCGGCGAGATCCTCTACGAGTGCCAGCAGTGCGAAGCGCTGTACGGCGAAGACGAGCTGGTGCAGGTCCGCGAGTGCCCGCACTGCGAAGACGAGAGGTTCAACGGCACCGACGAGGGGCAGAACTGCCCGAACTGCAACCGTCGCTTCACCCGCAACATCACCGAGCACGGCTGCGCCGACTGCCTCGAAGAGTGCGAGCCACTCGCCGAGCCCGAGCCCGTAGTCGAGGCCGAGCCCAAGAAGCGGAAGCGGTGAACGTCGTTGCGAAAGGGAAGGCACTGATGGAAGATCGATCGGACCACACCGTCCGCAACTTCCTCCGAATCACGGAAGCTCGTCAGCTCGAACGCCGCGCTAGCGCGCACGGTGTAAGCGCTGCCTCACTGCTGGATGAGATGTTGCCGCGGGTCCGCGTGTTTCACATGAGCCCAGGCGCCTACTACGCGGCGTACCACGCAGCGCACGTGTACACGACGACCTCTCTCGCCGGACTGCCGTTGGTCGCACCAGACGCGCAGAGTACGCGCGATTGGGTCGCCGGGCTGCTGGCAGATCATCAGGTCATGGCTCGCGTTTCCGCGTCACCTCACCTCCTGACCGAAGAGGAGCGGGCTCGCGCACTCCAGGCCCAGCGCCTGTTTCTCGCGATCGACGAAGGGGCGAAGAGCGAAACGTTTCCCCCTCATCTGCCATTCCCCGACATTCATGTCGGCTTCGGGATGTCGATCCCCCTTACCAAAAGCGAGATGACTACAGCGCTGGGCATCGGATACGCGCCGGCCAACGAAGAGATCTCGGTGACAGATGGCTACCTGCTGGGATACTCCATCGGGCGCACGAAGCTCGCTGGCAACACGATCATCGAGCACTTGGAAACGGAGAACTCGTACAGCACGCTCCCGCGTTACAGCGAGCTGCACGGTGGGTGGGTCAAGGGACTTTCCCTAGCTCCGTGGATCGTGAACGCTCTGATGGCGCTCATCGTCGAGTACGGTTCCTCCGTCAAGCTCCAGCCGGTCACCGCGGCAACGAGGTACCTGTACGAGCGTTCCAAGGCTCGCGTTGTTCCGCGTCCGTTCTACACACTTCTTCTCACGCAGCCAATGCTCGATAGTGCGTTCAAGAAGAACGCTACACTCGGACGCTACAGTTTTCACTACACGTATCGTTTCGACGTTCGCAGTCACGAACGGCTCCGTGTGCAGCGCGGTCCCCTTCCGTTGGACGAGAAGAAGCATCATGAGTTGCAGAAGCGCGGATACATCATCTACGAACGTGGTGCCACTCCGGATCCGATACTGGCCAAGCTCGACCTGCGTCGCATCGTTCGGCCTCGGCCGGACGAGTGGTTCGCTGTCTTGACGACCATGATCACGGCTCACCAGAAAGGCCCTGAAGACAAGCCGTACGTTCCGGCAGTCCGACACGTTCGTCGCGAGACCTAGCCGCGATGACTGCCTACCGCGACAGTCAGAAGCCGGGTGGTCTGGGTCTACGACGGCATCGACTGGAGGCGGATGTCCAAGAAGAAGCTCCGCGCTCGGTGAGAAAGAAGGTGGAGCCATGAGGAACGACTTGGTCAAGCCCTGCGACAACTGTCCCTTCAGGAAGAACGGCGAAGGCATCAAGCTCAACCCCGGTCGCATTCGCGAGCTGGCGCGCACGGTGGGCAAGCTTGGCCATGGTTTCCATTGCCACAAGACGGTGCATCGCGACGACGACGGTGAGCCCACCACGACCCATCGCGAACAGCTTTGCGCCGGCTCGCTCGCGTTCACCTTGAACGTCGGCGACGACATGGCGAAGACTGTGGTAGCGATTCGGCTCGGAGGTGAGCCAGAGAAGCTCGCCAAGATCGAAAGCGCCCGCTCAGTGGTCTACGGCTCCACGGCTGAGTGGCTGAAAGGAGGCTCGTGGTGAAGTGGTGGTCCCGCAGGGCGAAGCGCAAAGAGACCTTGCGCCGACTTCAGAACCGTAAGGAACCGAACCGGACCTACTCGTGGACACGGCCGTGGATGTTTCGGATTGCACGCAAGCTGGTCCCCGGGTTCCACGTCGGATTTCTACACGTCTCACCAGGCGACCACCTGCTCATCCAGCTCCTCTATGGGCCGCGCCTCTACCACTTCACCAAAGATCACGGCAAGCCCGGCCAAATCTGGAACCCCCGCCGATGGGGAGGCGGCTTCTGCGGGATCGAGATCGGATGCCGCGGATGAGCAAGAAAGCACCGGTGAGGCGTCGCGTCACTCTCCAGACGGACACCACGAGAAGGCGGGCTCTACAGCTCCTAAGTGATCCCCCGCCAGAACGCCGAGCGGCGTTCATGTGCATGGCTTGCGGAAAGAGCGTGACGCTGGACTTCGACGACGACGAGATCGCGACGTTGGGCAACATCAGAAACTACACGGGGCCATGCCCGAGCTGCAACCTCATGACCCTCGCGGACCGTCTCAGCCTGGGACTGTGACCGGTCCCCTGTTACACTGTCGGCCATGCCGAGTCATCGCCGTACCAGCCGCCGCCGTACCAGCCGCAACCCGTCCGCCGGGCCCAAGCGTCGCGTGACCGTCAAGCGCGGATCGATCTCGGGCTCGGGCTTCAAAGCCACCGCCTACAAGGGGACGAACCCGGCCTTCCGCGGGCGGATCGCCGTCGAGCGCGGATCCGGCATGGTCGAGTTCCCATCGGTCGCTCAGCTTCCGCGGATCTTGCGTGAAGAGGGGATCCCGACCTCCGCCATCGAGCAGGCGTTCGGACGCGGTCGACTGAAGGCGAACGGGGCCAACGTCGTTCGGAGGGGCTACCTGAAGATCGGCGACACCGAGGCGAGCGAGTACGCAGGCCCCGAGAAGAGGCTCGCCGGCAAGGTCCACATCAGCGGCCCCGGCCTCGACGTCTACAAGAGCCCGTCCGAGTTTGCTCGCCTCGCAGAGAAGCTCGACGTCGACACCGAATCCGTCCTGGCTGCGTTCGGTCACATGATCCACGGCGCGCGACTCTCCGAAGGCGGAGAGGCCAAGTCGCTGACCTACGGCGGCAGGAGCACGAAGCTCGGTCACGTCGGGCCCAAAGGCTTCGTCGCCGGAACGCGAAAGGGGAGCCTCGTCCTCATCGAGACCAAGACCGGCAAGCCCGTGTGGGGCGTGATCGAGGAGCCACCCAAGACCATCAGGAACATCTCGACGAACCGCGTCATGTCCCTGGAGGGCGTGTTCGCCAAGGCCAAGACGCTCAAAATCCCTCCGCAGGCAGTCTACGACGCGTTCGGCCACCTGATGACCATGGCCGACAAGAAGGCGCTCCTGGCGACGTTCCACGGCATGAAGCTCGCGAAGAACCGTCGCTACCGGTAACAGTCGACAGTAACCGGCGCAGCCGGTATGTCGAAAGTAGTTGACCGGCCGGGCTGCCGGACGCATCGTGCGAACGCATGCGAAGGTGTCCTTTCAACGAACGCTATTTTCGACAGATCACCACTGAATCACAGGCGTACTGGCTTGGTTTCATAGCGGCCGACGGTTGTGTCACGGGGGGAAGCCTTCAAATCAATCTAGCTGGCAAGGACGCTGCGCATTTGAAGGCACTCTCTGATGCCATCGAGCTGAACCGGTCTCCTCGAATGGGCACATCAAACTTCAACACCAGCGTCGCCAGATTCGCCGTAACAAACGAAGCGCTTGTGTCCGACCTGATGTCGCTTGGAATCGTGCCGCGCAAGTCTGCCTGTCTGAAGCCGTGGAGCGGACCGCCAGATCTGATGCGACCCTATTGGCGCGGACTTTTCGATGGCGATGGGTGCATAACGTCTGGGAGCAATGGCACAGGCAGAAGATACTGGAGAGTAAGTATGAACGGCACCGAAGACATCGTACGGGGCCTCGTTGCCGCTTCTCTTCTTCCGTGCCCAGTTCGTCCTCACGCAAGCATCTGGCGATCGGTGTGGATGGGCACCGCTCAGCCGCGTTCTATCCTCAGGTACTTATACGACAACTCTAGCGTTCATTTGCCACGCAAGTTCGCGCTGTATGAGCGAGTGTGCCGCGAGCTTCATCCGGTCGAATAAAGTCTGTCGACGGTGAGTCGAAAGTATTTGACGTCGACACGATCGAGGCATACAAGAGGGATCTGGGCGCCAACAAAACCAGTGGAGAATCATGACGCTTAGCAAAAAGTTTCGAGCGTCGGGCCTGTTGAGCACGGGAGACGTGGCCCGCGAGCTGAACGTGCACCGGTCAACGGTCTGGCTATGGATCAAGTCGGACTTGCTGAAGTCGAGCAAGGTCGGCGAGTTCATCGGGGTCAAGCGTGCCGACTTGGCCAGGTTTCAATCGATGTACCACGTGAACGGCGACAAGAAGGAGTCAGCATGAGCGAGAGCGATGGGAGCGTGAGTGGGCAGTTGGCGGTCGTGCCCGAAGGCGACACTGGTGTTTTGCAGGACCTCGGAGATCTCGGCTTCATCATG
>Ga0209174_10002881_pt1 | contig 11099 bp, 10 predicted proteins | sample JI91814BDNA_FD_187505 | JGI IMG/M metagenome (GOLD analysis project Ga0209174, IMG submission 187505) | Wastewater effluent complex algal communities from Wisconsin, to seasonally profile nutrient transformation and Carbon sequestration -... | ecosystem: Engineered > WWTP > Effluent > Algae...
ATATCATTCTACACTGTTTTTTTTGGTAGGAAAAATTTCAAATGGTTTTAAGAAAATTGGAAAGAAATAAGTTTACTATGATGATTTTGAGAGTCAAAGGGGATTTTTGCCACAGAGGCACTGAGACACAGAGAGCGGGGATACAAGATACGATTGGGGTTTATTATTTGTAATTTGGGTTTTGTAAATAAGGCATTGATCGTCTGTCTATTCTGAACGCTGGGTTTATTTTTTTTGTTTCTCGGGGCTGATAGATAAGGCTGGCATGGTTTTTAATTAAATATTCTTTACTAAGTTCATGGGCGAAGGATTTTAAAAAAAGGAAGAAGGATAATTATGAGAATTGAGTATTTAATCGTAACAAAACAAGAAGAAGGTTTCTGTGATAGCAAGGAAGCTTTTATAAAATTGTTAGAGGCAAATTCTCAGATTAAAATATCTAAAGATAAATTAGAATTTAATGATGGCTCAAGTATTTTAGAAATTGATTTTCTGGTAGAAACAGATCAAATTAAGGATGAAAAGCAAAGATATTTTCATCTGAAATTAAATTGCAAGGATGAAAGTAGAATTGGAGAACTAACCAAGATTACGCGAATAATTAAAGCGATGTCAACCAAGTTGAATATTAGTAATTCTGAGATTAGCACACTTTGGGATGACATTTCAATCTATTACGCAACTCAGTCTTATCCATTGATAAATGAAATTGAAAACTTGATGCGTAATTTGATTTTAAAATTTATGATCGTCAATGTAGGAATGGATTGGAGCAATAAAGTTGTTCCGAAAGATGTTAAGCAAAAAATAACAAACAAAGAAAAAATAAATTCAGAACAAACTAATTTCCGTCTAGCGGATAAGCTTCATAATGCGGATTTTATTGTTCTTTCAGAATTTCTCTTTGAAAAATATCGAAATAAAGAGGTTGGACAACTAGATAATCTTATTTCTTCTAAGATAAAATATCCTTTGAAGATTTAAAGAAAGACTATTTTCCCGTTTCCAACTGGGATCGATATTTTTCTGATCTAATAAAGTATAAGGGAGAAATCTTAAAATCACAATGGGATAAGTTATATGAATTAAGAAATAAAGTTGCCCATAATAAAACAATAGAGAAAAAAGATTTCGATGAAATTAAAAATCTTACTTCCATCATAAAACCAAAATTAGAAGAAGCAATCAATAATCTCGCTAAAGTTGAATTAACTCCAGAACAAAAAGAAATTTTAATACAACAAGAAAATGGAGAAACTCCATTACACCAAGCTGCATCAAGAGGTGATCTAGAAGAAGTAAAAATTCTAATTGCAAATGGGGCAGATGTAAATGCAAAGGAGGAGGAATGGGGGGATACTCCATTGCATCATGCTTCTTTCAATGGTCATTTAAATATTGTCCGTTTACTAATTCAGAATGGAGCTGAAATAAATGCAAAAGAAAAGTGGGGTAACACTCCATTGCACTGGGCATCTATGAACAATCATTTTGCTATAGTAGAATATTTACTTGCAAATGGAGCGAATGTAAATGCAAATGAAGGTTTTGGCGATGGCACTCCTTTACATTGTGCATCTAGTAGAGGACATTTAGAAACAGTAAAAGTTCTAGTTATTAACGGGGCAAATGTAAATGCGAAAGATGGTTCGAGCACTGCTACTCCTCTGTTACAGGCATCTGAAGCAGGACAGTTAGAAATTGCAAAGTATTTAATTGAAAAAGGAGCCAATGTAAATATAGAACAGCAAGGATTTGGCAGTAATCCGTTATGTGCTGCTTCAAAAGTCGGCAATATAGCCATTGTTAAGCTTCTTATTGAGAATGAAGCTAATATAGATACAAAAGGTGGTGGTTTTGATAAAGGTACTCCTTTACATAACGCATCTGACTCTGGACATTTAGAAATAATAAAGTATTTGTTAAATAAAGGAGCCGATAAAAATATAAAAGATTTATTCGGTAAAACACCATTAGATATAGCAAAGGAAAGAAATTATCAAGAAATAATCTCTCTCCTAACTAACGGCAAATGAAAATTAACCTATGTAGAGTTTTCTAAATTTCTATTTGATTGCCTTCTAGAAGAGTTGTATCTAGATCAACAAATCGAATTTCTGTGTTCAACTGCGTTGCAGTCTTGGCGGGATAAGGCTTAGTATTCGAATCAGTCAGAGAATAAACTGCTAGAAGACTATATGCGGAAAAATCAATTCTTTCTTTAAATATTTTAATTGTGCTGAGTAATTGCTCTTTTGCGTTCTTACGAGCTTCTGATCTTCTTGCTAGTTTATGTATATTTTTAATCTCTATAAAATAAAAAAGGTTAGTATCAAAGACAGCCGCATCGCATTTCTTTAAATTATCAGAATCAAAGAAAATACATTTGTCAATGGCTAGGAAATGAATTTCTTTTTGAGAAGGATTTAATACTTGAAAACTGCCTTCTGGATGAATGCTTGCAGGGGATTGTTCATCCTTATCTAGAATTTTAAATTCAGTTTCTGTTACTGCTATGATGCAATGATTTAAGCCACACTGTGGAAATGCATTTTTAATTTGTCTAAGCATCATTTCTTTGTTTTATAAATCTCCATGAGTTGGTCACGTTCGCCTGCTAGGTCATCTGAGATGTCATCTAATTCATTTTCCGCAATCAAGCCAGATTCTCTATTAAAAATTGTTCTAGCAGTTCCATCGGCTACATAAAATGCATTGAATTCTTCTGGATTGATCCAATGTTCTTTGCGGATAATCGTTTGTATTTGTTCTTCTGAATTGGGATACTTACTTTTTACTCGAAACGCAAACAACAGGTTATTCAGACAGCTTAGAATATACGGACTATGAGTTGTGAGGGTAAAACCATTTTGCCTTACGGCACATTTCTCCATAATAAATCCTAGCAGATATTTTTGTGTAGTTGGATAGAGATTGAGTTCAGGCTCTTCGATTATAAAATTGTATTCTAATTCTCTTGCTTTAATTTGTTCATTTAAGTAATTCATGACTAGTGCCATCGGAATTAAACTTTGAATTCCACTTGCACTTTCGGATAGATTGATTGCTTTGTTTTCTTTGTATATCTTATCTAATCCATTTTCAAATTTATAGGTAATACCGAGAGAGTTGATATCTAGTTCTTTGATTTCAGATCTTGCCTTAGAAAATTCATTTCCAAAAGCAGTAATGAATTTTGGGAGAGAAATATCATTAGTTGCCATTCCATATAGTGCATTAGAAATCATGGAAATAAATATTCTCTCAACTGGAATATATTGGCTGTTCAATGGACGAAGGAGACTATTTATCTGTTGTTTAAATTCTGCAATTCGCTTTAGCATTTCTATGGATTCCGATGGCTGTAATCCAGTCGTTTCTCCGAAATGTTCATCCAATGCGTTCAATAAATTCTCAAAGTAAGAATTGTCCAACTTTCCTGTTATTACATTCTCTAAAAGCTTGAAATCCCCTTTTGCTATTACTTGAAATTTCTTATCAACACATTCTATGCAGTAATATTTATTTTCAAATTTTAAATATGAGTATTCTTGAAAATAATTTTGTATATTATAAAAGGAAAAAAGAGATAGTTTGTCATTTGTATAAAAAAAAGTTAAATTATGAAAAATGGCAATTAGTTTTGCAATAGTGCTCTTTCCTTCTCCTTGTTTGCCAATGAATACATTGAACCTTTTTAAATCTAATTCTGCTTCTTTTATGGGACCAAAGTTTTTTATTGTAAGTGTTGCATTCATGTTATTTGGCTATCTTACTGATTATTTCTAATAGGCAGAGCCTATGTCAATTGCAATTTTGGCCTAGATAATCAGGGTTATGAAATTTTGCTTATTTTGATTCAAGTGAATGGTGTAAAATAGAAATGACTAGTTGCTATCTTATACTTTCATTTTCAAGGAGTGTAAAGTCTATTTTATTTTACACATCTTCTAGTCGTTTGAATTTTTCTACCCAGAGTCGCCAATCAGTTTGCCTTGTATGTAAGATACTGATTTCTGCACTATCAAATATACTATCATAGATATTGAATTTTTTCTGAGAGTATCTTTGATACTACAGTAGATAGTATCTTTGATAGTATCATTCATGCATCGCAAGTATAACGCGAAGAAAAGACAGGAATTTCATTGTAAAATCCTTTCGGGGAAGTCTGGTCATTCTAAGAAATGGATGTTATCCCGCTTCAAATAATTTAGTCTCACCAATGCACGCTTCGCCTATTTCTTAGACACAAAATTAATCAGAATGAAATTTTCGTAAATGAGATAGTCAGGCAATTCTTTTTTAGGCAGTTCAATCTTTTGAGGGCTAAACTTTTTTCCTTTTCAATTCACGCACATTTCCCATAAAGGCATTATGCAAAAGATAATATTTCCAAAGGATTTTGTTTGGGGAACTGCGACAGCTGCCTACCAAATTGAAGGTGGTTTCGATCGGGACGGGAAGGGACTTTCGATCTGGGATGATTTTACGCATCAAAAAGGAAAGATAAAGAACGGGGATAACGGCGATATAACCTGCGATCACTACAACCGTTACAAAGAAGACGTTAGTCTCATGAAAAAGCTTGGTTATGGCAGCTATCGTTTTTCTATTTCGTGGCCTCGTATTCTTCCTGATGGGAAGGGTGCTATTAATCAAAAGGGGCTTGATTTTTACGATAAATTGGTGGATGAACTTTTAAAAAAGAATATCAATCCATTTGTTACTTTATATCACTGGGATTTGCCATTAGCCCTTGAAAAAGAAGGTGGTTGGCTGAATCGAAAAACTTCTGAGCGATTTGGAGATTATACCGAGATTGTCGTCAAGAAGTTAGGCGACAGAGTAAAGAATTGGATTACTCTCAATGAGCCCTGGGTTATTTTTGTTTGCGGTTATTTATTAAAAGTATTCCCGCCCGGAGTGTTTAAACCATTCTCTGCCTTTAAAGTAGCGCATAATCTTCTTTTGGCGCACGGAATTAGTCTTGCTCGAATCAAGTCTTTGTATCCAAATTCATCTGTTGGAATTACCAATGCTCTGACTCCTGTGTACAATCATCGTTTGACGAAAGAGCCTGAGTCAACACTTCGCGCCGATGCAATCATAAATCGTCTCTGGCTAGATCCAATCTATAAGGGAAAATATCCGGACAACATCGCCTCTTTTGTGGAGTCTCAGAACAAAGGGAATATTTTGCCTGAAGATATGAAACTCATTTCAGGTAAAACTGATTTTTTAGGTGTAAATAATTATTCTCGCACGATTGTAAAATATTTTCCCTTTCCTATTTTTAACTTTCGTCCTGTAAATCCTTCCTATAAAGGAGCGGAATTTACCAGTATGGGTTGGGAAATATATCCTCAAGGGTTACTCGAACTTATGCGCATGATTCGTAAGGACTATGGCAATCCTCCTGTGCATATTACCGAAAATGGAGTGGCATTTATTGAATCTCCAGCGGATAACGGCATTGTGTCTGACAAAAATAGAATTTCCTTTTTACAGGATTATCTTTCTTATCTACACAAAGCAATTTTAGAAGGATCGGATATTCGTGGTTATTTTGTTTGGTCTTTCCTAGATAATTTTGAATGGGCAGAAGGATTCGCTAAGACTTTCGGTCTTGTTCATATTGATCGAAAGACTTTAAAACGAACTCCCAAGCTGAGTGCCAACTGGTATTCTAAAGTATGTAAAGAAAATGGATTTGAATACAGAGAAATTAAATGACTCTTTCCTATGCTTGAAAAAATTAAATACGATTTTCCGGCAAGTATAGTAGTATTTCTTGTTGCTCTTCCTCTTTGTTTGGGCGTTGCTCTTGCCTCTGGTGCGCCCTTACTCTCAGGCTTAATTTCTGGAATCATCGGGGGAATTGTTGTAGGACTACTGAGCTCTTCTCATACAAGCGTCAGCGGTCCTGCTGCTGGTCTCACTGCTGTAGTCTTAAGTTCTATAAGTGAACTTGGGAGTTTTGAAGTTTTTCTTACTTCCCTATTCTTGGCTGGAATCTTTCAGCTTCTATTTGGTGTTTTTCGAGGAGGTTTCATTTCTTCTTATATTCCGTCTAACGTTATCAAAGGTCTGTTAGCCGCTATCGGTATCATTTTAATTTTAAAACAAATTCCTCATGCTGTTGGATTTGATATTGATGCTGAGGAAGATTTCACTTTTTTGCAACCCGACGGAGAAAATACTTTTTCTGAATTACTCAAAGTGGTTAATTTCATTTTGCCCGGAGCGCTTATCATTAGTTCTTTTTCTTTATGTATCCTATATCTTTGGGAGAAAACACCATTGAGTAAGCTTCGATTTTTCCCGTCTTACCTGTTTGTAGTTTTACTTGGAGTCGTTTTTAACCAATTATTTATTGGCTATATTCCATTTCTTACAATTGAGCAAACTCATCTTGTTAATATCCCTGAAGTAGATTTCACTGAACTAGACCATGTTTTGAAAGGTCCGAACTTTTCGCAAATTTGGAATCACAAAGTATGGATTGTTGCCGGCACAATAGCAGTGCTTGCTTCTTTAGAGACTCTTTTAAATTTGGAAGCGGTTGATAATATTGATTCACAAAAAAGACATTCTCCTCCGAATAGGGAACTCATTGCACAAGGAATTGGAAATATGGTTGCGGGGCTAATAGGTGGTATCCCTATTATTTCTGTCATTGTAAGGAGTTCTCTTAATATTCAATCGGGAAACAGAACAAAAGTATCAACTATTCTTCATGGAGTATTTTTATTAGTGAGTGTCTTTACCATTTCTCCTTTTTTAAATCTCATTCCCCTTTCTTCCCTCGGGGCAATTTTAATGTATACTGGATACAAGCTCATTAAAGTTTCCATTTTCAAAGAAATGTATGCAAAAGGAAAAAATCAATTTTTTCCTTTTATGGCTACGATCATTGCGATTGTATTTACAGATTTATTGATTGGAATTTTGATCGGGCTAACGATTAGTATTCTCTTTATCCTCCGAAACAATTACAAGAATCCATTTACCATTGAAAAAAAGCAACTCCATGTTGGAGAAACCCTTCGCTTAGAATTATCCAACCAGGCAACTTTTTTAAACAAAGCTACTATTAAGAATACTCTTTGGAATGTTCCAGATGACTCAAAAGTGATAATTGATGCGACTTACTGCGATTATATAGATCACGATATTTTAGAAGTGATTTATGATTTTAGAAATACTGCCGCTCCCAAAAAAAATATTCAGGTCAATGTAATTGGAATTAGAGACAAATACCAATTAACCGATAATATCCAATTTGTAAATGTTTTAGATAAGGAAGGGCAAGATAAATTAACTCCTGATGAAATATTGCAAATTTTAAAAGAGGGAAATAAACGTTTTGTTGAAGGTCATAGAACAGAAAAGTATTATAAACATCAAGTAAATGCTACGTCTGATGGACAATTCCCTATGGCAGTTGTAATCAGTTGCATTGATTCTAGGACTTCTCCTGAAATTATTTTTGATTCGGGTTTAGGAGATTTAGTTTCCATTCGAATTGCAGGCAACATTATCAATGATGAAATACTCGGTAGTATTGAAATCGCCTGTGATAAATTAGGGGCAAAGCTTATCGTAGTCATGGGTCACTCAAAGTGCGGAGCAATCAAATTAGCCGCTAGTTCCAATCATTCAGGAAAAATTGGAAGTATCACAGATAAAATAGATATTGCCATCTCTCAGTGCGATAGACAGACACAGGCATCGTATGATGATTTCATTGATGCCATTTCCTGGCTAAATGTCCATAATTCTGTAAAAGAAATAATCGAAAAGAGTGAGTATATCCATGAGCGCGCAGATGACGGCAAGTTAAAATTAGTCGCCGCTTTTTATGACATTGAAACCGGAAAGATTCGATTTGAGAGATGAGAAGATTTTACCACCGGTGGTAAGTCTTATTTCACACTACTAGCCAAATTCATTTTTCGAGTAACTGTGCTTGCTGCAATTTCTTGAAAGAAAGGATCGAACGGATACTTTAACATTTCCGCATACTGAGTGGCTGCTGTTTTCTGATCTAAGATTTTAATAGCTGACTCAGCAAAGTAATAGTGCATTTTTTTTAGGTAAGGAATTTTTTCTTTATTCAGATTGGCTGTGTCAATTGATTTAAAGATTTTGTAGGCTAATGCGTATTTCTCTTGATGAAAGTTCATCAGTGCTTCTGCAATTTTGGGATTCGGATTTGCATTTGGATTTTCTGCCGCCCGCGTAAAATCTAAAACAGGAAAAGCAGGAGTTTGTCTTCTAATGATAGTTGCTTCCGTTGCATCGTTTACTTTATCTGCTTCTTTGATTCTTTCCTTTGCTCGCTCAATGAGTCCTTCTTTCCAATACATTTCCGCAAGCGCGAGTGTTGCCTCATCATTTAAAGAATTACGCCAGACTGCCTGCTTCCAATACTCTTCTGCATCTTGCTTCTTTCCAAGGTAAATAGAAATTTGCCCCAAGTGTAGATAAGTTCGATAGTAAGTAGGAATAATATTTTTGGCCTGAATGAATTCGTAGCTTGCTTCTTTGAAACTTTTTTGCATGTATAAAAATCGGGCGTAATTGTATCTTGCCGGAAAAAACAATGGATCAAATGAAATCATTGCGTTTAACATAGAATTAGCCTCAGACCAATCTCCTTCTTCGTTACGCTCGAGTAGCTTTACCGCTTCATTATTAAATTCTCCCATGTTCTCGATTGATTTTTCTTTATACGTAAACGCGAGAAGTGAATTGGGTGGATTTCCTTTCCACATCCTGCCTTTGCAAAGTATTAAATCATTTTCATTTTTTAAAAAACTTCCGCGAGTAAATTCTTTTTTGTGAAATTCATCTTTTTCATCATCCCAGAGAATCGTCTTGTATTTCAAATCATCAATCACAACTGTCTGTGAAAAAAGCCCGACTGCAAAGAATAAAAATAGCAATTGAAAATATAACATTGAGTAGAATCCTGACCTTAGACTTCGCAAAACAGTAGATATGAATACTTCCATTCTCAGTTGTAAAAATCTCTCTTATACTATCGGTTATAAGAAAATTTTCAAAAATATCTCTTTCGAAATTTTTGCTTCTGATTTTACTCTTTTAACTGGCGAAAACGGCAGTGGTAAGACTAGTCTCTTAAAACTCATCTTGCAATCCTCTCGTAAAAAAGAATTTAGCTGGGATGAGAATCTTTTAGCAGATAAGGAGCGGAATTTAATTTCTTATCTAGGTCATGAAAATGGACTTTATAGCTCTCTCAGTCTACGTGAGAACCTAACGTTCTTTAATCGTATACTAAAACATCCAATGCCCGAATCCAGGATAAATACTTTGCTTGATCTATTTCATTTAACAAAACGATTAGAAGATCCTGTCTCTACTTTTTCCGAAGGAATGAAAAAAAAATCCGGGATCATTCGTGCTCTCCTTGTACGCCCTGCGCTTCTCTTATTAGATGAGCCTCTAAATGGTTTAGATATAGAATCCACGCAAGCATTTTTGAAAGTCTTGAATACCGAGTTTGCGGATACTTCCATTTTACTTGTCGCTCATGAGATAGATAAGATTTCCCCGTTTGTAAAACGCAGATTTCATATCTATAAGGGAGAACTAAATCATGTTTAAGTATTTACTTCTCAAAGAATTTCAATTGATTGGTCGAGCCAAGAACGGTTTACTCTCTCTTATCTCCTTACTCATGGCATTTTTATTTATCTTTCATTATTCTCTGGAAAATTCTGGTAAGTTAGATGTTAACTCAATCGTTGGTCTAAAATGGGCTGGTATATTCTTGTTAGCCTTCATTTTAATTTCACAGGTGACTTATGAAGAGAGAGAGTCGGGCGCCTATCGCATCACTCGTCTTTATATTCCTTCTCATCTAGAATTTCTAGCAAAATCCTTTGTCTTATTTTTTTTACTCTTTCTTGTGGAAATATTTTTACTTCTTCTTTTATTTTTATTCTTTGAGAATCTTCATTTTGCATTGGAAAATTTGCTAGGTCAGTTTTTATATTTTATTCCAGGCACACTTTCTCTTTCTTTTCTTGGAGTTACACTTTCTCAAATGAGCTTTGCTACAAGGCTTAAAGAAGTCGTGCTTCCGATTTTACTCATTCCACTTTCCATTCCTGTTTTAATTGCCGGCATGGAAGCAGAGCGAAAGTATTTTTCGAAAGGAGAAGTAAGCACTTCTTCTCTCATCGTTCTATTCGCCTTTTCGATTTTGTATTTATCACTTGGACTATTACTACGCGAGGTAGGTGAGGATTAATGATGAATTATGAATTTTTAATGGTGAATGTTTTTACAGAATCCAAATTTACGAAAATGCTGGAGAGTTTATGAACAATAGATTAATTCAACTTTATCCGATGTGGGTGGATTATTTCTTATTTGCTTTGCTACTGGGAATATTGCCGGTTGCGGTTTTGCTTTCTCTTTATTATCCCAATGTAATTTTAGAGCAGGGATTGTCTCACAGGATATTTTACTTTCATGTTTCGGTTGCGTGGGTCGCTCTTTATGCGCCTGCCTTCTCTTCGCTTTTTGGGATACTCTATATTATCCGTAAGGAAACGAATTGGGATACACTTAGTTATAGTATGAGTAAGCTTTCGCTTATTTTTTCTGTGATGGTATTATTTTCTGGTCCTATCTGGGCATACAGTGCATGGGGCACACCTTGGGACTGGACAGATGCTAGGCTCCAATCGTTTTTTATACTAGTTGTGAGTCTTTTATCCTATTTTGTTTTTAGAAGTTTGATTACTGACTTAAATAAGAAGGCAATGTATTCGTCTTTTCTTAGCGTCTTATGTGCGTTAAACGCTCTTCTTACCTGGGGAGCGATACGTTGGGTAGAAAATCCGGGCAATCATCCTGGCTCAGTCCTTGGAAAAGGCGGTATGGATAGAGATATGAAAGAAACGTTTTGGATCAATGTTTTAGCCTATCATATCCTCTTTTTGGTTTTATTTTTAGTGATTTATCGTAAAGATAAATTAGATGCAAAGCTCGTGCAGGTTAGAGAGGAAATGGAATAAAATGAAAGTAGCTTATAAAGGAAAAGTAAGAGATGTATATGA
>Ga0209174_10002883_pt1 | contig 11097 bp, 7 predicted proteins | sample JI91814BDNA_FD_187505 | JGI IMG/M metagenome (GOLD analysis project Ga0209174, IMG submission 187505) | Wastewater effluent complex algal communities from Wisconsin, to seasonally profile nutrient transformation and Carbon sequestration -... | ecosystem: Engineered > WWTP > Effluent > Algae...
CCGCAGCCCGCCCAGGCCGGAGTTTGCCCTCCACCTGGCACGCCACACGACGAATTGAAGTTCTGAAAGCGCACCGGGACATCTGCCAGGAAAAACCCGCTCACGTTGTTGCAGGTGTTCTGACTGACCGTGTCCGCCATCGTACAAATGGCAAAGCCGACGGCACACAGCCGATCGGCATTCTTGGTGGTGTCGCCCGTTGCTTGGTAGGTGCCGGAACACGCCCAGGCAGGCTTGGTGCTGCTGCTGCTCACATCCGAGCCTTTGCCATCGCTGCAGCCGCTCACCACCGGGGTAGTCATGTCCACGATGCCACCATCGGCCCCGGTCTGAAAGCCTCCGGTTCCTGGCTTGCACAGACCATCGATACACGAATAGCCATCTGGACAGAAATGACCAGGATCACAAATCAGCATTGCAGCAGTTAGGTCTGGATTAAAACAACCAAATAACAAAGCGATGGGAAAGAAAAGCATTTTACGCATAGTCGATACTCCAGCAAAGGTTCTACAGGCTAAAAACTTCCAACCACAGCAAGGCCAGATCCCGTCGGAAAAATCCGTACTGTCGGTTGTGTTGGTGGCGATGCAGCGTTGTTCGGTTGCTTGCCACGCAGATAGATCCAATACCCAGTCCACGCCGCACCACCGGCCAATGCAATACCGCCAAGAACATCAAATGCAATTGCCGTATTATTCAGCGTCTTGCCTTTGTCATACAGCGTAGAGATATCTCCGGTCCAATAGCGATTAGAGGCGGAAGCGACGTCCTTTTGAATCGACAGAGCCGACACGCCGGTGCCGATGCCGATCGCAAAAAATGCCACACCAGCGCCCAGCATCGCCAGAGCCGGAATCGGCGGCAACTTCGGATACCCCTTGAGCCAGCCCGGTCCTCCATCTAGTGGCAGCGAGGCGGTTGAGGGACTAGCGGTCGGGTCAGCCTGTTTCAGCTCAGCGAGGTGTTTTCTTACCTCCTCAGCATCAGCAGGATTCGTCGCCAGATACTTCTCGTAGTAGCGCAGCGCGTCGTCTCGCTGACCCTGTTTTTCGGCAGCCCGGGCCAGGTTGTACAGCAGCGGCGTCAGCTTCGACAGCGCGTACGCAGCCTCGAATTCGGCACGTGCGGCAGTGTAGTTTCCATCTTGGAAGAAACGCGCCCCAGAGTCGAAGTGTTGCTTGGCGGCGGTCATCTCCTCGGCGCTCGGCTGACCCGAGTTCGCTGGGGCCGCAGATTGGGAAGAGGGATCAACACCTTCAGCCATCACCGACGGCGAGGCAACCACTGCCAAGGTCAGGATGCTCCAGCGCGCAAGACGACTGCCGATCGATAGCCCAGATAGTCCCGTAGCGGGAAGGTCGCGATTTGCCACGTTGCGAATATAACACGGCAAGCTGGCAAGATGACTGCTCCTCGACGCTCGAATCGGACGGGTGAGTTCTTGGCACACCGTCTGCTTCGGTTCATCCCCTGAGAAGCCCAGTCTGTGGGCACTCGTCTGAGCCAGCCTGTCCCACGCGCTGTCCTGTGCGCCGCTGCACTTCGCCCCGTGCGCCGCTGCACAACCAACGGCCAAGGGTGCGCAACTGCACGCTCCAAAGACTGAACGTGAGGTAGGAATGTTGGCTCGGAACTGACACCAGCCAAAGGATACGCTCATGGATATCCAAACAAGCACGGACGAAGCCCTCGATGCCGATGTGATCATCGTCGGAGGCGGCGTCACCGGCTGCGCAATGGCGACAGCGCTGGCCAATGGCAAACGTCGAATCCTGGTATTGGAAGCCCGAACTGGACACAAGCCCCGCTTCGCCGGCGAGCTGCTCCATCCGACCGGAACCCAGGTTCTCGATGACTTGGGATTTCTGCCGATGCTGCGCCATCACGGTGGCGTCGATGTCGATGGCTTTGCGGTCGTCAAGTCCCTCAACATCCCGGTGACACGACTGCCCTATGCCGAAATCAAAAACCAGCGTCCGACGGGCTTTGCCATGGAGCACCGCGACCTAGTGACCGGCATGCGGGAGTGGGCAGAGAAAAGACCCGGCGTCACCTTCCGCTTCAACGAAAAAGTCGAAGAAGTCCTGCGCAACGATCAGGGCCGAGTAAACGGCGTGCGCACCAAAACGACCACCTTGCGCGCCAACTTGGTCCTCGGCTGCGATGGGCGTCACTCAAAGATCAGACCACTGCTCGGGCTCAGCGAGGAAGCGCGGCTGCTGTCGTTTTCGGTTGCGATGAGACTACCCGACGGAGCTAAGCACCTGCCCTGTCCCACCTATGGCCATATCTTCCTCGGGGCCTGGGGTCCGATGCTGATCTATCCGATCGGCGGACCCGATGGCAGCCGTGATGCCCGAGGCTGCTTCGACGTGACCCGCGAGCTGTCGGGTGGACCGAAGGGCGCCAGCGATATTCTCCGTCGGGAATACGCTCCGCATCTGCCTGCGCCACTGGCCAAGGCACTCCTTGAGTCACTCGATCGCGAGCCGCCGCAGATCGCCGCCAACGAAGCGATTCGGACCGACCAAGCGGTGCTGCCCGGAGCCGCGATCGTTGGGGACGCCGGAGGCTGCGCGCATCCCCTCACCGCAGCCGGTATGACCGTCTGTTTCACCGATGCCCAGCGACTTGGCCGACTGCTCGCAAAGGCTGGGGACTTTTCTGATGCGAAGCAGGTCGACGCGGCACTCCGTCGCTACGAAATCGAGCGTTATCGCTTTGTGAGAGTGCGCGAGATCCTCGCCGATGCCCTGTATGAAGTCTTCCGTGGCGTCGAGCCTGGCACGCGGGCGATCCGCGAAGGCATCTTCCGTTACTGGGAAGGTAGTAAGACGGCGCGGGCCCGTTCGATGGCGCTGTTATCGGGTGCGAGCTCTAGTCCGGCGGTGTTCTTGCGGGAATATCTGACGGTGGCCAGCAACTCCACCAGTGCGGTGCTCGCCGGCGAGACGGGTCCGGTCCGAGGCGAGACCGCGACGATCCGCCAGCGCTTCGATTCGCTCATCGGGCTCGGCGAAAAGAGCGTCGAAAAAGCGCGCCTGGTGTTCCGTGACGTTCGTCAAGAACTCCTCCGCGCCAGCGCGTAAACGCCCGTCGGTTAGTATTTGTGGAGTATCAGCCCGCTCGGTCCGACGACGAAGATATCATCGGGCCCAGCGCAGCCAACGCTGGTGAACGGTTGGTTGGTGAGCGACGTTTCAGACAGCCACTCGGTTCCGCTGCGCCGCATGATGACCCCCTGCGTGCCGACACCCCACAATTCCCCGGTCTTTTGGATCGCACAAGCAGCGACGCCACTCGCGCCAGTTTGGGTGAGCGGTCGGGCTGAGCTGGCCGTCCATCGTCCCGATGAGCGCTTGAGCACCGTGCCTTTGTTACCAAGCGCGGTCAGCCCCTCTTCGAGTGTCCCGACGAGGGAGACAAGGGTCTCGGTGGTCAGGCCCGATGCTTCTTGGGTCCAACCGGCTTTGTCTCGACGCAGCACAAGCCCCTTCGCTCCTGCGACGTACACGACGCGACTGTCGCTGCTGCCGACACCCCACGCCGCAAACAAGTCGTCGGTGATCGGTGGCCCCATCGGCCCCATCTCGATGTTCCAGTTGCCTTGGGTCTTGCTGTAGATTCGTCCGCCGCGTCCGACGACAAACACCGCATCCGAACCGACCCAAACGCCGGTTAGCTCGGCCACACCAAGGACACCGCCCTCGACCACCCATACCGAGCCCGCTTGATGCAGGATGGTGCCTTCGGTTCCAACTGCCCATACATCAGCGTCGCCACTCGTCGGAACGTAGCCGCTGACCGCATTGAGCGTGGTCATCGACTGGTTGGGGATGATCTTCCAAGTTCCCTGCGCGCCCACGCCGACGTGCTTGATGATCAGACCGTCGCTGCCGACCGCATAGGCTTCGGAGGTACTGGCCGCCCATACCGAGGCCAACGACGCTTGGGTGACACGGCTGGATACTTGGCTCCAGGTATCGCGTTCGCGACGGAGGATGGTGCCCAGGTTGCCGACCGCATACACGGTATTGGTGCCAGTGCCACGATCGGTGCCCCACAGTGCGGACAGGAGTTCCGTGGTAAGCCCGGCTGCTTCGAGCTGCCAGGCTCCCGCCTTGCGACGGAGCAGCGTTCCCTTGGCACCAACGGCGTAGACCTCATCGCCAGCGCCCCACAGCGCCGTCAGGTTGGCGGTTGTTGGAGGCCGCTCAAAGCTCCAGTTGCCACCGGTCTTCCTCATAATCAGGCCACCATCGCCCGCCGCGTACACATCACCGGCCAGTGCACCGCTGCCCACCCAGACCGCGTTGAGCTGCTGCGCTGCCATGGCGTTGGCTTCAATCAGCCACTTGCCATCGCTGCCACGGTGGAGAATGCGACCATTGGCACCAACCGCGTACACGTCGGGTGACGTCGGCCCCGAGGTGCCCGACACCGCGAACAGAGAGTCGGTGGTAACGCCCATCGCCTCGGCAGTGAAGTTGAGCTTGGTTCCCGCCTTCGACACGCGATAGACCCGGCCCGTGGTACCAACGGCGAAGAAGTCACCCGCCATCGGACTGGCCCACACGCTGGTGAGCTGACCATCACCGGTACCAATCAGTGGGCTCTGATCGCTCCACTGACCGCTCGCATACAGCAGGCTCAGGTCGTACATGCCGACAGCGACAGCTTGGGGAGCGCTGCCTTCCAGATAGCCGGTCATGCCGAGAATCGTACGGCTGCTACTCCCAGGGCTGCGCTGCACCTTCCAGCCAGTCGAACGACCGGTGATCAGGGTTCCCGCTTCGCCGCCCATGAACAGATCGTCTTGATCAGCGCTCTTGCCTGCCGAGCCCCAAAGAGCCCGTAGGTTGTTGCCCTGCGGAATCGGGCTTTCCCAGCGCCAGTTGACCGCACCTGGGCCACCACCGTCGCCGCCACCGGTAGCCATGTCGCCGCTGCCACCGTCTGGAACAGTCGAACCATCGGGTGCAACTTCGTTGATCGGTACCTCCCAGCAGCCCGATCCCCCGACAATGGCTGCGAAAAGTAGCGCTCGGTACGACGCGGTGCGTAAAAACTTCCGTCGCTGAAGTTGGTTCATTGCTGTGGTAATTCGTGCTTGCTGCAAAAACGAAATATTTTCGGTCAGCATATTCGGATCGTTTGCGACTGGACGTGCTCTGTCAAGCGAGACGTTACGAAGTTTCTCGCCGAGATGTGTGCCCAAGGTGGGAACATTGGCACCCAATGTGTACTAGATTTCGCGCATGCAGCGCTGGCTGACTCTGCTGTTGTTTCTAGTTCATATGGCTTCGCCGGCCTGGGCCAAGGTGCCGCAGGGCGTCATATCGGAAGGGGATGTCGAAGGGGTGCAGGCCTATCGGCTGACGAACGGCCTGCGCGTGCTGCTGGTGCCGGAGCCTTCGGCTTCTTCGCTGACGGTCGAGGTCGCGTACTCGGTCGGCTCGCGACATGAAGGCTACGGTGAGGCTGGCATGGCGCACCTTCTGGAACACCTGATGTTCAAAGGCACCGTGCGCTTTCCGAAACCGGACGAAGAGATCGACCGGCGCGGTGGCGGATGGAACGCCGAAACCGAGGTCGATCAGACTCGCTACTACCAAACGCACCTGCCAACCGAAGAAAATCTGCGGATCGCGCTGTCGATCGAAGCCGATCGCATGACCCAAGTCCGCTTCCGGCAGGCCGATCTGTCGCGAGAATTCCAAGTGGTACGCAATGAGCTGGAGCTGGCCGATAGCGATCCCCGCGATATCCTGTTGCGACGCGTTCACCATGCGGCGTTTTCGGTGCACAGCTATGGTCGCGATCCGATCGGCACCCGCAGCGACATTGAACGGGTCTCAATCGCTCGACTACAGGCGTTCTACGCACGGTATTACCGACCCGACAATGCGCATCTGGTGATTGGTGGACCGATCGCGACGGAAAGCACGCTGCGCATGGTGGTGGAGCTATTTGGCAAGATTCGCCCCACCGCGCCGCCGCCGGAACGGACCTATACCGAGGAACCGGCGCAAGATGGCGAGCGCTATGTCACGGTACGTCGCGTCGGCAAGCTGCCGCTGGTCGAGCTGTACTACCATACGGCGGCGGCGGCGGACCCCGATCAAGCGGCGCTGGCAGCTCTTGCGGACATCCTGGCGCGACCGGGCTCGGGACGGCTGTACAAAGCCTTGGTTGAAACAGGGCTGGCCGTGAATGTTTCATCTGAGAGCGAGCTGCGAAGTGAGCCGGGCGGTCTACTGGTACTGGCCGAGCTACGCAGCGGTGGCGATGTCAGTCGGGTCCAGCAGACGATGACATCGATCATCGAAGAGCTGTCTCAAAAGGGCATTTCGGCGGAAGAACTGCGACGCTTTCAAGCCCGATCGCTCGTCGAACATGAGCGACTGGTGCGCAGTCCCAGCGTCCTGGTTCACTCGCTGGGAATCTTCAGCACGCTCGGTGACTTCCGACTGCTGTTCCTGCTTCGCGATCGCATTGCGCGACTGGATGTCGGCACCGTGCAGCAAGCAGCCAAGCGTTATCTGACGCGACAAAACCGCACGGTGGCGCAGTTTGTCCCCGAAGAGCTGCCCCCCATCAAGCACGCTCGTCCCCCAGTCGATGTCGCGGTCATGCTCCAAGACTTTCACGGCGGTGCCACCGTGCAACCCGGTGAGCCATTTGCGCAGACCCCGGCCCAGATCGCGCAGCGCGTCATTGAAAAGAAACTACCGACAGGTATGCGGCTCATCATGGTGCCCAAACGCACCCGAGGACAGCACATCGAGCTGGCGCTGCATCTTGAGCTTGGCAGCAGCGAATCGCTGCGTGGACGAGAGGCCGCCCTGGGAATGCTGGCCCCCCTGCTCTTGCGAGGCAGCAAACAGCACGACTACCAACAGCTCCTCGATGAACTGGACCTGCACAAGGCCACGGTGGCGGCCAGCAGTGAAGCGGGCATCCCGGGACTTGTCAGCCAACAGCTCGACTTTGGGGGAAGCACCGTGAAACGTGAGTTGCCAGCGCTGCTCACCCTGCTACACGAGCTACTGACGTCCCCCGGTCTTCGGCCCGAGCAGTTTGAGCGAATTCGGCAGCAAGCGCTCGCCAGCAACGAGGATCAAACGCACAACCCGATGGCTCAGGCGCTGATCAAGCTGCTGCGGCATGCCGCGCCCTGGCCTACCGATGACCCCCGCTACCTGCCGACGACCGCCGAGCAGACGGCGCGGCTGCAAGCGGTGAAGCTGGACGACCTGCGCTACCTAGCGACGGAGCTTCTCGGGGGAGAACACGCCCAGTTGGTGCTCGTTGGTGACTTCGACCCTGAAGCGGTACATCAGCAAGTCAGCAAGCTCTTCTCGGGGTTTGTCGCCAAGCGTCCGTTTGTCCGCATGCCGCGTCCCTTTCAAAAGGTCCAGCCGAGCAATCTGACCGTCCAGCTACCCGATCGCGACAGCGCGGTGGTGGCGATGCTGCTGCCGTTTCCGCTTTCGGACAGCGATCCGGACTATCCGGCGCTCGTTCTGTGGCAGCAGATTTTCGGCGGCACCACCACATCCCGACTGAACCAGCGACTGCGCGAGCGGGATGGGCTTTCATATGAAGTCCGCTCGTCGCTGCGCATTCCGTCTCTGGATGACAACTCTCACCTGGCAGCGATCGCGACCAGTGCGCCCCAGAACGGCAAAGCGGCACTTGCGGCCATGAGCGATGAGATCAAGCTGATGCTCGACAATGGACCAAGTGCCGCCGAGCTTACCCAGGTTCAGACGGCCTACGACAAGCAGCTTGCGGCGATGATTGCCGATGATGACGACCTGGCGATGCTGCTCGCTCGACTCGCCACGCTGGGCCGTGACATTCATCATCTCGACGATCTCCGATCGCGGGTGCAACGCGTGACGCTCCCGCAGCTTCTTTCGGCCGCCCAACGTCATCTGCGGAGTGCGCCCCTGCTTTCGGCTTTGACGCATGAGTGATCCGGCGCTGCGTTTGCAAGATCGGCACGAGCTGTGGCGACGAAACCGACAGCAAATCGTCCTCGATATGCTCCAGCGCAACACCAAGCTGTGCGGACGTCCGGTACACCTGAAGCTGGAGCTGACAAACTTTTGTAACCTGGCGTGCCCGATGTGCCCGCACGAGTCGATGCGTCGGCCCGTTGGCTACATGGATCCAGCGCTGTTCCGGCAAATCATCGACCAAGCGCTGCCCGAGCTGGAGTTTGCCTACGTTCACCATCTTGGCGAGTCGCTGTTCCACGGTCGGATCGGTGAGCTTATCGCCTACGGACAGGCAAAAGGTGTGGCGATGGGCTTGTCCACGAACGCGACGTTCCTCGACGATCGCAAAGCGCGGGCGCTGCTCGATTCGGGGCTGGCCTTTCTGGTGATCTCGCTCGATGCAGCGTCCTCCGCAAGCTACGACCAGATGCGACGGGGCGGTGACTTTGCGACGACGGTGGGCAACATCGAACGACTCCTCCGGCTCAAGCGGGCGAGCCAGCATCCGCTTCATGTGGTGGTGCAGATGATCGTGAGCGCGCACAACGAGGACGAAGTCGAAGCGTTCGCCAAACGCTGGCCGGAGCTGGTCGTCCTCAAGGAAGCTCGTGACTGGGCTGGGCAAGTCTCGCTGTCGGCGCTGCGACCGCGCTCACCGAACCATCCGTCGCACCCGGAGCACGGAGCGGACGCCGGGGACTCGTCCTGGCAGGCCTTGAGCGCGCCGTGTCGGTTGCCGTGGAGCGAGCTCACCGTCCTGTGGGATGGCAAGGTGGTGCCGTGCGCCAACGTCTTCGAGCATGTCAACCTGCTCGGTGACTTGACGGTGCAGGCTCTGCAAGAGGTTTGGAATGGCGAGCCGCTCCAAGCGCTGCGACGGGCCCACCTGCGCAATGCACTCGCCGATGTGCCGGTGTGCCGAACCTGTCCTCGTCATGCGCTGCTTGCGGAAGACTTTGTGGCCGTCGATCAGCTCTCGCAGCGACTCCGCAACTACGCGGGCGGTGAGATGTCTCCTCGCAGCGGCTTGTCTTAGTCGATCCGAGTTTGTTACAAGCGGTGGCGAGGTAAGGCACATGATGAGCCCCGAGCTACTGTCCATTTTGCGCTGCCCCAAGTGTAAGGGAGTGCTCACCGAGCAGCAGGCTGAGCTGGCCTGCACGTCCTGCAAGCTGCTATTCTCCGTCGAGGATGGCATTCCGAACATGCTAGTCGAAGACGCCCGTCCGCTCGTCGCGAACGAGGCGAGGTAAGAGGTCGGCATCTTGCAACGCGCTGCTGGACGACTGGTTGGGCTGATGGGGACGATTGGGCTTGTGGCGACGGGCTGCCTCTCCAGCAGAGCGCCCGCTCCCGCTTTGCCAACCGCCAACAGCCCCAAGGCCGACTCCTCGACCATCGAGCTGCTGATCGCCACGCGGCTTTGGAATACCACCGAGCCGTGCGGCTGCACCTCCACTCCACTCGGTGACGTCGCACGCATCGCGGCCCTGCTCAAGTCCTCACCCGATCGCAGCCTGCTGCTCGATGCCGGCGGCCTTCGCTACGAGCCCAAAGTCCTGTCGGCCAGCAAGCTACCGCAGGCACGACTCAAGGCCGACTTCATCGAAAAGACCTGGCAAGAGCTGTCCGCCGTGGTCATGGTCCAGTCCGAGGATCTTCGAGGAGAACAGGGTCTCACCGAGCTGGCGGCAACCAAACGACTCGTCGCCAACCTTTCTGGCCTTCCAGAAGGTGTCACGACACCCCACGAAGTTCGCACCCTGCTTGGAGTCAAGCTGGGCATCGTGGGCATCACGGACCCGAGCGGACCTTGGCCCGCAGGAGTCCAGGTCAGCGACCCCGAAACGGCCCTTGGCGAACAGCTCGCGGCGCTACGCGGTAAGGGCGTCGAATCGGTCATCGTCCTAAGCGGCATGACTCGCGAGAAGACCCGCCGGCTGGCACGCAAGTTTCCCGACGTCAAGCTGTGGGTGGCCGGTGCCAATGACAAGGTCGAAGACGGCGTCGAGCTGCCCGAAATCCTAGGTGGTGGCGCACTGCTGGTCACCCCTGGCCACAAAGGCGAGCGGCTGTTCCATATCAGCCTTCATCCGTCGGCGACCGGCTCACTGGTCTGGCGATTTGTGGCAACTCCCAAGCAACGTCAGCGCCAAATCTCGGTGCTGCGCGAGCGGGTCAGTGCCGCCGAAAAGCTGCTGGCTGGGCTCCAGCAAGATACCGCAGCGGATCCAGCGTTTATAAAGACCCAGCAGGCTGAGCTGCAAAACCTCCAAGAGCAACTCTCGCAGTTGTCCCACGCGCCGAGCCACCCCGAGGGCGATGGCTATGTGACGGCCGAGCTGCAAGCGATCACCCGCAGCCTGCCGCGTGATCCAGCCATTCGCAAGAAGCTCGATGCTCTCGATCAGCAGATTGGACAGGCCAACTTACAGGCACTGGGCGGACCGCCACCGGATACTTTGCCCGGCAGTCCTCGCTACGTCGGCAACACGAACTGCCTGGGGGCCTGTCACTTCCACGAGGCAGCGCACAAGCTGTGGCAGACCACCCAGCACGGCCGAGCCCATCGCACGCTGGTCGAGGTCGGCAAAGAGCTGTCCTATGACTGCGTCGGCTGTCACTCGACGGCGTTCGACACCCCGGCCGGCAGCAATCTATTTACGATCAACAAGTGGCAACTAGCGACCACGCCCCCGGTTGGGGTGGGCCCCGATCTGCGCCACGTCGGCTGCGAGGTCTGTCACGGACCCGGCTCACTTCACGTCGCGGCACCTGGCAAGGTCAAGATCCCCACGCAGCGCCCCGACGAAAACACCTGCCTCGGCTGCCATACCAAGGAACACTCGGACACGTTCGAGTGGAAAGCCTACGCACGCGGCATCCTTGGTGAGGGCCACGGCGCAGCCACCCGTCAGACCCTCGGTGAAGGACCAACCGGACGCGAGCTACGCCAGGCCGCCCGCAAACAAGCCGCCGAGCACCAGTAGGGGGACTTCCCCGCCCCTTGCACGGATTTCCCCGCCCCTTGCACGGACTTTCTGGTGGGCGTTAGAAGCGGTCTTTGCAGGGTTCGTACTTGGTGGCGGCG
>Ga0209174_10002885_pt1 | contig 11096 bp, 6 predicted proteins | sample JI91814BDNA_FD_187505 | JGI IMG/M metagenome (GOLD analysis project Ga0209174, IMG submission 187505) | Wastewater effluent complex algal communities from Wisconsin, to seasonally profile nutrient transformation and Carbon sequestration -... | ecosystem: Engineered > WWTP > Effluent > Algae...
TTTCCATTGCTTGTTTAATCATTTCCATTTCGCTTCCGCCTCTTCTGTAAAAAGTGCTATGGTGAATTGGAATCATATACTTTGCATTAATGTCTTTGAATATTTGCACTGCACCAAATGGGTTTACATGCACTCCATTTCCAAAGCCACCACCTGTAATCCAGCTAGCAGGTCCAACAGGAATCAGCGCAATATCAATAGTATACGCTTTGCCAATTAGTTTAAAAATGGATTCATCGTAGCCTGTATCTCCGCCGAAGAATACAGTGACTCCTTTGTATTCGAGGAGATAACCAGTGTAAGGCTCACCGTCCCAGAAATTGTCAACAAGCCATCTTCCTCCAAAATGTTTTACTGGAATGGGAGTAATTTTTAATCCATCTAGGTCAAATGCTTTCATTGGATTCGCCGCATAGACGTGTTCAAACAATTCATCCGGAATGTAGGTTGTTCCGCCTACTGGGGCAAACAAGTTCTTCGAGCCTTTTAGTTTTCGAAGAGAGCTCTGGTCGAGGTGATCGAAGTGAGTATGTGAAATTAAAATTGTATCTACTTTGTCCAATTTCTCTAGATTAATCCCCGGCTCGATAAACCTCTTCATGATAATTCCAGTCGTAGTGCTGAAATTTGGATCAGTTATTATCCATTTATCATAAAAGCGGATTAGAACGGTAGCGTGTCCAATCCAGTAGAATTCTAACTTGCTCGGGTCTTCTATGGATTGTGGGGCAGGAGTGAAATTGGGCTTTAAAGTTGTATAGAATAAAGTGCAAGAGCTAAGAAAGCTGAAAAGGATTACCAAAAGAAAATACATGATTTCACTGGAAAAGGAACAAAAATCATTGGCAATCATATTTTTCAGATAAACAAATTTCTTGCTATTTTTTCCAATCCTAATTTTCTACATTTATGTCTGAGAAAAATGAAATTTCCACTCCCGCTTATAAAAAAATATACAAAACATTTGTGATTACTGTCATAGCCTTAATTCTTTCAAGCCAAGCGATTACGCAATTTTTTATTTATACACAAAAATACGATGCGAATCGAATTAATATCGCGGGCAGACAGAGAATGCTGAGTCAAAATATTTCTAAGATGGTATTGAAGATTTATTTGCAGAAAGATATTCCTCTTGATGAAGATTTTAAAAAACTAGAAAGTCTAAAAATACTTTTTACTTCATCTGAGATTGCAATTTTACATGGTAGTCAAGAATTAGGAATTCCTGAGAATAATAGCGAGTTGGCTCTTTCCTTGTTTACAACACTTAAGCCTCATACCGATTCCATTGCTAATATTGTAGATACACTCCTGCGAGAAAGAAAAATAGAAGAAGCAACAGTGCAGAGTCTTTTCTTACATGAATCAGAATTTTTAAAGACGATGGACAAAATTGTTTCTGTATATAGCCAGGAGAGTATCACAAGAACTTCTCGTTTACAGTTAATAGAATCTGCTCTTGCTTTATTTGCAGTGATTGTGATTCTTTTTGAAATTGGAGTTTTATATCGTCCCTTGATTCAAAGATTGACGGAGGATAATAAGGAGTTGATCAAGCAGAAAAAAATTCTAGAAGATTATTCCTTTCTTCTCTCACATAAAGTTCGGAAGCATGTTGCCAATTTAATTGGTCTAATGAATACGATTAATCCGAATAATTTGCTTGAAATCAGAGAATACTTTCAATATATAAGGCAATCCGTTGTTGAATTAGATAATGTAAGTCGGGAATTGGAAGATGAGTCTGTTACACTTGATTCAGCGGTTACGATTCATAGTGTTGACTCTACTAAAAAATATGAGACCTTCGAAAAGCTACGCACTGTTATGCTCATCGATGATGATAAAATTACCAACATACTCACAAAGAAACTTTTACTAAAGCACAATCCAGAAATGAAAGTCGAGATTTTTAATAGTCCATTTGAATCTATAGAGCACTTAGAAAAATTGAAAGTGAATAATTGGGAGATGCCCATAATATTTTTAGATATCAATATGCCAATGATGAATGGATGGCAATTCTTAGAAAAAATAGCATCTCAGAATATGAGTCCTACAATTTACATTTTAACGTCATCCGTTGATAGGAATGATATAGAAAAGGCAAGAACTTATAAAAACGTAAAAGCGTTTCTCACAAAACCACTGACTGTAGAAAAAATGCCTACCTTTGTATGAAGATTTTATTGATATTGCTTTTTATTGGATTACAATCATTATCCTCCTCTGAAGAAATTTTACTTCAGAGCTTTTCTACTTCCATTGAAAAGCAAAATACTGACGTTAAGCGCAACCTTGCTCTCGCAGTCGAAAAACTAAATGGGGTAAGAATGGAACCCAATACTGTATTCTCTTTTAGTGATGTTGTAGGAGAAGCTTCTGTTCAAAATGGATTTGTTGCAGGAAGAGTTTTTTACTGGAATGAAGCAATCTATGAGCCGGGTGGTGGACTTTGTCAGGTTTCGTCTACACTTTTCAATTTACTTTTACTCAGTGGATTTGTGATTAAAGAAAGGCACAAGCATAGTCAGCCTGTGAGCTATGTGCCTATGGGACTTGATGCAACCATTTTTTATGGAAAGAAAAATTTGCGAATGCTAAATCCCCACGCGCAAAGCATACGACTCTCTGCTGAAATTACAGAGACTAGCCTGACTTTTTCCCTTTACGGAAATTCTCCCTTACTAGAAAGATATGAGGTTGAAACCGAGGAGGAGGAGCACGAGCTACCAATTATCAAAAAAGAAAAGTCTTATCGAAATGCATTTTCCATTTACGTATATAGAAAAAAATATCGTGGAGAAAATTTGCTTGAAACTTCTTTATTGTATAAAGACTTTATACCAGCAGTGTATTTCAAATGAAAGACGATATTAGCGACTTAAAACTTATTACTAGTGTGATTGAAAGTGTAAACCTGATTCAAATAGCGGGTAATATTGATTTATACACAACTCCTGAACTAAAAGATGTCTTTGATGCTTTAAACAAAGAGAATAGTCATAAGATTTTGCTCGATCTATTAAATGTTCGCTTCATTGATTCTTCCGGTCTAGGAATCCTTGTAACGCAGGCACTCTACTTACAAAAAAGAAATCATGTTCTAAAATTCATCAACGTAAACTCTACCATCAATCATGTTTTTTCCTTGGGCGGATTTACTCGCTCCTTTAAAAAGTATACCTCACAAGAAATTGCATTAGAGACCACATGGGAATTCGAAGCCTAGCATTTCTTATTTACTTAGTTTTCTTTTTTCCTTTGCTAGGCGAGGAAAATGCTTTAGAAGAATGGAAGAAATTTTCAAAGACAAAATCATCTGATCGGGTAATGGAATTTATCCGCTGCACAGCAACCGCCGAATTGAGTTTAAAATCCTGTGATTTGAGTGTGCCTGAGACTCCTTCTTTTTTTGGAGAGCTTGGAGTCTTTATCACAATTGTAAATAAAGGAAAAGTGCGCGGATGCTTTGGCGCATTTCGGCATAAGAATACTCAGCTAACTACAGTGATTGAAGAATACGTTAGAGGAGCTCTAAGGTATGATCCCCGTTATCCGCCACTCGAAATAGAAGAGCTTAAGACTGCTTATTTTATTTTGACAATAGCAGACGCACCCGTTCCCGTAGTGGATACGGATGCGATTGCGCTCGGTAGATTTGGCGTTTACCTCACCAAAGAAAATGGAACAGGAACTGTATATGTTCCCGGAGAAATCAAATCCCATTCCGGTTTAAAAAGAATCATTCAAAAAGAAAAAGCACTAGATGTAAGCGTATTTAAAGCAATATTAATTAGATAAGAGGGAAAGTATGTTTCAAAAATTTTTAAAGATGACTGTGAGTTTTTTATTTTTCTTAATCGTATACAGTATTTACCCGCAAGAGGCAAAGGTTGCAGAAGAAAGTTTTACTTCTAAGAATGTTTACGAAGGTTATGTGTTAGAGGCTAAGACGAAACGGGGAATTGAAAATGCAACGGTAGAGATGAAAAACCAAAACCTGGGTGTTGGATATTATTCTGTTAAGACAGACAGCAAGGGTTATTTTATAATCAAAGATTTTATTCCTGAAATCAATTATAAGCTTTCCATTCAAGCAAGCGGATACGTTAACTTTACCTCTGAGGGAAGTATTCAGCAGACAAAAGAGAAAGCAAAATATTTCTTAGCAAAAGAAGGAATTTTACAGGGAGTAGTAAAAGATTCCCGCGGCAAAAATTTGGAAGGAGTAGAAGTAAAGATTAAGCCTGATAATTATTACTCCAATTCGAATAAGTCCCAAACTACCACTACGAATGCAAAAGGTTATTACAAATTCGAAAAATTGACAGAAGGCTCTTATTCTGTTAGCTTTGAAAAGTCAGGTAGAATTTCCGAGACTGCCCGCATTAAGAAACTCAAATCAGGAGAAAAATTCAATTTACCGATGCGACTCTTTAAGACTGCTTCTCTTTCGGGAACTGTTTTGATTGAAGGATTAAATGTTCCGGCGATTGGGATTAATGCAGTATTATCCTCACTTCGAGTAAATCACAGTGCGGTGACATTTTCTAACGGTGAATTTAGAATCGAGGATATAAAGCCCGGCAAATACAATTTAAAAATCTCTCACCGCGGGTTTCATGAAATCACAAAAGAGAATGTTATTATTACGGAAGGCAAAGATTACGATAAACAAAATTTTATAGTTCAACCAAAAGAGCCTGGAATTACAGTTAGCACAAACCGATATGTATTCTCTCCTGCTGACAAGATTCAATTTGATTTAAGAACATTTCGAATTGAAAAAGTAAATATCAAAGTCTATCAGATTCCAGAAAGCCTACAAGCAGAAATGCTACTAGTGCAAGATAGCGCAAAGATTGATGCAAAAGAAAAAAAGTTTAAGCTCATTACTGAATGGGAAGAAACGATGCGCAATTTCCAACTCTACGATTGGAATTATATGGAGCTAAATTTAAAAGATAAACTTCCAACTGCGACGTATATGATTGAAGTAACGGGTGAGGGTAATAAGTATTATTCTAAGAAGTTTTTTAGTGTTACTTCGATTGGAATTGTAGTGAAGCGTTCGATTGATTCTGTTTTTGTATATGCGAGTGATTTGATTTCTAATCTTCCCATGGCTAATGCAAAGTTTTATTTTTATGAAGATTTACCTCCTGTCAAAGATGCTAAAACGACTAATACGGATAATTCTCAATCGAATTCGGATGAGTCTTATTCCAATGACGATAATGCAGACTATTCCGATAGGTTTGTGGTAAAACCTGCAAATATTTCCAATTATAATTATAAATTAATTCACGAAGCCATTTCCGACGAAACTGGAATCTTTCAATTTCCAACTAAGACTAAAGCAAATATTCTAGTTGTTGCCGTGGGAAAAGATGGAAGCAATGCTTTTTCGGAAACAGGAAAGCCTAAGTCGTATGCAAATGAGCAAAATAAATTTTTCATCTACACAGAGCGACCTGTATACCGCGCTGGTGACACTGTATTTTTTAAGATCATTGGAAAAAAAAGCGAAGGAAAATTTCTTCCCGACGCAAAAGTAAAAGTAACCTATAACATTACAAATCCAGAAGGGGAAAATCTAGAAACAAAAGAAGTTGAGCTAGATGAATGGGGAACTTACAGTGGAGAATTCACTTCTAAAAACCAAGATGCACTCGGTGAGTATGGAATTAACGTTTCGAAGGGAGAACAGGGAGTAGCCGTTAGTAGCTCTGCTTACTTTTTTATTGAGCAGTATCGTAAGCCTGAATACAAAGTAGAAATTACTCCTGCTGAGAATACATACGTCAACGGGGAAACGGCAGAATTTAAAGTAGAGGCAAAGTATTTCTTTGGTGCTCCCCTTGCGAATGCAAATGTAAGTTTTCGATTTTATGAAAATAAACTAAGAGATACAAACACTACGTATTGGTGGGAAGAAGAATATGAGGCAAATTCTTCTTACAATCAAATTCGTATGGAAGGTGACAAGGAGTTAAACGAAAATGGTCTAGCCCTCTTAAAATTTAAACTTGGAAATTATCCATATGATAGACAGATTACACTAGAAGCAACAGTCATCGACAAATCAAATGTATCCATTACTTCTCGTAAGACGATTACTGTTGGTCGTGGAAAGTTTTATATTAAAATCAATCCAGTGAATTCTTTTTATTATACAAAGGATAAAAAGGAATTCGAAATTAAAACTCTTGATTATGAAGGTAAGCCTGTTGCAGCTAACGTTACTTTACAGTTCTTTCGCTATATCTGGAAGCCCTGGCAAAGAGTCTATGTGCATGAAGAAAAGCCTGTCTTTATTCAAAAGATTAGCACGGATGAAAAAGGAATTTATAAATTAGAGTTAAATAGTGAGTTATCCGCCGCTGGTGAATTCGATATTGTAGCCACATCGAGTGATGCCTTACATAATCAAATCACTGCTTCAAGGGTAATATGGCTTTACTCTGGAACCAATGACAGAATGGAATCCAAGTTTAAGAACTTAGAGTTGACCTTAGATAAATCAGCAATCGACAAACCGGGGGAAATCACTGTTCTCCTCAAAAGTAAATTCGTAGACAATTATGTTTGCGTGACTTTAGAAGGAAGAGACATCTATGACAGAAAAGTGGTTAAGATGGATGGGAATTTACAAGCAGTTAAGTTAAATATAAAGCCAGAATATGCACCGAATTTATTTATCACAGCGACTATGCAAAAGAATCGCGCGCTTTATACTACAAGTCAAGGACTAGAATTTCCGCATGTAGATACAAGAGTGATGATTAAAGTAAAAGCGGATAAGGAAAAGTATCTGCCAAGAGAAACGGTAAAAGTAGAAGTGACAGCCACAAATGAAGAAGGAAAGCCGGTAGAAGGAGATTTCTCTTTAGGTGTAGTGGATGAAGCAATTTATCAGATTCGTCCCGATCATACGAGTGCAATGAATCCATTTTTCTATTCTAAAATTTCCAACTGGGTATCGACTAATTATTCTTATCCGATGACTCTTCTTGCGGGAACTACAAAAGACGGACGCGATCCACTAGTGCGAGAAAACTTTAAAGACACTGCTTTTTGGAAATCAGATATCAGAACAGGAAAAGATGGAAAGGCAAATCTAAGTTTTGAAGTGCCTGATAATCTCACTGAATGGCGACTGACGCTTCGTGGTCATGACATGGAAGGAAGAGTAGGTGAGACGACTAGTGCTGTGCTTGTGACTCAGGATTTAGTTACTCGAATTGCTAAGCCACGTTTTTTAACTGAGTCGGATAAACTTAGCGTCATTGGAATTGTGAATAATAATTCCAAGGAAGGAATGCAAGAAATTAAAACAGAAATGCTGATTAACGATAAGGAAGTAAATCCAGAAGAAAAAGAAAAGGTAAGCCTTCCTCCTTTTGGAGCGTCAAAACAACATTATGCGATAACAGTTCCAAACGAAGATTCCGTAAAGATTCAATTTAAAGCAATTGCAAATGAAAAAGCAAAGGATGCAATCTTACATAAGCTTCCTGTTTATAAAAATGGGATTGCATTTAAAATTGCAGATCAAGGCGATATGGGAGAAAATTCTACAGTCAAATTAAATCCAACTAAGAACGATAAGAACATTTCTGCCTTCGCAGATGAGTTAGAAATTTCCGTGAATCCAAGTCCGATTGAAAAGATTTGTAACGCGAGTGATTTTCTAGCTGAGTATCCTTACGGTTGTGTGGAGCAGACATTGAATAGATTTCTGCCAGCAGTAGAAATCTGGTATTTAAACAGCAAAGGAAAAATTCCATCTATTAAAGAAGATCCCAAGTTACTTGATAAAGTGAAAGAAGGAATAAAGCGATTAGAAGAAATGCAAAATGATGATGGAACCTGGGGATGGTGGAGTGGAGATGTGGGTAATGAGTATTTAACCGGCTATATAATGGCGGGACTTCATAATCCTTATCCTAGAAATATCATTTTTGAAATGGAAATGAATCAGAAAATAAGTCTTCTCTTTGAACCGACAGAGGTTGTAAATAAAGGGAAGGCTGCCATTCAAAGAATGCTTTCTAATCCACAGAGTATGGATGACGATGCGCGCGCTTACTTGTTGTATGTCGCAAGCCTCTATGAGCTATGGAGTCCATCTTCTTATGAAAAATTAATGAAGAAAGAGGATTTGAGTCCGTATGCAAAATCATTTTTATTAAAAGCATTAGTCAATGTATCGCCGAAAGCATTTACGAAAGACGGTGAGAAACAAGTAGCTGAGTTAAAAAAACAAATTCCTACACTCCTTGAAAAATTAAAAACTTCTCAGAAAAAAGATAATAAGGGAGTCTATTTCGAAAACTCGGAAGGATCGTATTATAGTTGGCAGGGAGGCAATGCAGAAGTATCCGCTCATGTGCTTTCTGCTCTTTTAGATGCAGAGGATAAATCTTCTTTACCTGCAAGTCTTATGAGTTCCATTCAAAAGAGAAGCAGTGGCGGACTTTGGAGTTCTACAAAGGAGACTGCGACTGTAATATCTGCAATTACCAAATACTTAGATAAGAAAGGAGCAAATTTTTCTTCTAAGGGTAAGGTAGATTTTTCCCTCAATGGAAAACCCGTTACGAGTATTGAGTATGATACATCCAAAACCTCCCGCGAGTTAAAAAAATATATCCCGCTAAAGGAGAATGCAAAGAACTATGCAGTTACTGCAACAGGAACCAAGTCTTCTGATCTAAGTTTTGATTTATCCTTAAAAGGAACTTTGAAATTTAAAGACAAAGATCTTTTAGGCTCAGAAACGCAAGCAAGCATTGATTCTTTAAGAAATGGATTGAAGATAAAGCGAAGTTTTAATTCGGTCAAACGAATTAGGGATATGAATAACCAGGAATACTTAGTTCCCTATACTCTCGTTGGCGGTAAATTGCAAGTAGGCGAAGAGTTATTGGTAAAAATTCAATTTAAAGCAGATAAGGATTATGAGTATTTGCTTTTGGAGGATTTCCTACCTTCTGGATTTGAAGTGACTAAGACTGATGCCTATGAGGGTATTCAGTATTATACACATTCAGAGAGACGCGATGAAAAGATGGCATTCTTCTTTAGCAAACTAAAGAAAGGAAAAGTCTATGAAATCGCCTACATGATTCGAGCAGAGCTTCCCGGAAGTTTTAATGTTAAGCCATCGCGCATGGAATGTATGTATGCACCTGAGATTCAAGGATTTAGTCTACCGGAAAAACTGATTGTGGAAAAGTAGGCATAGAGCTATTCCACCACGAAGGACACGAAGAGCACGAAGGAAGGAACAGTTATAATAGACTTTTTACCTAAGAGCCACATAGAAGGGACGTAGAAGCCACCAAATTGCCCTTCTTCGGCTTGTATTTCGCTTTTATTCTAGAATTAGATTGGTTTTAGGTAAATGATTTGTAAATGTTCTTTCTTTGGTGTCTATTGCTCTTGACTAAATAGGTGAAATGCGGAATTTATTAGTTATGTAGTCTGACTTTGGAAGATGTAAATAAAAGAAAGGATAAAAAATGGACAACGAAAACTATTTATTACTGAATCAAAAATTTAGAGAGTTTATTTCTTTTATTAATTTTAAAACTAAAAAACCTTTTTCCATAGACTTTCGCTCTAACCCTTACATTTACAAGCAGGAAGGATATAAAGAAGAAATTCGACGAGAGGCTTTTAATATTTTATCTTTTCTAGATTGGGAGACCAAGCACATTGGGACTGGGAAAATTTTAGATTTAATTATTGCTTCAATAGAATTAAATCGAAACAATCTAGTCAAATGGCAAGATCGGTATGGCCCGGAAACCAAAAAACATCAAAAATTGTATGAAATAAAAAAGTCAGGAATAGAGTTAAAGACTTTTGAAATGCAAGCATACAAGTTTTTTCTTGATGAAATTCATGATGATGATTTTTTCAATTATTTAATAAGTGTGTTAGGAAAAAATTATTCATTAATAGCATATTTTTTCTTCATAAAAAATTCTGAAAAATATTTGCCTATTTCAACAAAGAAATTTGATGATTTATTTAAAGATTTAAAAATTCCTTTAATTACCACCATGAGGTGTTCATGGGAAAATTACTGTTCTTATTTAAAAATAATTTTGGATATTCGTTTCTTTTTGTCTAATACTTTGAATTGTGATGTTACTTTACTTGATGCTCATTCATTTTGTTGGATTTTAACCAGTCAGATGCGAGATGAACAAGATAAATCTTATCTTAATAATATTTCAGTTCTTGATCGCAACAAAGATAAAGAAACAATTATTAAATCTCGAGTTGGTCAAGGTGCTTATAGACAAAAATTAATTGAAAGGTGGGGCGCAAAGTGTTCGGTATCCGATTACTCTAATATTGATTTATTAATTGCTTCACATATTAAGCCTTGGAAGGACTGCAATAATCAGGAAGCAATTGACCCTGACAATGGTTTGCTTCTTACACCTAATGTTGATTCTTTATTTGATAAAGGTCTATTAACATTTAATGATGATGGTAGTATTGTATTCTCATCTAGATTAAATTTAGTAGATATTCAAGAATTTGGAATTAGCAATAATCTTAAACTATCTGATATTACTCCAAAATTAGTAGAATATTTATCATACCATAAAGAGTATGTTTTTCAAAAATAAATACTTTAATCACTACATTTTGCTGTTCAGAAGTTGTCCACTCTCATACTCCAAACTGGCTTAGTCGTATTAGCCCCACTAATACCTCTCACTTCCGAGAGTAGTCGGAATCAAATGCGCCCTTATTGATATAAATGTAAAAGATCAATCTGGAACAAGAAAATCTTCCCTAATCTTTTCTCTTTTTCTTACGATGCATCTCGTAAAGCTTAATGTATTTTAAAAAATTATAATACGATCCGAGGATAGCAATAATTAGCCCCACCTTACCGTCCAGAAAACCAAATCGAATAAAATACATAGAAATAAACTTCCAAATTGCTTCGGCGATTGCAAGCATGAGTCCAGATTTCTTTCCTTTCTTAAATTTCTCTACAGCGCATAATTCTGAGTATCTATCAATGAACTTTAGATGATCAGAAATGTTGCGATAGGAAT